>OKWR01000109.1_pt1 | contig 113433 bp, 87 predicted proteins | sample 1607101 | NCBI WGS metagenome assembly OKWR01 (sample SAMN04414076, study PRJEB24778) | human gut metagenome | material: faecal | host: Homo sapiens
TCGAACCTATGACCCTCTGCTTGTAAGGCAGATGCTCTCCCAGCTGAGCTAAGATTCCATTTCGTTGCTCTCGCAACCGACCTGTTCAGTATACAATGCGTGTCCCACTTTGTCAACACGTTTTTTGATATTTTTGTAAAAATTTTGTATGCAATTAGAACAATAATAGCAAAAAGCAGGAAATTACAGGGCTTTCTTTACACTGATAGCCTTCATGGGGCACATTTCCTGACAACAGAAGCAGGAGATGCAGCCTTTTCTCTTGAATTTCGCCTTGCGATTTTCGATTCTGATGACATGTGCCGGACAGCTTTCCGCACATTTTCCGCATCCCACGCATTTCTCCGGGGTCAGCTGCGGATAGGATTTCAACAGTCGGGAAGCCACGAACATGAAAGGCTTGCGTAAAAATTTCGGCACACCGTTGGTAAAATCTAATTTTATGGTATCCGGCTTCTGAAAAGGAGATAAGCCTTCCGGAACCGGATCTCCCACAAGCGCCAACTCCTTAGGGCGAGCCAGACCTTTTTCCAGTGCCTGACGCAGCATGACGATCTCTGTAGGTTCTAATCCCATAAGTTTTGCGGCGAAGCAGTCCTGGGTATAGAAATCTTTTGCCGCCAGCAGCATATGCAAAGGATGCGAAGTGCCGCCGGTGGGACCGTTACCCTCCATGGCATCAATGGCGTCAATGACGGTGAGATTGGGAGCTACGGTCTGAGCCAGTTCTAAGAGCATGTTGGAGAAATCTTCGATCTCCGGCCAGCGGTAGTGCATCTGGGGCTTTTCCAGACCGGGGATGGTGCCGAAGAGATTCTTGATGCCGCCGGAATAGCCGGTCATGGCATGGGTCTTCAGTTTACAGATATTAATGATATAATCGGCTTCCACGATAGGAGTGATCAGGTGGAAACTGTGATTTTTAAATCCTGCCGGACAATTTACGGTCTGTGCGGAAAAGTCCATGTTGAGTTCAGCACCTTCGCCCAGAGTATCCATGCCGCATACGTGATATACGTGTTTCATGGCTTCGGCATTGTAGAGACCGCCGGAACTTTCCGCAATGGTGATGTGCTGCATGCCCTGCTCTCGCAGCCACCTGATCACAGCTTTTATGACCAGAGGGTGGGTCGTGGCGGGAAAATCCGGGGATTTCGCCATGACGAGATTCGGCTTGATGACGATCTTCATCTCCGGGCGCAAGTCTGCGGCGATGTTCAAAGCCTCCATACTTTTGCAGATGGCGGGATAGATCAGTTCTTCGTTATATTCCGGTACGATGTGTAATGTCTGTATCATAATGACCTCTAAAGTGGTTTATTTTCTATATAGTACATGAATTTACTTGTTTTTTCAATGCTTCCGTGCTATACTACGAAATGTTGTTGAGATTTGATGGAAGAAATCAGAAGCGCATCGCAATGATTTCTTTTTTTGTGCTAAAAAGGAGTATTTTGTGAGTTATTTTTTGGAAAATGAAGAAGTGGAAAAAGTAGAAGAGGTAAAGGAGCAGGACGGTATCGCATCGATCGAGCCGTTGTTGGATAACCGTATCGTCCGTGCGATTCGTGAGATGGGTTTTGAGAAGCTGTCTCCGATCCAGGAGCAGGCGATTCCCTATTTATTACAGGGTGAGGACATTATCGGACAGGCACAGACCGGAACGGGCAAGACTGCTGCATTCGGCATTCCGGCGATCCAGCACATCAATCCGGATGTGAAAAAGTTACAGACCATTATCTTGTGCCCCACCAGAGAACTGGCGATCCAGGCAGCGGAAGAACTGCGGAAGATCGCAAAATACATGCACGGCATTAAGGTGCTGCCGGTCTACGGCGGACAGGATATCAGCCGTCAGATCGCGGGACTGCGGGGCGTGCAGATCATCGTGGGAACCCCGGGACGTGTCATGGACCATATGCGCAGACGCACCATTAAGCTGGATCTGGTGAACATGGTGGTACTGGATGAAGCGGATGAGATGCTCAACATGGGCTTCCGTGAGGATATGGAGCTGATCCTTGGTCAGATCCCCGGAGAGCACCAGACCGCTCTGTTCTCCGCGACCATGCCGAAGCCGATCCTGGAGATCACAGACCGTTTCCAGAACGATGCGAAATTAGTAAAGGTGGCAGCGCAGGAGCTGACCATTCCCCTGGTATCCCAGAAATTCTACCGTGTGAAAAATCAGGACAAGGATGCCGCCTGCGTAAGACTGTTAGAGTATTATCAGCCGAAGCTGACCCTGATCTTTTGTAATACGAAGAAAAAGGTGGACGAACTGTCAGACTTATTAAAGGAGCAGGGCTTCCAGGCGGAAGGACTGCATGGAGACCTGTCCCAGGCGCAGCGTGATGCGGTCATGAAGCGTTTCCGTAACGGTGGAACCAGTATTCTGATCGCTACGGATGTGGCAGCCAGAGGTATTGATGTGGATGATGTGGAAGCTGTCATCAATTACGATATTCCGCAGGATATCGAGTACTATGTGCACCGTATCGGCAGAACCGGCCGTGCCGGCAGAAAGGGCAGATCCTTCACTTTTGCCAACAGCAGGGAGATCTACAAGATCCGTGAGATCGAGAGAGTCTGCCACACCACCATCACGGAGAAAAAGCTTCCCGGTGCTGCGAAGGTGCTGAAAGCGAAAGCAGACAAATATCTGAACAAGGCATGGGAACTGCATGAGCATGAAGACATCGAGCTGATGAAGAGCTTTTTACAGCGGAAGATGGAAGAGGAAGGCTGTGATGCACTGGAGCTGGCAGCTGCCATGCTGAAATTACAGGTCGGTGACAAGGGCGAGGAGATCGCCGCAGATGAATATACAAAGCGTGGCAATCGCTTCGGGGACAGAGGCCGGTCCGGCAGAGACGATGGTGAAGGCCGCAGCTTCGGCAGAGGAGACGGAAGACGGAAGCTTGGCCGTGAAGACGGGGAACGCAGAAGATTCGGCCGCAGTGACAGAGATCGCAGAGACGATGGCAGCACCGGTTTCGGTGAGGACAGAAGACGCCGCAGAGATGAAAACCGTGAGGATGGAAGAAAATGGGGCGGCTGTGACAAAAAGACGGCTGACCGCAAATACTCTGGGGACAGAGCGGAGAGAGAAGCGAAAAAGAGAAAGAAACGGGAAGAGCCGGGCATCGGTAACAGCTTCCCTAAGAGAAAACGATCTTAATTTAATGAGAAAACTTGTAGATTTGCCGCAAAAGCCGCAGTTGTGCTTTTGCGGCAAATCGTGTATAGTTAGGGAAGAATGCATAGGCAATAACAGAAAGGTCTGCGGTATGAAAACACTGAAAAAACAGATACCATATATTTTGCTGGGAGCGACGCTTCTGCTCCTGCTTGGCTTGAATATCATCAGTCAGGATCACTGGCTGGATTCCGATATGGCGGCGGAGATGATCTTTTCCCGGATCCTTTCCGAAGAACACCACATTTTTTCCACGACAAACTGGTATTATTCCACGGAATTCCGCGTGTTGTATACACAGCTGATCATGGGACCGCTGTTTCGCATCTGCAGCAACTGGCATGTGATCCGCACGATCACGAACCTGGTATTTTATGGATTGATGCTGGCTTCCTATTATTATTTTATGAAGCCGTTAAAAGTATCCCGCGGACTTACAGTGTTAAGCTCCTGTCTGCTGCTGTTGCCTTTTTCCGAGACTATGATGACGCATATGCAGATGGGTAATACCTACATGTCCCACGTGATCCTGGTGCTGTGGTTCTTCGGTATGTATCTGCGGTTGTGTAGCGGAGAATATCATGCAAAACGCAAGGTCAGCCTGTGGATATTCTATGTGCTGCTTGCTATCGTCTGTGGAATGTCCGGCGTGCGTTACCTGCTGGCATTGCAGTGTCCTCTGGTACTGACTTCCTTTTTCTATCTGCTGGGTGGAGAGGAATTTCAGAGTTTCCGAGGAGAGATGACAAAGGAGCATTTCCAAACTCTATTTTCTACGGACAGGATGCGGTATTTTCTCTATAGTCTGGCAGGGGCATTTTTCGCAGTCGTGGGATATGGCATCAATGTAGTGTTCATCAGTCACAAATACGTATTCCAGACCTATGGCGCCACGAACTTCATCGCATTGTATCACGGTGTGTTATTTGACCGGATCCAGAATGCGGTGGGGTGTCTGCTGATGCTTTTTGGCTATATTCCGGATAAGGGATTTTTATCCCTGCGGGGTGTTGTGACGATGGCAGCCTTCGTGCTGCTTGGCATCTACGGATACGTTACGGTCAAAAGCGGGAAAATGCAGCGTGTCACGGGATTTCGCAGTCTGATCACACTGTTTTTGAAAGTCAGTTTTGTACTGAATCTGTTTGTGTTTATTTTTACCACCAGTACCATGGTGCCGCGGTATTATATCACGATCTTCATTTTCGCCCTGCCGGTATTGTGTTTTTATCTGGAAGAGGAAAAAATGCCCTTTGACAGATTGGCGGTGGCGGCACTGCTTACTATCTGTCTGATCCTCGGAACGGGGAAAACGGTGATGTCTTTCCTGACGGTGGACAAGAACGAGACGAAGCGTCCAGTGGCGGAATTCCTTGCGGGGAACGGATATGATTTCGGCTTCGCTACTTATAATAATGCCAATATCATCACGGAGCTTACGAATGGTGAAGTGGAGATCGGCAACATCGGAGATCCCGAGCACCTGGAGTATTTCAAGTGGTCTTCGCCTATGAAATATTATGAGGAAGGGTATCATGCCGGGGAGACATTCCTGCTCCTGACGGCGGAGGAGTGTGCGGAATATGCAGAGGCTCCGGCATTAAATCAGGGCGAAAAGGTATATGAGGACGGCAGTTATACCGTCTATGTATTCGACAGCACGGAGGATCTGATGGATTGTGCTGTGGCGAGACAATAATGACAGAGATTTAGCATATTGCAGACGATATTGGCGCCCGGCACTGGCCGCAACGGGACAGAACGGTTTGGGGACTGGCTGGTTGGAGAAGCCGGTGAGACACAGGGATGCCGGTATTTTTTTAAAAATAGCGTCTGCGGAAAGGTTGTAAGTATGAGAATCGGAATGGGATATGACGTACACCGTCTGGTGGAGGGAAGAGACCTCATCATCGGCGGCGTGAAAATACCTTATGAAAAGGGACTTTTGGGACATTCGGATGCGGATGTCCTGCTCCATGCGATCATGGATGCGCTGTTGGGAGCAGCGGCGCTGGGGGACATCGGGAAACATTTCCCGGATACAGATCCCGCGTACAAGGGTATTTCTTCCATAAAATTGCTGGAAAAAGTGGGCGAGCTGCTGGAAGAGAATCATGTGTTTATCGAAAATATCGATGCAACGATCATTGCACAGGCACCGAAGATGCGCCCGCATATCGATACCATGCGGGAAAATATCGCGAAAGCCCTGGTGATCGATGTGGGACAGGTCAATGTGAAGGCTACCACGGAGGAAGGGCTGGGATTCACCGGAAGCGGAGAGGGAATCTCCTCTCAGGCAATCTGTCTGGTGACTACGCCTTATGATCTTACGGCACAGGCGGTGCAGGGCGGCTGCGGAAGCTGTAGCGGATGCCCGAAGAGCTGATAATTTCGGAAAATAAGAACTTGACAAATAGGTCGATAGGATATAGACTTTAATTAGAACAAGGTCTGTATACTATCGACCTTTTATAATGTGATGAGCGCAAAAAAGCCAATAGGATTGCATAATTGGCAAGTGCTGGATTAAGAAGGATACAAGGAGGAATGGGAATGTATCAGATGACGGAGACAGAATACAAATTTGCTGAGCTGATCTGGGAGGAGGAACCCATCGGTTCCGGAGAACTGGTAAAACAGTGCGCGGAGAAGTTCGGCTGGAAGAAATCCACTACCTATACGTTTATTAAAAAGCTTTGTGAGAACGGTATTTTCAAAAATGAGAATGCCATAGTATCTTCCGTATTGAATAAGGAGGAATACCACAGAGCCCAGGGGGAGGCTTTCGTGGAGAAGGCTTATGGCGGTTCGCTGCCGAAGATGATCGCAGCATTTATCCAGAGCAAGAAGCTCAGCGCAGCGCAGATCGCTGAGATCGAAGCTATGATAGAGGATTATAAGAGCTGACGGAGGAGATTGGATGAGGGAGATTTTAGAGAAGGTATTAGGGATCGTTTGTAACTTGAGCCTGGTGGGAAGCTATTGCATTTTGCTGGTGCTGGTGGCGAGACTGGTGCTTCGCAGGGCTCCCAGATGGTGTTCTTATCTGTTGTGGGGGATCGTGTTTCTGCGCCTGTGCTGCCCGGCATTTCCGCAGACACAGATCAGCCTGATCCCACAGCGGCTGGTAACGGAACAGACGGTGAGCACCGCACTGACAGCATCCGGAGAAAAAGCAACCTTGGAAAATCCGACTGCGGAAGCAATACAGATTTCAGGCATGACGGAGCAGGCCGATAGTGACGATGGCAGTCAGCCGGAGGCACTTTCGCAGGAGTCCTCTATGGTAACCGGACAGACAGGAATGTCTGCAACGAGCGATCCAACCAAGGAAATGTTTGCAACACACAGCACACAGATGCTGAAAACACTGGCGGGAATCGTGTTACCGTACTTGTGGCTGATCGGGTTTGTTGGGTTTGCCGGTTATCATCTGTTTTCCTATCTGCGGATGTATTACCGTCTGCGTCAGCCGGAAAATGGCGTTCATAAAGTAGAAGAAGGAATTTGTGAGATTAAGAGTGGACACCTTTCTTTTGTCATGGGGATCCTGCATCCGACCATTTATCTGTCGTCGGAGCTTGCCGGGGAGAGCAGAGAGGTAGTGTTGTGCCATGAGAGGGTGCATTTGCAGAGAAGAGACTATCTGATCAAACCGGCAGTGCTTTTTATCTGTTGTGTGCATTGGTTCAATCCCTTGGTGTGGCTGGCATTTTACCTGATGAATATGGACTGTGAGATGTCCTGCGACGAAAAAGTGGTAAAGCTTTTGGGAGAGGAAAGCAAGAAGATCTATTCTTATACACTGCTGGAGGAAGCCAGTGACGGCAGGTGGAGAAAATACCGTGGTGGTACGATCTGTGCGCTGTTATCCTTTGGAGAGGATCATGTGAAGAACAGGATCCGTCATGTGCTGGATTATCGCAAGCCTCCGTTCTGGATCCTCATCGGTGCGGTGGCGGTGATCGCAGCACTCATCATCTGCCTGTGCAGTAATCCGGGAGGAAACCGCAGTGAGGAAAAATTGCCTACGGAAGCTGCGCCGTCTGCCCAGAATGAGCCGGTGGATATCAGTGATACGGAGTATTCCGATGAGGCTGTCTGGACGCAGGAAGAATGGGATATTTATGCTGAAAAGCTGTCGTATGTAACGTTTGAGACACGCTCCGATTTCGCGGAATTTTATTCCCCCGAGCGGATTGAGAGTACTCATTCCTTTGCACAGGAGAAGGGATGGTATGTGAATCACAGAAGGTATGCCGGAAGTCCTGCAAGCTGGGAAATGTTTCAACTCAGCCGTCTGGAGGAGCGACTCGGGTCGGAGGATCACAGATTCTACGAGGATTATAAGGACCCTGTGACGGCAGCAAAGCAGCTCCTTTCGCTGGGAAAGGGAACCGGTGAGGTGACGGAAGTCCTCTACGAGGCGGCAAGACAGTACCAGCTCTATGGCGATGACCGTATGGGAGAAGGATCGGTGGTCAATGTGGAGTATACTTTTGAGAAGGATGGTTCTGTGATCGAGATTCCCATGGTGCTGGCGGAGGAGGAACAGAAGATCTGGCTGTTGTCTACCGGAGATGTGAGTGCGGCATCCGGACAGAAGATCGGTCCGCTCCCGGGAGAGCAGTCCGCCCGGAGAGTCTATGCGGAATACGAAACGTATTCTCCGGAAAATATGCCGGCGGGACAGTATACGGAGTATCTGGAGACGAAGATCGGAAGCTATTCCGGTTCCGGTATTCATATTCAGGTGTCCAGCTGCGGAATCTATGTGATGTATGATCATACCTTCCGGTGTGTGTCTGAGGATGGCATCCCGGGAAATATGGCATCGGCTGCAATCTGTGACCGGACTTACTATAATACTTCCAACGCCTACAATGAAAAGGTGCAGGAGGACAGCAGTATCGGCTGGATGGGCAGCAGGGTATTCTATATGACAGAAGCGGCGGAGCATTTACAGGAGGATGGGAAACCTACACTGTATACGGTGAAGAACTGCAGCCTGGCAGGTGATACCGGATGGGAATTGACCGGGGAAGAAACGGCAGAACCTGTGCTTCCGTTTTCCATGAAAGTACAGAATGGTTTCGTGACGGTCTATAACGGCAACGGAGAACTCTATCAGCAGTATTCTATCGGTGGTCTGGACGCCGGAGCCGACAGACTGGATCAGGTGTCAAGGGACCAGTATGCTGTGAAATGGCGGGAGGATATTTTATCTCATCCCGGTATGGTATGCGATGTGTCCCAGAGAACTTTTTCTGAGACCTATGCGTTGATCGATCTGGATGGAGATGCGGCAGCAGAGCGGATCACACTACAGACAGACGCCTGGAAGAACGTGGAAGGTAACAGCCCGGTGAATTACACCTTCGGGGTGGAAGGCAACAATGTAGACCGCCATGCAAGACTGTTGGACAACAGCATTCTCGCTTACAGTCCGGATGGGGAGCAGATCGTGATCGCACTGTATGAGACCGGAGATGATGCAAAAGCGAGAACCGTATTCTTCACCTACGATGGGGAAAAATTACAGGAGACCGGAAGTCTGCAGGCGGACATCCGACGGTGCCAGTACTGGATCCTGGATGCGGCACCGGAGGGAAAGTGGGTGCTGCTGGAAGAATAAAATATGTCACTGAATGAATACGTGAGGGAAACCTTGGAAAAAGCTGTAATGTAGGAAACTCTAGGGTTGACAAAACCCGTATTTTTGCATATCTTATTTAGTAGGAATTATCATATATGTAGTAAAGGCATGGAGCAGGAAAAGTACTTTTCGGTGGGACGCCAGAGAGAAGCTGTTAGAAGCTGGGAGCGGCTTTCGTCTGAGGAAAAGGAAGTGCGCCTGTGAGCTGATCCGGGGAACAGACATAAGTATCCGGATCCGGTAAGCACCCGTTATGTGCATGGCGTTTTACGCCAGAGTGAAGGGCATTGTCCCTTAAGTAGAGTGGAACCGCGGATAAATTCGTCTCTAAGATGAAGTTTATTCGCGGTATTTTTTTTCGAGGTGAGAACATGGGCATCATCAAAAATTTAAAAGAAGAAGTCCGTATTATCAAGGAACGTGATCCGGCGATCCATTCCTCCATGGAGGTTCTTTTGTATCCCAGTTTCAAGGTCATGCTCCATTACAGACTGGCGCATAAGCTGTATCTGAGCGGACATTATTTCTGGGCGCGGTATATCTCCCAGCGGGGCGTGCGCAAGACCGGCATCGAGATCCATCCCGGTGCACAGATCGGCAAAGGATTTTTCATCGATCACGGTAACGGTGTCATCATCGGTGAGACCACCATTATCGGCGACAATGTGACAATGTATCAGGGCGTGACCCTGGGAGGTACCGGCAAGGAACACGGCAAACGTCACCCCACCATCGGCAACAACGTCATGATCAGTGCGGGAGCGAAAGTCCTGGGATCCTTCACCATCGGAGATAATTCGAAGATCGGTGCCGGAAGCGTGGTCTTAAGCGAAGTGCCGCCCGGATCCACGGTGGTAGGTGTACCGGGGCGCGTGGTAAAGCGCAACAACGCAAGCCTTCCCCAGGAGACCATGAACCAGACGGATCTCCCCGACCCGGTACGGGAAGACATCACGGTATTGCAGCGTGAGAATTCCGAACTGACCAACCGGGTACTGGAAATGGAAGATGAATTAAAGCAGCTGCGCAGGCTGGTGGTAATGAGTGCGGAGGCCGGGGAACAGACCCGATCTGCAGAAAATGACAAGACAGTGTGATAAAATAAAGATAGATCATTGCAAAAATCGCAATTAGGAAAGGATAAACAATGAGCATTCAAATCTACAACACCTTAAGCAAGAGAAAAGAAGAATTCAAGCCCTTAGAGCCCGGCAAGGTAAAAATGTATGTCTGCGGACCTACCGTATACAACCTGATCCATATCGGAAATGCCCGTCCTATGATCGTATTTGATACCGTGCGCCGTTACATGGAATACAAGGGATATGAAGTGAACTATGTATCCAACTTCACGGATGTGGACGATAAGATCATCAAAAAAGCTAACGAAGAGGGCGTTGAGCCCGGCGTGATCTCTGAGCGTTACATTGCAGAGTGCAAAAAAGACATGGAGGGCATGAACATCAAGCCCGCTACCAAGAACCCCAAGGCTACCGAGGAGATCGGAGGTATGCTGGACATGATCCAGACCCTGATCGATAAGGGACATGCTTATGTTGCTGCAGACGGTACCGTATATTTCCGTACCAGAAGCTTCAAGGACTACGGCAAGCTTTCTCATAAGAATCTGGACGACTTACAGGGCGGTAACCGTTCTCTGTTAGTCTCCGGTGAGGACCAGAAGGAAGATCCCTTAGATTTCGTACTGTGGAAGCCGAAAAAAGAAGGCGAGCCTTACTGGGATTCCTGTTGGTGTCAGGGACGTCCCGGCTGGCACATCGAGTGCTCCGTTATGAGTAAGCGTTATCTCGGCGAAGAGATCGATATTCATGCCGGCGGAGAGGATCTGATCTTCCCTCATCATGAAAATGAGATCGCACAGTCCGAGGCAGCCAATGACAAGCCTTTTGCAAAATACTGGATGCACAATGCTTTCCTGAACATCGACAACCGCAAGATGTCCAAATCCCTGGGCAATTTCTTCACTGTCCGGGAGATCTCCGAAAAATACGATCTGCAGGTACTGCGTTTCTTCATGCTGTCCGCGCATTACAGAAGTCCGCTGAATTTCAGCGCTGACTTAATGGAAGCTGCGAAGAACGGCTATGAGAGAATCGTCACCAGCGTGGACAATCTGAAGTTCTTACTGGACAAGGCAGCAGATACCGAAATGACCGGAGAAGAGAAGAACTTACTCACCGAGGCACAGGGTTTCGAGACCAAGTTCGACGAAGCTATGGATGATGATTTTAACACCGCAGATGCACTGGCAGCTATTTTCGAGCTGGTAAAATTCGTGAATTCAAATGCCAAGGCTGAGAGCAGCAAGGCATTCCTGGAAGCATTAAAGCAGGAGATCGTGACCCTGTCCGATATCTGTGGACTGATCGTGGACAAAAAAGCAGAGATGTTAGACAGCGACATTGAGGCACTGATCGAGGAGCGTCAGGCAGCCAGAAAGGCGAAGAACTTCGCAAGAGCCGACGAGATCCGTGATGAACTGTTAGCTAAGGGCATTGTACTGGAAGATACCAGAGAGGGTGTAAAATGGAAGAGAGCATAACCCTTCTTACTAAGATCAAGCAGACCTTCGACTGCGAAGGGCAGGACGTCCGGGCATATTCTCCGCTGACATTAGCCTACATCGGAGACGGGATCTATGAACTGGTGATCCGAAGCATTGTGGTGGAACGTGCCAACCGCTCCGCCAATGACCTGCATAAAAAGACAACACGCTATGTAAAAGCACCGGCGCAGTCCGCCATGATCGAGGCACTGCTTCCGGAGCTGACGGAGGACGAGGAAGCGGTGTACCGCAGAGGACGCAATGCCAAATCCTACACCACGGCGAAAAATGCTTCTGTGGCAGACTACCGCAGAGCTACCGGATTTGAAGCACTGATGGGGTATCTGTACCTGACAGGACAGACAGACCGGATGCTTGAGCTGATCAAAGACGGTATCCGCCTGGCAGGTCTGGAGATCTGAGTGTAATGTAACGCATGTGACAGAGAAGTAATACGTAATGAGAAAGTAATGCATAATGAGAAAGTAATACGTAATAAGAAAGGACAAGCATGGGATATCAGGAATTTACCATAGAGGGCAGAAATGCCGTGATCGAGGCGTATCGTTCGGGCAAACCCATTGACAAGCTGTTCATTTTGGATGGCTGTCAGGACGGCCCGATGATGACCATTAAAAGAGAAGCAAAAAAACATGACACGTTAGTAAAGTATGTGACCAAGGAGCGTCTGGATCAGTTATCCGAGACCGGAAAACATCAGGGCGTCATCGCTTATGCGGCGGCTTATGAGTACGCGGAGGTGGATGACATTCTGGAAACAGCGAAGAAAAAGGGTGAACCGCCCTTTATTTTCCTGTTGGATAATATTGAAGATCCTCATAATCTGGGAGCTATCATCCGTACTGCCAATCTGGCAGGTGCCCATGGTGTCATCATTCCGAAGAACCGTGCAGCGGGACTGACCGCTACGGTAGCGAGAACCTCCGCCGGAGCACTGAACTATACGCCGGTGGCAAAGGTGACGAATCTGGCGAAGACCATCGAAGACCTGAAAAAGGAAGGTCTGTGGTTCGTGTGTGCGGATATGGGCGGTACTACCATGTACGATCTGGATCTGAAGGGCCCCATCGGTCTGGTCATCGGCAACGAGGGCGAGGGCGTAGGCCGTCTGGTGAAGGAAAAATGCGACATGGTGGCATCGATTCCCATGAAGGGGGATATCGATTCCCTCAATGCTTCCGTAGCAGCAGGCGTACTGGCTTACGAGATCGTACGTCAGAGACTGCAGGCATAACAGATCGCTGTATCCGGAAACAGGATATCAAAGGAGAAAGAATGACAGAGCGTTTCAAATATGAAGATATGACAGATGAGGAGCTCATCGACCAACTGCGGGAAGGCGACAGGCAGGTGATGGACTACATCTGTGATAAGTATAAAAATCTGGTGCGCAGCAAAGCAAAATCCATGTATATCCTGGGCGGAGACAGCGAGGATCTGATCCAGGAGGGGATGATCGGGCTGTTCAAGGCAGTGCGGGATTACGACTGTGGCAGAGACGCCAGCTTTTACACGTTTGCGGATCTGTGCATCAGCAGACAGATGTATACGGCGGTGCAGGCATCGCAGCGGCTGAAGCACACACCGTTGAATACCTATGTCTCCCTGGACAGCCATGGAAGAACGGAAGAGGACAGGGATCCGGAGACACAGACGCTGGCGGAGCTTCTGACGGATAAGACCGGCAGGAATCCGGAGGAACTTTTCCTGGATAAGGAGAGAGTGGCCTATCTGGAGAAAAGGATCGCTACGGAGCTGAGTGAGCTGGAGCGTCAGGTGCTGGATCTCTATATTACGGGAATGAGCTACACACAGATTGCGAAGGTGCTCAGGAGGAGTGAAAAAGCAACAGAAAATGCGTTGACCCGTGCAAAGCAGAAAATCCGCGGCTTTTTAAGCAAAGAATCTAAATTTTAGATTTATTTAATGGATTTTCGCGATCCGTTAGTGGTAACATACTACTATACAGATGCTTACGTGGGAAAGGCGCGGGAATATATGGAAAAATTTAGTGTAAAAAAACCGTTTACAATTCTGGTGATGGTAGTTGCCATCATTATTCTGGGATTTGTAAGTTTATCGGGAATGACAACGGATCTTCTGCCTAAGATGAGTCTGCCGTATTTACTGGTGATCACGACTTATCCGGGAGCGAGTCCGGAGAAAGTGGAGTCCAGTGTGAGCGAACCTGTGGAAAGCGCATTGGGCTCCATTTCCGGTGTAAAGAATGTATACAGTATGTCCTATGAAAACTACGGGATCGTAGAACTGGAATTCGCAGACGGAACGGATATGGATTCCGCCATGGTAAAGGTATCGAGCGCTCTGGACAGTGTAAAATCGGCATTGCCGGAGGAATGCGGTTCTCCGAATATCATGGAGATCAGCATGGATATGATGGCTTCCGTATATCTGGCGGCATCCTATGAGGGTAAGGATATTCAGGAGACCTCGCGGTTTGTCGAGGACACGCTGATCCCCTATCTGGAACGGCAGGAGGGTGTGACCAGTATCTCTGACATCGGAATTGTGGAGAATTCCATCTCTGTGGATCTGAATCAGGATAAGATTGATGTGTTGAACGAGAAAATCCTGGCAAAGACCAATGATGCTTTTGCGGATGCGGTGGATCAGCTGAATGATGCGAAGAAGCAGCTGCTGGAATCGGAGCAGAAGCTGGCAGACAGCACGCAGGAGCTGGTCGACGGACAGAAGGATATCGACGACGGCAGGACGAAGTTAGACGATGCCCAGAAGGAACTGGACGAGCAGAAGGAAAAGCTGGAAGATGCCAAGGGTTCTCTGGAGGATCAGAAGAAGGATACCGAGAATAAGCTGGCGACCGCCAGCCAGGCACTGGATCAGTTGAACGCATTGCAGACAGACCTGCTGACGTTACAGGCGCAGGAGGCATCGCTGAAAGCGACGATCACACAGATAGAAAAATCCCTGGAAGAACAGGGCAAGACTACAAAAGATATTCCGAATGTAGTAGCCGGATTAGATCAGATGAGTACAGTTCTGACATCTTCATTAATGAATCTGACGGACCAGAACAGCACATACGTAAATTCAGCGCTTGCTGCCGCCAATCCCGCTATGAGCCTTCATAGTCTCGGGATAGATGAAGCAACATGGGATACCCTGACGCCCGAAGGGCGAAAAGAGCTTTTGCAGAAAACAGCAGACGGATATCAGACCCAGAAGGCTCTGTTATCCGGGTATAAGGACTACGTATCTTCCCTGAACAGCCTTCAGATCGAAAAAGCCGGTGTACAGGCAGCGGTATCCGCAGCAGAAGCGGAGCTGAAGAAGAGCGGTGTTTCCTATACGGATATTGAAAAGGCGAAAATCGAGGCGGCAGCAGGCTTTGGTGCGGCTTCTGCACAGATCTCTTCCGGACAGAGTGCACTGAATTCCGCCCAGACAACCCTTGACAGCAACAAGGAGAGCCTGGATTCTGCCCAGGATCAGATCACAGAGGGCTGGGATTCTATTGCGGATGCGAAAAAGCAGCTGGCAGACGGCTGGGATCAGTATAATACCTCTCTGGAGAATTTTGAGGTACAGAAGGCGGAGGCACTTCGTAATGCCAATGCAGACCAGCTGGTGAATATGCAGACACTGTCACAGCTCATCTATGCACAGAATTTTGCCATGCCGGCAGGATATCTGGATGATGCGGAGGACAATTCCTGGCTGCTTAAGGTCGGAAGCAATTATGAAAGTGTGGATGAACTGTCCAATATCGTACTTACCAATATTGAAGATATCGGGGATGTACGGCTGTGCGATGTGGCTGACATCACGGTGATCGATAACGCCGATGACAGCTATGCCAGACTGAATGGTCAGAGTGCGGTGGTACTGTCTGTGTTCAAGAGTTCCACAGCGGGAACAAATGAGGTGAGTAAAAATATCGCTGCTGCAATTTCAGAGCTGGAAGAGCAGTATCCCGGACTGTCGGTACTGACACTGATGGATCAGGGCGATTACATAACTATGATCATAAATGGCGTATTGCAGAGCATGATCGTAGGTGCGGCACTGGCGATCCTGATCCTGGCGCTGTTCTTAAAGGATGTAAAACCTACCATCGTTGTAGCTGTCAGCATTCCCCTGTCTGTTCTGACGGCATTGATATTAATGTATTTTACAGGTATTTCACTGAACATGATGTCGTTGTCGGGTCTGGCACTCGGAATAGGCATGCTGGTGGATAACTCCATCGTCGTGATCGAGAATATCTATCGTCTGCGGTCTAAGGGAGTCGGTGCGGCGAGAGCAGCGGTACAGGGTACGAAACAGGTGGCAGGTGCGATTATTGCTTCCACCCTGACAACAGTCTGCGTATTCCTGCCGATGGTATTTACCGCAGGAACTGTCCGTGAACTGATGATGCCCATCAGCCTGACGATCATATTTACCCTGGCGGCATCGCTGCTGATCGCTATGACCGTAGTGCCGGCAGCAGGTTCGACCCTGCTTCGTAATTCCAAAGAGAAGAAGCATCCGTTCTTTGACAAGGTGCAGGATATCTATGGAAAAATGCTGGCATTCTGCCTGAAAGTGAAGGTCGTGCCCCTTGCCATTGCCATCGGTCTGCTGGTATACAGTATCTGGGCGGTCATGCGGATGGGTATCGTCATGATCCCGGATATGACATCCAACCAGATTGAGATATCTGTGCAGATGCCGGAGGATACGGATAAGGAAGAATGCTACAAGAGGGCTGACCAGGTGCTGGATGCCATGACGACCATAGATGGCATCGGAGATGTAGGTGCCATGGCAGGTGGAGATACCACACTGGTGGCTTCTTCTTCCGGTATGTCAGACAGCACCTACGATCAGTTTACCTTTTTGGTGCTGACAGAGAATGAAAATGCCGGAAAAGAAGAAGTAAACAGAATCTGCAGGGAGATTGAAGAACGCACAGCGGATATTGACTGTGAACTGACGATATCAACGGGAATGTCGGAGATGAGCACGATGATGGGCTCAGGATTATCTGTTAAGGTATATGGCGATGATCTGGATACCCTGACGAAGATCACGCAGGACATCTGTGATCTGGCTGCTACGATCCCGGGCTATGAAAATATTTCCAACGGGCAGGAAGAGCCGGATCAGGTCATCCGTCTGGTGCTGGATAAAGATGCCGCCATGCGCAAAGGTCTGACGGTTGCCCAGATTTTTTCAGAGCTGAACGGGAAGCTGACGGAGAGTACCGATGCCGCCACTGTGACCATAGACGGTGAGGATATGAAGATCGTCGTAAAGGATGGAAGAAAACCGCTGACCCGTGAGAATCTCCTGGACTATAATTTTGAGATCCAGACTACGGATGATAATGGCAACACTGTCACAGAGGATCATCCGCTGTCTGAGTTCGCCACACTAAAGCTGGAGGAGGGTGTGCAGAGCATCAACCGTGAGAACCAGAGCCGCTACATGACGGTGACAGCCACTGTGGCAGAGGGAAGCAATGCCACCCTTCTGTCCAGAGAATTGCAGCCATTGATCGATGCGTATGAATTGCCGGACGGTTATACTATTGACACTGCCGGAGAATCCGATATGGTCAATCAGATGGTGATCCAGATGAGTAAGGTATTGCTCCTGGGTCTTGCTCTGATCTACCTGGTCATGGTGGCACAGTTCCAGAGCCTGCTCAGTCCGTTTATTGTATTGTTCACGGTACCTCTTGCGTTCACGGGTGGCCTGATAGGATTACTGCTTATGAACGAGCCGCTGTCTGTTATGGGTATGATGGGCTTCGTGGTGCTGCTGGGTACGGTTGTCAACAACGGTATTGTGTTCGTGGATTATGCGAACCAGCTCCGTGTGGGAGGACTGGAACGCAGAGAGGCACTGATCGCTACCGGTAAGACCCGAATGCGCCCGATCCTGATGACGGCGCTGACCACGATCCTGGCAATGGCAAGCCTCCTGTTCGGAGATGACCTCTCCAGCCAGATGTCCAAAGGCATGGCGATCGTAGTGGCGGGAGGACTTGCTTATGCCACACTGATGACACTGTTCATCATCCCTGTCATGTATGACATCCTCTTCAAGAGAAAGCCTCTGCAGGTGGATATCGGCAGTGAGAACCTGGATGACGTACCGGATGATGCGGCGGATTACCTGAAGCGGAAGGAGCAGAAGGAACTGGAGCAGCAGGAAGCGACACAGAAAGACGAGAAAAATCCTAAATAGTTATAAGTGTAGCAAAAAAAGCAAAAAAAGAAAAAATTTGTGTTGACAAATATAGATTGCTTTGTTACAATGAATCACAGTGATTGCGTTAGCAGTCACGTGATGCTGCTGTGGCTCAGTCGGTAGAGCGTCGCATTGGTAGTGCGGAGGTCACGGGTCCGATTCCCGTCAGCAGCTCTGAATAAAAAGTGGAAACCTTGATCTTACAAGGTTTCCGCTTTTTTTCTGTATGCAAGGGGAGAAAGCCCCTTTTTTTTCTTAAAAGCCTTAGAAAAGGTGAGAGCATCATTATATCCACAGGAGTATGCGATGGCATGTACGGAATCCTCTGTAAGGGTCAGTAATTCGCAGGCTTTAGATATTCTATAGTCCATGAGATAATTTTGAATGGTGGTGCCCATGGAACGGCGGAATAATGTTGCGAGGTAGGAACGGTTCAGGGATACATTATTTGCAATATCATCGACTGTGATCGGCTGATGGTAATGCTTCTGGATGAAACGGATGGTCCGCTCTATGTGTATGTTGACTTCCGGAGGGGCAGGCCTTGAGATGGAGCTACATGAGGAAGAAGCCGATGCCAGGAAAAGAAATGCAAGTCCTTGTAACTTTAATTTGTTTTCAAAGGAATCCGGAGAGATACTCAGCATCTCATCGATCAGCTCTGATAAGTCAGCAATATTCTGACATTCAAACACAGGAGACTGCGCAGTTAATCCCAGATGGGAAAAAAATTCTTCGGCGCCGCTTCCGTCTATTCCAATCCAGAAGTATTCCCATGGATGATCGGCATTGGCCTCATAAAACACAGGAGTGTCCGGTGAAATAAAAAAACCCTGATTTTCATGCAGATGATAAATATGTTGTCCTGCGGAAAACAAACCGCTTCCGCCGGTGATAAAATGAATAATATAATTATGGCGGACGTGGCTTGCAACGCTATGCTTTGGCATACATGATGATCTGCCAAAGAAGAATAATTGTAAGGGATAATACGAAGGGTCAGGAATATGCAGAACATTACTGTTTTCCATGTTGAGCCTCCTTGTATCTGTTGATTGCCTACATTTTCACATATTTTGCTCAATAATTCAAGACAAACCTAAGATTTTGACTGTTTCTTACAACAAGAACATATATTGTGAAAAAGAAACAGAGGATATAATCGAATTAACGAGAGATATGGGGATGAATGGAGGAAGACTGATGCATCCGAATAATAAAACAGACAGGCTCCGGGAGCAACTGCTTACAGAAGGGGTTATCTGGAAACAATTAGTGCTTTTTTCGATTCCGATCATGGTAGGGACGCTGTTTCAACAGCTTTATAATATGATAGATGCCATTGTAGTTGGCAATTTTGTTGGGATAACTGCGCTGGCAGCAGTTGGAGGTTCGACACAACAGATCATCGGATTGATTTTGGGATTTTTTCTGGAAGTATCTGCAGGAGCTGCTGTCCTGATCGCGCAATACTATGGTGGAAGAGATCGGGAGAAGCTTTCGGACGCATTGCATACAACGATCGCGTTCTGCATTGTGTCCGGAATAGCACTTTCCTTGATAGGATATTTTCTGGCACCTGTTTTTTTACGCTGGATGAATACACCGGAAGACACGATGCAGGGAGCTGTCCTATATTTGAAAATTTATTTTTGCGGGATTATTTTTTTACTCTTTTATAATGTCGGGGCTGCTATTTTACGTGCGGTCGGCGATACCAGGAAACCGTTGTATTATTTGATTGTCTGCTGTGCGCTGAATACGGTTTTGGATCTGCTGCTGGTGATCGTTTTTGATCTCGGTGTATTTGGCGTGGCGGCTGCCACAGTATTTTCGCAGGCGATAAGTGCACTGTTAGTGCTGATCGCACTGCTTCGGACAGATGACATATACAGACTGTCTGTACGACGGATCGCTATTTGCGGAGATTCTCTTACAAAAATGCTGCGGATCGGCATTCCCATGGGGATGCAGGCGCTCATGTACAGCTCGGCAAATATCATCATACAAATGGGCCTGAATCATCTGGGAACGGATACAGTTGCGGCATGGACAGTAGTCACCAAAATAGATGCATTTTATTGGATGGTATTGACGGGCTTTGGAATTGCCATAACCACCTTCGCAGGACAAAATTATGGGGCTGAAAAGTACGGACGCGTGTTGAAGGGTGTGTCTGTCTGTGTCAGACTGACTTTGTTCATTTCCATTGGGATGAGCCTTCTGTTTTTAGTGTGCAGCAGAGGTCTGTTTGCGATATTCACAACGGATCAGAGAGTGATGGAAATCGGGGTGCGTATTTTGACTTATATGGCACCGGCATATCCATTGTTTGTCTTTATAGAAATTTATTCCGGAGCACTCCGGGGCATGGGAGATGTGATTGTTCCTACAATTATGACATGCTTTGGAATATGCATATTCCGGATCGCCTGGATGCTGATCGTCGTACCGTTGAAGCCGATGGTTGAGGTGGTGACGCTAAGCCACCCGGTGTCCTGGGGAGTTACGGCAGTTATGTACATAGTATATTGGAATATCAAAAAGAAAAAACTAGTGGAAAAAGGAGACCAACAAAATGAAAAGAGAGATTTTAACTTGGACAGACAGCAATAAGGAGGTACTCTGCAAAAAAGAGGAACCGGAAAACGGAGTATATGAATATACATACGAGATTCCGGAATCAGAGAAGGAAGAGACGTTATGGCTGGAATGGTATGAAGATGTTGCGAATACGGTGGGCTGTTGGTATCCGGATTGCGGATCTGGGAGAGCGTATGGGGCTGACTGGCAGAGACGCCGCACGACATCGTTGTCAGTTTCTGCTCCGGTGTATTGCCTCTATGATCAGGGCGGCAATAACTGTATTACGATAGCTCTCTCGGAAGCGGTACGGGAAGTAGAATGGAAAATAGGTGTTCATGAAGAAGACGGCAGATTTCTGTTTCAATGCAAAATACACATGGGAAGAGGAAGAGAGGAAGTAAAACTCTACATCAATGAAGGGAAAGCTGTATATTCAAAAGTATTAGGGAAAGTACAGACATGGTGGAAGGATAAGTGCAAAATTGTACCTGCGATCGTGCCGGAAGCAGCGAAAATGCCTTTTTACTCCACATGGTATTCCTATCATCAGAATATTGAAGAAAAACAGCTCGAGCGAGAATGTGAGCTGGCTGCGCAGATGGGCTTTAAGGGAATTATCGTAGATGATGGCTGGCAGACAGATGATAATCACCGGGGGTATGCTTTTTGCGGAGACTGGAAACCATCGGAGACGAAATTTCCTCATATGAAGGAGCATGTCGCATATGTACATTCCCTGGGAATGAAATATATGTTGTGGGTGAGTATACCGTTTATTGGAAAAAACTCCGGAATATGGAAGAAGTTCTCAGATAAACTGTTAGAGTACCAGGAGGACATGAATGCAGGAGTTGCGGATATCCGTTACAAAGAGATAAGGGAATATCTGATGGAGCAATATGTTGATCTCGTAAAAAACTATGATTTAGATGGTCTGAAAATGGATTTTATCGATGAATTCCATGAAGGAGCTGCGACACCGGAATACAATGAAAATATGGATTTTAGAGATGTGCAGGATGCGTTGGAACATATGATGGTACAATTGTACGAGAAGCTGCGCGAGCTTAATCCGGATATATTAATAGAGTTCCGCCAGAAGTATGTGGGTCCCTATATCCGAAAGTTTGGAAATATACTCAGAGTGGATGACTGCCCGATGTCACAGCTGTCCAACAGAGTGGGACTGGTGGATCTGAGAATTCTCAGCGGTGATACAGCGGTTCATTCCGATATGGTTATGTGGAATAAGGCAGAGGAACCGGAAGGCGTGGCAATCGCATTGCAACATTGCTTTTTCGGCAGCTTACAATTGTCGGTCCGGCTGGAGGAGTGCAAACAGGAGATTTTAGAAGTGATCAGATATTATATGGAACTGACGCAGGAATGGTTCGAAGAAAGACTGGAAGGAGATTTTACTGCAAAACATCCGGAACATTTATATCCGGTGGTATATGGAGAAAAGGAGAACCGAGCTGTAGTAGGAGTCTATGAGGAAGATCAAGTGATCTGTGTTAAGGAGAACTGGACAGAAGTCCTGATCTTAAATGCTAATAAGGGAAACGGCATCTATCTTGACCTGATGCAGACCTCCGGTAAGAAAGCAGTCATCCGGGACTGCATAGGAACGGTAGTAAAATCATTGGAGAAATTACAGGATGGACTGGTAAAAGTCGAAATCCCTGCAGGAGGAACAGTAAAATTATTTTGATTATTTACTAAAAACGCACTATATATTATGCAAAGTGCACAAAATAGGGAATGGTATACTGTGATAAATATAGAAAATGAACATCTTCGGTAAAAAACATTTACACAAAACAAGTAAAATGGTATAGTAATTATACCAAGTAAAACAAGAAAATATTTTAGCTAAAATTTTTCAGGGAGATTATTGTTAATTGAAAGGAACGAATGAATATGAAAAAGAGATTAGTTGGTGGACTTGTACTTGCGTTGGCAGTGAGCAGCCTGCTTGGTGGATGCGGAGGAAAAGCAACAACAAGCGAAAAGCCTGAGACAGGGAAAACAAAAATACGTTTTGCAACATGGGATACTGCAGGAGATGTCGATAAGCAGCAGGCAATGGTCGATAAATTTAATGCAGAACACGACGATATTGAAGTAACGATGGAAGCATACGGACAGGACTTCGATACGAAGATCAGTGCAGGCATGGGTTCCGGAGATGCACCTGATGTTATGTATATGTGGAATTATCCGGCATATCATGAAGGTCTGGAACCACTGGATTCTTATATTGAGAAGGAAGGACAGGAGTACAAGGACAATATATACGAAGCTCTGTGGCCTTATAACTCCATTGATGGAGCTACCTATGGTATTCCGGTAGGATTTACAACACACGTTTTGTTCTACAACAAGGATCTGTTTGCACAGGCGGGTGTGGAGGAACCCACTGCCGACTGGACATGGGATGACTTAAGAGAAGCTGCCAAAACCATTGCGGATAATACAGATGCAAAGGGACTTGCTTTCTCTATGAAGCCGGATCCTTATGATTTTGAAATGTTCCTGTGGAGTAACGGTGCTGCATATTGTGATGCAGAGGGCAAGCTGGAAGGCAATCTGAATTCAGAGAAATCCAAAGAAGTGTTCCAGATGTTCCAGGATATGGAGAAGGAAGGATACGCGGTTGCTACCGAGAAGAGCGGAACAGATGAGTTCCGTTCACAGCAGGCAGCTATGTATATCTATGGTGCATGGTCCATCAATGACTTCAAAGCAGATGGCTTGAATTTCGGTCTGGTGGATATTCCGGCATTTAAGGATGCAGACCATGATTCTGTAAGTATCCTCAGTACATCCGGTATTGCAATGTCCAAGGACAGTAAAAACAAAGATGCCGCATGGGAATTCGTTAAATTCTGGACCGGCGAGTGGGCAAGTAAAGAAAGAATCGGCAGTGAGATGCCTGCACTGTATAACGTAGTAGAATCAGAGAAGATCATGGAGAATCCTGAGTTTGCACCGTTCTATACAATGCTTGAACAGAGTGCGGGATATACCCCGACAAGCTTTATCGTTGACAATTGGTCAGAGGTTTCTGAGTCTTTGGCTCTTTCATTTGAACAGGTATTTAATCCAAGCTCCCTGCAGGATGTAGGAGCAGTATTGGACGAGGCTGTTGCGGAATAATAGCAGAATCGTATAAGAAATGCAGCTAAATAAGGGACGGGCGTCATTCACCCGTCCTTTTTTGAAACAGATATTTAGATTTTACCAGTAAAAATATATAGTAAAAGCGTGGTAAAAATAAGTAAAATGCAAAACAGAGAGAAAGGGAATACGCTATGAAGAAATATCTGAAAACGGCGACACCATATCTATTTATTATGCCGTGGATTATCGGCTTCCTTGTATTTACGATCGGTCCCCTCATTTTTTCACTGATCATGAGCTTTTTTAACTGGCCGCTCGTAGGAAAGGCTGAGTTTGTGGGATTTGGGAACTATCTGGAGATGTTTACGAAGGATAAACAGTTCTGGAAATCGTTAGTGATCTCCTTAAAATATGCAGCGATTTTTGTACCGCTGAATATGATCATTGCATTATTTCTTGCAATGCTGATCACACAGCCGGTCAAGGGAGTCAAAATTTTCAGAACCATTTATTATATTCCAACAGTTATATCCGGCGTTGCGGTATCTATTATCTGGGGATGGATCTTAAATGGTGACTATGGTGTATTGAATTATTTACTGTCACTGATCGGAATTGAAGGTCCCAAATGGCTGGTTGACCCGGCGTGGGCACTGATGGCGGTTATCATTGCCAGTGCGTTTGGTGTAGGAAGCATGATGCTGATCTTCTACACGGATATCAAAAATATTCCCATAGATCTATATGAAGCGGCAAACCTGGATGGTGCATCACCGGCAAGACAGTTTTTCAGTATTACACTGCCGATCATCACACCGACGATTCTGTTTAACCTGATCACTTCCATTATCAGCTCCTTCCAGCAGGTTACACTGGTAATGCTTCTGACAGGCGGTGGACCGTTAAAGTCAACATATTTCTATGGACTTATGACATACAACAATGCATTTAAGCATCATAAGCTGGGTTACGCGAGTGCAAATGCATGGGTGATGTTTGTGATCATCATGATTTTAACAGCGTTAGTATTTAAATCCTCTTCCGCGTGGGTGTTCTATGAAACAGAGGCAGGCGGAGCCAAGAAAAAGAAAGGGAGGAAATAGATTATGAAAATGTCAAAGGTTTCAAAGACTGTCATTTATATTCTTTTAGGACTGGTAGCGATTTATTTCCTGTCACCATTTATATATATGCTGTTTTCTGCATTTAAGACAGAAGCAGAAGCAATTGCGTTCCCACCGAAATTATTTCCGTCAGAATGGAGATTCCAAAATTTTGCGGATGCCTGGAATTCACAGCCTTTTGGCAGATATTTCCTCAATTCTGTTCTGGTTACGGTAGGAACGACGATCGGACAGGTTCTGTCATGCTCCCTTGTTGCGTATGGATTTGCAAGATTTAATTTCAAAGGCAAAAATGTCTTGTTTATGATTTTACTTTCGACAATGATGATCCCGTGGGATGTTACGATGATTCCGCAGTATATGGAATTCAATATGTTTGGATGGATCAATACATTGAAACCCTTGATTGTTCCGGCGTGGTTTGGTTCCGCCTATTATATATTCCTGATGAGACAGTTCCTCATGGGCATTCCTAAGGATTTTGAGGAAGCAGCACGTATTGACGGTGCTAATTCTTTTCAGATTTATTGGAAAATCTTCATGCCTATTTTAAGACCTTCTCTGATCCTGGTCGGTGTGCTTAATATGATCACTGCATGGAATGATTACCTTGGACCTTTGATCTTCTTACAGGACAGAAGCAAATATACACTGGCACTTGGACTTGCCCAGTTCAAAGGAGTTCATACGATGCAGATCATTCCGATGCTGTGTATTACGATCATAATGATCGTGCCGCCGATCATTATATTTATTATTGCCCAGAAATATATCGTGGAGGGAACCAGCGGTTCCATTAAATAAAGCAAGGATGAGGAGAACTGATATGAAGCAGCGAGTGAAAAAGAGATGGGAAGACCATACGATTACAGGCATAGGCAGACGGGAAGCCCGGGCAGCATTTTATGAGGACACCTCAGAAAAAATCTCATTAAACGGGCAATGGAAATTTTTATATTTAGAGGCTCCGGAGCTGTCTCCGGAAGGGTTTATGAATGCCGGCACTGACGGATGGGATGAAATTGATGTTCCGTCTGTATGGCAGCTTCGTGGATATGATGCGATGCATTATACAGATGTACTATATCTCTTCCCGATTCATCCGCCATATGTACCGAGCCAGAATCCGACAGGCATTTATAAGAAAAACGTAGTATTGACAAAGGAATGGCTTGCCAATGATACTGTGCTCAGGTTTCATGGTGTAGACAGCGCGTTTGATGTATGGGTCAACGGAGAATACGTTGGTTACAGCAAGGTAAGCCGCCTCCCCAGTGAATTTGATATTACAGATTATGTATCTGAGGGAGATAATGATATCACAGTACGTGTATATAAATGGTCAGACGGAACCTATCTGGAGGATCAGGATATGTGGTGGCTGTCCGGCATCTATCGGGATGTTGAATTGATCAATGAACCGAAAAATGCCATTATGGATTGTTGCGTAAACGGAGATTTGGATGCTTCTTACCGGAATGGTATTTTATCCATGGAGCTTCGTACGAAGAAGGAAGAGTGCACCGGTACATGGCAGCTGGAAAAAGAAGGCGTCCGGATCGCAGAAGGCGTGTTTGAGACAAAGGAGTGTCATGCACATGTGAAAGCCTTCGTGGAAAATGTGCAGACTTGGACAGCAGAAACGCCCGAACTCTATACAGTCATAGTCAGGGTGGATGGTCATGAAGCCAGAGTGCGTACAGGCTTCCGGAAGATTGAGATCAAAGGCAGGAATTTCAGGGTAAATAATAAGGTGATATTGCTCAATGGAATCAACCATCATGATTATAATCCCAAGGAAGGCCGTGTGGTCAGCTATGAACAGATGAAGTCAGATGTGATTTTAATGAAAAAGCACAATATCAATGCTGTCCGCTGCTCACATTATCCTGCGAATGAATACTTCTATGATCTCTGTGATGAATATGGATTATATGTTATTGATGAGGCGGATCTGGAATGCCATGGCTTTGAGTGGGTAGAAAACTATGAATGGATCACGGATGATCCGGAATGGGAAGCTTCTTATGTGGACAGAAGCGTGCGCATGGTGAAACGTGACCGCAATCATCCTTGTATCATTATGTGGTCTATGGGCAACGAATCCAGCTTTGGATGCAATTTCCGCAGTGCGGCAAAAGCGATCAGGAATCTGGATCAGACAAGGCTGGTACATTATGAAGGAGATTCGGAAGCAGAGGTAACAGATGTATACTCTACGATGTATACGCGCCTGAAGGGCTTACAGGAGATCGCGGAGTACAAAGTGAAGGGCGAGAAGCCTCATGTAATGTGTGAATACGGACATTCCATGGGAAATGGTCCCGGAGGACTTAAGGCATACCAGGATATGTACCGCAGACATTCCCGTCTTCAGGGAGGATTTATCTGGGAATGGTATGACCATGGCATCTACACGGAGGAAGAGGGGCATACCTATTATAAATACGGCGGAAATTTTGGGGATTTCCCGACCAATGGCAACTTCTGTATCGATGGAATGCTGATGCCGGACCGCACACCGTCTCCTGCCCTTCTCGAATATAAGCAGGTGATCTCACCCATCGAGGTACAAAAGGTAGAAGGCAAAAATAACGAGCTTATACTGACCAACTGGTATGATTTCTTATCACTGTCTCATCTGTATATCAAATGGTGGATCAGTGGAAATGAGGAAACAGTGGAGGAAGGCCTGATCAACGAACTGTCAGCAGCACCCGGTGAGGAGCAGAGAGTCATCATTCCGTATACAGCATTTATGCCGCAGGCAAATGTAGATTATTATCTCAATGTCTCTGTCTGTTATAAAGAAGCGACAGCCTTTGCTGAAAAGGGCTATGAGATCTCAAGAACCCAGTTTGCGCTTCCTGAGCATATGGTGGTGCTGGAGCGAAGACCTGCAGGGGATAAGCTGACAGCAGAAGAAGCCGAGGGAATCCTTCTGATCAGGAACGGAAAGATCTGTGTGACATTCCATACGGTTTTTGGTAAAATGATTTCTGTTGAAATAGACGGAAAAGCTTACCTTACGGATGGCCCTCAGATGACGGTTTACCGACCGACGATCGACAATGATATGTATAAAAAGGATGACTGGATGAACAAATACTTTATTCAGAAATCCAGTGAGCAGCTGGAATGGTTCTCTTATGAATTGTCAGATGAGAAAGCTGTTGTGACCATGCAGAAGTACTTCGGATGCCTGAACCAGTCCTGGGGGTATGTGGCTACCTACGAATACACGGTATATCCCTGCGGACAGGTGAAGGTTCATCTGGATGCAAAAACCGTACAAAATGGTAAGCTGGAACCGGCATTCCTGCCGAGGCTGGGTGTGGTGCTCAGAGCGGATAAAAGTCTGCAGAATACCATGTGGCATGGACGTGGCGCCGGTGAAAACTATGAGGATACCTTAACTGCCTGTCCCATTGGCGTATACAAAAGCACAGTAGACGATATGGGTACAAATTATGTATTCCCGCAGGAGAACGGACACAGAGAAGCTGTCAGGTGGTTCAGTGTTGGCGATGGGAAAAACAGCATGCTTTGTACGATGGAAGCACCCTATGGAATCAATCTCTCCAATTACACAGACGAGATGATCGAGAAGGCACAGCATCCCTGGCAGTTGGAAAAATCAGGAGATGTGACAATCCATATTGATTATCGTCAGTCGGGTGTCGGAAGCAACAGCTGTGGTGAAGAACAGCTGGAAGAATACAAGGTAAAGAGACAGGATTTTGTAATGTCATTTACTCTTTTGACCGTACAGGCAGGAGAAGAAATAAACGCTGCATGTAAGAAATATCACGACGATTGAAACTAAGATATAGGAGTATAGTAAGAAATGATAAAAGAAAGATTTTCCGATCGCTTTCAAAATATTCTGAGCGATGATGCATGGGTTATTTTACAGGATGAATACAATCCGGAGGAAAACTTAAAATATGAAAGTCTTTTCTGCCTTACCAATGGCTACCTCGGAACACGAGGGAGCCATGAAGAAGGTACCATCACGAGTATTCCTTGTACCTATGTCAATGGAGTATTTGATAAATCAGAGACCTTCATGAGAGAATTGGCGAACCTTCCCAACTGGCTGTGCTTAAGGCTGTATGTGGAAAAAGAATTGATCGGAGTCGAGAACTGTGAGATCCTTGAATTTTCAAGAGCATTAGATATGCACAATGCCTGCCTTGTCAAGAGATTCCATCTCCGCGACAAAAAGGGAAGAGAGACGCTGATCGAAGGACTCCGTTATGTGAGCCGTGCCCATGTGCACCGCATGGGAGTAAAATTATATGTGACACCATTGAATTATGATGGTATGATTGAAGTGGAAAATATCATAGACGGTTCCGTGATCAATTTCTGTGATGCACCGCGGTTCAAGGTAAAGCACACATATCTGACAGCCAACCGGAGACTGGCAGACAAGGGTGCATATCTGGAAGTGGCTACAAGAGACAATGACCTGCATATCGGTGTGGGAAGTTATCTGGAAGCTGTAAAAAACGGCGAAAATGTGATCAAAACAACACAGTTTGGTGCATTTGGCGAGCAGGCTGTGGAATTTAACGATTTTGATGCAGTACAGGGCGAAACGGTAGAGGTAACCAAATACGTTAGTATTTATACCGGGCGTGATGTCTCCACGGAAGAGATTCCCGGCGCGGTAGCAGAAGAAATCAGCGCATTCAGAAGACAGGGCTTTGAGGAAGAATTCAAAGAACATCAGGCGGTGTATGACAAACTGTGGCAGGAAGCAGATATTCAGATTGGGGGAGACTTTGAATTAGACCGTGCGGTCCGTTTTAATATATTCCATCTGATGAGCACGGGAAATGAGCATGATGACAGGGTGAATATCGGAGCAAAGCTTTTGAGCGGAGAAGAATACGGCGGACATGCCTTCTGGGATACAGAGCTGTTCATGCTTCCGTTTTTCTCATATGTATTTCCTCATACGGCAAAGAATCTGGAAACGTACCGTTACCGTATGCTGGAAGCTGCCAAAGCCAATGCTGCAAAAAATGGCTATCAGGGAGCACAGTATCCATGGGAATCCGCAGATGACGGAACCGAGCAGTGCCCTGACTGGACGATTGAACCGGATGGGACATGCTACCGCTGCTATGTAGCTGTGTATGAGCATCATGTAACGGCAGCGGTTGCTTATGGTATTTATAATTATGTGAGAATCACTCATGATACAGAGTTTCTCCTTCATAAGGGCGCAGAAATACTCATAGAGACTGCGAGATTCTGGAAAAGCAGATTGCAGTATATAAAAGAAAATGACCGCTATGAGATCCACCGGGTAACAGGACCGGATGAATGGCATGAGCCGGTGGATAACAACGTCTACACCAATTATCTGGCAAGATGGAATCTGCGCTATGTGACGGCTCTTACTGAGATGTTAAGCAGGGAATACCCGCAGGAGTACACAGCACTGGTAGAAAAGCTTGGACTCACAGAGGAAGAGATAGCAGACTGGGATGCAGTTGCAGCAAAAGTATACCTTCCAAGAAAAGAAGGCACACAGCTGCTCGAGCAGTTTGAAGGATATTTCGATCTCAAAGAAGCTGTGATCGAGAAATACGACAGTAATGACTGGCCGATCCGACCGGAAATCTTAAACACAACAAAAAAATGTGAGACACAGATCATCAAGCAGGCAGATGTTGTCATGCTTCTGCATCTGATGGGGCAGGAGTTTGATGAAGAGACAACAAAGCTTAATTACAGCTATTATGAAAAACGGACATTACATGGGTCTTCGCTGAGCCCAAGCATCTATTCCATTATGGGACTGAAGGTCGGGGATGATTCCAAGGCATACCGGTATCTGAGAAGAGCTGCCCTGATCGACCTGGTAAACCTGCAGGGAAATACCAGAGAAGGCATCCATGCAGCTAATGCAGGAGGAGTATGGCAGGTTGTTGTATTCGGATTTGCAGGGGTGTCTCTGGACGAAGAAGGGATGCTGTGCATCTGTCCTCATATGCCTCCGGAATGGAACGGACTTACCTTCCGCATTCATCATCTGGATTCGTGGCTGGAGATTACGGTACACGCAGACAACAGTGTCGAGGTCAAAGTTCTGGAAGGCGGAAGCGTGGAAATCAGGATTCAGGGAGAAAAGGTAACCGTTAGGAGAGAGATATGAAATACAAAGCAGTGATTTTTGATTTGGATGGTGTGATCTGTCATACAGATATGTATCACTATCAGGCGTGGAAGCAGATTGCCGATGAGCTTGGCATCTATTTTGATGAAGAGATCAATAACAGACTCCGCGGCGTAAGCCGTATGGAAAGCTTTGAGATCATTCTGGAGCGCTATGAAGGAACTATGTCTTTGGAAGATAAAGTGGTATATACGACCAGAAAAAACGAAGCTTACAAAGAACTCTTAAAAAATATGAGCCCGGCAGATCTGTCGCCGGAGGTAAAAGAAACCCTGGATGGTTTAAGAGCAAAGGGCTTAAAGCTGGCAATCGGCTCATCCAGCAAGAATGCAGGCTTTATCCTGGAACGGCTTGGACTGGACGGTTATTTTGATGCAGTATCTGATGGAAATAACATTACAAGATCCAAGCCGGATCCGGAAGTATTTGTAAAAGCCGCACAGCTTGTGGGAGAAGCTTCAGGAGACTGCCTGGTCGTAGAAGACGCAAAGGCCGGTCTGGAAGCTGCGATCGGAGGCGGCATGGATTGTGCCGCAATGGGTGATGCCGTGGCAAGCGGACTGGCAACCTATGATCTGACAGAATTTTCGGATCTTTTGAAGATCACAGAATAAAGCGGACATATGTGATACTGATGCGCAGCTGCGGTCAGTAACAGTCAGGCGAAATACAAAGATATAGAGGTGTGGATATGGCAACGATTAAAGAGATTGCTGCAAGAGCAGGCGTATCAATTGCGACTGTTTCCAGAGTTTTGAATCATGATGAGACATTGAATGCCCAGGAAGAAACAAAACAAAGGATTTTTGAGATTGCAGAGCAGATGGAGTATGAATTAAAGTCTCAGAAAAAAAGAAAAAAGAGATTAAAGGTGGGAGTGCTGTACACATATTCACCGGCAGAAGAGTTGAATGATCCCTATTATCTGTGTATTCGTCTGGCTGTTGAGAATGAACTGGCAGAAGAAGAATGCAAAAAGATCCCGCTCACTATGGAATCTACGGTAGAAGCGATCAATAAAGTGGATGGAATCATATGTACCGGAACATTTAGCGAAAGCATGTTCAGGAAGATAGAGTCCTGGAATAAACCAACGGTATTTATAGATGCGGATGCCAATATTCAGAAGTTTGATTCTATAGTGGTAGATTACAGGCAGTCTGTGATTGAGGTATTAGATTATTTTGTAGAAAAAGGGCATACCAAGATTGGCTTTATCGGGTGTGCAGAGACGGATGCAGACGGCAGAGCAATAGAAGATGGACGTACCATTGCCGTAAAAGACTATTTGATGGCAAAGGGTCTGTACCGGCCGGAGTATATCAAGACAGGGCTGTGCTATGCCAAGTATGGTGACCGGCTGTTCAAGGAGCTGCATGAGCTGGAGGATATGCCGACAGCCATATTTGTAGCCAATGATTCCATGGCAGCAGGCTGTTATAAGGCAGCATATGAGATCGGGCTGAAGATCCCGGAGGACATCAGCATTATCGGATTTAATGACATCCCCACTGCTAAATATATGATCCCGCCACTCACAACCGTGAAGGTGCAGATGGAATATATGGGAGAATATGCGGTTCATATGCTGGAGGAGCGTCTGAATGAAGAGCGTGAATTGTGCATGAAGGTTACACTGCCTGCCAGACTGTATATCCGTGACAGTGTAAAAGAATTGAAACAGAGGACGTAAACATGGATCAGCAATTTTTAAGGAAGCTATTAAATCAGATATCTGTCTCGGGCTGTGAGGAATCCGGACAGAAAGTACTGAAGGAATATATGGGACAATATGCAGATGAGATTCGGTCCGATGAGATGGGAAATGTGATCTGCATTGCAAATCCGGACAGTCCCGTCCGGATCATGCTTTCGGCCCATGCAGATGAAATTGGTCTGCTTGTTACAAGAATTACGGAATCGGGAAGAATCCAGGCGATTGAACGCGGAGGGATTATTCCGGCCACTTATCCGGGGCAGAAGGTGCAGATCCTGACAGGGAAGGGAATTGTATATGGAGCTGTGGAAGGCTATAGAGAGCTGTATAAGAAAAATGACCTGAAGGCGGCAGATTTATTGATCGATATTGGTGCCACGTCTAAGGAAGAGGCTGCAAGGTATGTAGCCTTAGGTGATACCATTGTGCCGGATACAGGAATGAGAGAACTGATCAACGGACGGATCACGGCCCGTGCACTGGATGACAGGATCGGTGTATTTATTATTATGGAAGCACTCAGGCGGGCGCAGGAAAAAGGGTGCAGCGCAGGCGTGTACGCGGCAGCTACAGTAGGAGAAGAGACCACAAAAAATGGCGCTTACTGGGCGAGCACACGGATTCAGCCGACCTTGGCTATTGTGGTGGATGTGACCTATTGTACAGATTACAGCGGACTATCCAATCCGGCAGAAGCGGGAGATGTTCTCCTGGGTGGAGGTCCGGTGCTGTGTAACAGTCCGATCGTAGTGAAGGGACTCAATGACCGCATGGTGGAATGCGCAGAGAAAATAGGTATCCCGACACAGAGAGAGGCGGCCAGCCGCCTGAGCTATACAGATGCGGACCAGATTCATTTCTCGAACCAGGGAGTTCCCACGGTATTAGTGTCGGTTCCGCTCCGCAATATGCATACGGCTGCAGAGGTGGCAGACATGAGTGACGTGAACGGCTGCATAGAGCTGATCGCGGAATTCGTATGTACTTATATTGACAATGCATATAAGGATGCCAGGGTCAAAAGGTCTAAGCCCACATGAGCTTGCTCATAGGTGGGTGAAAGACCTTAGGACCCGCCCCGATATTCGCATAAAAGTGGGATGATAATCCCACTTTTATGCGAATATTGGGTAGGGTGCTATGTGCCGGTGGCACATGTCTAGCACGGACCGAAGCGGAGCGGAGAAGTGGGAGTGCGTAGCACGGAGCAATCCGCAGGCATCAAAGTCGGGGACTTTTGATCCCGACATCATATAAGAGGAAAATGGAATGAAAAAGTATTTAGGAATCATAGGTCTTATCGCTGTGACGATTATCTGGGGCGGTGGTTTTGTAGCAAGTGATATGGCATTGGAGACATTGACACCATTCCAGATCATGACGATCCGTTTCTTGATCGCAACGATATTTATGGGATTGCTTGCCGGCAGACGCATCGGCACGATCAAAATGCAAGAGCTTAAAAGTGGATTTTTACTTGGAACAGCATTATTTGCGGGTTTTGCCCTTCAGATCATCGCACTCCAGTATACGACACCCTCCAAGAACGCATTTTTAACTGCGACCAATGTGGTGTTCGTTCCGTTTATCGCCCTGGTCATTTATAAGAAAAAAATCCCTGCCAGGAGCCTGTTAGGAGCCGGTATGGCAATTGTGGGAGCAGGAGTCCTGTCCCTGCAAAGTGATTTTTCTGTGAATTTTGGTGATGGACTGACTCTGCTCTGTGCTGTTGGCTTTGCCTTCCAGATATTCCTGACCGGAGAATACGTAGGTAAAATGCAGGCATCAGTCCTGAATTTTTTACAGATGTCCACAGCCTGTGTGCTGTCGGTCGTGGGTCTGGTCATAAGTGGTGATTTTACATTTCAGCCATCCATGAAAAGTATTCTTGCGGTATTATATCTGGGGGTTGTAAGCACATCGATCTGCTATCTGCTTCAGACAATATCACAAAAATATGTGGACGAGACGAAATCAGCGATCATTTTATCCATGGAAGCCGTATTCGGAACAGTGTTTTCTGTGGTCCTGCTGCATGAGAGCGTAACGGCTAAAATGATTGCCGGGTCTGCGCTTATTTTATCGGCGGTGTTGATTTCGGAGATTCAGCCTAAGGCAAAAGAAAGACAGAAGGCATGACTGCAAGATGACAGGCGGAGCTAGGTAAGCTAAGCATTCGTGCAACGGATGCAGACGGGAAATGCCTGGATAGAGCAAGGAATAGAATGGGGTATCATAGAAACTAAGAGGATTCTTCGGAATCCTCTTTTTTGTTGGCAGCAGGCATGTAACGTGGTACAATAAAACAGAAACTATTGCATGTGTATTTTCAGGAGGGGAACATGAAGATAAAATGCGACTGGTGCGGCAGCTGGATCAACGATTTTGATCAGGTCTGCCCGAATTGCGGCGGTGTCAATAACAATTACAATCGCCATGCCAACGGTGTACCGCAGACTATTGAGGAACTGAAAGCCTGGGCGAAGGAGATGAATCTTCCGCTGGAGGAGATGCGGACCTTTATCGGAGAGGACTACAAGGGAGCCAAAGCCTTCGGTATTTACAAGGATGAGACCGACGGCACCTTCGTAGTCTATAAGAACAAGGAAGACGGCACCCGTGCGGTACGATACAAGGGAACCGACGAAGCCTATGCGGTCAACGAGCTTTACCAGAAGATGAAGGAACGGGTGGCAGTGCAGAAGGCACATCAGCAGCCGAAGGCTGCAAAACCGGCTTCCGGTGCTTCTGTTGCTGCACAGCAGAGACAATCGGGAAAAAACTTGTCAAAAGCTCTTTTTCCCATTTGCCTGATAACAATAGTGGCGGTCATAATATTGTCGGTTGTTTTTGCACTCATAGGGGAAAGCGGACCGGATACCGGTTACTACACTTATGGAGGCCGGAGCTATTACTATTATGGGGACTGGTATGAGTGGGAGAATGATTCCTGGCAATATGCACCGTACGAATCCTGGATGGACAGTGACTATGAGAGTTACTACGATTCCTACAGCTATGACAGCGGTTCGGACTATGAGGATTTTGAGGATTCCTCGTATTACACCCCTTATGATGACAGCAGCGACGATGACGATAGCTGGGATGATGACAGCTGGGACTCCGGTTGGGATTCCGGCGACAGCTGGGACTCTGGTTATGATGACTGGGGATCCGACTGGTAAAATGTGATGCAGAATACATACAAAGGGAAGTCTTTGACAGGCTTCCTTTGCTTTGCATTCAATATAGAAACCGGATATAGGGAGAATTATGAAAAAAACAATAACAGCAGTAGTATTTGACATGGACGGTGTGTTATTTGACACTGAGAGAATCTACATGGAGTGCTGGAGAGAAGCGGCAGAGCCTACGGGACTTAAAAATGTGGATGAGATCTCCAAAGCCTGCATCGGCAGAACCTTACAGGGCACGAAGGAAGTATTCGAGGCAGCAAAGGCAGAGCAGGGCATTGACATCTCCTTTGAAAAATTGCATGAGGACTGCAGCCGTAGATTTAAGGAAAAGGAAGAACGGGATGGCCTTCCGGAGAAGCCGGGGGTGCATGAGATCCTGGAGTATTTAAAAAAGCAGGGTATTCCCGTAGCACTTGCTTCTTCCACGCGAAAAGCGGCAGTGATGGAGCATTTGGACAGAGCAGGTATCACATCTTATTTTCAGAAAATTATCTGCGGCGACATGGTGGAACACGGCAAGCCTGCACCGGATATTTATCTGAAGGCATGTGAGGAACTGGGCGTTGCACCCGGGCAGGCACTGGCAGTGGAGGATTCCTTCAACGGTATCCGATCCGCCTATGCGGCAGGCTTATATACGGTGATGGTGCCGGATCAGCTGCCGCCCACAGAAGAGATTCTTGCGATGGTAGACAAAAAGTGTGACAGCCTGACCGAGCTTCAGGCACAGCTGCCGGAGCTTCTGGCGGTGTGCGGGGACTGAGGATCATTCTACTGCGGCATGGAACCACAGTACCTTACAGCAGTCACAGGAGGGATCCCGCCTGATCACATGATCCGTGTGAGCCGGTACCATAAAGGCGGTACCGGGCAGCAGAGGGATTTCTTCGCCACCGACGAGAGCATATCCTTTTCCGTCCAATACGAAGAAGCCTTCCTGATCGTCATGCTTTTGCGGCATGTGATATTCTGTGCTTCGATAGAGGGATACACCCATACGACACCCTTTTACACACCCCTGGTATTCATCTAACAGAGTGTGCCCGGTGCGTTCGGGCATTTTGGCTATAATGGAATCTAAAGTAGTATAAGGAATCATTTGTATGCCTTTCTATGGATGTGATGTAACGATTCAGGTACCATATTTTTAATAACAGTGTAGCAGACTGAGAGAGGAAAAACAATAGACTGCCTGTTAGGGCAGAGTAAAGGAATATAAAAATGGAAGAAAAAGAGACAATACACCCCGTTGAGATCACATGGGAAGAACTACAGTCCCGGGACCTTGACCGATACATCCTGGTGGATACCAGAGGGGATGAAGCAGTAAACTATGGAATGATCCCCGGAGCCATTGCAATCCCCGAATGTGAACTGGTGGACAAGCTGGCTGCGGCAGCAGGGGATAAAAAAGTGATCCTGTATTGCAGCCGCGGACAGAACAGTAAAGTGTCCGCAGAATATTTCCGGGAACAGGGAATGGACGTCTACAGTTTACAGGGCGGCTATACCGGGTGGCTTCTGAACCTGATGCAGAAGGAACAGCCCGGAGAAAAAGAAAACGAGCGGGCACGGGAGATTGAAAAAAGCATCCGCAAAAAATTCCATAAAGTCCTGTTTTCCCGATTTGCCAAAGCTATCAATGAGTACGACATGATCCGGGAGAACGACAAGATCGCCGTATGTATCTCCGGCGGTAAGGATTCCATGCTGATGGCAAAGCTGTTCCAGGAGCTGAAGCGTCACAACAAGTTCCCCTTTGAACTGGTATTTTTAGTGATGGATCCCGGTTACAGTGAGGCGAACCGTAAGATTATCGAGAACAATGCGAAGCTGATGGACATTCCCATCACAATTTTTGAATCCGAGATATTTGACGCAGTGTATGATATCGAGGATTCGCCCTGCTATCTGTGTGCGAGAATGCGCAGAGGCTATCTCTACAGTCACGCAAAGGAGCTGGGGTGCAATAAGATCGCTCTGGGACACCATTACGATGATGTGATTGAGACGATCCTCATGGGGATGCTGTACGGTGGACAGGTGCAGACCATGATGCCGAAGCTGCACAGCACGAATTTCGAGGGCATGGAGCTGATCCGTCCCATGTATCTGATCCGCGAGGACGACATCAAACACTGGAGAGATTACAACGATCTGCATTTTATCCAGTGTGCATGCCGTTTTACCGATACCTGTACCACCTGCCGTACCGATGGCAGCAGTCCCTCCAAACGTATGGAGATCAAGAACCTGATCGCTTCCCTGAAGCAGACCAATCCCTTTATCGAAGGGAATATTTTTAAGAGCGTGGAGAATGTCAACCTGCGCACGATCATCGCCTATAAAGAGGACGGCGTGAAACATCATTTCCTGGAGCATTATGACGAATGGAAATAGGAGCTTTTCACTTGACGCCCGAGGTGTGATTATTCTATAATAATATGATACTGGAAATGCGAGAATTGCAATTTTACAGGCATCATACGCCAGAGGAGAAGCTATGATCAAGAGTATGACGGGATTTGGCAGATGTGAGACTGCCGAGAATAACAGAAAGTTTACCGTAGAGATGAAGTCTGTGAATCATCGCTACCTTGATGTGAACATCAAAATGCCGAAGAAACTGAATTTCTTCGAGTCTGCGATCCGCAGTGAATTGAAGAATTACATTTCCAGAGGTAAAGTGGATCTGTTCATTACTTATGAAGATTTTTCCGAAAACACGTCCAGCGTCCGTTACAACAAGGAACTGGCAGCGGAGTATCTGGGATACCTGAAGCAGATGGCCAGCGATTTTGATCTGGATTGTGATATCAGGGTGTCCACCCTGTCGAAGTATCCGGATGTCTTCGTGATGGAAGAGCAGGATATCGACGAGGAAGAGCTGTGGAAGGAACTGCAGAGAGCCTTAAAGGGTGCCTGCGAGATGTTTGTGCAGACCCGGATCACCGAAGGGGAACATCTTCGGGATGATCTGATCGCGAAACTGGACGGCATGCTGAAGCTGGTAGATTTCATTACAGAGCGTTCTCCCCAGATCATCACGGAGTATCGTCAGAGACTCGAAGACCGGGTGAAGGAACTGCTTTGTGATACCACGGTGGACGAAGGAAGACTTCTCACGGAAGTGACGATCTTTGCGGATAAGGTGTGCGTGGATGAAGAACTGGTGAGACTGCGCAGCCACATTGAGACCACGAAGAATACACTGGTAGCCGGTGGCAGCATCGGAAGAAAATTAGACTTTCTGGCGCAGGAGATGAATCGCGAAGCCAATACGATTCTGTCTAAGTCTAATGATCTGGAGATCTCCAACTGTGCCATTGAGTTAAAGACCGAGATCGAAAAAGTCAGAGAGCAGATACAGAATATTGAATAGCCACGAAAGGCGATACAATGAACCGACTGATCCATGTGGGATTTGGAAATATTGTGAATACAGATAAGATCATCGCTATAGTAAGTCCGGAATCCGCACCTATCAAGCGTCTGGTTCAGAAGGCAAAAGAATCCGGGACCGCAATCGATGCCACACAGGGCCGCAGGACGAAATCCGTACTGGTCATGGAGAACAGTCAGATCGTGCTGTCTGCACTTTTACCCGAGACGATTGCGGGAAGAGCACAGGCGCTGTGGCCGGACGAAGAAAAAGAGGACAGTGAAGAAGATGCAGAATAAGGGAATATTGATGGTAATCTCCGGATTCTCCGGAGCCGGCAAAGGAACACTGGTGAAAAAGCTGTTATCGGAATATGACAATTATGCATTGTCTATCTCCATGACTACCAGAGGACCGCGTGAAGGAGAACAGGACGGAAGAGAATATTTCTTCCGCACCAGAGAACAATTTGAAGAAAATATTGCAAAAAACGGATTTATCGAGTATGCTCAGTATTGCGGCAATTATTACGGAACGCCGAAAGCATATGTGGAAGAGCAGATGCAGGCAGGCAAGGATGTGATCTTAGAGATCGAGATTCAGGGAGCCATGAAGATCAAGGAACAGTTCCCGGAGAGCCTGTTACTGTTCGTTACCCCTCCCAGTGCAGAAGAGCTGCAGAAGAGACTGGTGGGCAGAGGAACCGAGACAGCCGATGTGATCGCACAGAGACTGGCGCGGGCTTATGAAGAATCAGAAGGCATGGACGCCTATGATTATATAGTAGTGAACGACGATCTGGACGAGTGTGCTGCAGCGGTACAGAAGTATGTGGAAGCAGCGAAAAATGTACCGTCCCGTCGTGTAGAATTTATCACAGAGATCAGAGAGGAACTGAAAGGTTTCGCGAAAGGAGCAAAATAAAATGTTACATCCCTCTTATACCGACTTAATGAAAGTAGTAAACAGCGAGGTAGAACCCGGTGAAGCACCCGTAGTCAACAGCCGTTATTCTATCGTTATGGCAACTGCCAAGAGAGCAAGACAGATCATCGCAGGCGACGAGCCTCTGGTAACCGCCAAGGTGGATAAGCCCCTGTCTATCGCAGTAGAAGAGCTGAATCAGGGTAAGATCAAGATCCTTGGTGATGATGAGGAAGCATAAGACGCATGAAGATATTGTTTGTATCCCTGGGCTGCGACAAGAACCTTGTCGATTCTGAGAAGATGCTTGGCATGCTCCAGGAAAAGGGTTATACCTTCACGGATGATGAAGCAGAGGCAGATGTTGTAGTAGTAAACACCTGCTGCTTTATCGGTGATGCCAAGGAAGAAAGTATCAATACATTATTACAGATGGGAGAACTGAAGGACAGCGGACAGGTTAAAGCACTGATCGCTGCCGGGTGTCTCGCCCAGCGCTACCGCGAGGAGATCCAGAAGGAGATCCCACAGGTGGACGCCATTATCGGAACTACTGCTATTGATGAGATCGTAGCTGCCCTGGAGGAGATCCTGGCAGGACAGAAACAGAACCATTATGAAGACATTAATGCCGCCCCTGTGACAGAGACCAACCGTGTTGTCACTACAGGCGGACATTTTGCGTATCTGAAAATTGCAGAAGGCTGTGACAAACACTGCACCTACTGTATTATTCCGAAGGTCAGGGGCAATTACCGCAGCGTCCCCATGGAAAGTCTGTTAAAAGAAGCCAGAGAACTTGCGGACAAGGGCGTACGGGAGCTGATCCTGGTAGCACAGGAGACCACGCTGTACGGCGTGGATCTGTATGGAAAAAAGGAATTGCCCAGACTCATACATGAACTGGCACAGATCCCCGGTATCTACTGGATCCGTATTTTATACTGTTATCCGGAGGAGATCACAGATGAGTTGATCGATGCTATTGCAGCAGAACCCAAGGTCTGTAACTATCTGGATATTCCCATCCAGCATGCTTCCGACAATGTGTTGAAACGAATGGGCAGACGTACCGACCAGGCAGAGCTTCGTGCCATCATTGGAAAGCTTCGGGCGAAGATCCCCGATATCTGCTTACGTACCACACTGATCAGCGGATTCCCCGGAGAGACCCAGGAGGATTTTGAGGAGCTGTATCGTTTTGTCAATGAGATGGAATTCGACCGTCTGGGTGTATTTCCTTATTCTCAGGAGGAAGATACTCCCGCCGCCACCATGGAAGACCAGGTGCCGCAGGAAGTCAAGGAATTCCGCAGGGATGAACTGATGGAATTACAGCAGGCAATCGCTTTTGACAAGGCAGAGGATATGGTAGGACACATCCTGACTGTAATGATCGAGGGCAAGGTTGCGGACGAAGAGACTTATGTTGCAAGAACATACAGAGATGCCCCCAATGTGGACGGATATCTGTTCGTGAATACTTCAGCGAATCTGATGACCGGAGATTTTGTCAAGGTTCTGGTCACCGGTTCCAATGAATATGATCTGATAGGAGAAATATACCATGAGTAAAATGAATCTGCCCAACAAGCTGACTATTTTTCGCGTGATCCTGATCGTACCGTTTATTATCCTGTTACTGGGAGGCCATGCCGGATGGTTCGGCGACAACACTTTCGTGACGGATATGATTGCACTGGCTATCTTCATTATTGCCAGTCTCACCGATATGATCGACGGTAAGATTGCAAGAAAATATAATCTGATCACCGACTTCGGTAAGTTCATGGATCCCCTGGCGGATAAGCTGTTAGTATGTTCCGCCATGATCGCACTGATCGAGATGAACCGTATCCCTTCCTGGGTGGTCATCATCATCATCGCCAGAGAGTTTATCATCAGCGGCTTCCGTCTGATCGCTTCCGACAATGGCGTAGTCATTGCCGCAAGTTACTGGGGCAAGTTCAAGACCACCTTCCAGATGGTCATGATCTGCCTGATGATCGCCAACTTCCCGCAGCTGCAGATCCTTACCAATATCATTATGTGGATCGCACTGATCCTCACCGTGGTATCTTTGATCGATTACCTTGTGAAGAATAAAGATGTCATGAAGAACACGAAATAAGATTGGCAGCAAAAAAAGAAACCGTGATTTGTGAGCAAGCTCCCAATCACGGTTCTTATTTTGCTTATGCGCGGCTATGCTTTCGTAAACTTTCAATCTACCTAATCATTTAAAGCCATCTGTTTTAACTTTGAGAACAGATTCTGTACCGGTTTCACGGACAGGATCAGTAATGTTACTGCCGCTTCAGCGAAGATATAGATCGCATTGTAGGCGAGGGAATAGGGCAGGGGATCCCAGCCTTCCCAGGCATACGCGCCGAAGAAGATCCATCCGGAGATCACGGCGAACACATATCTGCCCAACACAGCGGTGATATATCCCTTCAGCAGTCCGAATTTCGCATTGGAGAAGAGTCCGGACAATCCCAAAGCACCGAAAGCCAAAATGTAATCAACGATCAACTGCATGGGATACAATACATAGGGATCAATGAGAAGCTGTAACACACCGTAAGCTACTCCGGTGGCGATACCTGCACCCAGACCGAACCAGTAACCGGGCAGGCAGATCACCAGCATGGACAGAAGCGTAATGGAACCGCCGGTAGGAAAATGGAACAGCTTGATGTTTGACAGCACGGTTCCAAGAGCGATTGCCATGGCGCAGAATGCCAACTGCTTTACGGTCAGCTTACTGTGAGCCATTTTCTGATCAACGTCGTCAGCCCCGGTCTTATTTCTCTGCTTACGGGCAAATACAACAGCCACGGCCAGCAGAGCGATCAGGACAACCACTAACAGAACATTGCCCAGAGCAGTGGGGACATAAGTAGTCTCGCCCCAGTCATTCACAACAACATTGTACAACATAAAAAAATCCTCCTTCGTATGCGCGAGGAGGGACAACATCGTATCCATGCAAAAATTAGCCTTGAACGGCACTCTTATAATGTACGGCTCTTATACACTGTTATCAGCAGTGTACACGTAGACAATAACTGCATGAAATCTATGCTTCCTTACGCCGGTATTATCCGGTTCAAGTAGTGAGGGTTAGAAGTGATGGCGTAGTCTTGCAACACTTCAGTCTCAGCGATGTGCTCCCCTAGCGGAATATAATATTTACCTGTTTACTATAGTGCTTTATTGTGACAGTGTCAAGCTTACAGAAAAGTTTTTAATACCTGCAGCACGCCGTTTTCCCAATAAGGCGCACAGGTTCTCTTTGCGGCAGCGATTACTTCCTCTCTTGCGTTGGATACGGCATAGCTGGTTCCGGCGCTCTCAAGCATTTCTATATCATTCAGATTGTCTCCGAAAGTGCAGGTTTCATCCGGGGCAATGCCAAGATATTCTTGTAAAAACCGAATAGCGGTTCCTTTGTTCACACCTAACGGGTTACAGTCCATCCATTCTTTGCCGGAGGAAGCGATTTTAGCCTTGGTCTGCCAGGTGGGAGTGAAAAGCGGGGCACACATTTCTTCACATGCCGAAGGGTGATATACAGTGAATTTGATCACGTTGTCCACGGGTGCTTTTAACAGATTCGGAACTTCACGGATATCATATCCGTAAGAATCCGTAAGCCATCGGAACATGCGGCTTCCGGCATCTTCTGCCAGACAATAATCCGGAGTGGCAATAAAATAATCACAGTCCGGTAATTCATTGCGAACCGTTTCACACATTCCATGCCAGACATCTTCGGGCAGAGTGTGGACTTTTAAAATTTTGTGCGGGGTACGGACTACCGTGCCGCCGTCCGTGATATAGAGAAGCTTATCGCAAACGGGAGCGAAAAGCTTTCGTTCACTGATGAATTGCCGGCCGGAGCAGGCGACGAAGATGATTCCTTTTGAAGTCAGTTTTTCAATTACGGTCATATATTCCGGATCGATCATCAGCGTACCGTCTTTTAAAAGGGTACCGTCAATGTCGGTTGCAATTAATTTGATCATAGCTCCTCCTGTTAATGGAAAGATGGAAAGTATGCTATGATTATAGCCTATCTATAAGAGGATTTGCAATGACATCCTCAAGATAAAACAGTTGGAAAATCGGCGAAAATATAGTATCGTAGATAGTAAAGATCAGAAAGCGGTAGAAGTCTAAGGAAACAGCAGAAACTTAAGAAAGCGGTAGAAACCTAAGGAAACAGTAAGAATCCTGGAGAAGCAGCAGGAACCGGAGATAGAAGGGTTAGCAATAGGAATGAAGAAATTAATCATAGGAATTCTGGCACATGTGGATGCCGGCAAGACAACACTGGCAGAGAGCCTTTTATATACCTGCGGAACGATCCGCAAGGCAGGAAGAGTGGATCACGGAGATGCTTTTCTGGACAATGGGGACATGGAGAGGAAGAGAGGCATTACCATCTTCTCCAAGCAGGCGAGAATCCGGTGGAAAGATGTGGATATCACTCTGTTAGATACCCCTGGGCATGTGGATTTTTCCGCTGAAATGGAGAGGACACTGCAGGTACTGGACGCAGCCATCCTTGTGATCGACGGCAGTGACGGCGTGCAGGGGGATGTCTACACACTGTGGAGATTATTGAAAAGATATGAGGTTCCGGTATTTTTATTCGTAAATAAAATGGATCAGCCGGGCACCGAGCGGGACAAAATACTGGCCGAACTGCAAGGTAAGCTGGATGGCAATATTGTAACCGTTGAAAATATCATGGCGCAGGATGAATCCGGAGAGGACCGTGAGCAGGAACTGGAACATGCCGCCATGTGCAGTGAAGTACTGATGGAGGAATATCTGGAGACCGGAGCCTTGCAGCCGGAGAGCATAGCATTCACTGTGGCGCAGCGGAAGCTGTTTCCCTGCTTTTTTGGATCCGCATTAAGACAGGAAGGCATAGAAAAGCTGTTGGACGGACTGTCTTTCTATCTGCCGGAACCGGAATATTCACAGGAGTTTGGAGCCAGAGTCTATAAAATCGGCAGAGATACGTCGGGGAACCGTCTGACGTATCTGAAAGTCACCGGAGGGACGCTTCGGGTCAAAATGATGATCGGTAATGAGAAAAGCGGTGCCGGGGAAGAGACCTGGGAGGAAAAGGCAGATCAGCTGCGCCTGTACAATGGAGGAAGCTATGAGACCGCAGACAGCGTGCCGGCGGGAGAAGTCTGTGCGGTCACAGGACTTACGAAGACATTTGCAGGACAGGGACTGGGCTATGAAAGCGAGAATCTGGCACCGGTGTTGGAACCGGTATTGACCTACAGGCTGAGTTTTCCCCCGGATGTGGATCCCGTGACAGCGCTTGGAAAGCTCAGACAGTTGGAAGAAGAGGAGCCGCAGTTACATGTATTATGGCAGGAGGAAAAGCGGGAGATCCATATGCAGGTCATGGGGCAGGTGCAGATGGAGATCCTGAAAAATATCCTGTGGGAGCGTTTCGGACTGGAAGCGGAATTCGATGCGGGAAGCATTGTCTATAAGGAGACGCTGGCGGAACCGGTGGAAGGCATCGGACATTTTGAACCCCTGCGACATTATGCAGAAGTACACCTGCTGCTGGAACCGGGTGAACGGGGCAGCGGCTTGCAATTTGCCTCTCTGTGCAGTGAGGATATGCTGGATCGGAACTGGCAGAGACTGATCCTGACTCATTTGGAGGAAAAAAGGCATGTGGGAGTGCTCACCGGATCGGAGATCACAGATCTTCGGATACTGTTGATCGCCGGGAAGGCACATACTAAGCATACGGAGGGCGGGGATTTCCGGCAGGCGACTTATCGCGCCATCCGGCAGGGACTGCGCAGTGGAAAAAGTATTCTGCTTGAGCCGTGGTTTTCCTATCGACTGGAAGTGCCGACAGAAAATCTCGGCAGGGCAATGTCAGATATCACCAGAATGAACGGACGATTCGATCCGCCTGTGACCGAAGGGAACAACAGTGTACTGATGGGCAGTGTGCCGGTGGCAACTATGCGGGATTACGCCAGAGAAGTGGCTTCCTATACCAAAGGACACGGCAGACTGTCCTGCAGCCTGCAGGGGTACGAACCCTGCCATAATACAGAAGAGGTGATGACACAGACGGATTACGATCCGGAGGCGGATACCGCCAATCCTACCGGTTCCGTATTCTGTGCCCACGGGGCCGGTTTCCAGGTGCCCTGGGATCAGGTGTCGGAATATGCCCATGTGGAGAGCGGCTGGGTACCGGATTCGGAGGAAAATGCAGAGTCGGGGGATGACGCCTTACAGGGAATGCCGGCAGTGAACAGACGGCAGGAAGTTGTACGTCAGACGGGTGGCGGCACAGAGCGTATCATATCCCAGGAGGAGATCGAAGAGATCTTCCGCAGGACCTATGGAAAAGGGGCAGAAGATCCGCATAGATTCCGCAGATATCATACATCCTCCGGCAGTCGCAGCAACTATACGGAAAGTCCGGCAGACAGTATACGGACACCGAAGACCAAAGCAGGCCCTCAGGAAAAACCGGAAGAATATCTGCTGGTGGACGGTTATAATATTATTTTCGCATGGCCGGAGCTGCGGGAGCTGGCACAGATCAATTTAGACAGCGCCAGGGACAAACTGATGGATATATTGTGCAACTATCAGGGATATCAGGGATGTCGGCTGATTTTGGTCTATGATGCCTATAAGGTGAAAGGAAATCCGGGATCTGTGATGAAATATCATAACATAGAAGTGGTCTATACGAAGGAAGCGGAGACTGCAGACCAGTATATTGAGCGCACCACACATGAGCTGGGAGCAAAACCGCAGAAATACCGCGTGACGGTAGCTACCTCAGATGCCCTGGAGCAGATGATCATCTGGGGCAACGGTGCAGTCAGAATGTCTGCCCTGGGGTTAAAAGCAGCGGTGGAATCCGCCGGAGCAGAATATTTTAACAGCTGAATTATAACCGCTTTGTAGTGATATTTAGATTGAGGTGGTTTTATAGTACTTGAAAAAAGGTAATCTATATCTGTCGGATGGAGCGGATGATGAAAGCTCCGGTAAAAATCCGGATAAAAGAACAGAGAGGTATAGATTATGAGAAGAAAAGCCATTTCCAATATTATGTTTTATGTTACTACAGTATTATTGATCCTGACCATTGTATTCTGCATCGGAAGCACGGTGAAAAGCGAAAGCAGCAATGAAACACAGCGTATTGAGAATCGGGTGAAGGAACAGCAGCTGCTTACAAAGGTGAAGCAATATCTCAATGAGAATGGCTGCTGTAACAGTGGTGTGACACTGACTTATGTGATGGATGAAAGCGGAGCATGTGATTATACCTTTACGATCCATCATAAGAGGATCAATGACATGAGTGAAGAGGAACGTGAAGCTTTCAGCGCAGAGCTTATGCAGGCATGCAATGCTTCCGGCAGCTACAGCATCTCTTATGAATATCTTCTGACAGATTTTTAAGGGAGACATGACATTTTTCAGAATAGGGGTTATACTGTTACCATATGCCGCAGCAGAGGCAATGGGAAAGGAGAAGGACAGATGACATTTATTCCCAAACCACATGAGATATATAAGCATTTTAAAGGGAATCTGTACCAGATTGTTACGATAGCACAGCATTCGGAGACCGGAGAGCAGCTGGTGATCTATCAGGCAATGTACGGAGATTTTAAGACATATGCGAGACCGCTTGCGATGTTTACGAGCGAAGTGGATAAGGTCAAATACCCTGAGGTACAGCAGAGATTCCGTTTTGAGCTGCAGGGTGCGGACGCGGACAGACAGACCCGTGAGACTGATGCAGTGAGTGGGGCGCAGGGCGTAGCAGCACAGCCGGAGGCACCGGCAGTGCATATAGAAGTTGCAGAGGAGGAGCCCGCACTGGATCCTTTGGTATTAGAATTCCTGGATGCGGATTCCTATGAGCAGAAGTTAAATATTCTCGCAGGCTTACATCACCGGATCACCGATGAGATGATCACGACCATGGCAATCGCCTGTGATATCGAAGTAAATGACGGTGAGACGGAGGAGCGTTATGAAGAACTGAAAAACTGCCTGCTCACCATGGAGAAGTTTGAATGCAATCGCCTGCGGTAGACACTATGGATAAATACAATGAAAATTTAACGGATGTTAAGGAAATCTTTAGGAAAGGTGACCTTCGGGCAATTCCCAAACCACTTTTAAAATGGTATGATAATAATCGTAGGATTCTTCCCTGGAGAGAACAGCCCACACCCTATCGCGTATGGGTCTCTGAGATCATGCTACAGCAGACCAGGGTGGAGGCGGTGAAACCTTATTTTCAGAGATTTATGGATACCCTGCCGGATATCGCGGCATTAGCGGAAGCACCGGAGGAGACTCTATTAAAGCTTTGGGAGGGACTTGGTTATTACAACCGGGTGCGTAATCTGCAGAAAGCAGCAATTCAGATCATGGAAGATTATGCCGGAATTATGCCGGATTCTTATGAAGAATTGCTGAAACTGAAAGGAATCGGAAGCTATACGGCGGGAGCAGTATCTTCCATAGCTTATGGAAAACCGAACCCGGCGGTAGATGGAAATGTGCTCCGTGTGATCGCCCGCATCCGTAAGGATGATCGATGTATCTCAGAGGATAAAGTGAAAAAGGCCGTGGAGAAGGACTTGTGGGAGGTTATACCGAAGGACAGACCCGGGGATTTTAACCAGGCAATGATGGAGATCGGAGCCTGCGTGTGTATTCCAAACGGTGCCCCTCATTGTGAGGCGTGTCCGCTTCGGCAGATCTGTCTGGCATACGAAGATGGAACACAGCAACAGTACCCGAATAAGGCAAAGGCAAAGGAACGGACCATAGAGGAGAAGACGATCCTCATTATCCGGGATGCGGAGCTTGCGGTGCTGCACAAGCGACCGTCTAAGGGCCTGCTCGCCGGAATGTATGAATTCCCGTCAATGAAGGGATTCTGTACGGCGGAAGAGGTGAAGGAATATCTGACAGAGAACGGGCTGCAGGTACTCAGGATCCAGCCGTTGGAGGATGCAAAGCATATTTTCTCCCACAGAGAATGGCATATGAAGGGATATCTCATTCGGGTCGATGAACTCGCACCGAAGAAGGTTGGACCGGATTCTGCGGACTGGATCTATATTGAACCCCGGGAGACGCAAGGCAGATATCCCATTCCTTCTGCATTTGCAGCTTATGCGAAGGGACTGAGCATGCAGCTTGGAATACCTCGAACTATGTTTTAATATGAAGAAAGGACAGCAATCATGAAATTACTTTCCATAGCAATTCCCTGTTATAATTCTGAAAAGTATATGAGAAAATGTATTGACTCCCTGTTAGTCGGAGGGGAGGATGTGGAGATTCTGATCGTTGATGACGGATCTACCAAGGATCGCACTGCGGAGATCGCAGATGAATATGAAGCACAGTTTCCTACGATCGTCCGCGCGATCCACAAGGAGAACGGTGGACACGGTTCTGCAGTGAATACCGGAATTGCCAATGCTACCGGATTATATTTTAAGGTGGTGGACAGTGATGACTGGGTGAAGCAGGATGCCTATTTTAAGATCCTGGACACTCTGCGGGAGCTGGCAGGAGGCGGTCAGGCACTGGACATGCTGATCAGCAACTATGTCTATGAGAAGGAAGGCGAGAGTCGCAAGAAAGTTATTCAGTACCGTCATATTCTGCCGGTAGAGAGGATGTTCACCTGGAAGGACTGCCATCATTTTATCAAGGGACATTACATACTGATGCATTCTGTGATCTTCCGTACGAAGCTGCTTCAGGAATGCGGACTGAAGCTTCCGGAGCATACTTTCTATGTGGACAATCTGTATGTGTTTGAACCGTTACCTTATGTGAAAAATATGTATTATCTGGATGTGAATTTCTACAGATACTATATAGGAAGACAGGATCAGTCTGTCAATGAGACGGTCATGATCTCCCGTATCGACCAACAGATCCGCGTGACAAAGCTGATGATCGATTATCTTGTGGCAAAAAAACAGGAGTTGGTCAAGAACAGACGCCTGTATCAGTACATGCGTAACTATCTGGAAATTATTATGACAGTGTCATCCGTTCTGCTGATCCGCTCCGGTACTCAGGAACACCTGGATAAGAAGAAAGAATTGTGGGAGTATCTTAAGAGCAAGGATAAGAGACTGTACCTGTGGATGCGCAATGGCATCATGGGCGGAACGATGAACCTGCCCGGAAGAGGCGGACGCAAGATTTCCGTGGAGGGGTACAAGATCTGCCAGAAACTGTTTGGCTTTAACTAGTCAGGGTTTTATTTTTGATAAGCCAGAAAAAGCTTCAAAAGTCTGAGTGCATAATCACGTTCTCTTTGTTCGGAATTATTTAGCATAGTTAAAATAGCGGATACTTCGGCGGTTTGCCCGGGGTATCCGTTTTCTTCGATTTCTTTTCCGTAAAAATTAACAAAGCGCAGATTTGGCTATTTTGCAGCATTGACAAGTACATAGTTCTTTGTTATTCTCTGTTTGTAAGCAGATTTTTTTTCTATCTCAAATTTCTAAATCAGCATAAGTTGATATCTGTGACTTCAGAGGAATTCCTGCTTATTTACCCCATTAAATACAATAGAGCAGGAGATGATGAAGGACAGAGCGTTTGTTCTACGTATTGTAGTTGTTTATTCTCCTGTGGAGTGTGAGAGGAGAACACGGATGGCAAAACGATATGAGGAACTGACGATTTCGGATGATTTTATGTTTGGTAAGGCGATGGGTGATAAAGTGGCAAGCCGGTCCGGCTGGATATGTATACGCGGGATAAAAAGCGTATGTACGATGCAGAGATGCAGAATCTGAACCATCAGCCGGTGGAGAAGATTTGATCCGTTTGGCAGGGGATATGCGAAGTATTTGTTCCAGAATCTGTGTAAGGAAGACAGAGAGCTGTACCTGAAGGATGGAACGGAGAAGATTTGGGAAGGTCGGAGGAGACCTGAGCCGGAGGATAGATGAAGCGGTGCGTAGAGCACGTAAGAATGAGGAATGGAGGTCGGAGTACATGAAAGAACTGTTACATGATGACGACGTCAGAGAAGAAGGCAGAGAAGAAGGAAGGCTGGAAGGAAGAGAAGAGGGTGAAAGCCAGCTGGTAAAGCTGATAAATAGTATGATTGCTGGCGGTGATGGAGATAAGATTGCCTTGTTTGGAGAACCGGAAATCTTAAAGACAATGAAACAGAAATATGGGATAAATTGAGTGGGCAATGCTTTCAGCTCTGATAGATATTTTTGAGACAAACACATGTGTAAAATAATAACTGCGATATATGCGGCACCGTCGGATTATTTGGTGCCTGCGATGCTCCTATTCAAAGTAGCCAAATTCAGGTAGTGCGGATTTGGCTATTTTGTTAATTGACAGGAACCGGAAATCTATGTAATATAATCACAAAGCATACATTCTGACGATTTCGGCAGCGAGAGCTGATCCACACATCTATATCATTTCAATGAATTCTATGCTTTTATACCCAATTAACCATTTAGAGCATAGTGCGTTGAGAGACAGGTGGGGAGGCAGAAGTCTATCCTTTTTTTCAGGTACTATGAGAACAGGAGGATACGATGACGAAGAAGAGACAAGAAGCTGTACAGACGGAACGGACATTGGTGGAACAAACGGCGATAGAACAGCCAAAGGCGAATGTAAAGTATAAGGATACGATTTTCCGAATGCTATTCTCGGAACCGGAACATCTGCTTTCCCTGTACAATGCAGTGACGGGGAAGGATTATCGGGATCCGGACGCGCTGAATGTTGTGACGTTAGAGAATGCTGTATATATGGGCATGAAGAATGACCTGGCATTTGTACTGGAGATGGGAATGTATTTGTACGAGCATCAGTCAACCTATAACCCGAATATTCCGCTGCGGGATCTGTTCTACATAGCCAGCGAATATCAGGCCTTGGCGGATGGAAAGTCATTGTATTCGTCCGGAATCCAGAAGATTCCCACACCGAAGTTCCTGGTATTTTATAACGGACTGGATCACAAGGTACCGGACCGGATGGAACTGAGGCTGTCGGATGCCTATGAGAACCCGGTGGACGAGCCTGATCTGGAATTAAAAGTTACGATGTTGAATATCAATGCCGGACATAATGAAGAACTGATGAACAGCTGCCATGTGCTGCAGGAGTATGCCCGGTATGTCGCAAGAGTCCGGAAGTATGTCGCGGAAATGCCGTTGGATGAAGCGGTAGAACGTGCAGTTACGGAATGCATCAGGGAAGGAATCCTGGCAGAATTTTTGAAAAAGAATCACGCGGAGGTAGTAAAAGTGAGCATTTTTGAATATGATAAAGAAAAAGAAGAGAAGAAGCTCCGCAAGGCAGAATATGAGTACGGTAGAGAACAGGGAAGAGAAGAAGGTAGAATTGAAGGAGAACGTTCAGGAAGAACACATCTGCTGACTTTAATATCACAAATGAGTGCCGGAGAAGATGCAGATAAAGTAACGCAGTTGACTGATCCGGAAGTTTTGGAAGCGATGATGAAGAAGTATGGAATAGAATAAGATCATTCTCGCGGCAATAAAACTGACTCATTTACTTACCCTCCTGAACAAGATTATACTCACAAGTTACTAATTTACGAGTATAATAAAACAGAAAAACTGCAAAGACAAGTTTCAGTATTGTAAAATCAGCATATATGTAAAGCATAGTAAGGGGATTTTTCGGAATCCTCTTTTTCCTTAGGAGAGAGTTGGATTTGGCTACTATCGTACCATTGAAGAGCTGATTATAAAGTGTTATAATACGTATATAAAAGTGGCTTGTGGCATTATTTATTTTTACAGCACAAGGGGAGGATTGAATGAAAAAACAAAAGCAGCAGGGAATTAAAAAACGCCTGACGAAGGGATTTGTTAAGGCAGCTGTAATCGGGGCGATTGCGGCAATGATTGGTGTTGTGGCATTATTGATAGCAGCGTCACAGTATGAAAAGGCATTGAACAGATATGGCTTTACACAGGGAGACATCGGAAAAGCTATGACGGCTTTCTCTGAAAGCAGAAGTGCATTGCGCGCGGTAGTCGGCTATGATGAGGAAGCGGTAATTAAAAAGCAGACAGAGCTACACACTGAGAAAAAGGAAGCGTTCAATACATACATGGAGGAGCTTGACAGAACGCTCCGGTTTGATGAAGGCAGAACGGCATATGACGAAGTGCTCCGAGCACTGGATGGTTATTGGGAACTGGATGAGCAGGTTCTGCAACTGGCTATATCAGATGATGCAGATGGTTATTTGAAAGCACAGGAACTGGATACCGGAGACCTGACAACACAGTACGAGAATGTCTACGCACAATTTGTGAATCTGATGAATGTGTGTGTTGAAAAAGGGGATCGTGCAGAAAAGAATCTGCGTCATATGGAATTTATCATGTTGATCGTGATCCTTGTGATTGTGATATCCTCTTTTTGGAGTTCTGTCATACTGGGCAAAAAAATGGCGGGTGATATTGAGAAACCGATGGTGGCACTGGCAGACCGGCTTCAGTCGTTCGCGCAGGGAGACCTGGTAAGTGAATTCCCGGAATGCAATACAGAGGATGAAATTGCATACATGATCCGGGTGGCGAAAGAAATGGCAGACAATCTGAATCTGATCATTACGGATGCAGGAGAACTGCTGGGCCAGATGGCAGATGGCAATTATGCAATAGGAACTAAGATTGAGGAAAAATATGTTGGTCAGTTTGGAGCGCTGAAAAATGCAATGCGCAAGATGAACCGACAGATGAACAGTACGCTGGAACAGGTAGAGGAGGCTGCCAAGCAGGTATCTGCCGGAGCGGAGAATCTGGCACAGTCTGCACAGTCACTTGCAGAGGGGGCTACGGATCAGGCGGGTTCCGTGGAAGAACTGACAGCAACGATCACCAATATTACAGATTCGGTCACACGTACTGCCGGTGAGCTTCAGAAGACTACACAAAAGGCTGAGAACTATGCAAAGCAGGCAGACGAAGGTCATACACAGATGAAGTCATTGATGGAAGAAATGGATCGGATCAATGAAACATCTAAAAAGATACAGAATATTATTGCTGACATTGAAGATATTGCGAGTCAGACGAACCTGTTGTCTCTGAATGCAGCGATAGAGGCAGCCAGAGCCGGAGATGCAGGCAGAGGATTTGCAGTAGTGGCAGAACAGATCCGTAAACTGGCCGAGCAGAGTGCACAGTCGGCGGTAGATACCAGAAGCCTGATCGAGGGATCGTTGCAGGAGATTGAGAACGGCAATATGGCAGCGGAAGCGGCAGCCGACTCATTGGAACAGATCGTTACAGGAGTTAAGGAGATTGCTGCAGATGCGAAACGTCTCAGCGAGGAATCCAAGGCACAGGCGCAGGCTATGGAACAGGCAGAAGTTGGAGTGAATCAGATATCCGAGGTAGTACAGTCGAATTCGGCATCGGCGGAAGAATCTTCGGCTACCAGTGAAGAATTATCCGCACAGGCATTCTCATTGAATGATCTGGTGGGAAAATTCATATTACGTCGCAATTAATATAAAACAGTATTCATATCGACTCTTTTCATCCGGTGATCCGGAGAAAGGAGTCGATATTTTTATGCATTGAAACTTTCATTATAACTGAAATTCCGTTTTCACATTATCTATTAGAATTGTAAGGGTAGATACAGGAGATGTGAAAATGAATCAGAAACATTCAAAAGAGTATAAGAGCATAGGACAGACAATTAAAAAATACCGTAAGCTCAGAGGACTTACGCAGGAACAATTGGCGGATATGGTTTGTATCAGCATTAGTTACCTTACCAAAATCGAAGCACCTAATTGTGACCAGCCTTTTTCACTGGAAGTGATTTTGGATATATCGGAAGTGCTGGATATTTCCGTTCATCAGTTATTGGAAGATGTTAAATAGAGAAATAAAAAAATGATCTTAAAAGCCTATAACTTTTAAGATCATACTTTTTAAAGAAGAGCTGCTGACGGGAATCGGACCCGTGACCTCCGCACTACCAATGCGACGCTCTACCGACTGAGCCACAGCAGCTTATGAAGTGTGATACACCTTGTGTTTCACAGCGAATAAAATTCTATCATAAAATAAGCATTGTGTCAATTAGAAAAATGTAATTTTTGGAGATTTTTTGTTCTTTTATCTGCATTGTATTTCCGAAGGGACAGGGCTATAATCAGGACAATGAAATAATACCTGAAAAAGGGGAAAAGGGAGGGGTTATCATGAAACTGGTAACATTTAATATCCGCTGTGATTTTGGGCAGGACGGGGAGAACAATTTTGAATACCGCAAGGATTTGATTTTAAAGAAAATCGCGCAGGAGAAACCTGATATGATCTGCTTTCAGGAAGTGCTGCCGCATATCGCAAAATGGCTGAAAGAAAACCTGACAGAGTATTATGTAATCGGCTGCGGACGCGGCCCGGAGCTTCGGGATGAGCAGGTCAGCATCGCATACCGCAAGGATCGCTTAAACCTGATGGAGATGCAGTCCTACTGGCTGTCCGAGACGCCTTATGTGCCTGCATCCCGCTACGCAGAGCAGAGCATTTGCCCGAGAATCTGCAACGAAGCGCTGTTTGAGGATCTGGAAACTGGCAAGGTATTCCGTATTGTAAACACCCATCTGGATCATATCGGCGCACAGGCAAGAATCCTGGGGCTTCGTCAGATTCTGGAAAAATTAAAAACCGAGCAGCTTTATCCCGATGCACCTACGATGATCACCGGCGATTTCAATGCAGAGCCGCAGGACCCGGAATTCGAAATTTTAAAAGAGTATCCGGAATACACCAATGTAACCGAGCATATCGGCATCACCTATCACGGCTTCACGGAAGAAGATCATCCCTGCAGCATTGATTTTCTGCTGGTAAAGGGTGACATCAAAACCGGCGAACCTGTGAAGTGGACGGACAAAGAAGGCAGCGTATGGCTGTCTGACCATTATCCGGTTTGCGTGGAAGTGGAGTAAAGATGTTGTTGGGGTCAAAAAGTATTTTGACCCCTTTGATACCGGATTGCTCCGTGCGTAGCACTTGACATAAACTCGTTATGCGCAAAAAGCGTGCGTAGAAATGAGCGGAAAAGATAAAAGGATTTTGCAGAGTCGGGCGCAGTAAAATTTGATAGAAATGCAAAATAATCGGAGGCATTATTATGGCAGAAAAAATCGTCGGACTGATATCGTGTCTTTTATGCGCGGTTCCGTTTTTGATTATCGGGATCTTTGAAAAAAACAGCAAAGAGCCTATCACTTTCTGGAGTGGAGATAAAACGTTAAAATCGAAGGTAAAAGATGTCACGGCTTACAATCTGGAAATGGGGATGCTGTATCAAAAGTGCGCGTTCGCATTTATGCTTTCCGGAATCTGCTGCCTGATTTCGTTAGGCTTTGGGATTGTGATGCTTGTTTTGGACTGCACGGCAGGGGTTTATCTGATGTATCGAAGCTATAAAAGAATTCTGGAACGGAATTCGTAATTGACAGCGCCTGCAGGAAAGCGATGGCTCAAATACATGACCGCCAATACGTTGCATACCTGCGCAATGAGGGGCGAAATGTCAGATCCTAAAACCGTCCGATCCGGTAAAAATCAGACGAAAATAGAGAGCGCCCGCTTACGCTGTGTTTTTCACAGAATAAGCGGGCGTTTTTGAAATGTCGCTGTCGCAGTGTAAGGCAGCGTTTTAAAAGCTGTTTTCCAAAGAACCTCAATCCCTGTAAAGAACCGGGCTGACGCAGAGCAGTCCTTCGATTGCAGGAAGCGCGTCGATTTCTTTCAGCTGCCCGGCAGCAGAGCTGGCATCTGCAGCGCTGCCGCAAGATGTCGAAGCAGCAACATGCGCAGCGTTGGATACAGTTGCCGCACCGTTGATTCCCGGAGCTTCGTACAGCAGCGGAATGATCGGATCGGTTCCGGAGAGCTGGTTGAGGGAAATGCGTACCGGTTTGTCGAGCGAAACGCTCGTTGTGAATGTTTTGTCTTTCCCTTTTAAAACGGCCTGAGCTGTTTTTGGAACAGCAAATCCGGGCTTATGGGCATCTGTAAACGTCAGAAGCAATTCGTTTGTTTCCGGGAGAACCTCCGTCAGCAGCAGAGCGCCTTTGGAAACCCAGGTGCGGTGCGTGTGAATGGCGGTATCGAGCTCGGAAGCGATGTTGTCGCCGCTTTTGCCTTCGATGTAGGTTGCATAGCAGCCTGCCAGCTTCGCACGGTTGTGTAAGTCCATGCCGCTGGTCGCGGTGATTTGATAGCCTGAAAAAATCAGGGACATCCAGAGATTCGTGCCGCGTTCGTTTACTTCGTGGAGCGATTCCGGATTGTTGAAAATCTCGATAAAGTCAACCTTTGAGTAGTCCGAGACGGTCATTTCAAAGCGGCAGCCGCGGGCAAAAGGATCGCCATAGGAAAACGGATGCGCGATGCCGACGAGCGCGCCTTTTTCGCGGGCAGCTTCGAACAACAGCTCGGGACGGTGCTGGTCGATCGAGTTCCAGGGAACATATTTTGAGAGGTTTAAGCAGAGGATATGCCCGAAATAAGTCGTATATTCCATGCCGCGGATCAGGCTGATCGGATAATGCTTTTCTTCCAGCAGCTGTTCGATCTTTTTCTGACCGGAGGTGGTGTTGTGGTCGGTGATGGCGAAGGCATCGACATGGTCGGCTGCCAGATATTCCGTCAGCTCCTGACAGGTTAAGCTGCCGTCGGATTCGACCGTGTGGTTGTGCAGCTCAAGGCGTTTGAAGCGGGTGGATGCAGTGACGGTATTACCAGCAGAAGAACTGCCGGTTGTGCTCGAATCGCCAGCCGTGGCAGCAGAGCCAGCGCCGGAGACGCCCGAACTGCCAGCCGTGGCAACAGCGGAGGCAGGAGCACTCTCAGCGTCGCACGAGTTGTCAGCGCTCCCGGCAGCATTCGAAGCCCCCGCATTTCCCGCTGCAGTCTTTACCGTATCCATTAGATTAAAGTTCGGTGCGATTACACCCTGTCCGACCGGATGTCCGGAAACGGTCAGCGTGTACTGCGTGTTGTCCAGCAGCACGTTGAAAACAAGGACGGTCACTTTTAAAACGCCGGAAAAGGTGTCCTGTGCCAGACAGCCGTCGCTTGTGAATTCTTTTGTGTATAACATGTGGCGGTCCGTCAGTTGGCGGTGGATGCAGCCGATGAAATTGTCGTTTAATTCTGCCATTGTGTGAATTTCTGTTTTCATTTCGTGCAGAATGGTCTGCCTGAACTCCTCGACGGGATAGGTCGGGGCGTCATATTTTGCAGTGCAGAGCGTCTGAAGTCTGTCAATGAGCTCAGGCGTAACGTCGCTTTCACTGTAGAGCCGCTTGTCAAAGCTAAAATGAATGTCCAGCTCGTCATAGACCTGATCGAGGCTGATGGTGTAGGTGATCTGTCCTACAAAGCCTGCGTCCAGCATGCCGCCGACGCGGTAAATTTGTTGATAATTCTGATCGGTTGTCATACGTTCCTCTCCAAAATGTATAGTTGCAGTCAGACGCTTCCAAGACAGATGCGGAAGCGTGTCAGCTCGGCGCTTAGCGCAGCGGAATCACCATGTTCCAGGTTCTGGAAAACTGGTAGGGTGCAGGACCTTCCCCGGTTGCCAGAAACAGATGCGTGGGATGGTTATTTTCATCAAGCAAAAAGTAAGGGCGTTCGCAGTTTGCCTGATCGGTCTGTCTGCCATCGGACCAGGTAACGTGGCGGGAGTAAACGACAGGATTTTCGGCGAATTCCCAGTGAATGCAGTCGGCGCTTTCAGCGTACAGACCTGCACCCCAGATGCCGCTGATGCCGGGCCCTCCGTTTTTGAAGTCGTCTTTGATCAGCAGGCGGAATTTTCCGTCCTCGTACCACAGGTACGGATCTTCCAGATGGATGTTCGGGTCCTCGAAATTAAAGATCGGGTCGTCCAAAATCCGTTCAAAGGGACCATCCGGGCGGGGCGCTTTTGCGACACCGATTTTTAACGGACCGTCTGCGAAGGAACGCGATTTGTAAAGCATGTAGGTCGTTCCGTCGGGCTGGATTGCGACGGCAGGATTGGTCGTTGCAGTGCAATCCCAGTGGGAGCAGTCTCTGGGAGAAATCAGCGGCTCATCGCACCGCGTCCATGGACCAAAAACAGACGGTGCGGTTGCAAGACCGATTCGTTTGCGGTTCCAGACCTCGGTAAAACGCGAGCTGTCCACCTCGTCACCGGGACCGGGAATCGGACCGCCGAAGGTCGTTCCCATATAATAAAGGTAGTAGGTTTGGTTCCATTTGCGGATGTACGGATTGTGCACGTTCATGCCGTCAAAAAAAGTGCGTCCCCGGCGTCCGAGCACGACCTCCTGAAAGGTATAGGGACCTTCCGGATTTTTGCTGGAAGCCCGGACGATTTCGCAGTTAAACAGCCAGTTTGCACCAAAGCCGAGATCTTTCGGCCAACGGGACGCAAACATGTGATAGGCTCCGTCTTCCCCCTGTACGACGGAGCCGCACCAGATCCAATAGTCCGGGTCGGAATAACCGCCGCCGACCGGAGCCGGCAAAAGCGCGTTCTGATAAGGATTCTGTACCATATTCTTTTTTATAAAACCTCCCCTTGAAATTCTGAATAATCTGTCCGGGTTTGACAGAAGTTTGAACCCGGCTTTTCTTTAGCGTATAGAGAATTTCCGGAAAAGTCAAGGGATCTGTGAAATGTCCAGTCGCAGGAATAGAATTGTGCATTTTCTGACCAAAAAGAACCTGATAAAATGCGAACATGAGAAGAGTTGGAATCAGGAGGGGTATCGATGAGACTGGAACGTTTTTATGAAAATACAGAAATTTTGCACGTCAATACAGAGCCGGACAGATGTTATTATCTGCCGTGCGATGCAGCTGGAAATTCCGAGCAGATTCTGTTAAACGGAGTCTGGAGTTTTCAGTATTTTCCGTCGGTTGCAGAGGCGGAGGACTTTCTGCGTTCGGAATTTGATCCGAAAAAAATGGATAAAATCCCGGTTCCGTCCTGCTGGCAGTTTCACGGATACGATCGCCATCAGTATGTAAATCTGTTTTATCCGATTCCGTACGATCCGCCATATGTCCCGTTCGACAATCCGTGCGGCCTGTATCGCAGAACCTTTGCGGCAGAAAATCTGAAAAAAGACGAGCGCGTGTACCTGGATTTTGAAGGGGTGGATTCGTGCTTTTATGTGTGGATCAACAAGGCGTTTGTGGGCTACAGTCAGGTTTCCCATGCGACGTCAGAGTTTGACGTCACGGAGTATCTGTCGGATGGCGAAAATGAGATGTATGTGCTCGTTTTAAAATGGTGCGACGGGACATACTGCGAGGATCAGGACAAGCTGCGTATGTCCGGGATTTTCCGAGATGTCTATCTGCTACGCCGTCCCAAAGATCATATCCGGGATTTCACCATTCGCACATCGTATGAAGAAGCGGTCGGAAAAATCTGCGTCAGAACGGAAAAAAGCGGCACCTGCACGGTAAAGGCGACCTTAAAGGACAGGGACAGGGTGATCGGGGAACAGGCCGGGGAATCCATTTGTTTTACGGTAGAACAGCCAGTTTTGTGGAATGCGGAGGAGCCGTATCTTTATACGCTGGAACTGGAAACAGAGCGGGAAAAAATCGTGCAGAAAATCGGAATCCGGACGGTCGAAATCGTTGACAGAAAGCTGTTGATCAATGGAACATCGGTGAAGCTAAAGGGCGTCAACCGGCATGACAGTAACCCGTATCATGGGGCTGCGGTCACGAAGGAGGATGCGCTGACCGATCTGCGGCTGATGAAGGAGCACAATGTCAATGCGATCCGGACGAGTCATTATCCGAATGCACCGTGGTTTTCCGAACTTTGCGACGAGTATGGATTTTATCTGATCAGCGAGTCCGATATGGAATCGCACGGCTGCGGCGAGGTGTACTCGGAGGAGGATAAAGACTGGGTTTCCCAGATTGCGAAAGCATCCGGGTTTGCGAAAGCGATTCTGGACCGGGTACAGAAAAATGTGATCCGTGACAAGAACCGGACGTGCATTTTATTCTGGTCCCTGGGCAATGAGAGTGGATATGGTCCGAATATGATCGAAGCGGCAAAATGGGTGAAGGCTTATGATCCAACGCGGCTGATTCATTATGAAGGCTGTACCTGGCAGGACTGGCAGAAGCAGGATTTATCCGTGCTGGATGTGACGAGCCGGATGTATGCGCCGCTTGACTGGATTCAGAATTATTGTGAAAACGGGGAAAATAAAAAGCCGTTTCTGCACTGCGAATGCTGTCATGCGATGGGCAACGGCCCAGGGGATCTGGAAGAAAATTTCGCGCAGCTGTATCAGTACGAAAATTACTGCGGTGCGTTTATCTGGGAATGGTGTGACCATGCAGTTTATGCTGGAAAAACGCCGGATGGAAAAGAAAAATTTCTGTACGGAGGAGATTTCGGGGATTATCCGAACGATAAAAATTTCTGTATGGACGGGCTGGTGTATCCGGACCGCAGATCACATACGGGACTGCTGGAATTAAAAAATGTCCTGCGTCCGGTGCGTGTGACCGGTTATGACCGCCGGACAGGCGCGCTGGAGCTTCGAAACATGCTGGACTTTACAGACGCAGAGGATGCGCTTGAAATTCACTATCTCTGGAAGCAGGAAGAAAATGTGCTGGAAGAGGGGATGATTTCTGAGTTTCATCTGCCGCCGCATCGAACGATGCGGGTGATGATCCCGCCGCTGCAGACAGTGACCGGCGCAGACGAAACTGTCCTGACCATAGAGCTGATTCAGAAAAAAGACGCGCCGCTGACCAAAGCGGGACATCTGCTGGGCTTCGACCAGATAGTCCTTGCGGCGAACGCTGATGCTGTCACACAGGAGCTTTCGCTCGCGGAATCCGTCGCGCTGTCCCTGATCTCCTGTACGGAAACGGAGACAGAATACTGCTTCGCCGCAGAGCATTTTACCTGCCGCGTCTCCAAACGGACGGGTACGGTTGTTTCTTTTATAAAAGACGGGACAGAGTATTTAAAACAGCCGATGGTGTTTGATATTTACCGCGCGCCGACGGACAACGACGGCAATATTTCGGAAAAATGGAAGGAAGCCCAGCTGCATCATGCGATGGTACGGGTATATGAAAGCAGCGCATGGCAGCGTCAGGATGGCTGGAGTGTGCGGATGCATTTTTCGATGGCTGGCGTTTCCAGACAGAAATTTTTTGAAGGAAATGTAGAGTGGAAGATCGGAAACGACGGAAGCCTCGGCTGGTATGTCGAGGGCGGAATCGACCAGACCTTTCCGTTTTTACCGCGGTTTGGACTGCGCTTTGGTGTGGACAGAAGCTGGAATCAGGTTTCCTATTATGGCTATGGTCCGCAGGAGAGCTACTGTGACAAGCACCGCGGCAGCAGACTTGACGTGTTCACGCAGACAGTAGAGGAAATGCACGAGGATTATCTGAAGCCGCAGGAAAATGGAAACCATTTCGGAACGCGGTGGGTGCACCTGGAGCAGATGCCTGACGTCGGTTTCACCTCCCGTGGGGCGCAGCCGTTTGAATTTGGCATCTCCGAATACACGCGGGAGGAGCTGGAGAGAAAGAAGCACGCGTTCGAGCTGGAAAAGTCGGATTTCCTGACGGTGTACTTTAATGATATGGTCAGCGGCGTCGGTTCTGCCAGCTGCGGACCGGAGCTGGCAGAGAAGTACCAGATGAAGAAAGCGCACTTCATCTGGCAGATGGAGCTTCGATGGGCGTGACCCTAAATCGTGGAAATGTCCATTGTACAGTGTGGAAATGTCCATTGTCGGAAATTTATACAATTTTTATAATAATTTCATCAGATGACGGGAGGTGAAGAAACCTGTGAAAACAAAGAGCCTGGCATCCCGAAAAGGGAAAACGTCCGGGAATGCGTCAATCGGAGTACGACTGATGCGGTACTGGCCGTTGTATGTCATGCTGCTTCCATGTATCGTCTACTACGCACTGATCTGCTATGTGCCGATGGCTGGTTCCGTTCTGGCATTTAAGGATTATTCCTTTAAGAAGGGAATCTGGGGAAGCCCGTGGGTTGGTTTTGATTATTTCAAAACGTTCTTCAAGAGCTACGATGCAGGACGACTGATCCGCAACACGCTTGCGATCGGTATTATCAAGTGCATTCTGGAATTTCCGTTCGCAATCATTCTGGCACTTTTGTTAAATGAGCTGCGCAACATGAAGTTCAAGAAAATTTCTCAGACGATTACCTATCTGCCGCACTTTTTATCATCGGTTATCATCGTGACGATGCTTCAGAAAATTCTGGCACCGAATACTGGTATCTTAAACCAGGCGATTGCAGCGCTGGGCGGAGACGGAAGCACATTCTTTTTGATGGATGCAAAGTATTTTTACCGGATTTTGTTTTCCATGGATCTGTGGAAAAACATCGGATGGGATTCCATCATGTATCTGGCTGCAATCAGCAGCGTGGACCCGACGCTTTACGAAGCCGCTGAAATGGATGGTTGCGGAAAGCTCAAGAAAATGTGGCACATCACATTGCCAGGAATCAGAGGAACGATCGGTATCCTGTTCATTATGGGAATCGGCGGACTGCTTTCCTCCGGTGTCGATCAGGTATGGCTGCTGCGTACACCCGGCAACATGTCGATTGCAGATACATTGGATATTTACGTTCTGCGTGTCGGCTTGCAGGGAGGACAGTTCGGTTATGCGACGGCAATTGGTCTGATACAGGGGCTGGTTGGACTGGTACTGGTTGTAGCGTGCAACAAGATCTGTAAAAAGATGACGGAAGTAAGCCTGTGGTAAACAGGATACATAAAAAGGAAGAAAGGAAGAAACCAAATGAAAAAGAGATGGATCAGAAATCTGCTCGCAGCTGGTCTGGCAGGAAGCATGGTAGTTGGCAGCTTGGCAGGATGCGGCAGCAGCACAGACAGCGCATCGACGAGCAACAGCAAAACGTCTTCGGATGCGGCAACAGAGGACACGTCTGACAAGCCTGATACCTGGATTGCAGACCGTACCATCACCGTGCAGGCATATGTAGATGATATCGGCAACACACTTCCCGATGATTTTTCCAGCACTGAGGTTGGGAAAAAGATCAAAGAGCTGACCGGCATCACGCTGGATATCAAATATACCCCTGGCGACAGTGACCAGAAGGTTATGGCTTCCCAGCTGGCTGCAGGAACCATTCCGGACGTTATCGTTTCCTATCTGGATAATTCGACCAGACCGGAGTTCCCGCTTTTGTTAAAGGCTGCAAAAGAAGGCATGTTCGCAGATGTTTCCGAGTATATGAAAAACTCGGAAGTTTACTCCAAGTATTATGAAGATGGCTTCTTACCGGATGACTCTTACAAGAATGTAACCTTCCGGGATGATCTGGATGGCGTTTATCTGTGGCAGATGAATGTGGCAGAAACCGACAAGACTCTGGAATGGATTCCAGAGGGAGAATATGTCGGCGGTCTGTGGATTCAGAAGTCTATCGCTGATGATCTTGGTATCGACGTAACACAGATCAGAACAGCGGATGATTTTTACGACCTGCTTGTTAAGATCAAAGAAGGCGGTTACAAAGACGACAACGGCAACGATGTTTACCCGCTCGGGCCGAAATACTGGGGCGGCTCTATGGACACTATTGAGTACATCTGCCCTGGCTTAAAATGGGGTGTCAGCGATGATTACAACATCGACGAGGACGGCAATGTCAGACATGAGGCGGAAAAAGATTCCATCTATGATGAAATCGACTATGTCAGAAAACTGTTAAACGAGGGTCTGATGAACCCTGAGTTCTTCACCATGGATTCCACACGTGCAGAAGAAGTTTCCAGAAACCACAACTCTGCAATCATTGCAGACGTACATAACTATCAGGATATCATTTATGGAAACGATGACTGGATTCCGCTTGGACCGTTAAACGATATCTCCGGCGATAACAAGAAGGTAACCCACGGCAAGACCGCAAACGGCTGTATGGCGATTTCTGCAGATGCAGAAAACCCGGAAGAAATCTTCAAGTTCTTCGACTGGCTGAGCACCTATGACGGACAGCTTCTGGCACAGTACGGTGTAGAAGGCGTCAGCTACAACATGGTAGACGGCAATCCTGTTCTGACCGATGAAGCTCTGGAAAAAGTAAACAACAACGATACAGATTACATGATCAACCAGATCGGCGCTGCATTTGGCGGTATCGGTAACTGCTTCTTCTCCTTCTGTGTTACCAACACAGATAATACCAAGAACTTCGGGGAGTCCCGTCCCGGTGCAGCAGCAGGCACAACTTATGCAAGAAGCGTAGAACTGGCAACAGAGTATCCGAGAGAGAAAAAGCTGGTTCCCGGCTTAAATGCAACTGCTTACATGTCCGCAGACGAACTGGCAGCAGTAAAGACCCAGATGGATCTGTTAAACTGGGATGAGGTGCTGACACAGTGCTTCTTTGCAAAGGATGACGCAGAAGTAAAGACAATTATCGAATCTTTCCGTGCACAGTTAAAGGCTGCAGGCGTAGAACAGTTTGAAGACTATGTTGCAAATATCTATAAGGAAGATCCGGATGCGGTAAACTTCTACGACTAAAAAGGAATTAGAATCAAAAGCGCCTGCAGGTTTTACAGCCTGCAGGCAAAAAGGAGACAGACGCTATGAAGCAGATCGAGGTCAGGCGGGAAAACAAAATAAAAAGAAACGCGGGAGAACAGATCTTGCAGGCAATTATTTATCTGATTATTATTCTGCTGTGTCTGGCGATTTTGCTTCCGTGTCTGAATGTTCTGGTTTTGTCTTTTAACGATGGAAAAGATGCGGCGCGGGGCGGAATCTGGTTCTGGCCCAGACAGCTTACGCTGGATAATTTCCGCGAAGTATTCAAAGACGGCAGTATTATGGGAGCATATGGAATCAGTATTGCGAGAACTGTTATCGGTACATTCTTAAGCCTTATAGTGACAACCCTTGCGGGTTATGCACTCAAGCAGAAGGATTTGCCGGGCAGAACCGTCCTTACGATGCTGATTACATTCACCATGCTATTTGACGGTGGGATGATTCCGAAATATATCCAGTACAAAAACCTGCATCTGCTCAATTCTTTCTGGGTTTACGTTGTACCGAGTTTGGTGAGCGTAACCTACCTGCTGATGGTGAGAACCTTCTTTGAGGGAATTCCGGACAGCCTGGAGGAATCGGCGAAGCTGGATGGCTGCGGATTTTTCAAAATCTATACTAAAATCATGATGCCGCTAAGCAAGCCGGTTATCGCGGTTGTCGGGCTTTATACGGCAGTCAACCACTGGAACGACTGGTTTTCTGGTGCGTTCTACATGAGCGATACTGCGAAGTGGCCGGTACAGACCGTGCTGCAGAACATGTTGACCAAAGCGATGAACGCACAGCAGAACGTAGAGACAGTCGCTCAGGCGCTGGCTCAGAACGCGGCAACGACAACCTCTGATTCGCTGAAAATGGCGGCAGTCGTTGTAACTACCGTACCGATTCTGTGTGTATATCCGTTTATTCAGAAATATTTTGCACAGGGTTCCATGATCGGGGCAGTAAAGGAATGAGAATAAAGGGATAAATACATCTCTAAATTGCGTCGCTGCGTAGTTGATGAAATCGGAAAAGACATGCCCGGGATTTGGCGCATGTCTTTTTTATCGCATGACACGATAAAACCACTCTGTGAGGATCGTATTTTGATTTCCTACGGACTTTATGGTATGCTGAAAAAGAATGAAAAAACGAAAGATGGAGGGGACTATGAAGGGAAAAAAATGGGACGTCTATGTTTACGGCGATGTAAATATAGACCTTGTTGTTCCGGGCGTTTCCAGTCTGCCAAAGCCCGGGCAGGAGGATGAAGTGCCGGTTATGGATACCTATGTAGGCGGCGGCGCGGCGCTGTTTGCGCTTGGCATTGGAAAGCTCGGTCTGCATCCGGTATTTCAGGGAGAAGTCGGGGACGATTGCTACGGGGAGTTGATCCGCAAAGAATTTGCCGCAAAAAATATCGACGACAGTCTGCTTGGGACGAGCAGGACGGAAAAAACCGGTATTTCGATCAGTTTTACCAATGAAAAGGATCGGTCGTTTTTGACGTATCGCGGCACGAACGCGGGAATTTACATCGACAAGGTGGATATCGAGGGCGTGAAAAACGCTTCGCATATTCATATGACAGGCTATGAGGGAAGCAAAAACCACGCGGCGTATCTTTCTTTGTTAAAACGCGTCAAAGCAGAGACAGAAGCGACTGTCTCGTTCGATCTGGGCTGGGATTCAACCGGGGAATGGAATCCTCAGATCAAGGAGCTGTTTCCGTATATCGACGTGCTGTTCATGAACGAGACGGAAGCGATTCACTATGGCAGGACGAAGACCGCACAGGAAGCGGCACGGGAGTTTGCAAAGGATTGTGACAGGGTGGTCATCAAGCTTGGCAGCAGCGGTTCTCTTGCAATCGAAAACGGAAAAGAGGTCTTTCTCCCGGCGTACCGGGTAAAGGCTGTGGATACGACTGGCGCAGGGGATTCGTTTAATGCGGGCTTCGTATACGGATTTCTGACCGGAAAAGGTCTGGAAGAATGTCTGGCCTGCGGCAATGCCTGCGGCGCGTTAAACGTGACAGCGTACGGCGGCAACACCGGATTTCCGGACAAAGAGGGACTGAAGGAATTTATGGGAAAAAAGAAAGGAGAGGAAACAAAATGAAAATCGCAGTCATCGGGGGAGCAGGCGTCAGAACCGTCATTTTTATCAACGGCCTGCTGGCAAGATACAAGGCACTTCATATTGACGAGGTAGCGCTCTATGACATCAATCAGGAGAAACAGCAGATCATCACAAAGCTGTGCCGCCATGTGGTAAACAGAAATCACAAGGATCTGATTGTAACGGAATCTGCGGATGTGCGTAAGGTATTGCAGGACGCGGATTATGTGGTAACAACGCTGCGCGTCGGCGGCGACCATTCCCGTGTTATGGATGAAACAATCGCATTAAACGCAGGCGTAATCGGACAGGAAACGACCGGTGTCGGTGGATTTTCGATGGCAGTGCGCACGATTCCGATTTTGCTGGAGTACTGCAGGCTGATTAATGAAATTGCACCGAACGCATGGATTTTCAATTTCACGAACCCGTCCGGTCTGGTGACACAGGCGTTAAAGAGCGCAGGCTATGAAAAGGTGATCGGCATCTGCGATGCGCCCAGCAGCACAAAATTCCGTATGGCAGCAAAGCTCGGCGTGGATGAAAAAGACCTGTATGTGGAATTCTTCGGATTAAATCATCTTTCCTGGATTCGCAGCGTGAAGATCAGGGACGAGGAGATTCTGCCCAGGCTCCTTGCGGACGACGCATTTTTAAAGAGCATTCAGGAATTTTCCATGTTTGATCCCGATTTGTTGCGGATGATCGGATTTTTGCCGAATGAATATCTCTACTACTATTATCATCGGGAAAAAGCGCTCGCCAATATCTTAAAATCCGGTGCGACCAGAGGTCAGACGATCGAGCAGGTCAACAAGCAGATGATGGAAGAGTTAAAGGCGATGGATATGGACGCCGATCCCGAAGGCGCACTGCAGATTTTCCTGTACTATATGCAGGTTCGTGAGAATTCCTACATGAGTATCGAATCCGGTCTTGCAAAGCGCCCGCTTCTGGAAAAAGGGCAGCTGGAAGTGCCTGATGGCATGGGATATGCAGGCGTTATGCTTGACTGCATCGAGGGGCTGCAGAGCAAGGACGGACGCGATCTGGTGCTTTCCGTGGAAAATCAGGGAAGCATCCCCGGTCTTGAGGATCGTGATGTGGTGGAAGTTACTTGTCATGTGGATGAAACCGGGATTCATCCGGTGAGGGTGGAGGAAGTTCCGGAGCACTGCTATCTGCTGATGCGTCTGATTAAGATGTACGAAAAGGAAACCGTAGAGGCGGTACAGGAACAGTCCGAGGAAAAAGCGGTCCAGGCGCTGATGCTGCATCCGCTGATCAATTCCTACTCTCTTGCAAAAGAACTTGTTGCAGCTTACAGCCAGGCATACGGCGGACTATTCCATAAGGCATAAGGATGCGTGAAAAGGGGACAGGGATGAAGACACAATACGGGACATGCCCGATCGAGGAGTGCCGGAGCGTCAAAGTGACCGGCACGGGAATAGAGAACGACTGCTGTAGGATAGTTTCTTTTGAAAAAAAGAGTGAAGCGCAGAAGATCCGCGCCATCCGGGAATATTTTATGGAAATTGGAATGCAGCGTGTCGGTGCTGTGGACATTTGTCTGGAAACAGACGACGATGGCAAAGCGGCGGATTTGACTGGGCTGATCGTAAATGCGCTGTACCAGGGCGCATACCGATTTTCCAAAACAGCCGTCCGTAGATGGGAAGCGGGCGCAGCCTTTGCACGCCGCGATAGCCTGACGGACTTTGGAGATCTGGAGATCTGGATTCACGGCGGGGTGGCGGATGCTGCTGGCGTTGATGCAGCAAATTACGTGTACACCGCCGATGTAGTTGACGTTGACGCCGTGAATTGCGCGGAGACCAATCCGGTGAACCTGCCTGCTGTAGATATCGTTATCGCAGCTGCAATTGATTGCGCCGTGCAGTTCGCAACCTGCGTCGGCTATGCGCGGACCCTCGGCAACTTGCCGTACAACCTGTTAAACATCGAAGAGATGGTAGCGTATGCACAGGCGATTTCCGAAAAATACGGCATCCGTTTCCATGCGTACCGGGAGGCAGAATTAAAGGAGCTTGGATGCAACGCGATTCTGGCGGTCAATCAGGGCAGCAGTGAGGAAGCAGCACTCGTCGTGATGGAATACGAGCCGAGACCGGGAGAAGAGAAGACCGCGCTGGTCGGCAAGGGACTGATGTTCGATGCGGGCGGCTATCATTTAAAATCCATGAAAGATATGGAAGGAATGCAGTACGATATGTGCGGCGCTGCAAACCTGATGGAGATTCTGGAAATTTCCGCTGCTGGCGGATTACAGAAAAATTTGGTCGGCGTATTTCCGCTTGCTGCCAACCTGATCGGTCCGAGCGCGAGCAGGATGGGAGATATCATCGAAACCCTGTCCGGCAAGACGGTGGAAATTTACAATACAGATGCGGAAGGACGTCTGGTTCTGTGCGATTCTCTGACAATGGCGCAGAAACTCGGCGCAAAGTGTGTGATCGACCTTGCGACGCTGACCTATTCCTGCCACGCGGCACTTGGCGACCTGACAGCTGGACTGTTCTGCAATGACGATGCGTTGTGCAAAGAGATCGAAGACGCGATGGCGCAGAGCGGAGAACGCTGCTGGCGGATGCCGTTAGACGACTGCTATCGCGATGAAATTTTGTGGTCCGCAATCGCTGACCTCGCCAACTATGCGCCGGGAAGGCCGGGAGCAGGACCGATCGCAGCGGCATATCTGCATGAGTTTATCGAAGATGGAACGCAGTGGGTGCATCTGGACGTTGTAGGACCGGCGGTGCAGAGAAAATCCGGCAAGCATTTGGCAAAGGGCGCGACTGGCGTTTGTATGGCGGGGGTGTGTCGGTTCTTGGCACAGGAATAAAAGACTGGCATTTGCACCGCGCGTCGCAGGATTATCTATTGGAAGAGGGGAAATATGAGGTTCGATTTTGACGGAAAAATAGAAAAAGAAGTGCTGGAAAACTACCTGTCCCGCTGTGCGACAGCGGCAGGGCTGTATCAGAGCGAAACGCTTTCCGACGATCTGCGTGTGATCAAAAAACTCGGAATCAAGTTTCTGGGCAGGGCGTCCGGTATCTGGTATATGACGGAAAACGATGAGGAACATTTTGAACGTTCCAGAAAGTTGGCGGAACGGGTGCATGAGCTCGACCCGGAGATCATTCTGCAGGCGTGCGTGTTTGAGATGATTACGCAGGGCATCGAGCAGGTGGAAATTCCGCTGTATGTGCTGCGCGCATTTGGACAGAAGGAAGAAAAGCGATGTTTCAGGCTGCAGGATACACTTTTTGTGGATCGACCGGAGGGCTTTATTCATGAAAACAGCGATCCGGAGAAAAACGGCGGCATTCCCGATCTTTCCCGGTTAGAGGCGCAGATGTGGTTTTATTACCGTGCGACGCGCTATATTGACTGCGGCTATGAAGCATTGCACATGGGACAGATTCATCTTTATACAGCAAATGATTTTGGCATGGAGCAGACGCGGGATCTGTTTGCAAAGATCAGACGCTATGCGAGAGAGCACGGCAGAAGACATCTGGTGCTGATGGATGCGCATACGCATGGCGTAAATGTAAACGGAAAACTGTTATTTGATTATCATGCAATGCCGTTTACCCGCGCTGCGCTTCTGGAACGCAAGGGCACGAAGCTCGTGCTGGTTCGGGAGGGCTACAGTGAAGGCGGTGAGAATCCAAATGGCTGGAGTGCACCCGTGATGCCGTACCTGATGGAATATGACAACTGGGGCGGCAAAGTAGTCGGACACCCGGAGAATCTGACAAGAGAAGAGCTTGCAGGCAGTGACTGGTGGGGCTATGACCAGATCGGCTGGTTTGCGAATCAGTCCGAGGAAGAGCGGAACCATTTCCTGGAATACACTTACTGCTGGACGGAAATCAACAATCGCAACGCATATTTCGAAATTCCGCTGCGTCGGATGCTGAGCGATGCGGCTGTTGTGATGGACAGCGCAGTAGACGGCAAAAAGGGACTGCAGGAAACCTATCAGTTGAACAATCCTTCGATGGACTGCCCGTTTGGATTCGGACAGGAGGATATTGTAGCTGACTTATGGCAGAGAGGACACAAGCTGCGGGAGCTTGCAGGGAATCCGGAGCATCTGATTCGTTTCGGTGCGCAGGAGGAATACGATCCCGAGACCGGAATGAAGCTCCCGGAGGAAATCGTCGTATACGGTAGCTTTCAGCCGTCCGTCGGCGCGATGAAAAACGATTCCAACAGCAGCATGACGAGAATGTATTATGTCGGCGACAATACCTGGAAGCTTTCGGTTGTGATTCCATATGCAGGGACCTATGACTATGCGGTTTCAACCTATGGAACGTTGTCTGCAACCTATTGCAGGGATCGTTTCCCGAGAAGCGGCTCTTCGAATAAAGCATATTTTACGACACCGAAGGACAACTGCGTTGTGATGTTCGAGTTCCGGTTCCACAAGCCGCAGGTAAAGGCAACTGTGCTGTACTGGGACGAGACGGGGCACGAATGGCGCGTGTGAACTGTAATAGACCCGCCGCGTGCGAAGCACCGCGTGGCAGATCAAGTCGTGCGTACCGTATAACAAAAAAATCAGGAGGACGCCTGTGAGACTTCGTAAGCTGTATGAGCATCCCATTTTTATCCAACTCGTTGTATTTACCGTGCTGATTGGTATCGTTCCGCTTATTTTGATCAGCGGTTTTGTATTTTATAAAATGGCGGACATGGCGCGGGAAGAGGTTATGGATTCTCACGAGCAGGTCATTTTGCAGTATACAGACGGCGTGGAGGAAAAGCTGCGCCAGTACCAGGAGAGCGTTATTCAGATTGCGAACAATACGATTATTCTGAAAACATTGCAGCAGGAGGATTCAGACGCCTATACGCGCGGCAGGAGAGTCAGCGAGGAAGTTGTCAAATCACTCCTGCTGGAACGAAAAACCGAGATCAACAGCTGCATGGTCTATTCTACGCTCGCTCAAAACCCGATCTACGGACAGCGCGCGAGCATGTTAAAAGAGGCGGCGCGCGAGGGCTGGTTTCAGAAGAAAAATGCGACGCAGGACGGTTGGTATCTGTATTTTGCGACCGGGCAGCAGGAAAATCTGATGGCGATCGTCAAGACGATCCAGAATATCGACGTCAACAGCTATAGGAAAGAGGATATCGGCATTGTAAAGCTGGATTTAAATATCGCCCGTCTGTTCGCACCTGCAAAACAGGAAAAGAACACCAGTTTTCAGCTGATTTTATGCGATTCTGCAAACGACATTCTTTACAGCTCGCTTTCCGACGGGGGCGTCAACGCAGAGCAGATTTTGTCTGCTGTGGATGAACAGAATACGAAAACGAATGGCGGTCAGACAGAGAAAACAGAAGTTAGTACGAGACGGAAAAAGTATGACGACGTGACGGCAGTCGGTTCGTATCTGGTACAGGAGCGAAGGATTCAGGATTACGGACTTCGCCTGTTGTTTTTGTTTGAAAATAACGAAATGAGCCAGAAGCGCGGTGAAGTGATTCGCTGGATTTTGCCGTGGATTTTGGTGTTGCTGATTGTCATTGTGCTGGGCGCGTTTGTCTATACCCGGAATTTCTCCGCGCGTGTGGAACGCCTGCTGCAGAAATTCCGCTATGCGGCGGAGACGGGCGATCTAACCGTGCAGGAACCGATTTCGGGAACAGATGAAATCGCGGCGCTCGACCGGCAGTTTTCCCAGTTGTTGAAGCAGCTCGACCGTCTGATCCAGAAAAACTATATCCAGCGTCTGGAAAATAAGGAAACAGAGTTGAAAAACCTGCAGCTGCAGATCAACCCGCATTTTTTGTATAATACACTGGAAACGATGAGCTCAATCGCCGCGGTTAATCAAGTTTTTCTGATTTGCGACATGTGCGGCAAGCTGGGCGAAATCTTTCGCTACAGCCTCGGAAGCAGCGACAGCGAGTTCGTTACGGTCAGCCAGGAGCTGCACCATACAGAAAACTATGTGTTCATCCAGAAAATCCGCTATGGCAACCAGTTTGAGGTCTACTACAGCGTGGATGACGGGCTGGACAAAAAGCTGATTCCGCGCTTTATCCTGCAGCCAATTGTGGAAAACGCAATTGTGCACGGCATGGAAAGGATGACGACGCAGGGAACGCTGGAAATTTCCGTGACGCAGAAAGAAGAAAATTTGCTCATTAAGATCGAGGACGACGGCGTCGGGATGGATCAGGAGCAGCTGCAGGAGTTGTGCCGCTACATTGATGCGCCGGATATCAAGGAAAAGAAAAAGAGAAGCATCGGAGTCCGAAACGTCCATCAACGGATCAAAATGATCTGCGGGGAGCAGTACGGAATCCGGATCCGAAGTGAAGTATACCGGGGAAGCGTGTTTGAAATCTATCTTCCCATGCGCTGAGAGAAGAAGGAGATATTATGTACAAAGTCTTGATTGTGGACGATGAACAGTTGATTCGTTCCGGGATGATTGCCCGCTTTCAGTATCTGAATTTTACATTTGAAAGAATCCGTGAGGCGGCGTCTGGTATGGAGGCGCTTGCGCTTCTGGAAAAGGAACCGGCGGATATCGTCATCACCGACATCAAAATGCCGGATATGGACGGGATGACGTTGATTCGGGAAGCGAAAGAAAAATATCCGGGAACGCAGTTTGTCGTACTTTCCGGCTATGCGGAGTTTGAGTATGCGGAAACAGCGATCGAGCTGGGCGTCAAAAGCTATCTGTTAAAGCCGATTTCCAACGACGAGTTAAAACGGGTCATGAGGAAATTATTTGAGACGCTGGAAAAAGAGCGGCAGATGGAAGCGGAGATTTTCCGGAAACATCAGCTGGAAACGGAACAGAAAGGATGGCTGCAGGAAAAGGCGGTCAACCATCTTTTGCAGGACAACGCAGCATTTCTGACAGAAGAGGAAGCGGCACAGTTAAAATCGACCTGTCCGGAGCTTTGGAAAAAAGAAAAAGGATCTCTGTATCTGGTCGTGATCAATATTGACGCCAAAAGCTACGAGGGAAAAAAATTTCGGCATGAGGATATCGAACTGATCCGCTTTTCCGTGCAGAATGTGTTCGAAGAGATGCGGTCCGGCTGCTGGAAGCTGATTGTCAGCAACCTTGCCAATCCGAACCAGTTATACGCGATGTTCGGCAGAGGAAAGGTCAGCGAACTGCATAGGGAGATTGAGCGGATGTTTCTGCGCATCCAGGTTCTGTTCGAGGAAAAAATGGAAATCTATTTGACGTTTGGCGTCAGCCGCCCGACGGATTTCCCGGACAAAACGTGCGTGAAGGAAGCAGGGGAAGCGTTGAAGCAGCGGATGATTTCCGGAAGCTCGAACCTGTATTTTTATGAAGATTTGCAGGTACTCCAAAGCGTCGCGTTTCCGTCCGTGGAGCTGAAAATGCTGAGTCAGTACCTCGAACGCAGGGATATGGAAAACGTTTATGTGCTTCTCGAAGAAATTCTGGCGGAGGACCGGGTGCAGAAATCTGGAATCCGTTATGTGCGGATGATCTGGATTCGGATTCTGAATTTGCTTCTGCGCAGCTGCAGCAGTCTTCCGGAAAGGAAGGAGACGCTGACGGAGGTGCTAAAGAGTTTTTCTCTGGTGGACGAGGCGGCAGATATCGAATCCCTCAAAAAGCGTTATCTTGCGCTCGCAGAGGATTGCATGAAAAGCGGCGGGATGGCGCAGGGAAACGCGAGAAGCAGGATTCTGCGCGCAATCGAATATCTGGAAGCACATTATAATGAGGATATCGCGATCAACGAGCTGGCAGAGCGCTACGGCATGAGCCCGAACTATTTTTCCTCTCTTTTTAAGAAAGAGAAACAGCAGTCGACGGTTAACTACCTGATCGAGCTTCGAATCCGCAAGGCAGGGGATTATCTGGAGCATACAGAGATGAGCGTCGCGGATATCGCCCGGACGGTGGGCTACGAGGACAGCCAGTATTTTTTCCGGGTGTTTAAAAAAGCGACCGGGCAGACGCCGTTACAATATCGGCAGCAGCACAGAAAACAGGAATAGATAATGCGCAGATGGCAGGAGCGAAAGCTCCTGCCGCCTTTTTTTACAAAAAATTGACATGATTCTTAAAATATTGATATTGACGGAAAACGTTTTCTGATCTATGATATGAGTGTATTTAGAAAACGTTTTCCAACAGAGAGGAGGAGAAAGCTTGGCATCCATAAAAGATGTGGCGAGACAGGCAGGCGTGGCGATCTCCACGGTGTCGAAGGTGCTAAACGGCTATGAAGGCGTCAGTGAAAGCACGAAAGACAAGGTAAATGCGGCGATCGAAGCGTTGAACTATACGCCCAATGCGGTTGCAGCAGCACTTTCCTCCAAACAGTTTGGGCGGGTTGCCCTGTTGTTAAAGCTGGAGGAAACAGTTGGCTGCGTGGATGAGATCAACCTGCAGTATCTTTCCGGTGCGATCCACCGGGCAAAGGAATTAAAGCTTGATGTGGTGACGCTGTTTTTTTCCATGGTAGCGGATATGGGACTGGATGAGCTGACCAGCTATTTAAAAGCTCAGAGCGTCGAAGGAATTATCGCATATGGGATGAATGAGGAAGATGAATTTCTAAGAGAGCTGATAGCGTCTGGTGCGTTTAAAATCGTGCTGGTTGACGCACCCTATCATGACAGGAATACGTCTTCGGTCTGGATTGACCAGAAAAATGCCCAGTACGAAATCGCAAAAAAGACGATCCTCGGCAATGAAAGCTGTACAAAGGTCCTTTATATCGCAGGGGATAAAAAGTCCTTTGTAACCGGAGAACGGATTGCAGGGATGAAGAAGCTGGCAGAGGAGCTTGCGCTGGAGCTGACCATCGAATACGGAGATTTCAGTGAGAAAAAAGCGAGGGAGCTGACCTTCTCTTATGCAGACAGAATGGATGTGTTTGTTTGTGCATCGGATCTGATGGCCATCGGCGCGATGCGGGCATTGATGGAGCTGGATGTGTTCCATCCGGTTTGCGGCTTTGACGGAATCCCGCTCATGAGCTATGCGGGCAAGCAGATGAATACGGTGCGTCAGGATTTTTATGGCGTGTCGGCTGCTGCGGTGGAAGAGGTTGACCGCCTGCTGCATCTGGAAGAGGGAAGAAACGTAGTGCTAGGATATGAACTGGTGCGGATGCGCTACCAGGACATTGTAGAGTAAACAATAGAATGCACGCTCTGTGAGCATTCTATTGTCATGAATCAAAAGTTGCCGCCAGGCGGCAGAAACGGAGGAAAGAATGAGACAGGAAGAAACGATCCGGAGAGAAATTCTGGAACAGAGAATTGACAGGGAGCTGGAAGCTCTGTCTGAGAAGCTCTTCGGCAAAAAGCTGGAGGATGCAAGCGATGAGCAGGTTTATGTTGCACTGCTGTATCTGGTAAAGGGACTGGAAGAGGCAACCGTACCCAACGACGGTGACAAGAAAATCTACTATATTTCTGCCGAGTTCCTGATCGGTAAGCTTTTGTCCAACAATCTGATCAATTTGGGAATCTATGAAAAAGTAGAAAGTGTATTAAAGAGCAAGGGCAAGGAGCTGTCCAGAATCGAAGAGATTGAGCCGGAACCGTCTCTTGGTAACGGCGGTCTGGGACGTCTGGCTGCCTGCTTTATGGATTCCATTGCAACCCTGGGTCTTCCCGGCGAAGGCATCGGCTTAAACTATCACTTCGGTCTGTTTAAGCAGGTATTTAAGGATCGCCTTCAGACCACAGAAAAGAACGACTGGATCGAGAAGGATTCCTGGCTGAATAAAACCGATGTTTCCTTTGATGTCTTTTTCGGTGACAGAAAGGTAACCTCCCGTCTGTATGATATTGACGTAGTCGGCTACAACAATGGTGTCAATAAGCTGCGCCTGTTCGACATCGAGAGCGTAGATGAAAGCATCGTAAAAGAAGGTATCACATTTGATAAGGAAGCCATCGAAAAGAACCTGACCCTGTTCTTATATCCCGATGATTCCGATGAAGCCGGCAACCTGCTTCGTATTTATCAGCAGTATTTCATGGTCAGCAACGCTGCACAGCTGATCCTGATGGAGATGAAGGAAAAGCAGTACGATCTGAGAAAGATGTACGATTATGCAGTCATCCAGATCAACGATACCCATCCGTCCATGATTATTCCGGAGCTGATCCGTATCCTGGTAAACGATAAAGCGTTTACAATGGACGAGGCAATCGAGGTTGTCAGCAAGACCTGCGCATACACCAACCACACCATCCTGGCAGAGGCTCTGGAAAAATGGCCGCTGTCCTATCTGGAAAAGGTGGTTCCTCAGCTCGTTCCGATCATCAAGGAGCTGTCCGCCCGTGTTGCTGCAAAATACAGCGATCCGAAGGTGCAGATCATCGACGATCAGAACCGCGTGCACATGGCTCACATGGATATCCACTACGGCTTCTCCGTAAACGGCGTTGCTGCGATCCACACCGAGATCTTAAAGGATACCGAGCTGCATGCATTTTATGAGATTTATCCTGAAAAGTTCAATAATAAGACAAACGGCATTACCTTCCGCAGATGGCTGCTTTCCTGCAACCGTGAGCTGGCTGCCCTGATTACCGAAAAGATCGGAACCGGCTATCAGAAGGATGCGATGGAGCTGGAAAAGCTGCTTGCATTTAAGGATGACGAGGAATTCTTAAACGATCTGGTAAAGATCAAAAGAGAGAAGAAAGAAGCACTTGTTGCTCATATCAAAGAGCACGAAGGCGAGGAATTAAATCCCGACTCCATTTTCGATATTCAGATCAAACGTCTGCATGAGTACAAGAGACAGCAGATGAACGCACTGTATATCATCCACAAATATCTGGAGATCAAAGGCGGTAAAAAGCCTGCCCGTCCGCTGACCTTTATTTTCGGCGCGAAGGCAGCTCCGGCTTATGTCATTGCACGGGATATCATCCATCTGCTCTTAGTCCTGCAGCAGATCATCAATAACGATCCGGATGTAAAGGACTACATGAAGGTTGTTATGGTAGAAAACTATAACGTAAGCTATGCAGAGAAGCTGATCCCTGCCTGCGATATTTCCGAGCAGATCTCTCTGGCTTCCAAGGAAGCATCCGGTACCGGCAACATGAAGATGATGTTAAACGGTGCGGTGACACTGGGCACAGCTGACGGTGCAAACGTTGAAATCCACGACCTCGTCGGTGAGGACAACATCTATATCTTCGGCGAAAACAGCGAGCAGGTTATCGATCACTATGCAAAGGCAGACTACGTGTCCAGAAGCTTCTACGAGAAGAGCCCTGTGATCAAAGCAGCAGTGGACTTCATCGTAAGCGATCAGGCGCTGGCAGTTGGTCATAAGGAGAATCTGGAGCGCCTCTACAACGAGCTGCTGAATAAGGACTGGTTCATGACCCTGCTGGATCTGGAAGACTATATTGCAACCAAAGACCGTATGTTTGCAGACTACGAGGATCAGGAAAAGTGGAAACGCATGATGGTGGTAAATATCGCCAAAGCCGGATTCTTCTCTTCCGATCGTACTATCGCAGAATACAACCGCGATATTTGGAAATTAAAATAAGGATACCAGGGGAAAAGGTCTAAGCACCCAGGGGCCTGCTCCTGGGTGGGGGAAAGACCTCTTGACCTGTCATACATGAGAAATCGGAGATTTCAAATGATGAAAAGGGCGAAAAGTCAGAAGACCGACTGTGCTTGCACGGGGGTTCTGATCTTTCGCCCTGCATGGCGTGACAAAACATATCGTTCAAAGGATGAGAGGAAAAAAGAATGAGAAGAAGCGGTGTTTTATTACCTGTTACCAGCCTGCCATCCCGATTCGGCATCGGAACCTTTTCCAAAGAAGCCTATGCTTTTGTGGATTTTCTGAAGGAAGCGGGACAGAAGCTGTGGCAGATCCTGCCCTTGGGACCCACCGGATATGGGGATTCTCCCTATCAGGCATTTTCTACTTTTGCGGGCAATCCCTACCTGATCGATCTCGAAGAGCTGATCGAAAATGGATGGCTGACAGAAGAAGAATGTGAGAATACAGACTGGGGCGGCAGCAAGTCCTATGTGGATTATGAAAAAATGTATCAGGGACGTTTTCCCCTGCTGCGCAAGGCATACCACAACAGCCATATCGCAGAGAATGCTGAATTTATTGCATTCTGTGAGGAAAATGACTGGTGGCTTTCTGATTATGCGTTGTTTATGGCGATCAAGGACAGTCAGGGCGGCGCAAGCTTCCTGGAATGGGACGCACCTTTAAAGCTGCGGGAGCCTGAAGCAATCAGACGCTGCAGACATGAGCTGTCCGATGAAATCTGCTTCTGGCAGTTTTTACAGTATTTATTTGCAAAACAGTGGCAGGCACTCAAGGCCTATGCCAATGGAAAAGGGATCTCTATTATCGGAGATATCCCGATTTACGTTGCACTTGACAGTGCAGATACCTGGTCTCACCCGGAGCTGTTCCAGCTTTCTGAGGGCTGTGTGCCCAAGGCAGTTGCAGGGGTTCCGCCGGATGCCTTTTCTGCCACCGGTCAGCTGTGGGGCAATCCTCTTTATGACTGGGAATATCACAAAAAGACCGGCTATGACTGGTGGATCTTAAGAATCGGTTACAGCTATCGCCTCTACGATATCGTCCGCGTAGATCATTTCCGTGGCTTTGAGGCATATTTCTCGATTCCTTACGGAGACGAAACTGCAGTCAATGGTCACTGGGAAAAGGGACCTGACTTCGAGCTGTTTGCAGCGATGAAGATGAAGCTGGGCAAAAAAGAGATGATCGCAGAGGATCTGGGTGTGATTACACCTCCTGTCCGCAAAATGATCAAAAAATGCGGATATCCGGGTATGAAGGTATTGCAGTTCGCATTTGACAGCTATGACAGCGAATACCTGCCGCACAATTATGATAAGAACTGTATTGTTTACACCGGAACCCATGACAATCAGACGACCCGCGGCTGGTACGAAGAAAACAACCGCAAGGTGCAGAAATACATTCGTGAGTACCTGCGGGTAAAAAGCGGTAAAGATGTGGTAGAAGCGATGATCGCAACAGCGATGTCCTCAACCGCAGGAACCGCAGTGATCCCGATGCAGGATTGGCTCGGACTCGGACGAGAAGCCCGCATGAACTTCCCGTCCACCCTTGGAGACAACTGGAAATGGCGCCTGACGGACGGACAGCTGACGGATGCACTGGCAGCACATATGAAGGACGTGACAGAGACCTATTGCAGGTGATCTGCCCTGACAAACAAGAAATCCCGGAGAGCTGCAGCTCTCCGGGATTTCGTTTGTGTTGACCGTGAACACTTATATCCTTTGCCTGATCCTATAATAGTATGGCGACGATCCGACGATCTTATTTCAAGATCAAATTCGAATTATGATACGCCGGATCCTTCGTCACATCCTGGTCGAACCAGTCCGGCGGTGTGAATGCGTTTGCTTCCTCGATGGATGGAAATTCTACTTCTGCGATGATAAGCGGCGCCAGAGACTTCTCAAAAACATCCAGCTCGATGGTATAAGGATCCCAGGGGATCAGATATCGTTTTTTGGAAATACAGATGCCGTCGGCTTTCGGAAGCAGATGCTCATAGGAGGACTGATTGAGCGGAAGATTATATTCTTCCCGCGCCATCAGTCCTTTTCCTTTGTAGGTCAGATAATATTCATCATCCTGTCTGCGGATGCGCAGGACGGGATCGGTGTTTAAATAAGCCTGCTCGATGAGGTGGAAGGGATAGCTGTCCAGATTTTCCGGCAGAGCTTTGACTGTGAATTTTCGTTCGATTTCCATAGGGGGCATAGCGGTACTCCTTTGTGTATTTTAGATGCTCGATAGGCTTAGTATAGCACACATACGCAGGATTTGTGAATTTTGTTGTGGAAGCACCTTGAATTTTAACATTCTTTAGAAATTATTCATATTTTTTCCCTTTTATGGAACAGAGATTTCTGCTAAGATAGGAATGGTTCAAATGGCAGGCTGCTGCCAGACATCAGAAAATGAACTTAAGAAGAAAGGGGACATACAGATGGCGAAAATTGGTGTATTTTTTTCGGCTGGTTATGAAGAAATAGAAGCGTTGACAGTGGTGGATCTCTGCAGACGGGCGGGCATCGAGGTGACAATGGTTTCCGTGGATGAGACGGCGGCGGTGACCGGTTCGCATCAGATTACCGTGCAGATGGATCAGTTGCTTTCTGAGACAGATTTTGATGCGTTCGATCTGCTGGTGCTTCCGGGGGGAATGCCTGGAACCCTGCATCTGGAAGCCTGTGATGGATTAATGGAACAGCTGGATCGTTTTTATAGCGCTGGAAAATGGGTTGCAGCGATCTGCGCGGCCCCGCAGATTTTCGGACATCGCGGATATTTGAAGGGGAGAAAGGCGACGAGCTTCCCTTCCATGGAAAAGGAGCTGGACGGCGCCTTTGTGACGCACGGCGCAGCAGAGGTGGATGGCAATGTGATCACCGGACGCGGCATGGGCTGTGCGATCGATTTTGCACTGAAAATTATCGGCTGCCTGATTTCGGAAGAAGAGGCGGCAGCGCAGGCGGAGAGAATCGTATACGAAAGGTAGACAGAATTTACAGATGAATATTTTATTCTTTTTGACACCAAAGAGCGAGGTCGCTTATGTGGAGGAAACTGACACACTGCGTCAGGCGCTTGAAAAGATGGAGCATCACGGTTATGCTGCAGTTCCGCTTTTATCTACGGAGGGCAAATATCTTGGCACGCTGACGGACGGGGATGTGCTCTGGGGATTAAAAAAACTGAATTTTCCCAGCCTGTATCAGATGGAAGAGATTCCTGTCATGCAGGTGAACCGTTCCCGGGACAATAAGCCGGTTCATGTGAATGTGGATATGGAAGGACTGCTGGAAAAGGTCAGCGCTCAGAACTTCGTGCCGGTTATTGATGATGAAAAGGTCTTTATTGGGATCATTACGAGACGGGACGTGATTCATTACCTGGCGAAACAGTGCCGCAGTCGGGAAGAATCGGCGGTGTAAAAGAAAAAACAAAACATCGTGTCGCGGTAGAATGGAGCATTTATGGCACAGCGGTTTTACTGGAAGCAGTATGTGACGGATAAACAGGTTACTTTTTATATCGCCGATCTGATTTTGAAACCGGGAGAGCAGATTGAGGCGCACTGTCATGATTATTATGAATTTTTTGTCGTGTTGAAAGGCACGTTTCTGGAACGATGTAACGGACAGAAACTGGTGATGCAGCCGGGGATGGGACAGCTGCTCGGACCGGACGATGTGCATACCCTGTCAAATCCCTTTGGCGAGCAGAATCTTTTGTACAATATCGCGGTGCGAAAAGATCGTTATGAACAGCTGACAGCGCCGCTGTTTGGCAGCGGGAACGGGAGCAAAGATGCACCTGTTTTTGACCTGGATTCGGAAAGCCTGGAAGGATTCCGTGGGAAAATACGTCTGCTGCAGCAACTCTGGGAGTCCTCAGGGGAAAAGGAATTTCTGCTCCAGAGCATTTGCTGTGATGTCCTGGTAAACATCTTATTAAAAGGCAGGGAAAACAGTGCGCCGGGCTGGCTGTCTGAATTGTATGACAGAATGCAGGAGCCTGAAAATTTTACGCAGGGACTTACACGCATGTTGGAACTTGCGGGCAAAAGTCAGGCGTATCTGAATCGGATTTTTTATAAGTATTACGGGCAAACGCCGACGGCGTTTATCAATTCGTGCCGAATGACTGAGGCATGCCGCCTGCTCCGCAGCACCGAAGAAAAAATTCTGGATATCGCTTACAGCTGCGGGTATGAGAATCTGTCGTATTTCAACCGACAGTTTCGGGCTCGTTACGGCCAGACGCCAAAAGAATACCGGAGTCAGAAGCGGTTCTTTGAATGACAGATGATATTTTGAAGTCTCTTTCCAGAAAACAGAATATTTTCACAGAAAAAAATATATTAGGTCAATATAGTATCAGAAACGGGAAACAGGTGTTAGCGGTGTTTCTCGTTTTTTTTTATACTGAATACAGAAGCTGTGGAATGAGTTGATTTAAAATCAAAACAACTATATTTATGGAAAAAGAAATGTGGAGGGACAAAAATGTATCATCCGAACAGAATTTTAGAACGGGAACTGGAATTTACAAAAATCTATCGGGAAAATATCGGGCAGCCTAAAGCGGTGCGGGAGAGCCGCTGCATGGAAGCACAGATGTCGACGTACTTTGTGACGATTCAGCCGAAGGATCTGATTGCCGGAAGGATCAGCCGTCCGTATGTGGTGTTCGCACAGTGTATGGAGGGCGACGGCATCGACAAGACCGGTTATTGTATAGATGTGGTAAACTGCGAGAAGGAGCTGGAACGGATGAAGGCAGACGCCGCCTATTCCGGGAAGGACTGTATGCAGGCAGAAGAGATGATCCAATTCTGGAAAACAGAAAATACAAATACAAAAATCCGGCAGCAGTTCCCCAAAAGCTGGGCAGGTTCGATGGGCGGTGACGATTATGCGCATGATAATGCGGCAATTCATCCGCTTTACCGGCTGGCTGGCGTAAATCTTGATTTTAAAAAGCTGTTCCGGCTTGGCGTTTGCGGTCTGCGCGATGAAGCACTCAGACTGTCGCAGGAAACGCAGGAGCCGGAGAAAAAGAATTTTTACGAGGGCGTAGCTTCTGTGCAGGAATCCCTTCGCCGGGTAATGGGGCAGTATACAACGGAGGCAAAGCGTTTGGCCGGACAGGAAAATGACAGGGTGCGACAACAGGAACTTTTGCAGATGGCAGAGTGTCTGGAACACATTCAGACTGCACCACCGGAGAGTATGCAGGAGGCAATTCAGCTGCAATGCCTCTATATGCTTGCGGCGCGGGCAGTAGAGATCGGTAGAATCGACGATTATTTGGGGGAATTTTACCGGAAAGATTTGAAGACCGGACGGATTACACACGATCAGGCAGTGCGTTTGCTGGATAATTTTTTCACAATCATCGAAACCCAGTGCGGACGGGATACGCGGGTGATTATCGGCGGCATGGGGCGCGAGCATGAAAAGAGCGCGGACGAATTTGCCATGCTGGTGATGGATGTATTGGAAGTGCGCAGGGAACATTTTTATCCGCAGATCAGCCTGCGTTATTATAAAGAGATGAATCAGGATATTTATGACCGCGCGCTGCGGATTCTTGGCAGCGGCTCGACCTTTCCGATGCTGTATAACGATGATGTGAATGTGCCTGCAGTGATGCGGGCGATGGATGTGCCTAAAAAGGCAGCGGAGCAGTATTCGTTCTTTGGCTGCGGAGAATATATGCTGGCGGTACAGAGTATCGGAACGCCAAATACAGCCCTGAATGTGGCAAAGGTTCTGGAGCTTGTACTGCATGATGGAATCAATCCGGCGACAGGAATTTTGTCAGGACCGCTGGCAGCTGGGCAGGAATGCAAAAAGCTTCAGGACATTAGATGTTATGAGGAACTGGAAGAGTTGTTAAAAACTTATCTGACGTTTTTTATCGAGATTGCAGGCGGTTTTGAAGAGCTGGTGTATGACGTGGATGGAAAAGAAGCAGAGTTTTTACAGTTCTCCTGTCTGCAGGACGACTGCATGACGCGTGGACGCGGTATGCTAAACGGCGGTTACAGGTATCTGGGCGGAACGGTGGAAACCTATGGAAATATCACGCTTTCAGACAGTATGGAAGCAATCCGAAAAGTTGTATTTGAGGAAAAGCGCTGCACATTACAGGAGCTTGTAGAGGCGCTCGACTGTGATTTTTCAGGAAAAGAGATGCTGCAGCAGGCGCTTCTTGACGCACCGAAATTTGGAAACGATAAGGAAGAGGCGGATGAAATTGCGGTTCGGCTGCATGAGTTCATCTGTCAGACGATCCGCAGCCAGAAAAATCGGACACGGCTGGATTCTTTCCTGGCGGTGTTGATCAACAACAATATGAATGTGACGCTGGGGCAGTTTGTCGGCGCGACGCCGGACGGCAGAAATGCGCATAAGTTTTTGTCCAACGGCAACAGCCCTTACAACGGACAGGATAAAGAGGGGCTGACAGCGCTGATTCTGTCGTTGACTAAACTGGATAATTCGATTCATGCGGGCGGAAACCAGAACCTGAAATTCGCGCGCAGCATGTTTGAAGGCGATCTGACGCAGATTAAGAGCGTGCTTGGAACGTTCTTCGATCTTGGAGGGCAGCAGGTGAATTTGAGCGTTGTCTGCCAGAAAGATCTGGAGGATGCGCTGGTGCACCCGGAAAGCCATGAAAATCTGGTAGTGCGGGTTGGCGGATTTACAGCGAGGTTTATCGATCTGGATAAAAAAACGCAGCAGGATGTCCTGACGAGGACGGCATACTGCTAAGAGAAAAAACGAGTGGCATCGTTGCTGCTGTGCAGTGTCGGAAAACAAAATATGTCCGGTATCGCTGCGCAGCGCTGTGATGCCGGAAAGGAAGGATATAGTTTGGAAGCGTTGCTTGTAGATATTCAGAGGGGAAGCCTGCATGACGGACCAGGTGTGCGGACGACATTCTTTTTTAAGGGCTGCCCGCTGCGCTGTCGGTGGTGCCATAATCCGGAGAGTCAAAATCCCGGAAAGCAGCTGTCGTTTCATCGTGAGCAGTGTGTTGGATGCGGGCGCTGTGCAACGGCATGTCACAGTAATGTACATTGGTTGACGAAAACCGGGACAGAACAGTTTCGGCATCAGGTTTATTTTGAACATTGTCAGTTTTGCGGGAAGTGTTTGGAACAGTGTCCGACAAAGGCACTGAAAATTATCGGAACACCGTATACAGAAGAAGAGCTTTTGAAAATTGCACTGTTGGATCGGGCGTTTTATGAGCATTCCGGCGGCGGAATTACGTTGTCGGGCGGAGAAGTGCTGCAGCAGGCGGATTTTGCAGCCTCCTTTCTTTCGTTGTGCAGGGAGGAGGATCTGCATACCTGTGTGGAGACGAGCGGGTTTGGGACTACAGACGCGATGGAAAAGCTGCTGCAGGAAACCGATCTGCTATATTTTGACTGGAAAGTGAGCACTGAGGAGGACGCAAAAAAATGGATTGGCGGATCGCTTGTCCCGATTTTGAATAACCTTGCCCTGGCGGATAAAAAAGGGGTACGGACAGTTTTACGCTGCCCGATTATCCCTGGAGTCAACGATAATACAGCCCATTTACAGACAATCTGTGATCTGCTTGGGCGATACCCTTCGATAGAGCAGGCGCAGCTTTTGCCGTATCATTCGTTCGGTATTTCCAAAGGAGGAAATATCGGGCAGCTTCAGCAGGAATTTCCGGTTCCGGGGAAAGAAGAAAAGAAAAATTGGCTTTCCTGGTTTGAACAAAATGGAAAAGAAGAAGGAAAACGGGTGGTTTTAGAACACTAGAGACCGGGAGTGTGCAGAAGACAGTGTAAAATTCCTTGCCCACAGCCTGTGAGTTTGATATACTTAAATGCAATCAGATTGAAAAATGGCGAGTATGGCGTCGGCGCAGCAAACGGTTTTCATTTTCTAAAATGCGGCGGTTGACGACAGGAATCAGAGTGAGGAAAGAATGTCCAAAATAAAACAGAGCAATATCAGAAATTTTTGTATCATCGCGCATATCGATCACGGCAAATCGACGCTGGCAGACCGAATTATCGAAAAGACCGGTCTTCTGACGAGCAGAGAAATGCAGGAGCAGGTGCTTGATAACATGGAGCTGGAGCGGGAGCGCGGTATTACGATCAAATCCCAGGCGGTGCGGACGATTTACCGTGCAGAGAATGGGGAAGAATATATTTTTAACCTGATCGACACACCCGGACATGTGGACTTTAACTATGAAGTCAGCCGAGCGCTGGCGGCATGTGACGGCGCGGTTCTTGTTGTGGATGCGGCGCAGGGCATCGAGGCGCAGACGTTGGCAAATGTGTATCTTGCCCTGGATCATGATCTGGAGGTATTTCCGGTCATCAACAAAATCGACCTGCCGAGCGCGGAGCCGGAGCGGGTCAAGGAAGAAATCGAGGATGTGATCGGTCTGGATGCGGAGGATGCACCCTTGATTTCCGCTAAAAACGGATTAAATATCGAACAGGTGCTGGAGCAGATTGTGAAAAAAATTCCCGCGCCGGGCGGCAGCGCCGAAAATCCGCTGCAGGCGCTGATTTTCGATTCTCTCTACGATCCCTACAAGGGCGTGATTGTCTTTTTCCGAATTATGGAAGGACAGTTAAAAAAAGGTACCAAAGTCCGTATGATGGCAACAGGTGCAGAGTTTGATGTTGTGGAGGTCGGTTATTTTGGCGCAGGTCAGTTTATCCCCAGCGAGGACGGACTGTCTGCAGGAATGGTTGGCTATCTGACGGCTTCGATCAAAAATGTCAAGGATACCCGCGTCGGCGATACGATTACAGATGCAGCCAATCCGTGTGCAAAACCGCTTCCCGGTTATAAAAAGGTCAATCCGATGGTGTACTGTGGATTGTATCCGGCAGACGGTGCGAAGTATCCTGATCTGCGGGATGCGCTGGAAAAGCTGCAGTTAAATGATGCGTCCTTATTTTATGAGCCGGAGACATCCATCGCCCTTGGCTTTGGATTCCGCTGCGGATTTTTGGGACTGCTGCATCTGGAAATCATTCAGGAACGTCTGGAAAGAGAGTACAATCTTGATCTGGTGACGACAGCGCCGGGCGTTGTGTACCGGGTGCATAAGACCAACGGGGAAGTGATCGAGCTGACCAATCCGTCCAATCTGCCTGACCCGTCGATGATCGAATATATGGAAGAGCCGGTGGTTTCTGCGGAAATCATGGTGACGACGGACTACATCGGTTCCATTATGGAGCTGTGCCAGGAGCGCCGCGGACGGTATCTCGGCATGGAATATATGGAAGAAACCCGCGCACTGCTCAAATACGAGCTGCCGTTAAATGAAATTATTTACGACTTTTTCGATGCGTTAAAGTCCCGTTCCAAGGGCTATGCGTCGTTTGACTATGAATTAAAGGGCTATGAGCAGTCCGAGCTTGTAAAATTAGATATTCTAATTAACCGGGAAGAAGTGGATGCCCTTTCATTTATTGTACATAAGGACAGCGCATACGAGCGCGGTCGGAAAATGTGCGAAAAGTTAAAGGATGAAATCCCGCGCCATCTGTTCGAAATTCCGATTCAGGCGGCAGTCGGCGGCAAGATTATCGCCAGAGAAACCGTCAAAGCGATGCGCAAGGACGTGCTTGCAAAATGCTATGGCGGCGATATCAGCCGTAAGAAAAAGCTTCTGGAAAAGCAGAAGGAAGGCAAGAAGCGGATGCGTCAGGTCGGCAACGTGGAAATCCCGCAGAAGGCTTTCATGAGCGTTTTAAAGCTGGATGAGAACTGAACCTATGATACCGAAAAAAGATCTGGAATTATATCTGCACATTCCGTTCTGCAGGCAAAAATGTCGCTACTGCGATTTTTTGTCGGCGCCGCTGGCAGCAGATAGCTCTACAGCGGATGGTTACGTTCCGGAAGCATACGTCGATGCCCTCCTTTCACAGATCGTGCAGGAGAGTCAGTTTTATCAAGAGCGCAGAGTCACTACGATTTTCTGGGGCGGCGGTACGCCGTCCCTTTTGCGCGTCATGGATATGGAACGGCTGATGGACGCGATCCGGGCGCATTTTTGCGTTGCGGACGATGCAGAAATTACGCTGGAAAGCAACCCGGGCACGCTGGATTTTGAAAAACTCGCCGGATATCGGCGTGCCGGAATCAACCGGCTGAGCATGGGGCTGCAGTCGGCGTGTGACAAAGAGCTTGCCATGCTTGGCAGAATTCACAATTTCGATACCTTTGTCCAAAACTATAAGCAGGCGCGGAGGGCTGGGTTTGAAAACATCAACGTCGATCTGATGTCTGCGCTGCCGGGGCAGACGGTGGAGAGCTGGGAGCAGACACTCATGAAAGCTGCAGAGCTTGCGCCGGAGCATCTGTCGGCCTACAGCCTGATCATCGAAGAAGGTACGCCGTTCTGGAACTGGTATGGTGAGGACGCAAACCAGACGCTGCGCCCGAAAGAAATGCTGCCGCTTCCGTCGGAAGAGGACGAACGCCGGATGTATGCCCGAACGCGGGAAATTCTGGAACAGTATGGCTACCATCGGTATGAAATTTCGAATTATGCGAAGGACGGGTATGCCTGCCGCCACAACATCGGCTACTGGAACCGGACGGATTATTTGGGGATCGGGCTTGGAGCGTCGTCTTTGATTGACCCGATGCGCTGGAGGATGACGTCTGATTTATCGGACTATCTGGAATGCGGTAAAAATCAGGGAGATTTTGCAAACCTTCGGGAAGAGGTGCAGACGCTTCGTGTGTCGGAACGAATGGAAGAGTTTATGTTTCTGGGGCTGCGCCTGACAAAAGGCATTGAACTGCAAACATTTGAACACCAGTTTGGAAAAAGCTTCTGGGACGTTTATCAGGACGCAGCGGATAAGCTGTTTTCCGAACAGTTACTTTGTCTGGATGAATCGAAAAAAAATCTGCGCCTGACGGATTATGGCGTGGACGTCAGCAACTATGCGCTGGCGGAGTTTTTGCTGGATTATTAGATCGGGAGAATCGCATGCAGTATGAATTTGCCCCGCTGGAGGGGATTACAGGATATATTTACCGGAATGCGCATCATGCGTGCTTTCCGTCGATGGATCGCTATTACACACCGTTCATCACGCCGAAAAAAGGGAAAAGCTTCACGACGCGGGAGTGGAACGACATTGCAGCAGAGCACAATCAGAACATCGCGGTTGTTCCGCAGATCCTGACGAATCAGGCGGAAGGCTTTTGCAAGGTTGCCGGGATGCTCAAAGAACAGGGCTACGAAGAAGTGAACTTAAATCTTGGCTGTCCGTCCGCTACCGTGACGGCGAAGAAAAAAGGCGCCGGGTTTTTAGCCGATCCAGACGCGCTGGATGCGTTTCTGGAGGAAATTTTTGCACACAGCCCGCTGAAAATTTCGATCAAAACGAGAATTGGCGTGGAAAACCCGGATGAATTTGAACGCCTGTTAGATATTTTTTCCCAGTATCCGATTCAGAAGCTGATCGTGCATCCCCGCGTGCTGAAAGAGTTTTATAAAGGAAACGTGCACCGGGAAGCCTATGTGCGGGCGAAAGAAAGGCTGAGTGCAGCTGCAGCAGATGTAGAAACTGTGGGACGGACCATTCCGGTCTGCTACAACGGCGATTTATTCAGCGTTTCCGATACAGAGAGATTTTTGGTGGAGTACCCGGATGCGGATGACCTGATGTTCGGCAGGGGAATGCTGATCGATCCGGCGCTGGTGATGCGGCTGCGCGCCAAAAGTGCTGATCCGGCGGGAAAAAGTGCTGTAAAGAAACTGCGTCTGGAAAACAAAAGCACAGTCTGGGAGGACGCGGCGAAGCGAGTATCGGACATTCGAGATTTCTATGGGCGGCTGGCGGAGGATTACGCAGCGGTGCTGTCCGGGGAACGGGACGTACTATTTAAAATGAAGGAACTCTGGAGCTGGCAGGGGCAGCTGTTTGAAGGCTCCGAAAAATATCTCAAAAAAATCCGCAAGGCACAGAAGCTGACAGAATACAAGTCCGCAGTTGCGGCGCTGTTTGCAGACTGTCCGATCAAAGACGCGTGAATACCGCGCGTCAAAAACAGCTGCGTCGATAGACAGCCGCTGCTGTGCGCCAAAATCGAGCACACCGCTCAAAAATAGGGACAGATGGAAAGGCACGGGACGAAAAGGGTTTTCATAAAATAAAGTAAACTGCAGGAGGCCGGGGCGTTGGCAACGGCTGGGGGCTAGGAGTGAAAACCTTTCAGAAACCTCTGTCAAAGGAAGAGGAAAGCCTTTGCATACAGGCATTGCAGGCAGAAGATGCCGGAAGAAAAAGCGAGGCGAAACGGCTCCTGATTGAACGCAATTTAAGGCTGGTCGCGCACATTGCAAAAAAATACAGCAGCGAGGAAGAACTGGAAGACCTGATTTCAATCGGGACAATCGGGCTGATCAAGGCGGTGGAGACCTTTGACCCGCAGAAAAACAGCCGCCTGGCGGCCTACGCCGCCCGATGCATCGACAACGAGCTTCTGATGATGCTGCGCAGTAAAAAAAAGACATCGCGGGAAGTATCGTTATATGAGCCGATCGGAACGGACCGGGAGGGCAACGAGATCAACCTCCTGGACGTGATGGAACAAAAACAGCCGGACATTGTGGAAGAGATGGAAAAACAGCGGCTGAACCAAAAGCTCTATGAGCTGATGGAAAGCGTGCTCAGCCTACGGGAAAAGGAGGTGCTGTATCTTCGGTACGGACTGCCCGGAGGAACGGAACTTACGCAGAAAGAGGTGGGAAAACGGCTGGGGATTTCCCGAAGCTATGTCAGCCGGATTGAAAAACGAGCGCTCTTGCGCTTACGGGATGCGGCGTGGGGATGAAAAGCTGATTTTTGAAAAGCAGCGGTGCAAAAAGCAGTGAGTCGGAATGCACAAAAAACGGTTGACAGCATGCCGCAGCGTGCGGTATGGTTAAAACAGTTATGATAGTTGGAGGGCAGAGGAAAAATCTGCCCTTTTTCTGGTTGGCTGAATTTCCCGGGACGGAAAGGGGAAAGATGTATTGTCAGATCAATGCAGGCGGACTTTATGGCCTGCAGAGCTATGTTGCGCAGGTGGAAGTCGATATTTCCAAAGGACTGCCCTGTTTTGATATGGTAGGACTTTTAGACAGTGAAGTGCGGGAGGCGCGGGAACGTTTGCGCGTTTCCCTGCATCACATCAACGCAGCGCTTCCAGCGGAAAAGATTACGGTAAATTATTCTCCGGCAGGAATCGTGAAATCCGGGACGTCGTTCGATTTGCCGACTGCACTCGTCATCCTTGCAGCGCAGGGGAAAGTGCCGCCGGAGCGGTTGAAGGAGCTCTGGGCGGTGGGCGAGGTCGGGCTGGATGCGCGGATTAAGCAGGTGCGGGGCGTACTGGCGATGCTGCATGCGGCAAATCAGAGCGCTTTTCGAAGCTATTTGATTCCGTTTGAAAATCTGGGAGAAGGGATTGCGGCTGGAAAACTGCCGGTCATGGGCGTTTGCAGCCTCGAAGAAGCAATGGAGTATGTAAACGCGTCGGAACAGGAACAGGAACGGATGCGGCGGGACGCGGAAGACAGATGGCAGAGTCAGACAAAAGGCGGGATGGAAAAAGAAAAGAAAACGCCGGACTTTGCATTGCTGTGTGGAATGGAGGAAGCAAAGCGCGCTGCAATGATTGCAGCTGCCGGAGCTCATAATCTGCTTTTGGCAGGACCGCCCGGCACCGGAAAGACGATGCTTGCGAGGTGTCTGCCGGGAATCCTGCCGCCCATGAGCGAGGAAGAAAAGCAGGAGGTGTCTGCAATCTACAGCGCGGCAGGGCAGCTGGAGGATGGAAGGCTGATTCAGGAGCGACCGTTTATCAGCCCGCATCATACGGCATCCGTTTATGCAATGACCGGAGGCGGCGCTGTTCCAAAACCGGGAATGGTGACGTTGGCGCACCGGGGCGTGTTGTTTTTGGATGAAATGACGGAATTTAAACGACAGACGCTGGACGTTCTGCGGCAGCCGATGGAAGAGGGAAAGATTTTTCTTGCCCGGAGCCGGGGAAACTTTGTGTATCCGGCGGATTTTATGCTGTTAGGAGCGACGAATCCATGCCCCTGCGGATATTATCCGGACAGAAACCGCTGCAGATGTCAGGACTGGGAGGTGCACCGGTATTTGGCGAGACTTTCGGGACCGCTTCTCGACCGGATGGATTTATGCTGTCAGATCAAACAGACGCCGATTCGAAAGCTGTGGGAAAAAAGAGAAGCTTCCTATATAGATAGCGACAAAAACGGAAGCAAATGGATGCGGGAACAGGTGCTGGAGGCAAGAAAGCGGCAGCAGATGCGATGCCGTGGCGCAGCAATGCGGGAAAACGGTCGGTTGAGTCCGGGGGAAATTTTAAAATACTGTCCGTTGGGACTTGAGGAACAGGAGTTTCTGGAACAGGCCAGCGAGCAGGCGGGGCTTTCCATGCGGGGATGCCACCGCGTTATCCGTGTGGCGCGGACGATTGCAGATCTGGAAGGAAAAGACCGGATTGGTGTAGAGCATCTGGGACAGGCGCTCTTTTTCCGAAATCAGAATGTGCTGCGGGAATGAAGCGCCGCGGGCAGAAGGGAGCATAGAATAGAAAAACAACAGAATTGTAAAAGTCAAATAGAGCAGGAGCGCATCCTGGCACTTGCCCTTTGCCGGGTGGAAGGGATCGGCGCTGTCAGCATTCGAAAGCTTCTGGAAAAGACAGGAGACGTTTCCGAAATCCGAAAGCTGCCGGCAGAAAGTCTGCAGAAGTTGCTGGGGGAGAAAAAAGCGGCGCTTTTGAAAAACTGGGACGCTCCCGAAAATCTGGAACGGGCAAAGCGACAAGCGGAGCAGTGGAAGAAAAAAGGAATTTCCTTCGATTTTTTGTGGGAAGAAGCGTTTCCAAAACGGTTGAAGGAAATTTCCGATCCACCGTTGGTGCTGTATAGGATCGGGAAGCTGCCGGAGCCGGAAAAAAAGATGACAGCCATTGTCGGTGCGCGCGCCTGTTCCTCCTATGGAAAAGAAATGGCGGAATATTTCGCCAGGGGACTTGCGAAGGAGGGGATCGGAATTGTCAGCGGCATGGCGCGCGGGGCGGATGGAATCGCGCAGCGGGCAGCGCTGTCAGCAGGCGGATATTCGGTTGCAGTGCTGGGCTGCGGCGTGGACATCTGCTACCCGGAGGAGAACAGACCGCTGTATGAAAAGCTGAAGGAAAGCGGATGTATCCTGTCGGAATATCCGCCGGGGACGCTGCCACATTCGCGACTGTTTCCGCCGCGCAACCGGATCATCAGTGCACTTTCGGATCTCGTGCTCGTTATCGAAGCACGTGAAAAGAGCGGAACGCTGATCACCGTGGATATGGCGCTGGAACAGGGAAAGGATGTGTTTGCTGTGCCGGGACGCATTACGGATACCTGTAGTCGCGGCTGCAACCGATTGATCGGAAATGGCGCAGGTATCGCGGTGAGTGTGGCACAGCTGCTGCAGGAACTGCAGGGCAGCGTACCGCACGCAGGTAGAGACGAAGCGTTTTCCTTAGCCCAGGCAGAACGCCCGAACGCTGCCAAGGCTGCCGGTGTGATTGCCGACAAAATGCTGTGCCCTGTGACAGACGCTCTCAGCTCTACCGCCTCATCCTCCTGGCCACCTCTGCGCAAAACGATCTGGCAGGCGCTGGATACAATGCCGCAGAGCATGGACGAAATTGCGGATACCCTTGTGAGACAGAAGATATCCATAAATGTGCAGATGCTGATGCAGGAGCTTGTTTTTCTGGAGCTGGAGGGCGCTGCAGGAAGCGTAATGGGGCGATATTACAGGAAAACTTTTGCTTGCAATGACGGATGATATGGTGTATAGTGGTTCACGATCACTGCACAGGACCAGAAATGTGCGTAATAGCAGTAATGAAAATTGGGGATATCAAATATGGCAAAATATTTAGTGATCGTGGAGTCACCGGCCAAAGTCAAAACGATCAAGAAGTTCTTGGGGGCGAACTATGAGGTAGCAGCCAGTAACGGGCATGTGCGTGACTTTCCCAAGAGCCAGTTCGGCATTGATGTGGAACATGATTACGAACCGAAGTATATCACGATCCGCGGCAAGGGCGACATTCTGGCGAACCTCCGCAAAGAGGTCAAAAAAGCAGAAAAAATCTATCTCGCAACCGACCCGGACCGGGAGGGAGAGGCGATTTCCTGGCATCTGATGGAAGCGCTCAAGCTCTCCGGTAAAAAGGTGTACCGTATTACCTTTAACGAGATCACGAAGACAGCAGTGAAGGAATCGTTAAAGCATGCGAGAGAAATCGATATGAATTTAGTGGATGCGCAGCAGGCGCGCCGGATGCTGGACCGTATGGTTGGCTATCGGATCTCCCCGCTTCTGTGGGCAAAGGTGAAGCGGGGACTTTCCGCTGGGCGTGTGCAGTCTGTTGCCCTGCGCATTATCTGTGATCGCGAAGAAGAGATCAATGCGTTTATTCCGGAAGAATACTGGACCCTTGATGCTGCATTCCAGATTCCAGGGGAAAGAAAACCCCTGATAGCCAAATATTACGGGGAGCAGGATACCAAGCGTATTTTAAAAACCGCAGCGGAAGTAGAAGCAGTCAAAAAGGATTGCGAAAAGGCAGAGTTTCAGGTGAGCGACGTCAAAAAGGGTGAGCGCATCAAGAAGGCTCCCCTTCCCTTTACCACCTCTACCCTGCAGCAGGAAGCCAGTAAGGTGCTGAATTTTTCCACACAGAAAACCATGCGGCTGGCGCAGCAGCTGTACGAAGGGGTAGATATCAAGGGAAATGGTACAGTCGGTATCATCACCTACCTAAGAACCGATTCCACGCGTGTTTCCGAAGAGGCGGAAAACATGGCGCGCAGCTATATTACTGAGAAATACGGCGAACAGTATGCCGGAGAAGGCACCGTGAAAAAGGGCGGACAGAAAATTCAGGATGCCCACGAAGCGATTCGTCCGACAGATGTTGCACGGACCCCTTTGGAAATCAAAGAATCCTTAAGCAGGGATCAGTTTCGTCTCTATCAGCTGATCTGGAAGCGCTTTATGGCAAGCCGCATGACGCCTGCCAAGTACGAGACAACCTCTGTGAAGATTGACGGCAACGGACATCGTTTTACGGTTGCGGCCAGCAAGGTGATCTTTGACGGTTTCATGAGTGTATACACGATGGACGACGAGGATAAGGCAGAAAACCGCACCCTCGCAAAAAGCATCGACAAGGATACGAAGCTGTCCTTAAAGGAATTTGACGGGGAGCAGCATTTTACCCAGCCTCCCGCACATTATACAGAAGCGTCCCTTGTCCGGACGCTGGAAGAACTGGGTATCGGTCGTCCCAGTACCTATGCACCGACGATCACGACGATCCTTGCACGTCATTATGTCATTAAAGAAAACAAGAACCTGTATGTGACGGAGCTGGGGGAGGTTGTCAATAAGATGATGAAGGAGGCGTTCCCGACAATTGTGGACGTCAACTTTACAGCGAATATGGAAGCACTTTTGGACGGTGTTTCCGAAGGAACCGTAGACTGGAAGACAATTGTTTCCAATTTCTATCCCGATCTGGAGGAGGCTGTGCAGAACGCGGAGAAGGAACTGGAAGAGGTCAAGGTGGGAGACGAGGAATCAGATGAGGTTTGTGAGCTGTGCGGACGGCGCATGGTAATCAAATACGGACCTCACGGCAGATTTCTGGCATGTCCGGGCTTTCCGGAATGCCGCAATACCAAACCTTATTACGAGAAAATCGGCGTAGCATGCCCCAAGTGTGGTAAAGATATCGTCCTGAAAAAGACACAGAAGGGCAGAAAATACTATGGCTGTATCGGCAACCCGGAGTGCGATTTCATGGTATGGCAGAGACCTTCCAATGAAAAGTGCCCGGTCTGTGGCTCCATTCTTCTGGAAAAGGGCAACAAACTCGTATGCTCGAAGGAGGGCTGCGGTTTTGTCAAAGAAAAGGAAAAAGAAGAAAACGGCCAGGGATAAATTTGTGGAGGAACAGAAAAGATGAGCGGGATTCAGCTGCTGGATAAGACAAGAAAGATCGGGAAGCTGCTGCATAACAGCCATTCCAGCAAAGTTGTTTTTAACGATATCTGCAAGGTGATGCAGGATGCGCTGCAGTCAAACGTGCTGGTGATCAGCCGAAAAGGAAAAGTACTGGGCATTTCCGGCAAGGACGGCGGTGCAATCCGGGAGCTTTCCGGCTGCAACGTCGGAAGCTTTCTTGATCCGCTGCTGAATGAGAGAATGCTTTCAATTTTGTCCACCAAAGAAAACGCAAGCCTTGCGACGCTGGGCTTTGATGGCGAAGAGGACGAGGAATTTTCCGCGATCGTGACACCGATCGAGATCGCAGGGGAACGCCTCGGCACGCTGTTTTTATACCGCAGGGGGCAAAGCTATACGATCGACGATATCATTCTGTGCGAATACGGCTCCACGGTGGTGGGGCTGGAAATGCTGCGGGCTGTGACCGAGGAGAGTGCGGAGGAAGACCGCAAAATCGCAGTGGTACACGCCGCACTCGGAACCTTATCCTATTCCGAACTGGAGGCGATCAGCCTGATTTTTCAGGAGCTGCATGGGACGGAAGGCATTCTGGTCGCAAGCAAAATCGCGGATCAGGCGGGTATAACCCGTTCCGTTATCGTCAACGCGCTGCGCAAATTTGAGAGCGCGGGAATCATCGAATCCCGTTCCTCCGGCATGAAAGGCACTTATATCAAGGTCTGCAACGAATTTGCCTATGGGGAAATCCGCAAAATGAAGGAAAAGAAGTAAATAATAGTCTTGCAAGTCATCAGCATTTATGATAGAATCCTAATGTTGTGACCATAAAACATGTGTCTGGTTCCGTCACTGGTGTCCTTTAACGCTTTGGATGGCTGGCGGGTGGAAATGGTGGATCCTGTGAATCGAGCTTTACAGGATGTTTCTAAAAAGGCACAGAGGAAAAAACCAATGGAGGTAAAAACAATGAGCGTTATTTCTATGAAACAGTTACTTGAAGCAGGTGTTCATTTCGGACATCAGACCAGAAGATGGAACCCTAAAATGGCTCCTTACATCTTCACTGAGAGAAACGGTATCCACATCATCGACTTGCAGAAGTCTGTAGGCAAAGTGGACGAAGCTTACAAGGCAGTATTTGAGATCGCAGCACAGGGCGGCACTATCCTGTTCGTTGGTACCAAGAAGCAGGCACAGGACGCTGTTAAGACCGAGGCTGAGCGCTGCGGTATGTATTTTGTAAATGAGAGATGGCTGGGCGGTATGCTGACCAACTTCAAGACCATCAGAAGCAGAATCGAGAGACTGAAAGCAATCGAGACCATGTCCGAAGACGGTACCTTCGATGTTCTGCCTAAGAAAGAAGTTATCCAGCTGAAGAAGGAATGGGAAAAGCTGGAGAAGAACCTGGGCGGTATCAAGAACATGACCAGAATCCCGGATGCAATCTTCGTTGTTGACCCTAAGAAGGAAAAGATCTGTGTACAGGAAGCTCATGCACTGGGCATCACACTGATCGGTATCGGCGACACCAACTGCGATCCCGAAGAGCTGGATTACATCATTCCTGGTAACGACGATGCAATCAGAGCCGTTAAACTGATCACTTCCAAGATGGCAGACGCTGTTATCGAAGCAAATCAGGGCGAAGAAGTTTATACCGAAGAAGCAGCTGCACAGGGCGAAGCTTCCGATATCGAAGAAGTAGCTGCTGCAGAAGAGGCATAAATACTTTTTGACAATAGAACCCAATAAACTGATTTTATATGGAGGAAAGTAAAATGGCTGTTACAGCTGCAATGGTAAAAGAGTTAAGAGAAATGACCGGCGCTGGTATGATGGACTGCAAAAAGGCGCTGACCGCAACAGAAGGCGACATGGACGCTGCTGTTGAATTCCTGAGAAAGAACGGACAGGCAAAGGCTGAGAAGAAGGCAGGCCGTATTGCTGCAGAAGGTCTCTGCCGCGTTGCTGTAAAAGACGAAGGCACCGCTGCTGTCGTAGAAGTAAACTCTGAGACAGACTTCGTTGCAAAGAACGAGAAGTTCCAGAACTTCGTAGCTGCAGTTGCTGAGCAGGCAGTAAATTCTGACAATACAGAGCTGGAAGCATTCCTGGATGAAGCATGGCATGAAGAACCTTCCAAGACTGTAAAGGAAGTTCTGGTTGAGCAGATCGCAGTAATCGGTGAGAACTTAAAGATCAGAAGATTCCAGAAGGTTACCGCTCCCCTTGTTGTTTCCTATACACATGGCGGCGGACGTATCGGCGTTTTAGTAGAAGCTGACACCGATGTAAAGAACGATGCAGTAAAAGAAGCACTGACCAACGTAGCAATGCAGATCGCTGCACTGTCTCCGAAGTATGTTTCCACTGCTGACGTTTCTGAAGAGTATAAGGCTCATGAGAAAGAGATCCTGATGGCTCAGATCCAGAACGATCCTAAGATGGCTGGCAAGCCTGAAAAGGTAATCGAGGGCGCAGTAAACGGCCGTCTGAACAAAGAGCTGAAGGAAGTCTGCCTGTTAGAGCAGGTATACGTAAAAGCAGAGGACGGCAAACAGACCGTTGCTCAGTATCTGGCTCAGGTAGCAAAAGAGAACAATGCAAACCTGACTGTAAAGGGCTTCGTTCGTTTCGAAACCGGTGAAGGTATCGAGAAGAAGGTAGAAGACTTCGCAGCAGAGGTTGCAGCTCAGCTTGGCTGATAACGGCGCATTCTGATAAGACTTGCACCGCAAAGGGAAAAACAATAGAATGCACGCTCTGCGAGCATTCTATTGTCATGAATAAAGGACTGTCGCATTAGCAAATAGTTTTGCTGGGCGACAGCCCTTTTTTTATCGTATAGGAAACTTCGTTTCCATACGATAATAAACGCGCTACGCGGATCGCACTGCAGCGGAATGGAAGAATGTCGCTTGCGCGACCCGCCGCAGGCGAAGAATCCTGCTTCGCAGGATTCTTTTTTATGTGCATGTCTGACGGTGTGTTTGTGCTTACCTTTCAGCAAATCCGGAAAACGATTTTTCCTGCCGTTTCTTTGCCGGAAAATCCCGCAAAAAAGTAGAAAAACCGCTTGACACGGCAATTAAAAGCACTTATACTAGGAGAGCATGCATTGGGAGAGGATTTTATTTTGATGCGCGAAAATTGCTGTAAAACAGCGGTTTTATCCTGATAGAACCGCAGGTTGAGTGTAGCTTGTCCCTGGACATAGTTATGCATAGCTGCGCATAGCTGCGCATGAAAGAAAACCTTTGCTATGTATGAATAAGACCGGAGAACCGGTCAAGAATAGAGCAAGAGAGAAAAATCGCAGGAGGTGAAACAGAATGCCAACATTTAACCAGTTAGTAAGAAAAGGACGTCAGACATCTGTAAAGAAGTCTACAGCACCGGCTCTGCAGAGAGGTTACAACTCCCTTCACAAGAAGGCAACCGATACCTCTTCCCCGCAGAAGAGAGGCGTGTGCACAGCTGTTAAGACAGCGACTCCTAAAAAGCCTAACTCCGCTCTTAGAAAGATCGCCAGAGTACGTCTTTCCAACGGAATCGAAGTAACCAGCTACATTCCCGGTGAAGGCCACAATCTGCAGGAGCACTCCGTTGTTCTGATCAGAGGCGGACGTGTTAAGGACTTACCTGGTACCAGATACCACATCATCAGAGGTACCCTGGATACCGCAGGCGTTGCAAACAGACGTCAGGCAAGATCCAAATACGGCGCTAAGAGACCTAAAGCCGCTAAGAAATAATCCGCGGTAGCTGGAAGTACCACAAACGGAAACTAATTTTAAGTGTTGGAATTCTTATGCAGAGAAATCTGCAGTTCGCTTACGCGATGAGATAGACCGCACGAACACATTAGATGACACATGTGAGTACCGATGAATTAATTGAGATGATTAAGGAGGGAAGAAACGTGCCACGTAAAGGACATATTCAGAAAAGAGACGTATTAGCAGATCCTTTATACAACGACAAGGTTGTAACCAAGCTGATCAATAACATCATGCTGGATGGTAAGAGAGGCGTTGCACAGAAGATTGTATACGGCGCATTTGCAAGAGTAGAAGAAAAAGCCGGCAAACCGGCTCTGGAAGTATTTGAAGAGGCAATGAACAACATCATGCCTGTTCTGGAAGTCAAAGCAAGACGTATCGGCGGCGCAACCTATCAGGTGCCGATCGAAGTCAGAGCTGACAGACGTCAGGCTCTTGGTCTTCGCTGGCTGACCATGTTCTCCCGCAAAAGAGGCGAGAAGACCATGGAAGAGAGACTGGCTAACGAGATCCTGGATGCATCGAACAATACCGGTGCTTCCGTGAAGAGAAAAGAAGACGTTCATAAGATGGCTGAAGCGAACAAGGCATTCTCTCATTACAGATTCTAATCGAATCTGTAATGCAGAAGAGCGTTGCAGTTGCTTCTGGCTGATTCAATTAGGAGGAAAAACCTTTGGCTGGAAGAGAATATCCCTTAGAGAGAACCAGAAATATCGGTATTATGGCTCACATCGATGCTGGTAAAACTACCACCACCGAGCGTATCCTGTATTATACCGGTGTTAACTATAAAATTGGTGATACTCATGAAGGTACTGCAACCATGGACTGGATGGCTCAGGAGCAGGAGAGAGGTATTACAATTACTTCTGCTGCTACCACCTGTCACTGGACCTTGCAGGAAAATTGCAAAGCAAAGCCCGGCGCAGAAGAGTGTCGTATCAATATCATTGATACCCCTGGACACGTTGACTTCACAGTAGAAGTTGAGCGTTCCCTGCGTGTACTGGACGGCGCTGTCGGCGTGTTCTGTGCAAAGGGCGGTGTAGAACCTCAGTCTGAGAACGTATGGCGTCAGGCTGATACCTACAATGTACCCCGTATGGCATTCATCAATAAGATGGATATCCTGGGTGCAAACTTTTATGGCGCAGTAGAGCAGATCAAAACCCGTCTGGGCAAGAACGCAATCTGTGTTCAGCTGCCCATCGGTAAAGAAGAAGACTTTAAGGGCCTGATCGATCTGTTCGAAATGAAAGCCTATATCTACAATGACGATAAGGGCGATGATATTTCTATCGTTGATATCCCGGAAGATATGAAGGACGAAGCTGAGCTGTATCGTTCTGAGATGGTAGAAAAGATCTGCGAGCTGGATGACGATCTGATGATGGCTTATCTGGAAGGTGAGGAGCCCTCTGTTGACGAGCTGAAAGCAGCTCTGAGAAAAGGCACCTGCGAATGTACCGCTGTTCCGGTATGCTGCGGAAGCGCATACAAGAACAAGGGCGTACAGAAGCTTCTGGATGCAATCGTAGAGTATATGCCTTCTCCTCTTGATATCCCTCCGATTAAAGGTGTGGATCTGGAAGGCAACGAGATTGTCAGACATTCTTCTGATGAAGAGCCGTTCTCTGCTCTGGCATTCAAGATCATGACAGACCCCTTCGTAGGTAAGCTTGCTTACTTCCGTGTGTATTCCGGTACTATGAACGCTGGTTCTTATGTGCTGAATGCAACAAAAGATAAAAAGGAACGTGTTGGACGTATCCTGCAGATGCATGCAAACAAGAGAATGGAGCTGGAAAAGGTTTATTCCGGTGATATCGCTGCTGCAGTAGGCTTCAAGTTTACTACAACCGGTGATACCATCTGTGATGAGCAGCATCCGGTAATCCTGGAGTCCATGGAATTCCCTGAACCCGTTATTGAGCTGGCAATCGAGCCTAAGACCAAAGCAGGTCAGGATAAGATGGGCATTGCTCTTGCAAAGCTTGCAGAAGAAGATCCTACCTTCCGTCAGCATACCGATCAGGAGACAGGCCAGACCATCATCGCCGGCATGGGCGAGCTGCATCTGGAGATCATCGTAGACCGTCTGCTGCGTGAATTCAAGGTAGAGGCTAATGTAGGTGCTCCTCAGGTTGCTTACAAAGAGACCTTCACCAAGGCCGTTGATGTGGACAGCAAGTATGCGAAGCAGTCCGGTGGTCGTGGTCAGTATGGTCACTGTAAAGTTAAGTTCGAGCCTATGGATCCTAACGGCGAGGAAACCTTCAAGTTCGAGTCCACCGTTGTCGGCGGCGCGATCCCGAAGGAATATATCCCTGCTGTAGGCGAAGGCATCGAAGAGGCTACAAAGGCTGGTATTCTGGGCGGCTTCCCGGTTCTGGGTGTACATGCAAATGTATACGACGGTTCCTACCATGAAGTCGACTCCTCTGAAATGGCATTCCACATCGCTGGTTCCCTTGCATTCAAGGAAGCTATGCAGAAGGGTAATCCGGTTCTGCTGGAGCCTATCATGAAGGTTGAAGTAACCATGCCTGAAGAATACATGGGTGATGTAATCGGAGATATCAACTCCCGCCGCGGACGTATCGAAGGTATGGACGATATCGGCGGCGGCAAGATGGTAAAAGCTTATGTACCGCTTGCTGAAATGTTCGGTTACTCCACAGACCTGCGTTCCAAGACTCAGGGTCGTGGCAACTACTCCATGTTCTTCGAAAAGTACGAACAGGTTCCGAAGAACGTGCAGGAAAAGGTACTGGCAGCAAAAGCAAAATAATCTGATTTGCTGTTGCAGTTCACTCGTATCTTCCCGGGTACAGGTTTCATGTCCGCATGAGAAACTGTGCAGAGGAAGAAGTTTACACCGCGAAATTGTACTTGAAAATCCAGCTATTATCGAATATAATCAATAATAGCTGGTTCAAATTAAAACTAACTCACTGAATTAAGGAGGATTACAAGAAATGGCTAAAGCTAAATTTGAAAGAACAAAGCCCCATTGTAACATTGGTACCATCGGCCACGTTGACCATGGTAAAACAACTCTGACTGCTGCTATTACTAAGGTTCTTCATGAGAGACTGGGCACTGGCGAAACAGTTGCTTTCGATAATATCGATAAGGCTCCCGAAGAAAGAGAACGTGGTATCACCATTTCTACCGCTCACGTTGAATACGAGACCGAGAAGAGACATTACGCACACGTTGACTGCCCTGGACATGCTGACTACGTTAAGAACATGATCACTGGTGCAGCTCAGATGGACGGCGCTATCCTGGTTGTAGCTGCAACTGATGGTGTTATGGCTCAGACCAAAGAGCACATCCTGCTGTCCCGTCAGGTAGGCGTTCCTTACATTGTTGTTTTCCTGAACAAGTGCGATATGGTAGACGACGAGGAACTGCTTGAGCTGGTTGAGATGGAAGTTACTGAGCAGCTGGAAGAGTACGATTTCCATGACTGCCCGATCATCAGAGGTTCTGCTCTGAAGGCTCTGGAAGATCCTAACAGCGAGTGGGGCGACAAGATCCTTGAGCTGATGCACACTGTTGATGAGTACATTCCGGATCCTAAGCGTGACACCGACAAGCCTTTCCTGATGCCTGTCGAGGACGTATTCACCATCACAGGTCGTGGTACTGTTGCTACTGGCCGTGTTGAGAGAGGCGTTCTGCATCTGAATGATGAAGTAGAAATCGTTGGTATCAAAGAAGAGACCAAGAAGACTGTTGTAACCGGTATCGAAATGTTCCGTAAGATGCTGGATGAGGCACAGGCTGGTGATAACATCGGCGCTCTGCTGCGTGGTATTCAGAGAACTGAAATCGAAAGAGGACAGGTTCTGGCAAAACCCGGCACTGTTACCTGCCACCACAAATTCACCGCTCAGGTTTACGTTCTGACCAAGGATGAAGGCGGCCGTCATACACCTTTCTTCAACAACTACAGACCTCAGTTCTACTTCCGTACAACTGACGTTACCGGCGTTTGCGAACTGCCTGCTGGCACAGAGATGTGCATGCCTGGTGATAACGTAGAGATGACCATCGAACTGATCCATCCCGTAGCTATGGAGCAGGGTCTTACCTTCGCTATCCGTGAAGGCGGCAGAACCGTTGGTTCCGGTCGTGTAGTTTCCATCATCGAGTAATTCGAACATAGGAAATTAAATTTCAAATATTGTGCTCAAGCGTAAGATGCCCGTAGAACTTCGGTTCTACGGGTTTTTCTGTTCCACAGTTCACTTGAAACATTCTATTGTCATGAATCGCATCTTTGATGTTTTCCACTGCTTTGCAGCTCTTTTTACTCATAAAATGGCGCGTGAATTTCCAACACCACATATTGACGTGCCTGTTTGCAGGGTGGTATAATTTGTTACATATGGATTGATATCGCAAAAGGAGATGTGAGAATACAGATGCAGGGAAGAACACACAACTGCGGCCAGCTCAGACTGGAAAACGCAGGAGAAAAAGTAACTCTGGTCGGATGGTTTGAGAACATCCGTAAGGTGAGCAAAAATCTCGGATTTGTTATCCTGAGAGATTTTTATGGAACGACACAGATCGTCGTTGAAACAGAAGATCTGATGGAGCAGTTTTCTGCAATCAATACAGAGTCTACCATTGAAGTAACAGGAACCGTGCGAGAGCGCAGCTCGAAGAACCCGAAGCTGGCAACCGGGGATATTGAAGTAGTTCCCGAAACTGTTAAGGTACTGGGCAAATGCCAGTATCAGGAGCTTCCGTTCCAGATTAACCGTTCGAAAGAAGCAGATGAAAACACAAGACTGAAATATCGTTATCTGGATCTCAGAAATCCGGAGGTAAAATCCAAGATTGTTTTAAGAAGTAAGATTGTAGCAGATCTTCGTTCTGCAATGGTTGCCCATGATTTCATGGAAATTACAACGCCGATCCTGACCTGCTCTTCTCCGGAGGGTGCAAGAGACTATCTGGTTCCTGCCAGAAAGCATCCGGGTAAGTTTTACGCGCTGCCTCAGGCTCCGCAGCAGTTCAAGCAGCTGTTGATGGCTTCTGGCTTTGACCGTTATTTCCAGATTGCTCCCTGTTTCAGAGACGAGGATGCGAGAGCAGACCGTTCTCCGGGTGAATTCTATCAGTTGGATATGGAAATGGCATTTGCCAATCAGGAAGATGTCTTTGCTGTTCTGGAAGACGTTCTTCCTCCGATTTTTGCAAAGTATGGTATTTATCATGAAGCCTCTACTGCTCCCTTCAAACGAATTCCCTACAGAGAGGCCATGGAGAAATACGGCTCCGATAAGCCAGATCTGAGAATCAGCCTGCTGGTTCAGGATGCGACAGAAGCTCTGGCAGACTGCGGCTTTGAACCCTTTGCAGGCAAGACGGTAAAGGCTGTCGTAGCGCCTGATTTCAAGGGTACCAGAAAGCAGATCGATAAGATGTGCGCAGAAGTAGAAGTGATCAGCGGTCAGAAGGCATACTGGTTTAAGATGGATGAAAACGGTGAGCTGGCTGGCGGTATTGCGAAGTTCTTGCAGGAAAAGAAGGACGCTGTTATAGAAGCTCTCGGCTTAAAGAATGGTGACTTTGTAGCACTGAGTGCAGGTACCCTGGGCGCAGCACAGAAGACTGCAGGTGTTATTCGCAAGCTGGTTGGCACATCCTTCGATGGCTATATGAAAAAAGAATGCTATGAGTTCTGTTGGGTTGTTGATTTCCCGATGTACGAAATCGGCGAAGAGTCCGGCGAACTGGAATTTTGCCACAATCCTTTCTCCATGCCTCAGGGCGGCGTAGAAGCGCTGGAGAATCAGGATCCGCTGGAGATTCTGGCATATCAGTACGATCTGGTCTGCAACGGAATTGAGTTGTCTTCCGGTGCGGTGCGTAACCACGATCCTGAGATCATGGTAAAAGCGTTCGAGCTGGTTGGACTGGGCGAAGAAGATGTGAAAGCGAAATTCCCTGCTATGTACAATGCATTTTGCTACGGCGCACCGCCGCACGCAGGGATTGCTCCCGGCGTAGACCGTATGGTTATGCTGATTGCAGGTGAAGACAGCATCCGCGAGATTATTCCGTTCCCGATGAACAAGAATGCTCAGGACGTTATGATGGGCGCTCCTGCAGAGGTAGACGAGAAGCAGCTGAGAGAGGTTCATATCAAGATCAGCGTTCCGGAGAAGCAGTAAGTAAGAAAACAATAGAATGCACGCTCTGCGAGCATTCTATTGTCATGAATAAAAACGTGCGAAACACTTTCAGATCGAAGGTGTTTCGCACGTTTTGTTGTTTCGTACAATAGAATATTCGCAGAGCATGCATCATTCTATTGTACGAGAAAATAGAATATTCGCAGGGATTGGGATCAGCCGTAGCTGATAACAACCTTATGCCTGCGTGCCAAAGCAATGCGGAAGCAGCAAAACTCTGAAATGGCACAGAGTTTATCGGCAAGGCTGATTAACCATGCCTCCCGGCTTTCGGGAAGAGGTCCAAGCGGAAACATGTGGGACAGGATCGCCTGTCGCTCTTTGTCGGAAATCAGGAAATGCCTTTCGCTGGTGCTGGCGGCCACTCTGGGATGATAGTAGGCCTGTATTTCCCCTTTGGGAAGCTTATCTTTGAAATCGTAAACACAGAAGTCATGAAGAAGTCCGGCCCGGGCAGCTGTTTGGGCATCCCATCCGAGCTTTCTGGCAATGAGCCAGGAGATATAAGAAACGTTCAGACTGTGCATGAAGCGGGTTGTCTGAAAATGCTGCTTATACCGTTGAAGCTTTTTGAATTCGGGATTGTCCAGAATGCTCTGCACCAGACCGCGGTACTCGGCGCTGATATCATCCGCGACTGTAATCTCCATCGGCTGTCACATCCTTTCCGGCGGGAACGAGTACGGATTTTCCGTGGTTTAAAAAGCGGAGAACCGTTGTTCCTCCTGCTTTTAAGTATACTGCACCGGGAGTGAAAAACAAGTGGAAAAGACTGGATTTCACGAAGATTTCATAAACGGTGCGGGGAAAACTGTAACTGCTGAAATTTTCTTTTACATGGAATCAGAGCCTTCCGACAAGCAGATGTTGTACTTGCCGAAAGGCTCTGAGGAAATTTTAATATTTCATAGAAATATTCTGGCTGACGAGCCCGTGCCACACCACGCTGCCGGAAGAAAGCGTTGCGGGAACGTCGATCAGGCGCTGATTTTCGGAGCCGCGGAATGCAAGGCTGATGTTTTTCTGAGCCTCGATAAATTCCCCATCAACGAGGACATCGAGCAGGGAAAGCATCTCATCCGTGCATTCGCACCGAGCACGGCTTTCGGACAAAAGATCTGATTCCAGGGTGTAGCCGGTATAGCACCAGATTGTTTTACCGGGATACTGCGCACGGACTTTTTTCAGGAAAGGGACAAGTGCCCGCTGGTTATCCGGTTCAAACGGTTCTCCGCCCAGCAGGGACAGTCCGTCGATATAATCTGGGGAAAGCAGCGTAAGCAGTTTGCTTTGCGCTTGTTCATCGAATGGGGAGCCGTAGGAAAAGCTCCAGGTTTCCGGGTTGAAACAGTTATGGCAGTGATGAGTGCAGCCGGAGACGAAAAGGGAAACCCGCACGCCCTCTCCGTTTGCAATATCACAGTTTTTGATTGTACCGTAGTTCATTATAGATGAAGCACCCTCTCTTTAATTTCCTGCGTCCGTCCCTGATTCCAGAACTGAGTGCCAATATAGCCGCAGGTACGCCTTGCGACGTTTAATTTGTTCTGATCGGTGCAGCCGCATTTCGGACATTTCCAAATGAGCTTTTTGTGTTCATCCTCAACGATCTGAATTTCGCCGGTATAACCGCATTCCTGGCAATAGTCGCTCTTGGTGTTCAACTCCGCGTACATGATGTTGTCATAGATAAAGCGCATGACCTGAATGACAGCCGGGATGTTGTCCTGCATATCGGGAACCTCCACATAGCTGATCGCTCCGCCGGTGGAAAGCGCCTGGAACTGGGACTCGAATTTCAGCTTGGAAAAAGCGTCGATTGGCTCGGTAACGTGCACATGGTAGCTGTTGGTGATATAGTTCTTGTCCGTTATGCCTTCGATGATGCCGAAACGCTTCTGCAGGCATTTGGCGAACTTGTAGGTTGTACTCTCGATCGGAGAACCGTAAATGGAGAACGCGATATTGGTTTCCCGTTTCCATTTGTTGCAGGCATCGTTCATGTGCTGCATGACTTCCAGTGCGAACGGGGTCGCTTCCGGATCGGTGTGGGATTTGCCGGTCATGTATTTGACACATTCGTACAGACCAGCATAGCCAAGGGAAATCGTGGAGTAGCCGCCGTAGAGCAGCTTGTCGATCGTTTCGCCTTTTTTGAGACGGGCAAGAGCACCGTACTGCCAGAGGATCGGGGCAGCGTCAGATAAAGTACCCTCTAAACGCTTATGGCGAAGCATCAGGGCGCGATAGCACAAATCAAGACGCTCGTCGAAAATTTCCCAGAATTTCTTGAAATCCCCGCCGGAGGAAAGTGCGACGTCAGGTAGGTTGATGGTCACGACGCCCTGGTTGAAGCGGCCGTAGAATTTGTAATTGCCGTTTTCATCCTTCCAGGGACTCAGGCAGCTGCGGCAGCCCATAACGGGGAAGCAGTTGCCTTCTTTTAATTCTTTCATTTTCTTTTCAGAAATATAATCAGGAACCAGACGCCTTGCGGTGCATTTTGCTGCGAGCTGTGTCAGGTAGAAGTATTCGGAATCCTCTTCCACGTTGTCGTCTTCGAGCACATAGATCAGCTTGGGGAACGCGGGAGTAATCCATACGCCTGCTTCGTTCTTGACGCCCTGATAGCGCTGTTTTAAGGTTTCTTCGATAATCAGTGCGAGATCCTTTTTTTCCTGCGCATTTTTTGCCTCATTCAGATACATGAAGACCGTCAAAAACGGTGCCTGGCCGTTTGTGGTCATCAGGGTGATGATCTGGTACTGAATGGTCTGTACGCCCTTGGTGATCTCACGGTGCAGACGGGTTTCCACGATATCGTTGAGCTGTTCGGGAGTCGCCTGGGTGTTGAGAATTTTCATTTCTTCGGCAACCTCGGTGCGGATCTTTTCCCGGGAAACCTGTACGAAAGGCGCGAGGTGTGCGAGAGAAATACTCTGTCCGCCGTACTGGTTGCTTGCCACCTGCGCGATGATCTGGGTCGCGATGTTGCAGGCTGTGGAAAAGCTGTGGGGCTTTTCAATTTTGGTTTCGCTGATGACGGTGCCGTTCTGCAGCATATCCTCGAGGTTAACGAGGTCGCAGTTGTGCATGTGCTGTGCGAAGTAGTCGGAATCGTGGAAGTGGATCAGCCCCTTCTGGTCAGCCTCTACGATGTCGGAAGGCAGTAAAAGGCGCTGGGTTAAGTCTCGGCTGACCTCGCCTGCCATGTAGTCACGCTGTACGCTGTTGACCGTAGGGTTTTTGTTGGAATTTTCCTGTTTGGCCTCTTCGTTGTTGCATTCGATCAGCGAAAGGATCCGGGTATCCGTGGTGTTGGATTTGCGGATCAGAGAGCGCTGATAGCGGTACTGGACATAGTGCTTCGCGAGGTCGAAAGCGCCGGTTGCCATGATCTGGTTTTCTACCATATCCTGTACTTCTTCTACGGATACAGCGCGTCCGATCTTGTTGCATTTATATTCGACGTAGTCTGCAATATCGTGAATCTGTTCCGGAGAAAGTCTGGTTCCTTCCTCAGAGTTGTTGGCCTTTGTGATGGCCGCCACAATTTTTTCGGAATCGAAAGTGGCTTCAGAGCCGTTCCTCTTGATGATTTTCATAGTCTCCCTCTCCTTTTTCGTGCAAAAATCTCGGAAAACGGAGTAAATGACAGTTTCTCGAGATTTAACATAAAATCTGACATGCTCCGGCAGTGTTCTTCTACTGTGGAGTGCAAGCATTATTATATAACCGAAGTCCTGATAAAATAGTTGCGCAAGCAACAAAAATGGGATATAATACAAAATATAGTGGTTTGCACAAAAATAGACTACATGATGGTGTGAAAATATGGAACAATTTATTGGCTTTTGGGACTTGACAAAAGAACAGCAGGAGCGTTTGGCAGCGGACGGGATGTTGAATATCCGGACGTTTGGAAAGCGCCAGGTGCTGATGAATCAGGACGACGATGCGGACAATGTGGGCATTATGCTGAGCGGAACCGCCTTTTTGGAGAGTATGAATCAGGAGGGACAGCGACGGATTCTGGATTATTATGAGCCGAAGGAGAGTTTTACACGGAAATGCTTTCCGGATGTGGAGGGCGTATGCTACGTCATTTCGCGTTCCAGCTGCCAGGTTGCTTTTTTGAATGACAGAAAGCTGTCGTCGGCTTATAAAAAATATGAAAAGCGTGGGCAGCTTCTGGAGGAAATTCTGATGGGAACCCAGAAACGTGCGCTGATGCACGCGGATGTGCTGGGGCAGAAGACGCTGCGGCAGAAGCTGATGACGTATTTTCAGTTTTTGAACCGCCGGAAGGGCAGAGATGGTTTTTCTTTGCCGTTTTCCTATACGGACTGCGCGGACTATCTGTTTGTGGATCGCAGCGCGATGATGCGCGAACTGGGACGGATGAAGGAAGAAGGATTGATTCGGACGGAAGGGAAGAAAATCTGGCTGGAGGAGAAAAACTGCGGTGAAGATATCAGGGAGAAGGGAAGATAAAAAAACAACAGCTATTATTGGTAGAATTCGCAAAGATGTGGGGGCATATTGGGGCTTTGCTGTCGTGTTTGTTTTGTATGATATTGCAGCGCATGCGATGTTTCATGCGTTCTGTCCCTCTGTGTTTTTATTTGGTCTGCCCTGTCCCGGCTGTGGGATGACGCGGGCGGTATTCTTTTTTATCACAGGGCAGTTTCAGAGGGGAATGCAGATGAATCCGCTGGGGCTTTTGTGGATTCTATGGGCTGCTTATCTGGTGGTTATGCGGTATGGGTTTGGGAAAAAAGCGAAAGGGCTGATGACGGCTGCAGGCGTGATTGTAGTGCTGATGGTCGCAGTCTATTTGTATCGAATGTATTGCTTCTTCCCCGGAGAGCCGCCGATTAGCTACACATCGGGCAGTCTGGCGGAGCGGCTTATTCCGGGGTATCGGAAGTGGATTCTGGGATTGGTTCGAATGCTGCAGGGGTGAGAGACGCTGCGTTACTCATGACAATAGAATGCTCGCAGAGCGTGCATTCTATTGTTTGCTCCAGCGTCCGGACGCGCCGCAGGGCAGCACCAGTCCGTTGTCTGTAACGGGCAGTCCGATTTCGGATGCTTCGGTGTGTCCGCCGAATTTCGGCGTAATGGCAGTCTGCATCATATAGTTTAAAACAGCAGGCTGTAGACCGGTTGTATAGGAGTTGATCAGGAAAAAGAGCGGGTCATCGGACAGAATCTGAGTCGTCAGTTCGATGAAGGGATAGATGCTCTCTTCAATTTTCCAGATTTCGCCTTTAGGACCTCTGCCGTAGGAGGGAGGATCCATGATGATGCCATCATAGTGGTTGCCGCGGCGGATTTCACGTTCGACAAATTTTACACAGTCATCTACGAGCCAGCGGATCGGAGCATCGGAAAGACCGGAAGCCGCTGCGTTTTCTTTTGCCCAGGTAACCATGCCCTTGGAAGCGTCCACATGGGTGACTGCTGCGCCTGCCTTCGCTGCGGACAGGGTAGCGCCGCCGGTGTAGGCGAACAGATTCAGCACTTTAACCGGGCGGCCAGCGTTGGCAATCAGGTTGCCAAACCAGTCCCAGTTTGTTGCCTGTTCCGGAAACAGACCGGTATGTTTGAAGCTAAACGGCTTTAAACGGAAGGTCAGTTCGCGGTAATGGATGCTCCATTCCTCGGGCAGATTGAAAAATTCCCATTCGCCGCCGCCCTTGGAGCTGCGATGATAATGGCCGTTTTTCTTTTTCCAGCCGGGATTTTTGCGGGGGGTATTCCAGATGACCTGCGGATCGGGACGCACGAGAAGATAATCTCCCCAGCGTTCCAGCTTTTCTCCGCTGGAAGTATCCAGCACTTCATAATCTTTCCATTGATCTGCGATCCACATATTTTCCTCTCATTTCTGCGCACGCTTTTTGCGCATGCCGAGTTTGTGTCAAGTGCG
>OKWR01000110.1_pt1 | contig 111883 bp, 94 predicted proteins | sample 1607101 | NCBI WGS metagenome assembly OKWR01 (sample SAMN04414076, study PRJEB24778) | human gut metagenome | material: faecal | host: Homo sapiens
GGATCGTGGAGATCGTTCCTGCAAAGCTTGCAAACACGGCGGGCATGATGGGAGCGGTCAGCCTTGCGGAAAAGTTACTTGCGCAGTAAGATGATCGTGTACAATATATCTGTTTGGAAAAAGATTTTTTAGATGACAGCACAGGGAGGATGAGACAATGGATCAGAAAAATATATTATGTTTTGGAGATTCCAACACTCATGGATATAATTCCAAAACCGGAGGACGTTTCACAGTAGAGGAACGCTGGACAAAACTTTTACAGAGAAAGTTAGGCGATGATTACTATGTGATCGAGGAGGGATTAAGTGGACGAACCACGTCTTTTGAAGATCCTGTTTTTGAAGGATTGAGCGGATTGAATGCGATTTACCCGTGCATGATGACACATGAGCCTCTCGACCTTGTGATTATTATGCTTGGTACAAATGATACAAAAGACCGGTTTAATGCAAATGGATTTATCATCGGAAAAGGTCTGGAGCGCCTGACACAGAAAGCAATCGACACGCATGCTGCATGGCGTAATAAACCGAATATTCTGCTGGTAGCCCCACCGCCAATCCACCCGGATTATGCAAAAACAGCTGTTGCAGGAGAGATGGGTGACAAATGCGTGGAGCGTTCCAGAGCACTTGCCAAAGAATTTAAGGATGTTGCAGACCGGTTAGGATGTCATTTTATAGATGCCGGTTCCATACCGGGCATTGAGATGTATCCTTATGACTGGATGCACTTAAGCCTTGACAGCCACAGGATCTTTGCGGAGTATCTGGCAGAGTATCTACCGAAGATTGTGTGATAGATGTTCGATTTTGGATAATAACTCAATCATCAGGACAAAATATATAATTGAAAGAATAGAAATGGTTTCATGAGAATTTTCATGAAACCATTTTGTCTTGTGTACAGAACAATCATTTGACAATATTGTCTTGCACACAGAACAAAATAATTGTAAAATTGTCTTAAAGACAGAAAGGAGTGCCGTATGAACAGAGATTATTTAAAGCAGATTATGATTGACCAAAAGGAAACTTATTTAAATAATCCAATGATAAACAGAGACTATCCATTGGAAGATAATGTAAATTATTGCTTTGTTGGAATTAGGAGAACTGGAAAATCCTATATGATGTATCAGCAGATTAAGCATTTGCAGGAAAATGGAATTCCTCTCAAACAGATTGTTTATGTAAATTTTGAAGATGAAAGACTTTTGGAACTGTCAGCAGACGATCTGAACCTGATCCTGGAAATCGGACTCGAAATGTCTGGCGCGGACAATAAACCATATCTTTTTTTGGATGAGATTCAAAACGTGGTAGGCTGGGAAAAGTTTGTCCGCCGGATAGCAGACATGAAATATAGAATTCATATTACTGGAAGCAACAGCAAGATGCTAAGCAGTGAAATTGCATCTACACTTGGCGGTAGATTTATGAGAGTAGATATATATCCATATTCGTTCCCGGAATATCTGGCTGCACAAGGGAAAGATAAAAATTATCTGGAAGTGCTCAGCACAAAAGACAGGGCAGAAGTAGTTGGAATGTGTGATCAGTATGTAAAATACGGTGCTTTTCCGGAATTGGTCGATATCAGAAACAAGCGGGAATATTTAAATAGCATTTACCAGACCATTTATCTGGGAGATATCATGACCAGAAATAAAATAACAAATGATTTTGCAGTAAGATTGATTTTGAAAAAGATCGCGGAATCTGTTGCAAAACCATTGTCCTTTAACAGGCTGAGCAACATCCTAAAGAGTGCAGGTGCAGTACTGGGAAAGCAGACAGTGATTAATTATGTCGGTTATATGATGGACTCCTATCTGTTGTTCACATTGCAAAATTATGCAGCAAAGCTGGTGGAAAAAGAGACTTCGCCAAAATATTATTTTATGGATACCGGTTTGTTAGGGCTTATGCTTATGGATTGCAGTTCGACGCAGTTGGAAAACTTGGTCGCGATAGAACTGATTCGACGCTATGGACGGGAAAATGTATTTTATTTTGAAAAAAAAGTTGAAATTGATTTCTATGTTCCAGAAGAAAAACTTGCAATTCAGGTAAGCCTGCAGGTTTTAGACCAGATCGATACAAGGGAACGGGAAATCGGAGCATTTGTAAAATTAAAAAACTTTATCGGTGATGCGACTTGCTTACTGATCACAAATAGTGAAGAGGAAGAACTTGACTATGATGGAGTTCACGTAAGCGTTGTTCCGGTCTGGAAGTGGTTATTGCAGAAAAGAAAACAGGATATATAAAATTTTGTAAAAAATAAAACGGCAGATGTATTAAAATTACATCTGTCGTTTTGTTGGTGCGCCCGGCGGTGCACGTTTCTAACGGGTTAAAGTCCCGAATCCACCCGGTAATGGGAAGGATATAGCCGAAGGCAAGGGTGTCCATCGTGAGGTGGAATCTGAAGGAAGCCGGATGTGGGAACAGACTAACCACGGGCAAATCTTTGGTCTGACGAATAGAAATCTCATATAAGGTTATGCATGAGAGTAAGGCTGCCAACCAAGTCAAAGCTCAATAACTATACGGAATCATGCGTGATAAATGAGGCAGATGGATGGAGAGGAAGAAACGTGTGGTACCCGGGGAGGTCTGTGCGGTATGCTCCGAAAGGAGTAACCACTGTACAAAGCAGTGCTGAACGCACAGAAGTCAGCAGATGTCATAGTAGACGAAAGGTGAAGAACCGAATCAGTAGGAGTCTTGAGTATGACAGGGAAAGGAGGAATGAATGATTATGACAGAAAACACAAACAGTGGCTGTTCGCAAAGAGATAGTGCGGAACATGAAGGGTATGCGAAAGCGTCAAGGTCATTCAATCTGATATGGAAAGAAAGAGACAGTGCACAGTCGAAACTTATGGAAGCGATACTGTACAAAGATAATCTAAACAGAGCTGATAAAGATGGGAGTACACGAATACTATGCGAACATGGCAGCAAACTGCCGAAGAGGACACTGGTATTGTGCGAATCTGACAACAGTTAAGAAAGCCATAACAAAAGAAAGACTGATAAACGGTGGTCTTTATGATTTAGCCACAGCCTATCCGTCTGTGCACAATAACTACTGAAACCGCCGTGTACCGAACGGTACGCCAGACTGTCTAACGATTAAGAAAAATGTTATAATAAAACTACCAAATACAGTATCGTAGGGGGATTCGTTATGGCATATATTGTTGGCGCAGATAGATATCAAACAAGAATGGTAACCACTTCATTAGATGACTTAATAAGTAAGGATAATTCTGTCCGAGTAATAGATTCTTATGTAGAATCCTTAAATTTAGAAAATCTAGGTTTTATAGAGTATAGTGGTAGGAATCGAGGACAATCACCTTATCGCCGATCTGATTTATTAAAACTTCATATCTATGGCTATTTAAATAAGATTCGTTCTAGCAGAGCATTGGAAACAGAAGCAAAACGCAACCTGGAATTAATGTGGCTGGTAAACTGCATAACACCTGATCATGGTACTATTGCAGGTTTTGTTCAGAAGAATAAGGCTGTGTTTCACAATACATTACGAAATCTTACCCTTATTCTCAAAGGTTGGGGGCTCATTGATGGAGAACTGATTGTTATTGATGGAACTAAGATCCGTGCTCAAAACAGCAAGCATAATTGTATTACGCAAAGCGGTTTAGATAAAAAAATCGAATATGCGGAAGCTCAGATAAATGCATATCTTATGGCAATCGCTAAAGATGAAGCGCTGGCAGATGACCTTACAGATAAACTAAAAACATATCAAGAGCTAAAAGAACAGTATCTTACACAAAAACAGGAATTAAAAGATGAAGGACTGGAACAAAAGAGTTTGACAGATCCTGATTCAAGAAGGGTAAAAAATAACGGCTCATTGGATATCTGCTACAATGTACAGTCTGTTGTAGATGCAAAGAATCATTTTGTTGTAGATATTTCGACGACTAATGATATAAATGACCAAAACCAGCTTTACACTATGGCACAAAAAGCATCCGAACTTTTAGAAAAAGAGTCTTCTACAATTCTGGCAGATACAGGTTATTATAACGGAACGGAGATAAAAAACTGTGTTGATGCCGGAATGAATGTCTTTATAAAAAAGCTAAAGCGAATAATGCTACAAAGGATAATGAATTTCGCAAAGAAAAGTTTATATAATGGTGAAACTGATGAATATACATGCCAAGCAGGAGATAGATTACGATTTTTTGAAAATACTTCGAAGAATGGTATGAAGTATCGCAAATATAAGTGTATAGACTGCAATTCATGCAAATATAAAAAAGACTGCACTACTTCTTCATCTGGAAGAACGATACAGCGTTGGGTACATGAAGATGTTCTTGAAACTGTGTATAATGAAACACTAAATAATAACGAGGTTTATAAACAGAGAAGATGTATCGTGGAGCATCCGTTTTGGACTATAAAAAGAAGTCTCGGATATAGTTTCTTTCATCGACGCAGACAAGAGAATGTTGACGCAGAAGTTGCATCTATGTTTATCGCTTATAACTTTAAGCGATTATTAAGCATGTTTTCAACAGAAGAATTAGTAACGAAGTTTGAAGGAAGTGTGATGTAGCAGGGAGAGGAACGCATGTAATTCATGTGAAAAACAAAGATAAAAATGGTATTAAAAAAATCGAAGATAAAAATACCGTACATCAGACTGAATTTTCGAATCGTTAGACAGTCTGACGCACGGTGGTGTGAGAGGAGGGGAGTTAATCACGCCCTCCTGCTCGATTTGATGGGAAGTTTTTTAGTAACTGAAAATTGCCTTATATACAATGGTAAAATAATAGCTACAGACTAATGTTTGAAGTCTGTTTTTGAATTAACATATCTCGCAATTTTGTAGCACGTTCATAGGCATTATTAAGGTATTCAGTTAATGAGAGATTCTGATATTCACTTTTTCCTAAAATGGAAACTTCCAATGTAATTGGACCGGTATAATTTAAAACAGAGAGTTTTTCGACAAACCAATTCCAATCCAAAGTGCCATCGAAAGGCAGGTAATGCCTGTCATCACGATAATCAATATTGCCGGGTTGAGTCACGCCAAGGTTGTCATGAATATGTAGGCACTTTAATCTGGAACCAAATTTCTTTATCATATCAATGTGAGGACTATAACATAAATTATGACCGCAATCCCAGCAAAATCCATGGAAAGGATCCTTAATATAGTCCATAACAGCATCGATGTGTGGAAGTGGCTCTAAGTTTTCAAAACAAATATGAACATTTTTTTCTTTTGCATAATCGCATAATTCCTGAAAAAGAATTAATCCATTAGAAGAAATGGGAGGGGCTGTGTTTCCGACAGTTACATGCATAATTAATTTGTCAACGTTGACGGAATGGCAGTCATTTATAATTTTTTTCAAATATGTAAGATAATCTTTGCCAATATCGCCAGCCTCCCAAATACGGTTTGCCTGAGAAAAGGGACCGTGTATAGTTTCGAATTTTAATCCGAGCTGATATGCTGTTTCAGCCCAGGAAACCAAAGGTTCTATTCCCGTATATGTTAGGAAAAAACCGTCAAATCCTGCATTTTTAATAAGTTTTAATTGTTCCTCGACAGGAACTGTACTACCAATGATTGTTGAGATGTTAATATCCTGCATAAAAATGAACCTCCATTTAGTAAGTAAAAGTCATAATGATTCCCTGTGGATAATCACCATATTTTTCACCGAAAATATTGATACCGCCAATGTGCTTTGCATCTTCTTTAATGCCTATTCGAAGTGCTATATAATGACACTTATCCAGTTCCAGCTGCTTGATGCTTATAGATGGATTTACAGGCATATGATCGATGTAGCCACCGTTTTCCTTGATGGAAAAGGTCTTGAGAAGCCCGTACTGAGTTCTTCCATTTGGCCAGATGGCGGGTGTGAGCTTGCCGCGCCTGTCCCCGAAATCACCAGGTGAGCAAAAAGTTGTAAGTTCAATGCCGTTGACAGTGACGGTAATATCTGAAGGCCAGTCGTTTAAATATCCAGGAGCTTCTGAACAAATTTCTACACTGAAGGAAAGCTCGGAAAGATGCCGCATTGGATTGATAAGATTTTGAAAACGATATTCAACATAACCCTGTCGAAACCAAAGGAGCTGTGCTTTGGTTCTGTTCGGAGAATAGAAAGAGGAGGGGCTGTCGTACATGTCAATTGCACCATTTTCGTCGGCGAGTCCACACGTTGGCTCAATTTTACATTGAAAATAGTGCCCGATAGGCATTTCGATTGATACAGAATTATCCACTGCACTGAGTTCAGGGTTAACTGTAGATAAAGTAAATGTCTGCATGCTACAGATACAAACACGCATAGAGCCATGGTTGCCGGGCTGGACTTCGGTAATGATAAGCTGTGCATCTTCAAGGCATCTAATATGGACAGCTGTTGAAGACACAGGGATGTTTAAAATATGAGCAATTTCTTGAACAGACATAGCGCAATCTTTCAATAAGGCTAAGATTTGAAGGCGTATAGGAGAAGATAAAGCTTTTCCTATTGACGCAATTCGCTCATGATGAGCAGGATTACTTAGATTTAATTCGATATCACGCTCGCCGATAATTTTGATTGTTCGTTTTGGTTTAGACATGTTACATTCTCCTTTTTATCTTTTTTTCTTACATTATTTCAATAAACGTGTAATAAAAACATACCATTTAATTACATGAAACGTGTAATAAAAAATAATGTTTGACAAAGAATGATGATAAAAAATATGCATTATACACAAAAAATAAATGGAAACAACAAAAATAGTTGACAAAATATTGCAAAAATAATAGAGTGAAATCAACAAAAAACAAATTTTAAATAAAAAAGAGAATTTAAAATATAGTTTTTTGTTACAAAAATAGTATAACAAAATAAGCAAAAAATTGCAAGGCGAAAGGAGAAAGTAGTATGAAGAAAAAGTTGGCGTTGGCATTAGTATTTGTAATGGGGCTGTCATTTACAGCTTGTGGAAAAACAACTGTTTCGGATAGCACAAATGAGGCAGTGTCTGGTGGAGTTCAGTCAACGGATACAAATGAAGATAAAGAATCTTCAGGAAAAAGTGATAAGACGACAATCACATTTATCAATGGATTTACTGGTGGAGATGGTGAATACATGACAAAGATTGTGGATGGGTTTAACGAATCACAAAGTGATTATTATATTGAACAGTTACAGGATGCAGATCATTATACAAAGTTCAAATCAGGAGATTTTGATATGCTGATCATTCATGCAGACTGGATTTCTACCTATCACGCAATGGGGCTTTTGAGAGAAGTGTCTGATATATATGATATGGCAGGTATTTCATTTGAGAATGATTTTCACGATATTACGAAGACATACGCAAAGTATGATGACGGAGTTTTTGCATTTCCATTGGATTTATATGCAGAAACAACATTTTATAATAAAGAATACACAGATGAAGCACCGAAAGATTATGATGATATGATTGAATTAAGAGATAAACTTGATTCCGAAAATTCTGGCATATATCCATATGGATTACCACTGACAGGCGATCAGCAGTGGGCATGGATGACAGCGTTAGGACAATGTGGAGTGAACTGGGTAGAAGATGAACATATCAAGCTTGATACCGAAGAAGCATGTGATGCATTTATGAAGATTCACGACATGATTTATAAAGATCACTTGAGTCCGGCTGGGCTAGGAGCAGATGACCATTTTAATACATTTATCAGTCAGTCAGAGACAGCAGCAAATGTTAAGACAGTCGTTTCGATGACAGGACCATGGAAATATACGGTTGCAAAAGAGGTTCTTGGGGATAATCTTGGAATCGGTACAGTTCCGCAGATTTATGGCGATAAAAAATGTGTACCTGCTGGAGGACATACCTTTGGAGTATCCTCTAAAGTTACAGATGAAAAGAAAATTGCTGGTATTGCTGCGTTCATGAAATACACATATCAGCCAGATGTTCTGCTAAATTGGGCAGATTCAGGTCAGGCACCTGTTCATCTTGCTACCATGGAAGTAGTTAAAGCCAATCCTGAAAAATATCCAGTAGCGGCAGTTAATTACACAATTTTTGATGATGCCATGATACTTCCGGCAATATACAACATTCGTGAACAAGTAAAATATGTAAACGAAACAGTATGGTCGATGGTAGTACAGACTGAAAATTTGTCAAGGGATGATCTTATGGCTGAATTGAAAAATGCAACTGACATAGCAACTGAGTTATCAGAGATGTAAATTATATAGAAGGAACGAGATTATATGAAGAAAAAAAGTACGGGTTTGTTGTTTATAACACCATTTATATTATTTTTCATGCTGTTCTGGTTAATACCATTTATTTATGGAATAGTGATGAGTTTAAGTAAATATAGTTTGATAATGGGAAATCAGGGATTTGTGGGATTCTCAAATTATATCAAAATACTGGTTGGAGATTCGATGTACCATAACTCGTTCCTTCTAGGTTTGAAAAATACTGTAATTTTTACAGCCTGTACAACACCATTCCTTGTTTTGGGAAGTCTTGGTCTTGCATTATTGCTTGATCGGCTTCCTGACAAGTGCAAAGGAATATTCAGAACGATTTATTTTGCCTCGTATTCTGTTTCGGTTACTGCGGTGGCAGCTGTATTTGTATGGCTGATGAAAGGAAACGGCGGATACCTGAATAATTTAATGATGAACATAGGAATTATTAAAAAAGCAGTACCGTGGATGGAACAGCAGCCGTTTGTGTGGGTTTCGCTTACTGTGGCAACGGTATGGTGGACAATAGGTTATAATATGATGCTTTTTGTTAATGCATTAAATGAAATTGATCCACAGCTTTATGAAGCATCAGCAATTGATGGGGCAAGATACTGGAAACAGTTCCGGTATATCATTTTCCCGGGAATTAAAAATGTATTTTATTTTGTTTTGATGACTACGATTATTGCATCATTTAATGTTTATGGGCAGCCAAGACTGATGACGAAAGGCGGTCCAGGAGAAAGCACAAAACCTGTCATAATGGTAATAACATCAACTATTATGGATAGAAATGATCTTGGCATTGGAAGTGCCATGACGCTTCTGATGGGAATTGTAATTGTAATTTGTTCCATAGGACAGTACTTTTTGACAAAAGAAAAAGAAGAATTGAGGTAGGGAGGCAGACCATGAAAAAAAATATATCCAAAATATTATTGCTTATGATGGCATGTATTATTGCATATTTATTTTTACTGCCACTCCTATTTATGGTTTTTACAAGTTTTAAAGGTGTGGCTGAATCAGTAACATCTACAACATTACTGCCCAAGGAGTGGACATTTGAAAATTATATAGAACTGTTTCACAACACAGATACATCCCCAGTTATACAGTGGCTTATAAATACAGCGATTATTACAATTTGTGGAACAGCACTGCGGATTACAACAAGTGTGTTGGCGGCATATGCATTAGCCAGACTGAATGTGCCTGGAAAAAAAATTATTTTGATAGGATTAATCTGGGCAATGGCGATTCCAGAAATTGTAACGTATTTTCCACTGTTTTATATATTCAAACAAATAGGTGGGTTAAATACTTACTGGGCGTTGATACTTCCGTCAGGTTCTGGGGTAATGTGCATATATTTGATTTATAACTTTTTGATAGATTTTCCTAAAGAGCTGGAAGAAGCCGGTTTAGTGGAAGGTGCTAATATTTTTCAGATACTATGGCATATTGTTCTTCCTTCGGTAAAACCAGTTGTGATTACACAGGCATTCATAACATTTTTAGGTTTATATAACAGTTATTTATGGCCATCGCTTGTTATTAACAAGAATGAGACAAGAACAATTACTTTAGGAATAGCTGCACTTGTGTTAGGTGAAAATTATACAAACCCGGGAATGATGATGGCATCTACAGTTGTATCGGTTATACCAGTAATGATTATATTTATTTTTGCAAACAAATATATAGTAAAGGGATTTACACATTCAGGAATTAAATAAAAGCAAGGGGGATAAAATGAGAAGAACCGAATATCCGCGTCCAAATTTTAAACGGGAAAAATGGAAATGTTTAAATGGAGTTTGGAAGTTTTATTATGGAAATAAAAAGACAGAGATAGAAGTACCATTTGTTTGCCAGAGCCAGTTAAGTGGAATAGGCGAAAGAATCACAGAAGATTTTGTGGTGTACGAAAATGAATTTACAGTGCCAAAGGAATGGAAAGGGGAGGAAATCCGTATTAATTTTGGAGCAGTTGATTATCGATGCTGTGTATATATCAATAACCAATGTGTAGGAACGCATATTGGTGGACAGACTCCTTTTTCATTTCAGATAACAAGGTATTTAAATTGGAATAGAGAGACGATCAGAGTTGAAGTGGAAGATCCGCTGACAGATGAAACGATTCCGCGCGGAAAGCAGTTTTGGGAAGATACATCAAAATTTATTTGGTATACACCAAGTACCGGAATTTGGCAGAGTGTGTGGTTAGAACCCCTGTCGAAAACACATTTTGAATGGATTTATTTTACACCAGATATTGATGAGGGAACGGTTAAAATTGAATATAAGCTATCAGAAGCGTCAAAATTGCCATGCAGAGTACATGTGAAGATCAGTCTGGAACAGAACGAAGTTTTTCATGGAAATATGTTATGTGATGAAAGGCAGAATTCATTGACAGTTGATGTATTTCAAAATAAAGCGTTAAACGGTGCATTCCATTTTGTGGGAAAATATTGGAGTCCTGAAAATCCAATTTTATACGATGTTGTCATGAAAGCGGATGATGGAGATACAGGAAATGCAGCAGATGAGGTTGCAAGTTATTTTGGAATGCGGAAAATCCATATAGAAAATGGAAAAATTTATTTGAATAATCAGCCGTATTATCAAAAATTATTGTTGGATCAGGGGTATTGGAAAGAGAGTCTTATAACAGCACCAACAGATGCAGATTATAAAAATGATATTCAGAAAGCAAAAGCGATGGGATTTAACGGATGTCGTAAACATGAAAAAGTGGAAGATCCGAGGTTTTTGTATTGGGCAGATAAGCTTGGCTTTTTGGTATGGGAAGCAATGGCAAGTTTTTGGGTATATACTCCGCAGGCGGCAGAAACATTCATGAAAGAATGGATGGAGGTGATAAACCGAGATTACAACCACCCATCAATTATTGTATGGGGAATGTTAAATGAAAGCTGGGGAACTCCACAAATATATGATAACAGCCAACAGCAGGATTTTTCAAAGTCACTGTATTACATGGTTAAATCTATTGATTCAACTAGATTGGTAATTTCCAATGACGGTTGGGAAATGACAGTAGGCGATATTTGTGCAATACATAGTTATAAACATGGTGAGAAGGAAGATAAACGTCAACATGAGGTATTTGCACAGTCTTTAAAAAGTTTAAAGACATTAGCAAATATAGTTGATAAAAATCTTTTTGCCAAGGGAAGTGAATATAAAAATCAACCGGTAGTTCTGACAGAATGTGGAGGCATTTCGCTAAAAGAGAAAGCGGCTGATAGTCAGGAAGAACAGAATTGGGGTTATACTACTATAAAAAAAGAAGAATTTATAGAAGAATATGATCGGTTGACAGCTGCTATTTTTGACTCAGAGATTCTCAGTGGGTTCTGTTATACGCAATTTACAGATGTCGAACAGGAGACAAATGGATTACTGACAGATACTCATGAATATAAATTTAAACCTGAAGAAATAAAACGTATTAATGATCAAAAGAAATAGAGACAAATGAATAGAATTGAAATATTAAAAAAAACAAAATTATTTGTTCTTGATATGGATGGAACATTTTATCTTGGTGAACATGTTTTGGATGGTGCATTAGATTTTATTTCCAGTGTAAAAAAAGCTGGAAAAGATTTTATTTTTTTTACAAATAATTCATCAAAATCACCGGAGCTGTATATTGAAAAACTTGCTAAAATGGGTTGCATCATCAGTCGCGAAAAAATAATGACATCTGCAGATGTTACAATAACATATTTAAAAAAATATCATAAAAACGCGAAAATTTATTTGGTTGGAACAGATTCTCTAATTAAGATGTTTGAAGCCGAAAAAATATGTCTGGATGATAAAAAACCTGATATTGTGGTTGTAGGTTTTGATACAACTTTGACATACATAAAATTAGAAAAAGCATGTTCATTTATTCGAAACGGAGCCATATTTTATGCTACCCATCCGGATATTAACTGTCCAGTTGAAAATGGATTTATACCTGATGTAGGCTCTTTTTGTGCAGCCATATCACTTTCTACTGGAGTAACCCCGAAAATATTTGGAAAACCTCATGTTGAAACATTAGAAAGCATATTGGATAATTACAAGAGTAAAAAAGAGGAGATTGCATTTGTCGGAGATAGGTTGTATACAGACGTTGCAGAGGGCGTAGAAAATGGCAGCAGAGGAATACTTGTATTGACAGGGGAAACAAAAAAGGAAGATATACTGTCGTCTGATATTCAACCGGATGCAGTATTTGATTCACTAGGAGAAATGGGCGCTCTTTTGACTCAGATAGCTGATTTGGAAGGAGTGGAAAAATGTCACAAGTTTTGTTCGATAATAAAAACATAGAATATGGAGTCCGGTTGCTTGTTGCATGTATATGTGGAGCCATTATAGGCGTTGAAAGATACAAAAGAAGCAAAGGAGCGGGTATACGTACACATATGCTTGTTGCATTAGGAGCAGCACTTTTTACGATAATATCGAAGTATGGGTTTGAGGATGTTGTTTGTTTAGAAAATATTCAGGCAGATGCAGCCAGAGTTGCATCTAATATCGTTACGGGAGTAAGTTTTCTTGGCGCAGGATTAATATTTGTGCGAGGTGATAAAGTGCAGGGTCTGACAACTGCAGCTGGAATTTGGGTTACGGCTGCAGTAGGTCTAACCATTGGTTGTGGAATGTATACGACAGGTTTTTTTTGTGCGTGTTTTATTTTAGTGACACAAATTATATTTCATCATGGATTTTTTAAGGGAATGGAAAATTATAGCCATAGCAGGGTGGTAATTTCGGTAGAGAATAATGATGAAATACTTTTAAAATTGAAACAGTTATTTCAAAATAAACGTATTACCATTGAGGAAAGCCACGTTAAAAGACATAGAAATGCAGTATTAACATATACAATGGACATAAGTATGCCAGTGGGAATTTTACCGTTGGATGTATTAAAAATTATGCAGGAATGTAAGGAGATAAAATCAATTGGCTTGTGAGGATGAGTAGATGACAATACAATTATTTGATTCATTAAATTTTGAATTTATATTTAGGTGTTTATTGGCAGGATTATGTGGTGGAGTTGCAGGATTTGAGAGAACGAAACATCAGAAAGCGGCCGGACTTCGTACATATATAATTGTTGCTGTTGGAGCAGCGCTTTTTACAATTGCATCGAAATATGGTTTTTTAGATGTTGTGCATAATGGAATAAGGTTAGATGTTTCAAGGGTTGCATGCAATATAGTAACAGGTGTAGGATTTCTTGGAGCTGGAACAATTTTTATGTATGGCAATCAAATAAGAGGATTGGTAACATCGGCAGGAATATGGGTAATGGCAGCTGTTGGAATGGCGGTTGGTGCAGGAATGTATGTGTTGGCAATAATTGCGACTGCAATTACGGTTGTTATCCAAAGTATGTTGTCGAATAAATATTTTTCGTATCTGGATGTCAAAGTTCCCGGAAGACTTCGTGTTTGTATGGATTCGGAAACAAAATCACTTGAAAAGCTGGAAAAAATATTAAGTGATAAAAAAATAGATATTAGATCAAGCAATATGAAACGACGGAAAGATGAATATATAACATATATTTTTGGAATTTCTATGCCTGAGAATATAGATGTTTCAGAAGTAGTAACCGATATTTCTAAAATACATAGTGTAAAATTTGTAGATTTATAGACTTACTTCCAATTATTAGGAATGAAGCGTAAACTATTATGAAGACTGTTGTTTAGCATGAATAAAAATTTGCAAAACAGCAGTCCTTTTATACATTTATTATAGTAATCTGTAAATAATAATCGCGATCACAATTCCCAGAATACCGGCTACTGTGATATCAACCGTAAATCCGAATGTCAGAACCAAAATCCCCAGATCTAACACCATTGGATTGACAAATCCAAAACTCTGACCGTAATTAAGCCAGCCTAAAGCGGGTACACCTGCACATAACTTTCCAATCAGACCGCCTAACACGACACCGACAAGAAGTAAAAGGACTAAAGCCCAGTTATTTTTTCCAACAATACCTTTGCTCATAATAGTTCTCCTTAAGTATTTTCCTTACTTCATCATATCACATTTGTGTGCCTGCCGGTACCGGATAAATGATAAAACAGCAAAAAGCAGGATCACACCGGCTGCCATTGTGAGAAATACGTTCTTTGTGAATCCGGCAACCAGATAGGCGGCCACGCAGCAGCCGCCGACCGTCAGAGCGTAAGGAAGCTGTGTAGATACATGGTCTACATGGTGGCATTGTGCACCGGCGGAGGCCATGATCGTTGTGTCGGAGATCGGTGACATGTGATCTCCGCAGACGGAACCGGCAAGGGAAGCTGCAATACAGACAACGAGCATCGGATCTGTTTCCGGGAACATAGCGGTAACGATCGGAATTAAAATGCCAAACGTTCCCCAGGAAGTACCGGTTGCAAAAGCAAGTCCGCTTCCAACCAGAAATAATATAGCCGGGAAAAGTGAGGTTGCAGTCATATTGCCGGAGAGCATGCTGCTCACAAAGGCGCCGGCTTCTAATTTTGTACTGCAGAAACCGCCTAACGTCCAGGCCAGAACAAGGATCAGGATCGCAGAAACCATCATCTTAAATCCCTGCGGAATACACTCGGCAAATTCACTGAATGTGATCACGCGGCGTGGCAGGTACAGCAAAAACACAAACACTAATGTAATGAAGGAACCCATCACAAGTCCCATGGATGCATCGCAGTTTGCAAAAGCGTTGATGAAGCTCTCGCCCTCAAAGAATCCACCTGTATAAATCATGCAGATAATGCAGCTCGCAATCAGGAAAATGACCGGAAGAACAAGGTCGATCACTTTTCCCTTTGCGGAAATAATATTTTCTTTTACATTTTCATAATCATTTTTGCCGGAGAAAAGATCACCCTTTGCAGCATTTTCTTCAAACTTTTTCATCGGACCATAATCAAGACCGGTCACACCTATAAAAATCACCATCAGAATGGTGAGCCATGCATACAGGTTAAATGGGATTGTCTGCAAAAAGAGAGAGAAACCATCTCCGTTTGTGTATCCGGTGACTGCGGCAGCCCAGCTTGAGATCGGTGCGATAATGCAGATCGGAGCTGCGGTTGCGTCAATGATATAAGCCAGTTTTGCACGGGAAATCTTCTGCTTGTCCGTGACAGGACGCATGACATTTCCGACGGTCAGACAGTTGAAATAATCATCGACAAAGATCACGACACCGAGCGCAAATGTGGAAAGCAGTGCGCCGGATCTGGTCTTGATCTTACTGCCTGCCCATTTTCCGTAAGCGGCAGAACCGCCGGCTCTTGTCATCAATGCAACAATAATGCCAAGAAATACGAGGAAAATCAGAATGCCGACGTTCCACGAATCCCCAAGCTTTTCCATCATAACTTCAAAAATTGCCTCGATCGTTCCAACCGGACTGAAATTTGTATATAAAAGAGCTCCGGTTACGACACCGATAAATAACGACATATAAACTTCCTTTGTGATCAGCGCAAGCACAATGGCGATCACCGGCGGAAGCAGCGCCCAGACAGTACCAACAAAATCCATAATTCCTCCTTGTTTTTTCGAAGAAAAAATCCGAGTCCCATTGGGCGAGGAGAGGATTTTTCCTCCTTGTTTTGCGAAGCAAAAACTCCGAAGCGTTGCCCCGGAGCCAATATTCTATAATAAGTATATATGATTTTGTGTGAAAAGGAAACAAAAATTTGCTTTAATTGATAAAAAATACAAAAATTTAGTAAAAATATACAAAATGAAGGTCTGCAATTCTACAGATCATCAGACTGTCCGCAAGGTATCGGATAGACAGATTTCATTCCGGTAGAGATCAGTTTGCTGATAAGTCTTGCCATCTCCTCCGGCGTCTCCTTTTTGCCATGAGCCAGCCATGACTCGATCAGACCGGAGCAGCCGGAAACGAGAAAATTGCTGAAATATTCATAAGTTGGCAGAAAATCAGCTGAATGATGCGCAACCATCCATTCGTGTATGTATTGGTGTTCAAACAATTTCTTAATCTTGACAGAAAAAGAAATATCGCCATTGGGACTCAGCAGTGCACAGCACAGATTAGAGTTTTGGTCAATGATCTGAAAAATTTCGACAAACAGCGGATAAGGAAAATCCGGAGTATGATCCGGGTGATAATTTTTGAAGACCTGCTCAAACTGTTCTAAAAGCTCCTGCTCGGTCTGCTCCAACATATCATAAATATCTTTGTAGTGCAGGTAAAAAGTGCCGCGGTTGATGTCAACAGACTCGCACAATTCTTTTACGGTGATATCCTTGATACTTTTTTTCAGCATAAGGGAGGTGAGTGCGTATACAAGCAGATAGCGGGTACGCTTGATACGGCGGTCGGTTTTTGTTTCCATATATAATGTGAGATCCTTTCATATAAAATGTGATGTTATTGTCTGGTATTTTTTCTGGAGTTATGATTAAAAATTTATAATCCTAAAAATTTTCTGAAATAATCAACACAGTGTACATAATATGTCAATTAACAAACAGTTTTGAAAAATATGTTTATTGAGTAAACCAGATGCCCTTATTATAATAATGCAGTATAAAATAATCAACACAATGTTAAGTATAGTGAAATGAATCAGCGGTAAAACAACTGCTGTTTTGCTGCGTAAGAAAAATGATTCAGATGTAACATGAAAGAGGATGAATATGGAAGAAAAACAGGAAAAAGAAAAAGGGAACTTCTGGCTTACCGTCGCTTCCTTTATTGTAAATAAGCGGAAAGCAATCGAAATTCTGTTTGTTTTGGCAATGATTTACAGTGTTCTTTCTATTAATAAGGTGCAGGTCAATCAGGATATCACATCCTATCTGCCGGCAGACAGTGAAACGAGGATCGGGCTGTCACTGATGGAGGAGCAGTTCACAACTTATGGCAGTGCCAAAGTCATGGTCTCGAATATCACCTATGCGCAGGCGGAAGATCTGGTTGACGATCTGGAAAATATTGAGGGCGTGAAGCAGATTGAATTTGATGATTCTAAGGATCATTTTACAGGTGCGGATGCGCTGTTTAGTGTGACGTTTGACGGAACGGAGGATGAACAGATCAGCAAAGATGCGCTTGAGGAAGTAAAAGAGACACTGGATGGTTATGATGTCTATGTTTCGTCCTCTGTCGGTGAGGAGGAGCGCAGTGCAGAGTCTCTTTCGCAGGATATGAATATTATTCTTGTGCTGGCGGTTGTCATCATTGTTGCGGTGTTGATGCTCTCCACAAAAGCATATCTGCAGATCCCGGTATTACTGATCACATTTGGCGTGGCAGCAGTTTTAAACATGGGTACAAACTACTGGTTTGGAACGATCTCATCTGTCACAAATTCCATTGCCGTTGTGCTTCAGCTGGCACTGGCAATCGACTATGCCATTATTTTGTGTGACCGTTTCATGGAAGAACATGAGACGCTGGATGCAGAGGAAGCGGTGAAAGTGGCACTCTCCAAGGCGATCCCGGAGATCAGCTCGTCCTCCCTTACCACGATTTCCGGCATGGTTGCGATGATGTTTATGCAGTTCCGGCTGGGCTACGATATGGGTATCATTCTGGTAAAAGCGATCATACTCAGCCTGATTTCCGTTTTCTTCCTAATGCCGGGCGTGCTTTTGATTTTTGCAAAAGGAATTGATAAAACCCATCACAAATGCTATGTACCAAAAATTACGTTTGTAGGTAAATTTGCAAATCTGACCAAATACATCATTCCGCCGGTTTTTATCGTGTTTCTGGTATTTGCATTTTGGGAATCCAATCACTGCCAGTATATATATGACACGAATTCCATTGTAAGCGCGAAAAAGAGTGAATCGAAAATTGCAAGTGAAAAAATTGAGAATACCTTTGGTGCCAGCAATCAGTTGGTTGTCATGGTTCCAAAAGGGGATTATGATTCCGAGAAAAAGGTATTGGGAAAAATTGAAAAACTGGATTATGTAAACTCGGCATTGGGACTTGCAAATGTGGCGATCAATGATGATTATATGCTGACGGATAAGCTGAACCCAAGACAGTTTGCAGAGTTGACGGATCTGGATGTAGAAGTTGTACAGATTTTGTATACAGCATATGCATACAATGAGGAGCAGTATGGTCCGGTATTTACCGGCATTGATGATTATGAGGTGCCGATCATTGATATGTTCCTGTTCCTGTATGACCAGTATCAGGAAGGATATGTGACATTAGATGCAGATCTTGACGATCAGCTTACGTCCTTATATGACACGCTGCATGATGCGCAATTACAGCTGCAGGGAGATGACTATTCCAGATTTGTATTAGATCTGTCACTTCCGGCGGAAGGACAGGAAACCTACGATGCGATGGATGAGATCCGGGGTATTGCAGCGAAATATTTTGGAAAAGACAATGTCATTCTGGTAGGAAACTCCACGAGTGACCATGATCTGGAATCTTCCTTTGCATCGGATAATATCGTGATCAGCGTATTGACGGCACTATTTGTTATGATCATCCTGTTTTTCACGTTCCAGTCAGCAGGGCTTCCGGTGCTTCTGGTACTCACTATACAGGGAAGTATCTGGATCAACTTTGCAGTTCCGGCAATGAGAGGACAGACAATATTCTTTATTGCGTACCTGATCGTGTCTGCAATTCAGATGGGTGCAACGATCGACTATGCAATCGTTATTTCCAGCAGATACATGGATCTGAAACAGAGAATGCCGATCAAAGATGCGATTACTGAATCCTTAAATCAGGCATTTCCAACTATTTTTACTTCCGGAACGATTTTGACCTGTGCAGGATTTTTGATCGGTGAGATTGCATCCGATCCGACGGTTGCCTCCATTGGTGTGGCTTTGGGACGCGGTACGTTAATATCCATTATTCTGGTTCTTTTTGTGCTGCCGCAGATCCTGCTGTTTGGTGATTTTATCATTGAGAAGACAGCCCTTGCCATGAATATTTCGCGTCCTCAGAAGGAGGTTGCCGGCAGAGTGAGGGTGACCGGACATGTAAAAGGTTATGTACAGGGAGAGATTGATGCAGATGTTTCCGGTGTATTCCAGGGACAGATGAAAGTGTCGTTAGATTCGCACATACCGGGCAGACATGGAGAAGTCACACATGACGATACACAAAATCCAATGCTGCCGGGAATGACGCAGGATGAAAATGTGGCTGCAGAATCAGAGACAGCCGCAAAGGAAGAGCAGGAGGAGAAAAAGTCATGAAAAAGATGAGAATGAAAGTACTTGCCCTGTGTTTTTCCATGACACTGACCGTTTCTGCTCTGGCAGGAAACGGACGGTTGACCATACAGGCTGCCACCTCACAGGAAAGCAGTGGTACAAAAGAAACCACAGAAAAAGACAGCACAACCAGTGCGGATACGGCAGAAAATAAAAATCAGATCATCGAAATTGCCGATGAAAAGGCATTTGAAGAATTTTTACAGAACTGTCAGTATGACAGCTGGAGTGTTGGAAAAACGGTAAAACTTACCCATAATATTGATCTTTCGAAGGTTGATTTCAATGGTGTTGCATATTTCTCTGGGGATTTTGAGGGCGGCGGTCACACGATCAGTAATGTGAAGCTGCAGGTAAAAGGCTCGGATCACGGATTTTTCCGTTATCTGGGTAAAAGCGCAGTTGTGAATGATCTGAAGATCTCCGGTAAGATCACTTCAGAGGGAAGCTGTAAAAATATTGGCGGAATTGCCGGTGTGAACTATGGTACGATCGGGAACTGTTCCTTTGAAGGAACTGTCAATGGAAAAACAGCAGTCGGAGCGATCGCAGGGATCAACAAACCGACCGGAAAAATTGTAAACTGCAGGAGCAATGCAACAGTGACAGCCACCAATCAGACCGGAGGAATCGTTGGAAATAACGAAGGACTTGTGTCAGAGTGTACATCGGAGTGCAGCATCAATACAGATGAGCTGAAAACCACGATGGATATTGGAGGCGTTGACATTGGTACATTAAATCTCACAGGGCGTGTAATAGACCGGAATGATATTGGCGGAATTGTGGGTGTTTCGACTGGAATTGTCAGTGAATGCATCAATCAGGGAAAAATCGGTTTTGCACACACGGGTTATAACGTGGGTGGAATTGCCGGACGCCAGAGTGGAAAAGTCATCGACTGCCACAATGAAGGGGAAATCTACGGACGAAAAGATGTAGGAGGAATTGTCGGTCAGGCGGAGCCGTATATAGAATCGGAGTATCTGGATGATAAGGTAAATCAGGTGCAGGATTCGGTCAGTTCCATCAACACGACCTTAAGCAACATTGCTTCGACCATGAGTGATACCTCCACAGCAGCAAAGACCTATGTGGACAATCTGTCGGAGCAGTACGATAATTCTTCGAAAACTTTGTCGGAATCTCTGGGTTCCCTCTCAGATTCCATCGGGGAATCAAACCCGGAAGCGCAGCAGTACATGAATAATATTCATAATTCTCTGGATAAAATAGATAGTATCCAGGGAAACAATCATATTTTAAACAAAGAACAGGCAGAGGCGGTTTCAAAAGAATGGCAGAATATCAACAGTAATCTGTCCAACATTCGTGGAACAATCTCCGATTCCAATAAAACGGCAGAAGATTTTGTGGATGATATTTCCAATCAGATAAAAGAAAAAGATACGAACGGCGATATTGATAAGCTGACGAACACAGTGGATGATGGAATCCAGTCTGTCACAAATGATGTGCAGAAGATCAGTAAGCAGATCAAAAGCATTCAGAATACGGTTGGAGATACGCTTTCTGTGGTGACAGGAGATGAGGAGTATATGGAAGATATCTCGTCCGCAGCCAGTGCAAAAGATACAGATGGTGTTGTTTCAGGAAGTGTAAACCGCGGAATGGTCAATGGCGATCTCAATGTGGGTGGAATTGTCGGAACGATGAACATTGAATATGATCTCGATCCGGAGTTTGATCCTGATCTTACAGATTCTACGGACATTACACTCCGTTCTACCGTGAATAATGTTGTCATCCGCTGTAGCAACTATGGGGAAGTGACTTCAAAGAAAAACAGTGTCGGTGGTATTACCGGATTAGAAGAACTTGGTCTGGTCTATGGAAGTGAAAGTTATGGCTCTGTGAAATCTGATACCGGGGATTATGCCGGAGGCATTGCAGGAAACAGTGTCAGTGCAATCTCCAACAGTTACAGTCTCTGTAATGTAAATGCAAAGGATTATGTCGGAGGCATTGTCGGAAGCGGATATACCGTGAAAAACTGTGTTTCTGCATCTACGATCACAAGTGATGGGGAAGGCCTGGGAAGCATCGCAGGAACTGTGTCTGAAGAGGGCGAGGTAAAAGGTAACATTTTTGTGGGCGATGACCTTGATGGAATTGACAACATCAACTATGCGGGGATTGCAGATGAAAAAAGTTATGAAGAGGTCATGAAACTTGAGAATATTCCGGAAGGATTCCATAAAGTGAAGATAACTTTCAGGGCAGAAGATAATGTGGATATTGTAAAGACAATCGTATATAATGGAAGCTTCAGTGAATCTGATCTTCCACAGATTCCGGAAAAAGATGGTTACTATGCAGTCTGGCCAGAGGATCTGGTTGGAAAACCAATGACGGAAAATAAAACGGTGGAGGCAGAGTACAGCCGTTGGACAGAGAGTATCGTGGGATCGGAAGTGATAAACGGCGCAAAAACAGAAGATACAGCTAGTGAAAGTTCCGATACAGAAAATGAAAAAGCAGTTTTTCTTCTGGAAGGGAAATTCTATGATGACACTTCCATCCAGATGGCAGAGTGTGACACAGATCTGCCGGACGGAGATGTCGTGTATGCTTACAACTGGAGTCTTGAACACTTGCATGACAAAATCTATGATACAGTAAAAGCACATTTTTATGTGCCGGACACTTCAGGAAAAAATGAGATCTGGTACAGAGAAACAGGCAGCGATGCATGGACATTGGCAGAAACCACAGAGGATGGCAGTTACCTTGTGGCAGACATTCCATATGAGGCAGCGTTTGCACTGGTACATACGGCGGCAGATCACACCTTGTATTATGCCGGCGGCGGTGCAGCGGTTGTATTGCTTTTGATCGTACTGATCATAAGAAAACGCCGGAAGCGTGCACAGAAAAAATAAAATGATTTGATAACACAGAGAGGCAGCTATGATATTTGAGACACATGCACATTATGATGATGAAAGTTTTAACGATGACCGTGAAGCATTGATCCGTTCCCTGCCGGAAAAAGGGATCGGCAGGATCATCAATGTCGGGGCTTCGATAGAGACAACAAAGACAACTCTGGAACTTGCTGCAAAATATGATTACATTTATGCAGCGGTGGGCGTACATCCAAGTGACATCAGCGGGTTGAATGAAGAGACATTTGCCTGGTTAAAAGAGCAGACATCTCTTCCCAAGACCGTTGCGATCGGTGAGATCGGACTGGATTATTACTGGGATAAAGAGCCGGAGGTGCAGAATGCACAGCGTTACTGGTTCAGACGGCAGATGGAACTTGCCAGGGAAACCAACCTTCCGGTGATCATCCATTCCAGAGATGCAGCAGCCGATACTATGGAAGTGATGAAAGCGGTTCACGCAGAGGAGATACCGGGTGTCATCCACTGCTATTCCTATTCCAGAGAGATGGCACAGGAATTTATCAAAATGGGTTACTACATCGGTGTCGGTGGCGTTGTCACATTCAAAAACGCAAAAAAACTAAAAGAAACAGTGGAGGCAATCCCATTGGAGCGCATTTTGCTTGAGACGGACTGTCCTTACATGGCACCGGAACCGCACCGCGGCACGAGAAACGATTCCTCGAATATTCCGTTTGTGATCGCAAAAATCGCAGAATTAAAAGGAATCACAGCGGAGGAGGTCGAGCGTGTGACGGAGGAGAATGCGGTAAGGTTATTCACAAAAGTGTCTTAATTCCACAGCATCCTTCCAGAACCGTTTCGGAATACTCTGTGCCTGTAATTCGGGGTTGGTGCGTGCTTCAATCGCAATACTGTCGAAAAAGGCCAACCACAGTTTCTGGAATCTTGCTTCATTTTCAGAATAGTTCTGAAGAAGTTCGGTATTGATGTCCGAAGCATCTACAAGCATATAATTCTTTCCGGCGCGGTGAACTGCCGCAAGCTGGTGGGTTTCATCGTAAATCATAAAATTTTCCTGCGGAAAACGATCCGTAAAATGCTCTGCTAAAATTGGCAGGGCATTATTTTTGGGATGGATCGTGGAAAACAGAACGCCGTTCTGCAGTTCCGAAAAGCGCAGAAAACCTTTCAGGTGGTGGGCTTCGGAGGCTGTGGCTCTGGACAATTCAAAGACACGGTAAATATAAGGATTACTCAGTGAATCCAATACACGGGCACCCTTTGGTGAATAAAGTGCGGCAACGATCGTCTGATACACGGCGTTCGCTTTGTCCATCTTCTTCTTGCCGGAAAGATCAATGGATAAAATAGCAGTAAGGATTGTCTCGTAAAAAACGTGTCCAAGCTTCCGGTTTAGCGTAGAAACAACTTTTCCGGCTTTTTCAGCGGATGGTGCGACGGTGTGGTAGTCGCAAAACAGCTCGTAATTATCCGGCTGGCCGGATACCAGATAAATATCAGCGTGGGAGCATCTTTCCTGAATCTTTAATTCCCAGGCATCGTATACGCCGGTCAATATTCCGTTTGGTGTGTTTTCACAGATAAATACATGCATAATGTCCTGCTCCTGTCTTGAGGAAAATATTCAGGGAAATAAAAGTTTTACATTTATCTACGACAGCGGAAGCGGCTCCGTGGATAAGCCGGTATCGAACAGGCTCAATTGTTGATAACCGCTCTCACGGATCTCACGTGGTATCTGTGTCTTATCACCCATCAGATTGCGGCAGATATAATCTTCTTCCAGCTTCGTGCGGTACATCATCCTGCCGGAGCAGGTGATAAAATAAAGAGCGCGTTTCAACACAACACCTATCTTCTTGAGATCGGCAAAATCGAGGGTGCTGTGACGTCTTGCTTTTACAATGCGGCTGGCAGACTTATAGCCAATACCCGGGACACGGAGCAGCGTATCATAGTCTGCACGGTTGATCTCGACCGGAAAATATTCCAGATGCCGGATCGCCCAGTCACACTTGGGGTCGAGAAAAATATTAAAGTCCGGCCGCTCCGGACTCAAAAGCTCGTCGGCTTTAAATTTATAATAGCGGAGCAGCCAGTCTGCCTGATACAGACGATGTTCCCGCAGGAGCGGCGGACCGCCGGGCAGTGCAGGAAGATTGCTGTTGTGGGTGACATTCACAAAGGCAGAATAGAACACTCTCTTTAAATCAAATTTCTGATACAGATTCTCGGCAATGCTCACAATCTGGTAATCGTTTTCCGGGGTTGCGCCGATGATCATCTGTGTGCTCTGTCCTGCGGGTACGAACTTCGGGGCGTGCCGGTAAAGAGCGATTTCATTCTTATTTTCCGTAATACCGTTCTGAACCATGCGCATTGGCTTTAAAATGGTATTTCTCGACTTGCAGGGCGCAAGCCTTTTCAGGCTGTCTGCGGTAGGCAGTTCGAGATTAATACTCATGCGGTCAGCCAGAAACCCAGTTTTTTCAATCAGCAGAGGATCAGCGCCGGGAATCGCTTTCACATGGATGTAACCGTTAAAATGGTGCACAGTGCGCAATTTATAAAGGGTCTGGTATAAAAGTTCCATCGTATAGTTGGGGCTTACCATAATGCCGGAACTTAAAAAAAGACCTTCAATATAATTCCGCCGGTAAAATTCCATCGTCAGTTCGCAGACTTCCTCCGGGGTAAAGGCAGCCCGCCGGACATCGGAGTTACAATTATTCTGGCAATAAGAGCAGTTAAAAATACATTCGTTTGTAAATAAAATCTTGAGAAGGGAAACACACCGCCCATCTGCGGAAAAAGTATGGCAGATCCCACAGGAAATAGAGTTGCCAAGACCGATGCCGTTACCACTGCGGTCCACACCGCTTGATGTGCAGGCAACATCGTATTTTGCAGCGTCTGAGAGAATCGTAAGTTTTTCCATCAGTGACATATTTTGCTGGATTTTCATCTGGATGTGATCTCCTCCAATCAAAAAAATAAAATAGAACATATGTTCTGTGAAATGAGAATACCACATCCGGAAAAAGAATGCAAGAGAAAAAGACTGCCAATTTCTGGACAAAGCCAGGTGGAGAGCGGAGTGACATTGCTTCTCACCGGAGACGGAAATCTGGATGATCTGTTTTCACACATTGGCTGATGAAACTAATCTTCTAAGCTCGCAGTTCCCGAGCAGCTGATTCCAGAAATGTTCAAGAGGAATCTCTTCATACTGGCAGATCAGGCTGCAGTCTAAGGCTCCATGGGCAACGATCAGTACATTTTTTCCGGAAACAAATTCCGGCGTTAAAACATCGTGGATAAAAGAGCCGCTGCGGGCATACAAATGCTCAAGACTTTCCGCACCATCTACAGCATGATAATGGACAGGATCATGGAACAACGTGTATACCGGACATTCCGGTTTCTGTGTGACATGTTCTGTTCCTTCATACATGCCAAATCCCATCTCGCGGAGGCGGTCGTCCGTCAGGATCGGCGTGCCGCTCCCTTCCAGAAAAATTTCAGCAGTCTCCTGCGCACGCTGCAAGGGCGAACAATAGCAGATATCAAATCGCAGATCCCCATACTTTTTCCGCGCGTCTCTCGCCATCTGGCGGCCTTCTTCATTTAAAGGAATATCTTCGCTTCCCTGCAGGCGGTGGACTGCATTCCAGTCAGTTTTTCCGTGTCTCATGATATATAACATAATAAACAATATCCTTTCTTCTTATAATAGTAAAAATCATAAACGCATTGCGGACTCAATTCCCGGTGCGATTGAATTATATCCTATATTTTGTTAAAATGAAACCCTGATCAGAAAACAGCACCGGCACAACGCAGGAAATTGCATGACAGCTATTAATTTTACAGGAAAACTACCGATATATGAGTTAGAAAAATAAGCGTTCCGGCATTTACAGAGATCCGGACCGCAACCATGGAAGAACACAGGCTTATGCACACGGAGGTGTAGAACAATGGCAATAGAGGCTATGAAAGGGGCAGGAATGTCCTACGCGGGAAGTTCATCCGCATCAGATGTAAAAGCAGAGAGTCAGGCAAAAGTGGAAACTGCATCCAACGCAGCAGCTTCTGACGATCTCATGAAGAAAACCATTCAGATCGACACGAAAGAAACTGACAAAAACGGCAAAGACGGAAACCGGGACGACAGTCAGGCACAGCAGACGATCTCCGAGAATTCCCAGATCAAGAAAGCAGTTGACGAAATCAATAAGAAGGCACACAATTCCGAGGCAGTCTTCGGAATCCATGATGCAACCAACCGTGTTACCATCAAGATCGTTGACAAAGACACGAAGAAAGTCCTGAAAGAATATCCGCCGGAGAAAACCCTGGACATGATCGCAAAAGTCTGGGAGATGGCCGGATTATTAGTGGATAAGAAACTGTAGATCACTGTCCAAAAGACAGGAGCAGCAATAGACAAGTGACAGATGCAAACAGAAAATGATATAAATAAGTTACAAAACTGAAAGGAGCAGGATTATGCCAATCAGAATCACAGGTTTGAACTCAGGATTAGATACCGAAGCAATCATTTCCGCATTAGTATCTTCTTACAGTTACAAGACCAATAAATACAAAAAAGCACAGACCAAGCTCTCCTGGAAACAGGACGCATGGAAGACTTTAAACACAAAAGTTTACAGCTTCTATACAAGCTTGGACAGTCTGCGTTTCTCTAAAAACTACAATTTGAAATCAACCAAAGTATCTGATTCCACAAAAGCGACGGTTACAGCCAGCAGCTCTGCACCAAATGGTACACAGAAGCTCAACATCCTTAAGGTAGCACAGGCAGGATACCTGACCGGTGGTAAATTAGATGACAGTACCACAACCGGAACCACACTCGCTGAGTTGGGCTACACAGGCGGAAACGGTACAATCACCTTGACAAAAGGTGATGGAACAAAGAAGAATATCGAAGTCAGCCAGGGCACTACGGTCAACAACTTTATCAATTCTTTGAAAGAAGCCGGCGTGAATGCAAGCTATGATGATATCAACAAACGTATCTTCGTGAGCTCCAAAGATACCGGTAAGGACAATGACTTTACACTGACCGGTGGCAATGTGGATGGGGCGAATGCGTTGACGAAACTGGGATTGAATGTAAAATCAGATGCAACAGACGCAACCTATAAAACCTACATGCAGTATTATGGTGATGGAACGCAGTCAGGTATCACAGCAAAAGTAAATGAAGCGATCAAAGCCTATCAGGATGCCCAGACCGCATATAAGACAGCTGATGCCAAGAACAGCAACATAAGCGCAGGCTATGGTTATGCATCTGCGTATGCGGCAATGAAAGATGCATTTGCAAAGAGCGGATTAAGTGAGGCAGAGCAGGATCAGATGGTGAAGCTGGTGCAGATGTCCGCAACGGATCGCGCACAGTCTGTCATGGACAGCAATGGCAATATTTATAAGACTGAAAAGACAAACGATGATGGAAGCGTCATTTATTCTTATACAGATGCAAGTGGGAATAAAAGCTACATCCAGAGTGAGACAACTGATTCTGTAACAAAATATTATACTGCTACAGCAAGTGAAGTAAAATACAACAAGATCACTGCATCAGACGGCAATGAGTACAGTGAAGATGAGAACGGACTTTATGTAGATAAAGACGGAAAAAAATATTTTGTGGACGGCAGCAATTTAGTTGAGACAACCGGAACAAAAGTTGACGGCAGCTGGGAAAAGACAGCTGATGGGAAAATGGTCGCTTTTGAAGCCAGCAAAAAAGAAGAGGCGACAAAGACCGTTTATACCAAGGGCTCTGACGAGTTGAGCAACGCAAAATCCGGAACGACCGCTTATACAGATCTGGCAAAAAAGGCACAGGATGAAATGAAATTGTCAGACGAAGATATGAGTTCATATCTCTCTACATTGGCAACGAATGTCGGCACAGTGAATACTTATGAAAATACTGCTGATACCACTTTAGAGAATAGTAATGAGTATTCCAGAAAGAGCATTATCGATAAAGTACATAAGGCTTATACCGATAATGCGGCACAGGGCGTAACAGACCTTACCAATACATTTGCCGCTGCTATCGCCACCAACAAAACGACAATGAATACCAGCCAGAAGACCATGGATAATAATCAGGTGCTCGCTGATATTGCCGCAATGGGAGATGGTACAGAAAAAGATGCTGCGATTGCTTCATTTGTAAAACAGGTACAGTCAGCACACGACATTGCAAATAACACAAGTATTGAATACAATACAGATGCCAAGAAAATCGATGGCTGTGATTCTGAGATCTATTTAAATGGAATCAAATACACAGGAAGCTCTAACAGCTATTCCATCAACGGCTTAAATATTACGGCACAGGTAGTTACCGATACCGATGGAAAGGCAAGTGATGCGAATGCAATCAGTATCACAACATCTACTGACACGCAGGGAATCTATGATAAGATCAAGGACTTCCTGTCACAGTACAACAGCCTGATCAATGAGATCACATCCCTGTACAATGCAGATTCCGCAAAGGGCTATGAACCGCTGACAGATGATGAAAAAGATGCAATGTCTGACACAGAAGTAGAGAAATGGGAACAGAAGATCAAAGATTCTCTGCTGAGACGTGACGATAATCTGGAAAGCCTTATGAGTACCATGACTTCTGCAATGAGCGGTGCGGTTGAGGTAAATGGAAAGAAAATGTATTTGTCCAATTTTGGAATCAAAACATTAGGATATCTGAATGCACCAAAGAATCAGCAGAATGCTTATCATATTGATGGCGATGAAGATGATGCTAATTCTTCCGGTAATGCAGATAAGCTGATGACTGCAATTACCAATGATCCGGACACAGTGATCAATTTCATGCAGGGACTAGCAGAAAATCTATATGATTCTATCCATAAAAAAATGCAGACATCATCATTAAGCAGTATTTATACGGTTTATAATGATAAAGAGATGGCATCAGAGTATAGTGATTATACAAGTATTATTAAAAAGTGGGAAGAAAAATTACAGGACAAAGAAGATTATTATTATAAAAAGTTCTCTTCTATGGAGACGGCACTTTCTAAACTGAATAGCCAGACATCATCATTAAGTGGTTTATTTGGCGGTTGATATTTGGTATAATGGGAAATAGAAATACTTAGAATTATAAGCTAAAAAGCAGAGTGGATAGAATATATCTGCTCTGCTTAATACACAATAAAGACCAGGAGGGTATTATGTTAGCGAATCAGGGATATGCAGCGTATGCTAACAACAAAATCATGACAGCGTCACCGGCGGAGCTGACACTGATGCTGTATGAGGGTGCAATTAAGTTTGCGAATCTTGCAATAACAGCAATAGAAGAAAAGAACATTGAAAAAGCACATATTAACATTGTTAAAGTGGAACATATTATAGAGGAATTTCAAGCAACTTTAAATCACAAATATCCAGTTGCTAAAGACTTTGACGAGGTATATTCGTATCTGATGAATCGGCTTCGTGAAGCTAATATGAAAAAAGACAAAGAGATTATGGAAGAAGTGTTAAAACATCTGCGTACCATGCGCGACACCTGGAAAGAAGTGATGCGTACCGGCAGAACACATTAATTGGAGAATGGTGCTATGGCAGACAACCAGTATATTACAATCATGCTACAAAGCCTTCACAAGAAAGAGAAGGTTTTAAACAGCATCATACAGATCAATAAGCGTCAGAAAGAAGAACTAGAAAATCCTTCTTTAGATCCGGACGACTTTGATAAGACGGTAGAAGAAAAGTCAGAACTCATAGAACAATTAGAACTGCTGGATAACGGCTTTGAGAAACTGTATGAAAAAGTACGTGAAGAACTGCAGACGAATAAGGAAATTTATAAGGATGAGATTCTTAAGATGCAAGGCTGTATACGCACGTTAACAGACAGAAGCATGGAAATTCAGGCACAGGAAGCCAGAAATAAGCAGTTGATGGAGCAGAAGTTCGCAAGTGTGAAGAAACAGGTAAAAGAAATCCGTTCCAGCCAGAAAGTTGTGAACCAATACTACAAGAATATGATGAAGAAGGGCTATGTGGAACCGCATTTTCTTGACAATAAAAAATAATTGATAGAAAAAAAGAAAAAAATCTTTTTTTACTATAAAGTATTGGAGGGAATCTCCGATATATAAGTCAAGTAAAGAAAATTACTTGCAGGTGAAAGTTCAAACAGAGCGTACGGCTGGGAGGATGGAAACCTAATACAACAAAAAACAAGTACATAAAGTACAGATGCAGCATGGAAGCTGCATTATATTCAAGGAGGAAAATAATATGGTAGTACAGCACAATATGACCGCAGCTAATGCGAACAGAATGTTAGGAATTACAACTGGCGCACAGGCAAAATCTTCAGAGAAGTTATCTTCTGGTTACAAAATCAACCGTGCAGCAGATGATGCAGCAGGATTAACAATTTCTGAGAAGATGAGAAGTCAGGTTCGTGGATTAAATAAAGCATCTGACAATGCAGAAGATGGTGTATCTTTAATTCAGGTAGCTGAAGGTGCTTTAGGTGAAACTCATTCTATCTTACAGAGAATGAATGAATTGGCAACACAGGCAGCAAACGATACTAATACAACAGCAGATCGTACAGCAATCCAGAAAGAGGTTGATCAGTTAGCATCTGAAATCAGCAGAATCCGTTCTACAACACAGTTCAATACAATGAACTTATTAGATGGTAAATTTGCAACTAAAAATTTACAGGTTGGATCATTATGTGGACAGAAGATTACAGTCAGCATTGGTAATATGAGTGCTACAGCACTTGGCGTTGATGCGTTGAAAGTAACATCTTTCGCTAATGCAGGAGCTGCAATGAAGAGTGTTCAGAGCGCAATTAGTATGGTATCTGAACAGCGTTCTTATTTAGGTGCATTGCAGAACAGACTTGAGCATACAGTTGCAAATCTGGATAATATTTCTGAAAATACTCAGTCAGCAGAATCTCGTATCCGTGATACAGATATGGCAGAAGAGATGGTTACTTACAGCAAGAATAATATTCTTGCACAGGCAGGACAGTCTATGCTTGCACAGGCTAACCAGTCTACACAGGGTGTATTATCTCTGTTACAGTAATTATATGCAATTTAAAAGCCGGCAGTTTATACTGCCGGTTTTTTTCGTAAAGGGAAAAGAATGAAATTAGAGAATAGATATACAAAAAAGCAGATGCTAGAGGATACCAATGCATGTATTTTGAAATTATATGAAAATGAAAGCAAAAGAGCAATGGAACAGGTCTTAGTTTTATTGGAACAGTTTCAGGCAATGATTGAAAATTGTAATGAGGATGGCAACTTAAGCGAAAAAAGAAAGGGACTTTCTTTTTTGCATGAGCTTTTAGAACAATATAAATATGGGGATATATTAGCAATTGCAGATTGTTTACAAAAAAATGCAAAACAGTTTATAGAAGAATATTACGAGATAAATCAGAAGGAGAATAGTGGCCTAAGGCATGAATATATTTGAGAATAATATAACAATTTTAGAAAAAAAATATCCTGAAATTGCTCGAAAGATAAAAGAGATAAATATGGAGTCTACTACAGATCAGGTTCGGATTCAAAAGGCGGAAGATGGAGAGAAAGTAATAGAATTATATTGTCGAAAACATTGGTGGAGATTAAACAGTAAAATATCCCCGAAAAATGCAGCCGCTCAATATGCAGAGAGATATGAGATACGAATGTATGGGGTATATTTTGTATATGGAATTGCGGATGGGAAAAGTATTCGTCACTTATCAGAAAAATGTGATGATACAAATGTTATGGTTGTCTGGGAGCCAAATGTAGAAATACTGGCTGTAGCACTGCACAATTTCGATTTTGAAGATTTAATCGCAAATGATAATATTATATTATGTGTTCCAGAAGCTGAAGATAATATTGATGATATTTTACAGAAAGTTGTAAGCTACTCAAATATGAAATTGATTGAGTTTTGTATCCTTCCAAATTATGATGTGATATATACAAGGCAATGCGAGAAGTTTATGCAGAGCTGTATTAATAAAATGCAGGATGAGATTGTGCATAAGAGTACGAGATTGGGGTTCAGTCGTATGATACCACAACATATGCTATTTCACATGAAAAACATGATTTCGCAGAGAAATATCATGCAGATTAGAGAGGCATTTTTTACATATCCGGTAAAAGAGATACCGGCAATTATTGTATCTGCGGGTCCATCCTTAGATAAAAATGTAAAAGAACTTCAAAAAGCTCAGGGAAAAGCATTTATTATTGTAGTTGACGCTGCATTAAGAACCGTTTTAAAGGCGGGGGTAAAACCGGATCTTGTATGTACGATAGACCCGGAATCACCGGAACGTTTTTTTGAAGGTATGGATTTGAAAGATATTATATGGATGTATGGAAAGTGGACAAGACCATGGATTTTCCAGCAATACGGTGGAAAAATTTTTTATCAGGGGAATTATACAGGAATATGGAACAATATTTTGTCTGATGAGTTGGGTTATAAATTTCCAGCGGTGTTGACAGGTGGATCTGTTACCAGTGATGCATTTATGATAGCTGACTATATTGGATTTCGAAAAATCATTCTGGTAGGACAGGATATGGCATTTACTAATGGTATTTCACATACAAGTGGTATAGAGGGGGCATTTGGAGATAATGACGAGTATATTGACAGTAGATATCAGGTCTATGTAGAAGGAATTGATGGACAAAAATTAAAAACAGACTTTCAGATGTGGCGTTATAAAAAGTGGTTTGAAAAAATTATTGAGAAAAATGAAGGCAGGTTTAGAGTCATTAATGCGACGGAAGGTGGGGCTCTCATAAAGGGGACAATTAACCAGAGATTGAGAGAAACCATCAGTTCTGAATGTAAAATAGAGTTTGATGGATATAAAATATTAAATCAGATTGAACCGGCATTTACATCGGAACAGCAGGAAAAATTAGAAAATAAATTATCAGAATTAAAACAGGAAGCATCGGAACTGAAAAATATATTAAAACAGAATATAGAGAATCAAAATGAATTAATAGAGCATTTGGAACAAAACAATCAGAATGAAGCATGGATTGCAGACAAATTAAGAGCTGTAATGGAGCAAAATGCAAAAATAGAACAGTCACTAATCATGGAATTTCTTACTTATTATGCACAAAAGGAAGAATATGAAGTGGGTGATGATATATACGCAGATGAAAATATGAGTATTCCGGATATGATTAGAAAAAGCGTATATTTGCAAAATGGATATTTAAAGGGTGTAGAAATGTTGCAGGAGGACATGGATGAATATGCATTAAAAAGTTAGCATTGCTAACTTTTTAATGTATTCAAAATAGTTTTAACACGATGCGAAAAAGTGTGATGATCCTGCATTTTTCCCAAGGCATTTTTTACAATCTGAGTGCGTTCATAGTCGTGATGCAAATAATAATGAATTTTTAAAATAAAATCTTCTTTATCTTCATAATAAACAAAATCTTCGTTTGGAAAAAAATAATCCCAAAAATCAGCTTGGTAATTTGTAAGCAAAAATCCACCACTGCCCATGATATCCATGCAACGGAGTGGGATGCCGGACTGGATGCTTTTTAATGTGATATTTAGGTTAATAAGGCTGTTTCTAAAAACAAGTGGCATAATGGAGTACCAGTCAATAGGACCAACATATTGAGCATTAGGTATATCTTTAGGACGGTTATGTGTGTACAGTTTTAACTGGAATTGCTCTGAAGCGGATTTTAATAAAGAGATCCTTTCATTACTTGTAATTTTTCTGCAAAGAAAATAATTGGCATATACATATGCTACACTTTCGGTGCCATCTGGTAATGGTGTATAGGGAAGCGCTTTTTGCATGTCATTTAAAATAGGCTGAGTAAGAAGTTCTTCGAGAAAAAAAGAACCGTATACCTGTTGTTGTGCAGCCATAATCGCATTTAAGTAACCTCTTGTATAATCACTTATGGATGTAAGACGTTCAAAAAAATTATGATCTTCGTTATATAGAGATCCGACAAAAGAAACTTCTGAAGATAGTTTAGAACATAGTTCGGGTGGGCAGATAAGTTTGGAAAGTCGTTGTACATTAGCTGCCAGAGGAAGATAAAATACAGTTTGAATACCTGCATTTTTAAAAGTATAATAGGTTACTTTGTCAAACAAAAATACATAATTGCATGAGTTAATAAGACTGCAGGAGTACAGTGAAGTTAACGGACAGTCATAAACATAGGAAACATAAGGTATCCCATATTTTTGACAGCAGTTTGACAAAATCGGAAAATAATTAAAGGAGAATACAAAACTGTAGTGGTCAGATTCAACAAACTTAAAAAAATCAGATTCAAAGGATGCGTTTACACGATCCTGATAGGAGGGGTGAGAAAATAAGTCACATTGAATTTCATTTTCTTCAAAAGCATCAATCATGTCCTGCTTGGCAAATGCGGGTGTATCTAAAAAAACAATTTTCATAGTTTATGGGTTATCCTTTCGTGTATCCATAGGCTAGTGTAAGCATTTCTAACAGCCTTTGGGGATAGGTATGTTTTTTCATTATTGTGTCGAATCCGTTTTGGGCTATTTCAGTACGTTCTTTATCATGTTCTAAATAATATTCGGCTTTTTTTAACAAATCTTCTTCATCGGTGTAATAAACAATATCATAGCCGGGAGTAAAATAATCGGTTAGTTCAGGCTGATAGTTTGTCAGTAAAAAACCGCCACATCCTAATATGTCAAATATTCGTAAAGGAAGACCATTCCGTATGGCTTTGGCAGTTATGTTTAAGTTGATTTTACTGTGATGAAAAACAAGTGGCATTTCAGTAAGGGTTTTAACAGTGCCACAGTTTTTGACAGACAGGCCGGTTGTATCACTTGCAGTATATAAATTAACTGGAAAATGTGCGCCTAATAATTTCATGGTTGAAATCCGTTCTATGGCAGAAACAATGGGGTCAAGAAGGAACTGTGCATAGGAAGAACGGGCGTTTTCTGGTGTTACACCTTCGAAGTCACATTGATTTTTTGCGATAGTACTCAGTTCGCTTACAATAGAATCAGATAAAAGAGATTCTAAAAAATGATAGCCATAAACTTTGGATTGTGCCGTCATAATACTGTAAAGATAACCCTGCAGATAATCGGATAGCTGACCTAATTTATGATAATCACATTTTTCAGTGTACAGGGATCCGACAAAGGAAATATCATTTGAAAATTTTGCTTTATCGTCTGCGCTGCCAGAGTGAATGACAGATGACCAGCGGGCAGGATTGCTTGCAAGGGGAAGATGGAAAATACAATTCTGGTTGTAATGGATAAAGGTATTATATTGTGCGCTGTCAAAAAGAAAAATGCGATTCCATTCATTATAAATTGCCGGAGAATATAACTCAGCCACAGGACTGTCAACTGTCCAGCAAAGATATCTTATTTTAAAAATATTACAAACCTCTGAAATAAAGGGATAAAAATTGATACTGAACACAAAATCATAGGTATGCAAAAAAAGGGTATCGGACAAAAGTGATACGCCATCAGAAGGAGTAAAATTTTTATTATAAATTTCAATTGTAATTTCGTCCACAGTGTTACCTAATTGTTTAAAGGCATCAATGATATCTGGCTCACAAATGCTGCCGTAACGGTAAAAAAGTATGTTCATTCTCAGAAATCCCTTTGTATAATTGTTATTTATATGCCGTTATTATATACTAATTTGTAGGCATCTTACAAGCCAATATAAAAGGGAATGAAGGTAAAGTTAAAAATAGAGGTTATGAGAATGCACTAAAAGTTCGATATAAATATAGAATATATAGCGGCAGGATGCTGCAGAGTAAAGCAGGAGGCTTATTTATGTTAAACGGCAAGACAATCTTAGTCACCGGTGGAACCGGCTCTTTTGGCAATCAATTCATTACATATGTTCTAGAACATTATGAACCAAAAAAAATCATTGTATATTCCAGAGATGAATACAAACAATTTATAATGGCAAATAAATTTAAGCAATATAAAGACAAATTACGTTTTTTTATCGGTGATGTAAGAGATAAAGAAAGACTTTATCGTGCATTTGATGGAGTAGATTATGTAGTACACGCAGCAGCTTTAAAGCAGGTGCCGGCATGTGAGTACAACCCAATGGAAGCTGTTAAGACTAATATCAATGGTGCGATGAACATTGTTGACGCAGCACTTGATTGTGGGGTAAAGAGAGTGGTTGCTTTATCAACAGATAAGGCTGTAAATCCGATTAATTTATATGGAGGTACAAAATTAGTTTCAGATAAGCTCTTTATTGCTGCTAATGCATATGCTGGAGCAAAAGATGTATGTTTTTCAATTGTTCGATATGGTAATGTAGCTGGAAGTAGGGGCTCTGTTATTCCGTTCTTTAGAAATATTGTTGCAGATGGTGGAAAAGAACTGCCGATTACAGATTATAGAATGACACGTTTTTGGATTAGTTTGGATGAGGGTGTACAGTTAGTAATAAAAGCTCTGTCTGAGGCAAAAGGTGGCGAAACATTTATTTCTAAAATTCCGTCTTTTAAAATTACTGATTTAGCACAGGCAATTTTACCGGGATGTGAAATGCCGGAAGTAGGTATTCGTGAAGGCGAAAAGCTGCATGAAATTATGGTTACGAGAGAAGATTCGATGATGACATATGAATATGAGAAACATTTTATTGTTTATCCACACTTTGACTGGTGGGATGATTCAAAAATTCAGCCGGGAGGAAGAAAAGTCGAATCAGGATTTGAATATAGTTCAGGTAAAAACACAGAGTGGTTGTCTATAGAGGACATTGCAAAAAGATTGGAAAATGTGAAAGAACATTAATAGATGCGAAAGATGGAGGATATTTAAATATGATACAATATTGTAAACGCTGCTGTCTGCCGAGTACAAAACCACATTTGTCATTTGATGAAGAAGGAATTTGTAATGCATGCAGAAATTATGAAAATCGAAAGAATGTAGATTGGGACGAACGAAAAAAAGAATTATTAGATATATTAGATAGGTATAGATCCAAAGATGGAAGTAATTGGGATTGCATTATACCAGTAAGCGGTGGCAAGGATAGTACATATCAGGTTGTTACGATGCTGGAGTTGGGAATGAACCCATTATGTGTAACAGCTACAACCTGTGATTTGACAGAAATCGGAAGAAAAAATATAGAAAACATCAAAAAGATGGGTGTTGATTATATTGAAGTGACAACAAATCGTGTTGTTCGTGCAAAACTGAATCGTATCGGACTGATCGAGGTAGGGGATATTTCATGGCCGGAGCATGTAAGTATTTTTACAGTTCCGGTACGTATGGCGGTTAATTTTAATGTTCCATTGATTATCTGGGGGGAAAATTCTCAAAACGAGTATGGTGGTCCAGCCGCAGCGGTTGAAAATAATGTTTTAGACCGCAGATGGTTAGAGGAATTTGGCGGAATGTTAGGATTGCGTGTAAATGATCTGGTTGGGCAGGAAGGAATTACCAAAAAAGATCTGATTCCATTTACATATCCAACAGATGAGGAGTTGAAACGTGTCGGTGTAACAGGAATTTTCCTTGGATATTATATCCCATGGGAAGGACTGCACAATGTTCTTGTGGCAAAAGCACACGGATTTGAAAGCTGGGGAAAAGTAGTAGAAGGCGATTATGATGATTATGAGAATCTTGATAATTATCAGGCAGGAATTCATGAGTATTTTAAATACTTAAAATTTGGATTTGGTCGATGTACGGATCAGGCATCCATGCATATAAGAAGGGGCAGGATATCAAGAGAGGAAGCAATGCGGGTAATCAAAGAACGTGATGGCGCTTTCAGATGGACATATCTTGACAAAAAGCTGGAAGATATTCTGGAGCCGATAGGTGTTACAGTTGATGAATTTGTTAAAATATGTGATGAGTTTACAAATAAAAAGTTATTTGTAACTGATAAAAATGGTAAATTAGTGAAAGATAAAAAAGGTAATTTGACAAAGATTAATTATGATAATGTAGATGAGGGTAATTAATAATGGAGACAGCAATTATCGATTATGGAATGGGAAATCTTCTGTCAGTACAGCGAGCATTTGAAAAATGTGGGTCTGATGCCATTATTATCGATAATCCATTGGAACTCCGGGAGGCCGAGCATATCGTGCTTCCCGGAGTTGGTGCATTTCCGGATGCAATGGAGAATTTGAACAAAAATGGATGGATTGAAGAATTAAATCTGGCTGTGAAGAAAAAGGAAATACCATTGTTGGGTATTTGCCTAGGCATGCAGCTTCTGGCGGAAAGAGGTTATGAAGTACGGAAGTGCAATGGTTTAGGATATATAGAAGGAGAAATTGTTCGATTTATGCCATCAGAAATGAATGAGAGAATACCGCATGTTGGATGGAATAATATTGAAAAAAATTTAGAGATACCATTATTAGATGGAATACCGGACAATACAAATTTCTATTTTGTACACAGTTATTATTTCAAGGCATTACGAGAAGAAAATATAGCGGCGGTAACACCTTATTGTGGAGAGTTTCCTTCTATAGTTGTGAAAGATAATATTGTGGGAACACAGTTTCATCCTGAAAAAAGTCAGAAAGCCGGTTTTAAAGTAATAAAAAATTTTCTCAGGATGTAATGAAAGGATAAGAAATGTTAAAAGTAAGGGTTATCCCAACGTTATTATATAAGTCAGTAGGACTTGTAAAAGGTGTAGGCTTTAATTCCTGGCGCAGAGTGGATACAGTTTTACCAGCGATTAAGGTTTATAATATGAGGGAAGTAGACGAATTAATTCTTCTTGATATTGAGGCAACAAATGAAAATAGAGATCCGGATTATGATGAAATCAGAGATTTTTCGAGAGAATGTTTTGTGCCGTTCTGTGTTGGCGGTGGAATTCACAATATAGAGCAGATTAGGCAGCTATTACGTGCAGGTGCAGACAAGGTTGCAATTAATACAGCAGCGTATAGTAATATTTCGCTTATCACAGAAGGTGCGGATTTGTTTGGCTCACAATGTATAGTTGCAAGTATAGATTGCCGAAAAATAGGAACGGAATACCATTGTTTTTCGCATAACGGTACAGTTGATACAGGATATCAGGTAGAGCAATGGGCAAAAAAAGTGGTAGATGCTGGTGCGGGAGAAATTTTATTGACATCCATAGAACTTGATGGAACTATGGAAGGTTATGATATAGAATTAATAAAAAAGGTAACAGCAAGTGTTTCTGTACCTGTTATTGCTTCTGGAGGAGCTGGAAATTATGAGCATATGAGAGAGGCTATAGTTGATGCAGGAGCATCTGCAGTTGCGGCAGCAAGCATTTATCATTTTACAGAGCAGACACCGAGAGAAGCAAAAGAATATTTGCAGGAGCATGGGGTTGAGGTTCGGCTTATTTAGACTTTAAGGATTATAAATATGAAAAAAGTTATAGAAACACAGACCACCGGAATAGATGCAATTGAATTGTTAATGGATGAAACATTATGTGAAGGTAGGATAGTTATTCCTAAAATGATGGTAAAACAGGCAGGTGGAGTGAACCAGAAACTAAAAGCAGGAAAAAAATATGAGCTTATGATGCGTATTGCGGAAATGTTTCCTATTGAACTTATAGAAACGAACGAAAATGCAGTCGCAGATAACAGCATCATATTGGAGGATGATACACCAGAGAAAAAACAGGATTATGGATGGAAAACAGATTGTTATATTGCATCAAAATATGCTGAAGAACTGCAAAAAAGAAATTTATTTGATGTAGTTATTCAGACAATACTAGAAGATGGAAATGTAAGAAAGAACTATAATGAGACAGTATATTTTTTGGAATTAATGCTTAAAAAGAGTGAAGAATATTATCGAATTGATGATATGACAAAACCGATTCTAATTTATAAAGGGGATGATATTTGCCATAATGTGTTGACTGTGTTTGCAGAAGAATTTGGAAATGCATTAGAACAGATGGGAAAAAATGTAATTTATTTTGACATGGCAAAAGAACCGATTGGAAACGTAACACGTTATATGAATCAGCATTTTTGTGCAATTATTGGCGTACAGTCCTACATGTTTTCTATTAAACTGAGTGATGAAAAACATTATATACATGAATATATTTATGGCCCCAAATTTAATTTTATTTTTGACCACCCAATCTGGTTAAAAAATCATTTAAATCATCATTTACAGTATTTTACAGTATTGACACTTGATGATAATTATGTTGACTTCGTAAAAAAACATTTTAAAATGAATGCTATTTTGTTTCCCCCTGCAGGGATAGAGAAGGCAGGAGAGGAACAGAAAAAATATGGACTGACATTTATTGGTACATATAATGATTACAGAAGCCAGCTTCCTGTTATTCATCAAATGAATCGTTCGATGCGTTTTTTCGCAAATCATTTGCTAAGTATTATGAGAAAAAATACTTGGTTAACGGCAGAAGATGCGTTTGATAGGACCGTTAAGGAACGAAGATTAATATTGAGTGAGAACGAATACTTAGATTTATTTTATGAGATGCGTCGGGTATTTTATTGTGTTATTCATTATTATCGTGAGCATGTATTAAAAACCATTGTAGATAATAATATAAAGGTGGATGTGTTTGGAGATAGTTGGAAAGACTCTCTTTTTTACGGTCATCCTAATGTGATATGGCATCCAGATGTTACTGTGGAAGAAAGTATAACAATTTGGAAACAATCGAAGCTCTCGTTAAATATTATGTCATGGCATAAGGCTGGATTTACGGAAAGGATGGCAAATATCATGTTGGCAGAAGCCGTTTTGGTTACGGATGATACAGCATACCTCAACGGTCGCTATAATGAGAATGACATGCTGGTTTTTCAGCTAAACCAATTAGAAAAACTGCCTTCTAAAATTCAGAAGTTGTTGTCAGATGATAAAAAGAGAATTGAAATTGCAGAAAATGGACGAAAAAAAACGAAGGAAGCGCATACATGGCAAAAACGAGCCCAGAGTTTTGTAGATTTTTTATCGGAAATAGAATAAAAAATTTATTAAGAGACAGAAGAATTATGCCGATATTAATAATAGTATTTACAGAAAGGAAAAGCTACAGGAGTGGCAGTGTATATCATGGAAGATAACAGAAAAGAACAAATTGAAGCATTACAGGTATTAACTGAATTTAACGGACGTTTAGTAAAAAATATGAGTATCCTTGTTAAAGAATTATCAGGGGAACGCCTTGATGACACGGATAATTTTGAAAAGGCAATTATTGATGCAATTAACTGGGAAATTGAAGTGCTGAATGGAACGATGGAACTGTTAAATGAAGGAAAAGAAAGAATTAATAAAGAATCTTTTAATAAAGCGGTAGTAGCATTAGGAGAAGCGGTTGCTTCAAAAGATGATGCGAAAATGGCAGAGCAGTTTAAAAATATAATTCCTGTGTTTGAAGATTTAGGAAAAGCAGCAGAAGAAGTAATTAAATAAAATGGAAAGGAAAAACCAGCTTTTTAGTTATGTTAAGAAGCTGGTTTTTAATATAGGTTAATGAATGAAAAATTTGACAGTTCAAAATATAATTTAAGCTTGCGTAGGGCAAAGTTGGAGGATGCCGAATTTTTATTTATACTTAGAAACGATAAAACAGTTCGGGAAAATTCTTTTCAGACCAATGTAATTGCGTATGAACAGCATTTAAACTGGTATAAAAACAAAATGCAGGATGAAAAAACACAAATTTACATTTTACAGATAAATAAACAAAATATAGGACAGGTCCGGGTAGATGAGGAAAACTCGGATTTGGAAATTTCCTATGCAATTTGCCAGGAATATCGGGGGAAAGGGTATGCAAAATGGATGTTAGGTACTTTGGAGAAGGAGTTGAGGAAAGTGGAAAACAACATTGGAAAATGTTTGGTAGGAGATGTGAAAAAAGATAATATCAGTTCGCAAAAAGTGTTTCTTTCACTTGGGTATATTGAGTCAAAGATGACCTATGGATTTCAATATAGAAAAAGAATATAGCATACAAATAAAATAAATATATTATTTCATCCGTATGCTATATTAAAATTAATTCCAAAGATTACAAATTGAATATTTTGAGGTAAGGCGCTTTGACATAAAGTCTTTTGGGGTGTCGGAACAATTGGAAGTGAAATATTCAATTGCATCCAGAATATCAGCACAGGAGTTTCCTACATTGGAAAAAACACGCGAGCCTTTTTCACGAACATAAGAAAAAGATTCAGGAAATGAAATTAGTTGTTCCATATCTTTTCTAAGGTTTGCTTTTGTGGATTTAATGACATAATCCATTGGAACAACGGCATAGCGGCTTGGTGTGGTGTCAGGAATGAGCCAATCGGTTACAGCAATACTTGTTTTTCCAAACATTAAGGCTTCTGCCATGACACTGGATTCATCGGAAACAACATAATCACACATTGCAAGTGCAGTCATAATGCTTTCTTCGGGTTCAATATAATATACGTTATCATACTTTCCCTCATGTAAGGCACGCATATTCTTTATATTTTCAATAATATTAGAATATTTTTCAGACCAATGGGCTTGTTTAATGAGTAAGTTTACATTTAAAGAGGAAAGAGCTTTAATAAAATCATCCTCTTTTCCATCATTTTCCCACGAAGGTGCATATAAAATAGAAACATCATATTTTAAATGAAACTTATTACGTAATTCTTCAACATGTTGTAAAAGTTCTGGAGAAGAAACCAGGTCGCTTTTCGGATATCCGAGTTCATAAGTACCACACCGTGGATTAGCATAGTATTGGCAGGAACATTGCCTCCACAAATCAGCCCAGAAGTCACCGGGAACAATACCGATATCAAATTTATTCCAACGTTCTAATTCCCATAGATTAGGCCAACGATTATGTCCTTGTGCTAAATCGTGGAGAAGAATTACAGAAAATTTTGAGTTTTCAGGGTGACATACATGCTGGCAATAGATGCCAATTTCTGCTGTGGCAAGGGTGTTATCCGTAAAAGTAATTTTGTAACCGCGTGCTGCAGCTTCATCAGCAATTGGTTTTAAATTATAATATTCGCCCATGTCAGTGTAAAAAAAAGTAATATCTTTTTTGCAGGAAATAAAATTCTCTGTTTTGGTAAAATCACATGCTGTTACAGGAGAAATATCAAAAAAGTTTTGACTTTCATAGTCTGATAAAAGTTTTTGATAATCAGTGTTTAATTCTTCATCAATTAAAGTATTTGTCAGAATGGATGATGCCAAAGGAAGATAAGTATATACAATATTTGCAGAATAAAGTAATTGGTATAAAAGTGCAGTACACTGCATGGAATGAGGAATGCATATATTAAATAAACGTAGTTTCTTTGCATAATCAGCTGATATTAGTAATGTAGATAAATCGCCATATAAGTTTACAGTGTTTGCAAGACTATAAGTTAACAGCTGTTTTCCTTCAAAAATATGGTTGTCAAGCATGTCCTGATAGATAAAGTCAGGGTGGGCGATGGTTACGTCATTTATATCAATAAAATTGCGTGTGCAGATAATTCCGTTAGCAGTTGGAGCTTCCTTAAGGAAAGAAATAAGCAGCGAAATACGGTTTTTATCATATTTATGCTTACAGTCAAAAAAACAAATGTATTCGCTTTCTACGGATGTAATACATTGGCAAAATTCTTCTAGCAGATTATCGGCGGAGAGGCAGATAATATCAAGATTTTTGTAATTCTGGAAAGTTTTTACATTTTCAAGACAGGTTTGCGTAGCTTCAGAAGATTGTTTGATGTATATAAGCGTTACGCTTGGTCCGGCTGATACGGTGAGAGAATTCATGCATACCATATAAAAGTCGTCATACCCGAAAGTAGACTTATATATTTTAAGACATTCATGCGTGGTGTTATAATCTTTTGCAGAGAGACATTGCTCTATTAACTGTATCATTTGAGCTTTTGGGGATAAATTATTCATGTTTTTATATACTAAATGTAAAACTTAGTCCATACCTTTCTATACAAAATTTAAAATAAGCGTATTTACTTAATTCCATAAACTACAAATGGAATATTTAGAAGTTAATCTTTTTTCTAGAAAATTTGTCAAGATATTAGGATTATCTGATGTAAAGTATTCAATTGCATCCATAATATCGGAACAACAATTTTCAGCATTTGAAAAAAGATTCTTTCCCTTCTGAAAGACAGTAGAATAACTTTCAGGTGAAGATAAATATTTTTCAATATCCGTGCGCAATGTTTTCTTGGTGGATAATATGGCATAATCTGCAGGAATAGCATATCGGCTTGGAGTAGTATCGGGGATAAGCCAGTCCGTAACGGCAATGCTCGCTTTGCCAAACATTAAGGCTTCAGCCATAACATTTGATTCATCAGAAACAACAAGATCGCATATTGCAAGTGCGGTCATAATACTTTCCTCCGGTTCAATGTAAAATACATTGTCATATTTTCCCTCATGAAGAAGACGCATCTGGTGTATATTTTCTGTAATATTGTCATATACATCAGACCAGTTTGCCTGCTTGATAAGTAAATTGACTTTTAAAGAAGAAAGAGCTTGGATAAAGTCATCTTCTTTTCCGTCATTTTCCCATGATGGAGCATAAAGTATAGAAATATCATATTTTAAATTTAGTTTTTGACGTAGAGCGTGGGCGCATTGCGCAAGTTCTGAAGAGGATACCAAATTACTTTTGGGGTAACCGAGTTCATAAGTTCCACATCTTGGATTGACATAATATTGACATGCACATTGACTCCAGAGATTAGTCCAGAAGGTACCGGGAACAATACCAATATCAAATTTATTCCAGGGTTCATATTCCCAGATATTTGGTTTATGCCCCTGGTTTAAATCATGTAACAAAATTACAGAAAACTTTGAATTTTCAGGGTGGCATACATGCTGACAGTAAACACCAATTTCTGCAGGAGTAAAAATATCGTTAGTGAAAGTTACTTTGTAACCGCGGGAAGTAGCTTCATCAGCAATGGGCTTTAGATTATAGTATTCGCCCATATCGGTATATATAAAAGTAATATCTTTTTTACATATAACATAATTCTGTGTTTTGGTAAAATCAGTTAGAGTAGTTGGTTTTTGTGGCAAAAGCGGGTACTGCGTGTTACTTAAAAATTTTTGAAAATCACACACTAATTTGGTATCATTATAAGCAGGAGTTAGGATAGTTGATACCAAAGGGATATATGTATATAAAATTTTAACGGAATAAAGCAGTTCATATAGTAAGGATAGCTGTTGCATTGAATTAGGGGTGGATACACCAGGGAAAGACAGCCTTTTAACATAGTCTGTTGATAGTAACAGGGTAGATAGATTTCCATATATGTTTATATTATTTGTGATACTATAGGTTAATAACTGATTTCCATCAAATGTATGCTCATCCAGAACTTCTTGATAAATCGTCTGAGGATGTGCAAGAATTGTGCCTTTGGAGTCAATAAAATTTCGACTGCAGATAATTCCATCAATGCAGGAGTTAGCTGTAAACAACGAAAGCAGAACAGAAATACGATTTTCATTATATTTATGATTACAATCACAAAAGCAGAGATAACGACTGGAAGTAGTGGCAATATAGTTGAAAAAGTCTTCCAATAAATTATCTGCTGATAAACATATAATCTCAAGATTGCGATAATTGTTGGAAAGTTTCAGGTTTTTAAGACAGTCGGATTCATTTTCAGCCGCTTGCTTGATATAAATAAGGCTTACTAATGGTTCTGGTGTTGGCGAAAAAGAAGATAGACAAGTGATATAAAAATCATCATAGCCAAAAGATGATTTGTAAATTTGCAGGCATTCAAGGGCAGTATGATGATCGTTAGCCAAAATGCATTGTTGGGTTAATTGCATCATTTGTTCTTTGATAGATGAGTCACTCATAATTATTGTATTACTAGCAGGGAGAAAACTAGTTTATACCTCCTATTATTTTAATGATAAAACTAGTATATACAAAATAATTTTGGTTTACAACTAAATTTAGTGCTGTGTAATTTTAATAGATAAACGGATGTAAAATATAGGAGGAAGAAATGACAGAGGAACAAAAACAAATTGTAGACACAATGAAAGAAATATCAGAAATGATTGAGTCTGATCAGTTGCCAATAAACCAGTGTCCGTTTTCGGATTTACGAACCGTGTATTATTGTGCATTATGTTATCCGAATGATATAACACGCGCAGAAAGTATGGCAGCAGACTATTGCAAACTTTTACAAACGGTAGCATCTATGGGAGCAAAGGAAGAATTATGCCAGATGTTAAAACTGATGATTAAAAGTATGGAGTATGAATATGAAAAGAGAAATTATTATGAAGAACAGAACATACTTTTAAAGAAACGTCTCGAAGATGAAAAAAATAATCATTCTATTTATGATGAAATTGTAGAATATTATAAAGCAGACAGAATTAATGAAAAATTTTTGAATGAGCATACTTACCAATCACTTATTTGTGTGAAAGAAAAAGGAAATATAGATTTATTTAAAAAGATTTCAAGTGAAGTATATAGAAAGAAATTAGAACAATTGAAGGAAAAAAAAGTAAAAAAAATTGTATTCTTTTTAAAAGACAGTGCAGAGTGGAGCTGTGAGGAATTATATCAAAAATTCAGTCAAACAGCGGAATATGATGTTTCTATTGTCGTGGCACCATTTTATGCCGGAACAGATAAAACAATTCAGGATACATATATGGATACTATAAAGTATTTTGAAAAAAGAAATTTCCGCACGATTGGAATGTATGATATTTACCAAAACAGATTTAAAAGTTGGAAAGAAATTGGTGTGCCAGATATTGTATTTCATTTAAACCCTCATTACACAGCTTTTCGGGAGAGCAGTGATATTTGCAATTTTCCATTAAGTATTTTGAATGTATATATACCTTATGGAATAATGACATATGGAAATGTTGAACAACAATTTAACCAACTGTCACATATGCTTTACTGGAAAATTTTTTGTGAAACACCGCTTCATAAATCAATGGCTTTAAAGTATGCAGATATAGGAGATTATAATGTTATTTATAGTGGTTATGTAAAAATGGATTCATTTTTAAATTTACATACAAAAAATGAAAGAAAAATATGGAAAATACCATCGGGTGTCGATAGTAAAAATATAAAAAAAATTATATATGCACCACACTGGTCGGTAAAGGATGCATTTACAGGATTTGGAAATTTTGACAAAATATATATGCAAATCTATGAATATGCAAAGAATAACACAAAAACAACATCATGGGTATTTAGACCACATCCAATGCTACGTGCGGGAGTAGTCCAGCAGGGAGTTTTTAAATCAGAGGAAGAATACGATAATTACCTTAAAATGTGGAATCAGTTACCAAATGCACAAGTGATAGAAAGCGGAATGTATGTAGATATTTTTGAAACATCGGATGCAATGATTTTAGATAGTGTTTCATTTTTAGCAGAATATTTGTACATGCATAAGCCGATGCTTTTTTTGGCAAGAGACCGTAATACATTTAATGATTTTGGAAAAGAGTTGGTAAAAGTATTATACAAGGTAGATGGCGGAGATTTTGATGGAATTAGACGATTTATTGAGACGGTTGTAATGAAAAAACAGGATACAATGCAAAAGCAGCGGGATAATTTTTTTGAGGAATATTTGAATTACGAAAAAAGAAATGGAATGTTAGCAAGTCAATATGTGTATCAGTATATTGATAAGCAAATTCATAAACAGGGAGAAAATGAATGAGAGTACTTTTTTTTCAATGGTATTCCTTTATGAATAAGGGAATAGAAAAGGCTTTAAAAAAACTTAATATAGAATATAGTGTTTTTTTCTGGCAGTTTGATGATTGGGAAACAGATGAAATATTTTTGCAAAAGTTTAAGGAAGAGTTAGAAAAAGAAAATTATACAGTTGTTCTTTCCGTAAACTATGCGCCGCTTGTTTCTGAAATTTGTGAACAAAAGAATGTCAGATATTTGGCCTGGATATACGATTCGCCATTACATATCAGGGATTTATCGTCATTGAAAAATAAATGTAATTATCTTTTCTTTTTTGACAGAGGACAGGCAGAGGAGTATAAAAAAATTGGGGCAAATGCAATGCATATGCCATTGGCAGTAGACACAGATATTTTTGGAAAAACGATAAAAAGTGATAGTAAAAGATACCGGACAGATGTATCATTAATTGGTAAGCTTTATCAGACGGAATATGCAGACTACATAGGATGTTTAAGTGAGTATACTAAGGGGTATTTAGAAGGGATTATTAATTCACAGTCAAAAATTTATGGTGGATATTTAATACCGGAATTAATTACCCAGGAATTGCTGGACAGAATTAATAAGGATTATAAAGAGAAAAAAATCGACTTTAAAATGGGGTATAGGGAACTGGAATTTATGCTTGCCTGTGAGACAACAGGAAGGGAAAGGTATACATCATTGGCATTACTTTCAAATCATTTTAAGGTTGATTTATATTCTACAGATGAAGAAAAAAATCTGCCAAATGTCATGTTTAAGGGGTATGCAGACTACTATACACAGATGCCGCAGATTTTTTATGGAAGTAAAATAAATTTGAATATATCATTAAAAACGATTCGAACAGGGATACCTCTTAGAGTGATTGATATTATGGGTTGTGACGGCTTTGTGATAACAAACTATCAGGAGGAAATTGCAGAGTATTTTAAGATAGATGAGGAGTGTGTGGTGTATGACAATCTAGAGGACTTGTACGAAAAAACCAGATACTATTTAGAACATGATTCGGTGCGTGAAAAGATAGCAGACGCAGGATATCAACGGGTAAACAGGGATTTTACTTTTGAGGACAGATTGCAGCGAATGTTTCAAAAGATAAAATAAAGGAGATAGGGTAAAATGTACGATGAACTGATAAAAAAATTAAATCCAAAGCCTGAATTTAATTTAAAATGGTATAACGATGTAGATTTGTATTCAGATGGAGATGTTGAGAATAAAATAATTCAATTAATTGCAGAAAACGAGCCGGAACATTATACAGATGCTATTTATAATAATTTTAGCTGGCCTACATATTATCATTTAATACATTTGCGAAAGAATATTTTAAATTGGTATGATTTTAAAAAGGATAGTGATGTTTTGGAAATTGGATGCGGTATGGGAGCTGTAACAAGTGTATTGTGCGATAATTGTAAAACGGTCACAGCGGTAGAATTGTCAAAAAGAAGGGCAACAGCAACATTGCTACGTTGCAGGGAAAAGGAAAATTTAGAAATTATTGTAGGTAATTTGAACGATATTCAATTTGATAAAAAATTTGATTATATTACATTAATAGGTGTGTTTGAATATCAGGGATGTTATACCGATTCAGATAATCCGTATAAAGATTTTTTAATTAAGATAAAGCAGTTATTAAAGCCGGATGGAAAGCTACTGATTGCAATTGAAAATCAGTATGGACTCAAATATTGGTGTGGAGCGTTAGAGGATCATACAGGACTTCCTTTTGATGGAATGAATCAGTATAAGTTTACAAAGCGTGGAGTAAGAACTTTTTCGAAAAAAACGCTGGATAAGATAATAAAAGAGAGTGGATTTAAAAATACGTACTTTTACTATCCACTTCCTGACTATAAGCTTCCAACAGTTGTATATTCGCAGGATTATTTGCCTCAGAATGAAAATATGCAGAATTTACAGTGTTATTATGTCCCAGATAAGTCTACACTAATTGCAGATGAAATGGAATTGTATAAAGACATTATAGATAATGGAGTGTTTGAATTTTTTGCAAATTCATTTCTGGTAGAGTGTTCAGACAGTGAAGATATTGGAAAAATCACTTTTGCAACTATGGGAAGTGAACGACAGGAAAAGTATCGTATAGCAACTAGATTTGTTGATAATAAAGTTGTTGAAAAAATAGCATTAACAAATTTGTGCAGAGAAGTACATTTAAAGCAGATAACAAAAAATGAACAGGCATTAAAGCGATATGGAAGGGATGTTTTGGAAAGTAAATGGGATGATACTGGAAAAATTGTCTCTGATTTTGTGAAAAAACCATTGCTGGAAGATAAAGTATTGGAAGCATGGGGCGATAATAATATTGAAAGAGTATTTGAAGTATTTGATATTTTATATGAGGAAATATTAAATTCATCGGAATGTGCTGAGTGGCAGAATAATATCTTGTACAGTTTAGGAGCAGATATAGCAGAAGATGAATATGCATATGGACCGATTCTTCGTGTGGCATATTTAGATATGACATTAAGAAACGCATTTTACGAAGCTGGAAGTATATGCTGGTTTGATCAGGAATGGATTTTAGAAGATGTGCCGGCAAAGTTTGTTTTATGCAGGGCAATAGCGCAATTTTATTATGCATATCCTGATTTTGAAAAGTTTTGTTCAATGCAGGTTTTATTGGATAAATATGAGATAACAAGTGTTTATGGGGAATTCCAAATTTTAGAACATATGTTTACAGAATTAATATTTGATGAAAAACAGTTAATAGAAAGTGCGGCATTTCGTGGAGGAGATAAGGAAACATGTATTTCTAATATTAAAAAACTGATGTCTTGATGAATAGTGATTTTAAAGAATAAAAAAGAAGATAGGATTGGAAAAGATAATGCGGATAAAAAATAAAATAGAAAATATTGATTATAAGGAAACAAAACTTTTCTTTAAAAAACGTGCTGAAAAATTTCAGGAAAATAATCCTTATTCAGTTACAATGTATCAGGATAATAATGCTGAAATCGTGAAACAAAGAAACAAAAAAGAAATTGAAAAATTGCTGCCCAAATTACATATAGAAAAAAATTCAAGAGTATTGGATGTAGCATGTGGAATAGGAAGATGGGCAGATGCGCTGTCAGATGATATTACAGAATACTGTGGTTTGGATTTCAGTGAAGAATTAATAGATATTGCAAATAAGAGAAATGATAAAAGTAAATTTTCTTATTGTGTAGGAAGTGCTAATGAAATTGAAACTGTATTGAAAAAAAATGGAAAAGGCTTATATAATAGAATTTTAATTATGGGTCTTTTAATATATTTGAACGATACGGATATGGTAAGTACTTTGGAACAAATACAAAAAGTTTGTGAAGAAAATACAATAATTTGTATTCGGGAACCTATTGCAATAAATGAAAGACTTACGTTAAAAGATTTTTTCTCAGAGGAGCTAAAAGATAATTATAATGCTATTTATAGAACAAGAGAAGAATTGATGGAAAGTATAAATAAAATATTTGTAAGCAGCGGATTTGAGATAAAAGAACAGGGCTTTTTATTTGAGGATACAGCACTTAATAACAGAAAAGAAACAACTCAGTATTACTACATTCTAGAAAGGTAATAGAGAAAATGAGCAGATATATTTTTCTATTCGATTTGGATTCTACGGTAACAAAACAGGAAATATTGCCAACTATTTCAAAGGAATTAGGAATATATGAAAAAATGACTGAACTTACAGAGAGTACAATGAGTGGCGAGATACCGTTTAAGCAGAGTTTTTTGCAAAGAGTGGAGTTATTGAAAGATATTCCGGTAAGTGAAGTAAGTAATATGGTAAGTAAAATTCAATTAAATAATCATCTGGTGGAGTTTATACAAAACAATCGGGAGAGATGTTATATTGTAACAGGAAATTTAGATGTATGGATTGATGGATTAATAAAAAAAATGGGAATGGAAAGGAATACCTTTTGCTCTAAAGCAATTGTGAAAAATGATTGTATTGAAGATGTATTTAATATTGTCGATAAAAATGCAGTGATTAGTCAAATGGTATTACCATTTGTTGCAATTGGTGATGGAAATAATGATGCAGAGATGATAGAAGCAGCAGAAGTAGGCATTGGATATGGCGGGGTGCGGGAAATTGCACCAGCAGTGCTTGCATGTGCCACCCATGCAATCTACGAAGAAGAAAAATTAGTCGAATTTTTAGAAAGACTCTTATAAAGGGAGGAGAAAAAATGCCAGTTTCGAGGACGGTAATTATTAGTTGTGCAGGCATGGGAAATCGTTTAGGTCTTGGAACCACGAAAGCATTAGTCGAAGTAGAAGGTAAACCACTTATTATGCATCATTTAGAAAAACTGAAAAATGAGAAAGATATTCGTGTAGTGGTTGGATATCAGGCGGAAAAAGTAATAGAGGCAGTTAGAATGTATCGTAAAGATATTGTATTTGTATTTAATCATAATTATAGAGAAACCGGCACAGGGGCAAGTGTAGCGTTAGCTGCTCAATATGCAAATGAATATATTTTGTCTTTAGATGGCGATTTATTAATACACCCGGATGATATGAAGAAGATATTGGAATGTGAACATGAATTTGTGAGTGGTGGAGTTCCAGATACCGATGATCCATGGATGCTTCAGACTTATAAAGATGGTGAGAAAGAATTTGTAAGTGCATTTTCAAAGAATGTAGGTAATTATGAATGGAATGGAATCACACAAATAAAGAGTGCCAAAGTGAAAAATGGACAAGGGCATGTGTTTCAATTAATAGAACCGTATTTGCCATTACCATTTATGGAAATTAGAACACGGGAAGTTGACACGATAAATGACTATGAACGGGCAGTGAAATGGGTGCGCAATGGATATAAATAACATAGAAAATAGAGGAAAAATATGGATGCTGCTATAACAGATAAAGATTTGATTTATTTTTACTTTGAAATGATAAAAAAAAGTGGGGCATTAAGTGTATTAGATATAGGGATGTTCTTAAAAAGAATAGGTGCTGTATCCAGACAAGCTATGGGGTGTGAGATTGATGCCAGAGTACAGCTTTGCGGAATTGATTTGTTTCCCGATGTGCGACTGGCTGTTTATGACAGAATTTATGATATGATATTTCCTCAAAAATTATTTATAAATGAGATTGTAGATAAAAACAAAAGTATAAATTTTGATATAGCAGTGTTGCTTGGCATAGAAAACTACGAAGAAGAATTTATGCAGAAAATGTGGAAGTATTCATTGGATAATGTAGCTGCAATCATGACAGAACAGAGAATGGCGGATATGCAGGTGAAAAAAGGTATGATTACAGGCTATTATCCGGTGTCGACGGGAGAACGGACATATGCATGGATACCAACAATGGAATTGAGAGGAAATTAGAGCGTGGATACAAGAATGTATATTATGGCGCATAAAAAATTCCAGGTGCCAGATAAAAATGGATATATCCCATTGCAGGTTGGGAGCACATTAAATGAAGATTTGGGATATCAGAAAGATGATACAGGTATACAGATTTCAGCAAAGAATAAGACATATTGTGAATTGACAGGGATGTATTGGATATGGAAAAATATTCAATGTGATAATGTTGGGATTTGTCATTATAGAAGATATTTTGTACAGGATGAATTACTTACTATTGAGTATATGGAAGAATGTTTAAAGACATATGACATTATTGTACCGGATAGTGGAATGACGATGTATGAAAATGTATATAAACACTATGAAAACAGGCATAAGATAAAAGATTTAAATATTTGTGGTGAGGTGTTATTACAGAAATATCCGAAAGATTATGCTGCATTCAAATGGAGCTTAGAAAGAAATTTTATGTCATTGGGAAACATGGTAATTACATCCAAAACACTTTATGACGAATATTGCAGCTGGTTGTTTGATATTTTATTTGAAGTAGAAAAAAGAACTAATATTGAAAACTATGATGATTATCAGAAACGTGTATTTGGTTTTTTGTCAGAACGATTATTTCGGACCTGGTTATTAAACAGGCCGTTGAAGGTTAGAGAAGAAAGAGTTTTGTTTATAAATGAATAATAAACATAAAATTTTCAGTGAGGGTGAATAGCTATGGAAAAAGCGATTGCAATCATTACAGCACGAGGAGGTAGTAAGCGGATTCCTCGTAAAAATATTAAAGAATTTTGCGGAAAGCCAATTATTGCATATTCAATTGAAGCTGCGAAAAAGAGTGGCAGATTTTCAGAAATCATGGTATCAACTGATAGTGAGGAGATAGCGGAGATATCAAGAAATTATGGAGCAAATGTTCCGTTTCTTAGGAGTAAAAAAACATCGGATGATTATGCAACAACTGCAGATGTTTTGATGGAAGTGCTTGATGGCTATAAGCAGCGGGAAAGAGAATTTGAATATACTTGCTGCATTTATCCAACGGCACCGTTTGTCACGGAAGATAAGTTGATACGTGCCATGGAAATTATGGAAAGAAAAAATCCGGTAGCGGTTATGCCGGTGGTGCAATTTTCATATCCACCACAAAGATGTTACGTGGTGGATGAAAATGAACGGATTCATTTTAAATTCCCACAATATGCTACAGCAAGATCACAGGATTTAGAAAAGCAATATCATGATGCGGGACAGTTTTATGTATATCAGACAAAAGATTATTTAAAAAATAAAGGAATGGTGTGGGAAAATATTATGCCAATCATTGTTTCTGAATTAGAGGTTCAGGACATAGATAATGAAACGGACTGGGAGCTTGCAGAAATAAAGTACAAGATAATATGTGAAAAAAATAAAGGGATTTTATAGAATGATACAGTTTAGGGAAAAAATACAAAATGGTGTGTATGTAATTGCAGAGATGTCTGCAAATCATGCAGGGAAAATAGAAAATGCATTTAAAATTATTGAAGAAGCAGCAAAAGCAGGTGCAGATTGTGTAAAAATCCAGACGTACACAGCGGACACACTGACAATCGACTGTGATGATGATGCTTATAGGCTTCATGGTGGTCTGTGGGATGGATATAATTATTATCAATTGTACAAACAGGCATATACACCATGGGAATGGCAGCAAGCCTTGAAGGACAAATGTGAGGAGGTTGGAGTAGATTTTTTATCTACTCCTTTTGACAAAACAGCAGTAGATTTTTTGGAAGAACTTGGAGTTGAATTTTATAAGATAGCGTCTTTTGAATTGGTAGATATTCCATTGATAGAATACGTCGCCAGTAAGGGAAAGCCAATTATTATGTCCTGTGGAATGGGAAGTGAACAGGAGATAAAAGAGGCATTAGATGCATGTCACAGACAGAAAAATTATAATGTTGCGTTATTAAAATGTTGTAGTCAGTACCCGGCACAATATGAGGATATGAATGTTTCGGTTATACCCGATATGAAAAAGCGGTTTGGTGTACCAGTAGGATTATCGGATCATTCATTGGGGTCTTTGGCAGATGTAGTAGCTGTGTCATTGGGCGCACAGATTATTGAGAAGCATGTATGCCTGAGCAGGCAAATAGATAATCCGGATGCAGGTTTTTCTATGGAATTAAGTGAGTTTGCACAGATGGTCAAAGATGTTAGAAATGCTTATATTATAAAAGGAAAACCAACTTATGAATTGACGGAGCATGAAAAGAATAGTTTGATTTACCGTCGTTCTCTTGTGGCTGTGAAACCAATTGCGAAAGGAGAAGCTTTTACAGAGGAAAATGTTAGAAGCATCCGACCGGCAATTGGAATTAAACCGAAATATTATTACGAATTATTAAAGAAAACAGCGAAGCAGGAATATCATTTTGGCGAGCCGATTTCCATAAATGAAATAAGTGAATAAAAAATTTTATAGAAGGAAGAATGATGATAGGATTTCGTGTGGATGCGAATGAAGTAATCGCAACAGGACATTTAATGCGTTGTATCAGCATTGCTTTAGAGTGTAAAAAACGCGGGCAGCAATGTATTTTTTTTATGGCTGAAGACAAAGAGACAGAGCAGTTAAGGAAAGCAGGATTTCAATATTATATATTAAATAGTGACTGGAAAAATCTGGACAATGAAATTTCTGAGTTTCAAAAAATATTAGAAAATTATAAGTTAAATTGTTTAGTAGTGGACTCATATCAGGCGACAGCGGGATATTTGGCAGCATTGGAGGAAATTCAGCCTGTATGTTATATTGATGATTTGAAGAGAGAAGTATATGATGTTTCAGTTGTAATTCATTATATTAGCCCATATAAAAGCAGTAGTTATGAAGAAATGTATAAGAATACACACACACAGTTGTTAAATAATATGAAATACGCCCCTCTCAGACCTGAGTTTCATTATAAAAAAGAGAAAGTTATCCGAGAAAAGAGTATTCTTATAACTACAGGAGGAACAGATTTTTTTAATGTTGCGGGAAAAGTTGCGGCATTGTGTCAAAACAGTATGCAGATAAAAAGTTATAAAATACATCTTATTATTGGAAGCATGAATCAGCATGAAACGGAATTAGAACAATTAGCGGAGAAATATACGAATATTATTTTACATAAAAATATAACAAATATGAGTGATTATATGAGATTATGTGAGGCGGCGGTATCGGCTGGCGGAACAACATTGTTAGAGTTATGTGCATGCAAAATACCAACAGTCTGTTTTTCTTTTGCAGATAACCAGGTAAAGTTTGCAAATGATATGGGGAAAATTGGTGCAGTAAAATATGTCGGAGATGCGCGGAAAATTGAAGATATAGAAAATAAGATAGTTAAGCAATTGTTAATATTTATAAAGAATGAAGAAGAAAGAAAAAAATATGCAGATTGTATGGGAAAACTAATTGATGGACATGGAACGGAAAGAATAGCTGATGTATTATGTTAGAAGTTGAAATATAAAAATATATTGGAAAAAGGGAAATAAGTAAAAACAAATGAATGATAAAAAGATTGCTTTTATAATTGCAGTAAATAATGAACAGTATTTTGAAGAATGTTGTTTTTATATTCACAGGCTTTCTGTACCGGCTGGATATGATATAGATATTATTGCAATTCGTGAAGCTGATTCTATGTGTGCTGCATATAATGCAGGCATGAATAATAGCGATGCTAAATATAAAGTTTATATGCATCAGGATGTAATGATACGAAATGTACAATTTATTGAAAATATAATTAAAATTTTTAAACAGAATTTGAAAGTCGGAATGATAGGAATGATAGGTGGAACATGTATGCCTGAAACGGGAGTGATTTATCGTGCATGGGATATCGGAATGGTGGATTGCAGGGATCCGGATATGGCATATTATCTGGAAGGACAGCAGAATATGCCAAAGAAAGATGTGATTGTGGAAGCAGTAGATGGACTTTTGATGGCAACACAATATGATATTACATGGAGAGAAGATTTATTTACACATTTTGATTTTTATGATGTATCACAATCATTTGAGATGCGCAAAGCTGGATACCAGGTTTTAGTTCCCCATCAGAAAACACCCTGGGTGATTCATGATAGCGGATTTGCGAAGCTGACTTATTATGATGAAGAGCGAAAAAAATGTAAAAAAGAGTATCCACAGTATTTATATGCAGACAACGGGTTTGAATTTACATATGACAGAGAGTGGAATGAATTGAGTGAACTTCTTGCAGAGCAGGTAAAAAAAATGATTGAAGATAAAAATTGGGAGCAGGTTATTCCAATTATAGATTCTTATGAGAAAGCGGGAAGAAAAAACAGTTCTTTGGAAATGCTAAAAATTTGGAAAAATATATATGAAAAGGAAAGAACAAATAATTTTTTTAGTAATTGTAAGAATTACGAAGGTATGTATACAAAATACACGGCGGTTCGTTTCTTTTTAAGACGTATGGAATTAAATATGGAAGAAGATACATATTCGGAACTGATCTGCGCGATAAAAACAAAGCAGATTTCTTATGAAGCATTAGTTGAGATTATATCCAGGGCGGTAGTTGATAAATATAATGTGATAAGGAAAATCGGCGATATATATTATAAGATAGGTTTAATAAATGAGTTTAAAAGTTGTGAAAAACTATGTGATAAAATAGAAGATAAGCAAAAACCTATTGCTTATTGTAGAAAATAATGGAGATGCAAATAATGGAGATAATGATGGAAGAAAAAAAACTATTGGAATATGCATGCATGAAATTTGAGAGAAAAGAGTATGCGGACGCTTTAGATGCATTTATATTAGCATACCAAAAAGAAAATATAAAAGGTGAAATAAAAGATGAAATATTAAAAAGCATTTATAGTTGTTATATGGAACCAAATGAAAAGACATTTCACAATAATTTTGAAGAGAGTATATGTGGAGACAATAAATTTTATGAACAATGTATGTTAGATTTTATTCCATATAAAGAAGGGGAGTATTATATTTTCGATAAAGAAAAAAGAGTTTTTGAAGGAATATTTTCAATAAAAGATTTTTATAATGCAAATTCGAATCTGATTTTTTTGCAAAATGAATCAAGTGATGTGGTGATGGAATGTGACTGGGATTATAGAAATATTAAAAATGTTATATCTGGGGCAAGAGAGAGAAGCATATATATAATAGCTCATGATTTTTGGAGAGCACTTTCATTTTACAAAATCCCTGAGTTTACAGACTTTTTTAAAGATATCAAAATGTTTTTAAATGAAGAGGAATATCAGGGATATTTTCATAGAAAAACATATTTATATTTACCTAAATTAATTTTTGGTGGAAACCAATTTACAAAAAATATGGAAGAGATATATGAGCAGGAACATGCATATCGTCTTACTCAAGAGGGGAGAAACAATGAGAGAGTTTTATTAACTATAGGAATTCCAACACATAATAGAGGAAATCTTTTGCTAAAAAGATTAGAACATTTGAAAGATATGCAGTATGATGCTGAAATAGAGGTAGTAGTTGCTAAAAATGGTTCGGCATTATATCAGGAAGAATACAAAAAAGCAAGTGAGATAATGGATTCTCGTTTTATTTATTATGGAACAGAATCAGAATTAAAGCCTCATCAAAATTGGTACAACGTAGTAACACGGTCGCATGGAAAGTATATTTTATTTGTATCAGATGAGGATGATGTCGTACTTGATGCATTAGATCATTACTTGAAATTATTATCTATAAATTCAAGATTAGGACAAGTAAGGGCAAAAACGAGTTCTGAATATGCATTAATAGAAAAAAAAATTGGAAAAAAAGGATTAGATGCATTTGAAATGGTATATTTAAAACAAAATTATTTATCAGGTTTAATTGTAAACCGGCAAATGCTTATTGAAACAGATGTCATGCAATATGAAAAATATTGGGATAACATTTTTTATAAGCATTATCCGCATGAGTGGTGGTGTGCAGCATTGACTCAAAAAGGGGATAGTATGACGGAACCGGTATTGTTAATTGAGGAAAAAGAGGCGGTTTTAGAAAAGGAATATGAAGAGTATGAAAAGAGGGGGATTTTAAAGAAGGAAACTGTTTTTGATAAAAATTGTGGATTGCCAATGTATGCAACCTACGAGAGTCGATTTGAACAATTTCAAGGACAGGTAAAATTTTTGAAAATATTTATGGATAATGATATAAAAGGAACACAGTTTGGCTTAAAAAGATCAGTACGTAAATTAGCTTTTTTATTAAATGTCGCAAGATCGTATGGGTATAAAAAGGAAATTTATGAACAAATAATTGAGAAGTTTGTACAGTTAACAATGGAGGCAATAGATCAATTTGAGCTTAATGATAGACAACAGTTAGAGATTTTAGTTGAAATTAAGCAGGATTGTAATTATTTAATCGCTAATAATAGCCAAATGGGATAAAGATAGATAGAGGAATTATAATGAGAGAGATTCAACTATTAGATTGTACATTACGGGATGGAGGATATATAAATGATTGGAAGTTTCAAAACAAAAATCTAATTAGTTTATTCGAACGATTAATAGATGCTAAAGTTGATATTATAGAGATTGGTTTTTTAGATGAGAGAAGACCGTTTGATATGGATAGAAGTATAATGCCATCAACAGAGTGTGCAGATAAAATATATGGTTTTCTTGATAAAAAAGAAAGTATGATTGTTGCAATGATTGATTATGGAACCTGTAACATTCAAAATATAGCAAGATGCGAAGATAGTTTTTTAGATGGAATACGTGTAATTTTTAAGAAGCATTTAATGTGTGAGGCAATGGAATTTTGTCAGCAATTAAAGGAACTGGGGTATAAAGTGTTTTCACAACTTGTATCAATTACATCGTATTCTGATGAAGAATTATTAGAACTCATTAATTTAGTTAATATGGTAAAGCCTTACGCAGTATCTATGGTGGATACTTATGGGCTGCTGTATCCAGAGGATTTATTACATTATTATCAGATTTTAGATAAATATATATGCCAGGAAATAAAAATAGGTTTTCATGCACATAATAATTTTCAACTTGCATATGCTAATAATTTATCATTTATTGAAAGAAAAACAAATAGAGATATTATTGTAGACGGAACTTTATTTGGAATGGGAAAAAGTGCTGGAAATGCTCCTGTTGAATTATTAGGAATGCGTTTAAATGAAAAATATGAAAAAAAATATAATGTTGACGCAATGTTAGAAGCAATAGAAGAATCTATAAAGGATTTTTATACAAAAGTACCTTGGGGGTATAAGACATTTTTTTATTTATGTTCAAAAAACAGTTGTCATCCTAATTATGAAACATTTTTTCAACAAAAAAATAATTTGTCTGAGACAAAAGTGGATCAGCTTCTCTCGTTAATTGAACCAGAAGAAAAAAAATTGCTATATGACAAAATTATAGCAGAGCAATGTTATACAAGGTATATAGAAAAAAATATTCCAGAAAATAAAAGCATAAAAGATTTTAAAGCTGAGATATGCAAAAGGGAATTATTAATAGTTGGACCAGGAAAAAATGTTTATTTACAGATGAAAAAAGTAAAAACTTTTATAGAATTAAAAAATCCGTATATTATTTCTATAAATTATATACCGCCGGATATCTCGGTTAATTGTGTTTTTGTAACAAATGGGAAACGTTACCATGACATGATATTAGACTTAAAAAAAGTGAACGTAAAATTACTGGCAACATCGAATGTAGAATGTAGAGGAGGAAAATTTGATTTTGTTATTAATAGAGCTCCTTTGTTGGAAAATGAACAAAAAATCATGGATAATTCATTTTTGATGATGCTTAAATTTTTGCGAAATATAGGAATAAGGAAACTCAATTGTGTTGGATTTGATGGATATTCAGATAAAGAAGATAATTATTGTAACCCTGCAATGGAATATGGATTTGTGAAACAGGAAGCGGCTTATTTAAATTTCCATATGAAAAAAAGAATTTGTGAGTTTAGAGAGAAAATGGATATAAGATTTATCACATTTTCTGCTTATGATACAGAGGAAGATATTAATGGAGCATCAATTTAAGGAGACCAATATATGCAGGTTAAGTCAAAATTAAAAGAATACGTAGTTGAGCAGGAAACGACATTAGATTTTTTTGAAGGATTAGTGCAGATGGAAAATGCACAATTTGTAATTGATAAAAATGTTTATAAAATTTATCAAGAATTTTTTGCAAAAATACAAATTGAACATTTAACCATTATTGAAGCGCTGGAAGAAAATAAAGTAATTGAAACGGTTCTGAATATTTGTGAAAAAATGACCGAAATCCCTGCTAAGAGAAATGCAAAATTGATAGCAGTAGGTGGCGGCATTATTCAGGATCTTGCCGGGTTTGCAGCAAATATTATATATAGAGGAATACAATGGTATTTTGTACCAACAACTTTACTGGCAGCAAGTGATAGCTGCATAGGTGGAAAGACTTCTGTTAATTATAAGAAATATAAAAATTTGCTTGGAACGTTTTATCCACCTGATAAAATTTATATATGTCCAGTTTTTTTCGGGAGTTTATCAGAACATGATTTTAAAAGCGGGTTAGGTGAAGTTATAAAATTTAATATTATGGAAGGAGAAGCCGGATTAGAAAGTATTGAACAGAATATAGATAAACTTTTGAATAGGGAATCAGACGTAGTGCATGAGTTTGTTAAAACAAGTTTAGAATTTAAAAAGAAGTTTATTGAAATAGATGAATTTGATAGAGGCGAGCGAATAAAGTTGAATTTTGCCCATACATTTGGACATGCAATAGAAGTAATAACAGATTATGAAATTCCACATGGTACAGCAGTGGCAATTGGAATGATTATGGCAGATTATATTTCTTATAGACGGAATTTTTTATCAAAAGATATTATGAACAGAAGTGAGAGGGTGCTGCTGAAGGTAATTGATATAAAGCTAGAGTTACTAAAACAACCATTAGAAATGTATATTAAAGTAATGAAAAAAGATAAAAAGCAGATAGATAATGCATTAACCTGTGTATTAATTACAAATTACGGAAGTATAAGTGAATTGTCAGTGGTACATGATTTGGCAGAAAGTGAAATTGGAGCTGCAATTAATTATTTTATAAGTTTATATAAAATGAAGGGTTAAAAATGAAAATAAAAGTATCTGATTTTATAGCAGATTTTTTTGTGAAAAATGGAGTGCATACAATTTTTACTGTGGTTGGTGGTGGTGCTATGCATTTGAATGATTCATTTGGACATAATAATCAAATACAGTGTGTATATCATCATCATGAGCAGGCAGCATCAATGGCAGCAGAAGCTTACTATAGAGTAAATAACATATTGGCAGGTGTTTGTGTTACAAGTGGTCCGGGAGCAATTAATGCATTAAATGGTGTGGCAGGAGCATATCAAGATTCCATTCCTATGATTGTTATCTCTGGACAGTGTAAGTCAACATTAACTGTAAGAAAAAATAAATTAAAACTTAGAACATTAGGACCACAGGAGTTTGATATTGTTTCTGTTCTTGATAATTTTACAAAGTATGCTATTTCAGTGATGGATGCAAATGATATACAGTATTGTTTAGAAAAAGCATTTTTCTTAGCTTTAGATGGCAGACCTGGACCGGGCTGGATAGAAGTACCTGTTGATATACAGGGAACTGTTATTGAAACAGATGGGCTGAGGCATTATGTGGCTCCAAAAGATAATTTTAACCGGGATAGGTTTCTTGAGCAAATAAATGTTGTTATTCATAAACTTGAAACTGCCAAAAGGCCAGTTTTATATGCAGGAAATGGAATTAGAATTGCAGGTGCGTACACGCAATTTTGTAAATTGGTAAATCAACTTAAAATACCAGTGGTTACGTGTTGGGATAGTATTGATTTACTTCAAACAGAGAGTCCATATTATACTGGAAGAGCCGGGACAATGGGCGATAGAGCAGGAAATTTTGCAGTTCAAAACAGTGATTTGTTGTTAGTAATAGGAAGTAGATTAAATACATATCAGGTCGGGTATCAGTTGGAATCGTGGGCACGAGAGGCAGATGTAATTGTTGTAGATATTGATTCTGAAGAATTAAAAAAACCAACGATTAGAGTAGATTTTCCGGTGTGCGCAGATGCAAAGATATTTATACAACAATTATTAGTTGAGATAAGTGATAAAAAACAGTTGGAGTATAAAGCGTGGAATCAGAAATGCAATGAATGGAAAAAAAAGTATCCTGTAGTTTCTGAAATACAGAAACAGCAGAAAAAACCTATAAATATATATGGCTTTATAGATAAATTAAGTAGAAGTTTGCCAGATAATACTATTACTGTAGTTGCAAATGGTTCAGCAAGCGTTGTGGGAAGCCAAGCTTATTATATTGGTAAAGGATGTCGTTTTATTATGAATTGTGCTATTTCCTCAATGGGATATGACCTTCCTGCTTCTATAGGAGCGTGTATTGCAAATGATAAAAAACAAATTATTTGCATAGCTGGAGATGGGAGCATTCAAATGAACATACAGGAATTACAGACGATTGTTACAAATCATTTGCCAATAAAAATAATTGTTATTAATAATGATGGATATCAGCAGATACGTATTACGCAAACGAATTTATTTCATTCGGAATTTGTTGGAATTGGTCCAGAGAGTGGTGATTTGGGATTCCCTGATTTAAAAAAAATATCGTATGCTTATGGAATTCCATATAATTATTGCGATAATACAGATGATATGGGTCAAGTAATTGCGTGGCTGATGAAACAGAATAGTTTTTGTATGTTAGAAATTCAATGTGATACTAGTCAGTTCTTTGAACCAAAGTCAGCAACAAGGAAACGTGATGATGGTGCATTATATTCACCACCATTGGAAGATTTAGCACCATTTATGGACAGGGAAGAATTAAAAGGAAACATGATAATTCCTTTATGGAGCGAAAAATAATGGGTGAAACTATATGGAGAGGTTAAAAGATAAAAGAGTGTTAATAACCGGTGGTACTTCGGGTATGGGAGAAGCATTTGCCAAAAAATTTGCAGAAGAAGGTGCTGAAGTCATAATTGTTGGGCGAAATAAGAAAAATGGATTGCGAATTGTAAATGAAATTCAGGGCAAAAGTGGGAATGCGGATTTTATGGAATGTGATGTGACAGATATGAAATCAATCAAAGAACTAAAAGAGAATTTTGAAAAAAAATATTTAAGCTTAGATATTCTGGTAAATAATGCAGGCATATTACTCACAAATTCTCTTGAAAATATTCAGGAGGACGAGTGGATAAAAGTATTTGATACAAATATACATTCTGTTATGCGAATTACACAGGCTTTTATAGAATTGATAGAACAGAGCAGGGGAAATATATTAAATAATACATCTATAGAAGGTTTGCAGTCGCTAGTACGTGGAAAAGCGAATTATGCATACTGTGCATCTAAGGCAGCAGCAATTAAGTTTACACAGCAACTAGCATTGAATTACACACCAAAAGGTATACGGGTGAATTGTTTGTGTCCAGGAGTCACAGAAACGCCATTTTTTACAAATAGAGATTTTACTCGGTTTTGTGATGCAATTCCGATGGGAAGAGTAGCAAAGCCAGAAGAAATTGCCAATGCAGCATTATTTTTAGTTTCAGATGAGGCTTCGTATGTGTCAGGGGCAGTATTAACAGTTGATGGGGCAGCTTCATTAAAATGAGGAAGATAAGGTGTATATGTTAAAAAAAATAGCAGTAACAGGTGCGACAAGCACATTAGGGGTTGCAGTAATAAATGAGTGTATAAAGCATGAAATTGAAGTGATAGCATTTATGAATCCAAGATCTCAACATGAAAAGCGCATCCCTAAAAGTTCATTGGTTAAAATTGTGCCATGCGCTCTTGAACAGCAAAAATTTATAAATGTAACAGGAATCAAAGCAGAAGCATTTATTCATTTGGCATGGCAGGCATCAAATAGTTTTGTTAGAAATGACGTGATGCCACAAGTAGAGAACATAGGTTATGCACTAGATTCTGTCTTGTTGGCAGAAAAGCTTGGGTGTTCTGTGTGGATAGGCGCAGGTTCTCAGGCAGAATATGGTAAGGTTAATTTTAAATTAACAGAAAATACATTTCCTGTACCTATAACGGCTTATGGAATGGCAAAATTGTGTGCTGGACAAATGACACGCTTAGAATGCAGAAAAAGAAATATAAAACATATTTGGCCTAGAATATTAAGTACATATGGACCCAATACACAAGATTCAACAATTATTAATTATACAATTCGATGTTTGCTGAAGGGAAAATGTCCTGAACTTACAGCATGTGAGCAAATATGGGATTTCCTATATGTGGATGATGCGGCAAGAGCATTATTATTATTGGCGGACAAGGGAAGAGATGGTGAGGTTTATATTATATCTTCTGGAACTTCTCAGATAATGAGAAAGTATATAGAAATTATACATAATAAAATAAATGCAGCTGCCAAAATAGGATACGGATGTATTCCATATAATTCAAATTCGATTATGCATTTAGAAGGAGATATAAGTAAAATAAATAAAGAACTTGGTTTTCGACCAACTATTACATTTGAAGAGGGCATAGAAAAAACAATTGAATGGGCAAAAAAATATTATAGATAAAAAATTAAGGGATGAGTTATGAAGGTAATTATATTAGCTGGAGGATTGCCAAGTACCCTCATAGAGGAAGATGAAAAAATGCCAAAGCCGATGGCGGAAATTGGTGGAAGACCAATGCTGTGGCATATTATGAAGCAGTATTCACATTATGGATATAAGGATTTTATTATCTGTACCGGATATAAGGGAGAAGTGATAAAAGATTATTTTATGAACTTCTATATCTATCAGTCTGATATCACAGTGGATTTGGAGACAAACGAGGTAGAGGTACATAGAAAGCAGACGGAAGACTGGAAGGTTTCGATTATTGATACCGGGCGTGATACATCTGTGATACAACGTCTTTTACAGGCAGCGGAATATACGAAAGGACAGACCGTATTTGTGTCTTATGGAGATTGTCTGTCAGACATTAATGTTGAGAAACTGTTGGAGTGCCATAAAAAACAGGGAGTGAAAGCAACATTTGCAGTAGCACACCCGACGGGACGAAACGAAGTTTTGTCGATTGATGAGAATGGAAAATATCAGGGACTCAGACAATATCAGACAAAACAGGATGCGTGGGTGGACGCCTGCAGTATGGTATTAGAACCGGAGGCATTTGAAATACTAGATGATGCAATGAAAAAATTACGGGCAGATACGATAATGGATTATCTGGCAAGTGAGACTAAAGTACAGACTTATCCCCATGCCGGTTTCTGGTCACCGGTAGAGACAATCCGGGATAAGACAAGGTTAGAGAACATGTGGTCATCAGGAAATGCCCCATGGAAAGTGTGGACAGATTAGGATTTAAACTGCGGAGGATAAAGAATGGGATATTTGGATTTCTATAAGGGAAAAACGGTACTTGTTACCGGACATACCGGATTTAAGGGAAGCTGGCTGTGTGTCATGCTGCAAATGGCTGGCGCAAATGTAGTTGGTTATGCTTTAAGGCCGGCACAGGAGGAAAGCTTATATCGCTTGTCTAAAATAGAACACCAGATACATTCCATTGAAGGAGATATACGTGATTTCGGGCATTTAAAAAAAGTTTTTACAGAGTATCAGCCGGAAGTTGTATTTCATCTTGCAGCTCAGCCGATTGTACGGGAGAGTTATGAAAATCCTGTTTACACATATGAGACAAATGTAATTGGAACAGTTAATTTGCTGGAGTGCGTGAGAAAGGTTTCCGGGGTCAAATCTGTTTTAAATGTGACGACGGACAAGGTGTATGAGAACAGAGAGTGGGACTGGGGATATCGGGAAACAGATGCACTTGATGGATATGACCCATATTCTAACAGTAAGTCCTGCTCGGAGCTTGTTACACACAGTTATAAAAAATCTTTTTTGACAGAACAGGGCATTGCTGTTTCCACAGCAAGAGCGGGAAATGTAATAGGCGGCGGAGACTTTGCCGCAGACCGTATTATTCCGGATTGTGTCCGGGCAGCGCTGGCAGGAAAGGAAATTGTGATACGAAATCCATATTCTATTCGGCCATTCCAACATGTATTGGAACCGTTAAATGCATATTTAATGATTGCAGAGCAGCAGATGTTTGATGTACAAAAACAGGGATATTATAACGTGGGACCAGCAGAAAGTGACTGCATTTCTGTGGGAGAGCTGACGGATATATTCTGTAATATCTGGCAGGAGGGTATTTCCTGGAAAAATATATGCGATAACGGACCACATGAGGCAGCTTTTTTAAAACTAGATTGTTCTTTGATAAAGAATAAATTAGGCTGGAAATCGCATTGGGATATTCGTAAGGCTGTCGAGAAAACAGTTGAATGGACCAAGGTTTACAGGAAGCAGGGCGATGTGAGGGTGTGCATGGAAAATCAGATAAAAGAATTCATGATGAAAGAGCAGAAGTAAGGATGAAGGTTGTTATTTTAGCGGGCGGTAAGGGTACCAGAATTAGTGAGGAGTCAAAAATTCGTCCAAAACCGATGGTAGAAATTGGTGGAAAGCCGATTTTATGGCATATTATGAGACAATATGCGGCATATGGTTTCAATGAATTTATTATTTGCTGTGGCTATAAAGGGCATATGATAAAAGAATATTTTGTAAATTATTATCAGCATAACAGCCAGTTGGAAATATCATTAAGAAATCAGAAAGTTCAGGTGTTAAGAGGAAACAGTGAACCGTGGAAAGTTACCATGGTGGATACTGGTCTTGAGACATTAACAGCGGGAAGAATTTTAAAAGTACGACATTATATAGGGGAAGAACCGTTCTTTTTAACGTATGGAGACGGCGTTTCGGATGTGGATATTCATAAGCTGCTTGCGTTTCATAAACAGCAGAAAAAGGTAGTCACAATTTCTACGACACAGCCGGAAGGAAGGTTTGGGGCCTTACAGCTAGATAATGCCGGAAGGAATGTTTTAGGCTTTAAGGAAAAGGCAAGGGCAGACCAGGCATGGGTAAATATTGGTTTTATGGTAATGGAACCGACGGTATTCGACTATCTTGGAGATGGAAGTACAATGCTTGAGGCAGACCCCTTTGAGAAGTTGGCTTTGGAAGGACAGATGGCAGCATATAAACACGGAGGCTTCTGGTCCCCTATGGATAATATTCACGACAGGGAATACCTGGAAAAATTATGGAATAGTGGAAATGCACCATGGAAGATACAATAACACGGAGGAGATAAGATGTTTGAGAATAAGACAGAATTAGAAGCAAGAGAAGAAATTCTTTCTATGGTGGGAGAATATTGCAAAACATTTCATATATCAGAAAAGAATTATAAAGAGGGTGACAGAATTTCTTATGCTTCCAGAGTTTATGACGAGGAAGAAATGAAAAATCTGGTAGACAGTGCGTTGGAATTCTGGCTCACTTCCGGTCGATATACGGAACAGTTTGAAACACAACTCGCGGAATATATAGGAGTAAAATACTGCTCGCTTGTAAATTCAGGTTCCTCCGCAAATCTTCTGGCATTTATGGCATTGACATCTCCGCTGTTAGGGGACAGAAGAATTAACAGAGGGGATGAAGTGATTACGGTGGCAGCGGGTTTTCCTACAACAGTGACACCGATGCTGCAGTATGGTGCCGTTCCTGTATTTCTTGATTTGACAATTCCGCAGTATAACATAGATGTCAGACAGTTAGAGGGAGTATTAACACAAAAGACGAAGGCGGTAATGATTGCACATACACTGGGCAATCCATTTAATTTATCAGAAATAAAAGAATTTTGTGAGGCACATGATCTCTGGCTTGTGGAGGATAACTGCGATGCACTTGGAAGCGAATACTGCTATATGGGCATATGGAAAAAGACCGGAAGTATCGGAGATATTGGTACAAGCAGTTTTTATCCGCCTCATCATATGACGATGGGAGAGGGCGGTGCATTATATACGGATAATCCGTTGCTGCACAAAATAATCCGGTCACTGCGTGACTGGGGACGCGACTGTATGTGTCCTTCGGGAAAAGATAATCTGTGCGGTCACAGATTTGATAAGCAGTACGGGGAACTTCCACTTGGGTATGACCATAAATATGTGTATTCGCATTTTGGATACAATCTGAAAGCAACAGATCTTCAGGCTGCAATCGGGTGTGCACAGCTAAAAAAACTGCCGTTGTTTGTAGAAAAGAGAAAACACAATTTCGAGCGGTTAAAAGAACAGCTGTTGGATTTATCCGATAAATATATTTTACCGGAGCCATGCGACAATTCCAGACCATCATGGTTTGGCTTTCTCTTAACCTGCCAGCAGGGCGTAGATAAGAACGATGTTGTACAATATTTAGAAAAACATGGAGTACAGACTAGAATGTTGTTTTCCGGCAATCTGATAAAGCAGCCTTGCTTTGATGAAATGCGAGAGGCACAGGCAGGTTACAGAGTTTCGGGTTCGTTAGAGGTTACGGACTTTATTATGGAAAATACATTCTGGATAGGGGTATATCCGGGAATGACAGATGAAATGATTGATTATATGGCGCGGATGTTAAGGAATGCTGTTAATTAGTATACATTGAGCAATTTTACAATTGCTCAATGTAACTATTTAACCAGGATTCATCGATATTATGGTCAAGTTTTTTATATAATTTCATTTGTAAAGGGATCAAATCACTATAAATTGATAGGTTGTAATCGGGAACTTCATTTAGGATGGTTTCTTCCAGCTGTTAAAAAAAGGAAAGCGATATTTTAAAATTACGAAGTTTGCCAAAATATATTGTTTCATAAAGATATGTATGAAGAAAATATAATTTGATTTCTTCATAGTATTCATGGAAAAAGGGAGTTCTTTTCATGAAGTTCCAAACAGCAAGTTGGACATTTGCATGCATTTTTAAAGTATTCTCCTGTTCCATATCATGTCGCATTGTACCTATATTGTTTTGTCTGTAAAAATAAAGTACATTATCCAGTATAATTATTTTTTTTGCGTAAAATAGAAGCGGATATACAAACAAAGGTTCTTCATAGATTGTATGTTCTGCATAAGAAACATTTGCAAGCTCAATTAAGCTGCGCCGGTATAATTTGTTCCAACAGCCATAAGTAATTTTTTCAGAAACTAATAATTGTTTACGTTCAATGGATGAAGTAATATTTATGACTTCGGGCGAGATGGCACGATTGGAAGAAACAACTCCTAAATTTTCAGTGTAATAACAATATTCAAACTGAACAAAATCGGCATTATGTTCATGGGCTGCTTTATATACTACTTGAAGGAACTCTGATGTGACAAAATCGTCGGAATCGACAAATGCTATGTATTCTCCAGTTGCGTATTGTAAAGCTATATTTCTGGCACCTCCCTGTCTCATATTTTCTTCTAGTTTTAGTATGAGGATACTTTCTGGGTAGGCACATTCAAATTCTTGAAGCATATTCCAGGTTTCACCGTTATCCGTAGAAGCATCATCTACGAAAATTAATTCTATATTTTCTATTCCTATTGTTTGTTGTACTAGGGATAAGAAACATTTTGGAAGCCATTTTGTTGCATTGAAGCATGGAATAATAACACTTACTTTTTTTGACAATGATATTTACCTCTAAAAAATTGATGATAATATAATAGCGTAGACAGATGGATATTGCAATGTCATGATTGATTTCTTGTGATGATAAATTATAATAAATATAGATTGTAAATCATATCAGAAACAAATGGATATAGATGTAAAAAGGTTGCTTATATTTTGAACATAGGAGGAAAAATAATGATACCATACGGAAGACAGACAATTGAAGAGGATGATATACAGGCAGTTGTAGATGTTTTAAGATCGGATTATCTTACAACTGGTCCAAAGATAGCAGAATTTGAAAAAATGGTTGCGGATTATGTCGGGGCGAAATATGCGGTGGCGATTTCAAACGGAACATCGGCACTTCATGCGGCATGTTTTGCAGCAGGGATTCAGGCGGGGGATGAAGTAATTACAACCCCGTTAACGTTTGCAGCTTCAGCAAACTGTGTTTTATATTGTGGCGGAACACCGGTATTTGCTGATGTCAATCCAAAAACCTATAATATAGACCCGGAAGATATCCGCAGAAAAATTACCAATAAGACAAAAGCAATTATTGCAGTTCATCTTGCAGGACAGCCTTGCGATATGGACGAGATTCATAAAATAGCAAAAGAACATGATTTGATTGTCATTGAGGATGGTGCACATGCACTTGGTTCTGTATATAAAGGGAAAAAAGTAGGAACTTTGTCGGATATGACAACGTTCAGCTTCCACCCGGTAAAACCGATCACAACAGGGGAAGGTGGAATGATCGTCACAGATAATAAAGAATTTTACCAGAAAATGATGTTATTCCGCAGTCATGGCATTACTCGTGACGAAAATCTGATGACACGAAATGATGGTCCATGGTTCTATCAGCAGTTAGATTTGGGATACAACTACCGCATTACAGATATTCAGTGTGCGTTAGGTTGCAGCCAGATGAAAAAACTGGACAGATTTTTGGAACGTAGAAAAGAAATCGTAGCGCGCTATAATGAAGCGTTTGCTGATTGCGAAAATATTATCACACCATATCAGCTGCCGGAGACAGAGAGCGGCTGGCACCTTTATATTGTACAGGTAACAAACTGTGACAGAAGAAAAGTATTTGAGGCATTAAGAGAACACGGAATTGCAGTGAATGTACATTATATTCCTGTTTATATGCACCCTTATTATCAGGAACATGGATATAAAGATGTTCATTGTAGGAATGCAGAGGAGATTTACTCACATATTATCAGTTTACCGTTATATCCGACACTTACAATGGAAGAACAGGATTATGTGATACAACAGGTTTGTGAATGTACAAAGAATGAGTAATAAATTTTATTTTTTATAGGATTGCAAATGAGGGAACGTTATAATGGAAAAAATTGCAAAACAATTGGTGTGGAACGTACTTTTTGAAAAGGCAGTTTCGTATGATGAAAAAGAACAATATATATCGAATTATAGAAATGAATTTCCTGAAGATGTAGATGTATATGCAATGGAAATAGAATTGCTTGTTCAGGGAAATAAATTAGAGGATGCCTACAATATTGCAAAAGTTGCATTAAGAAGAAATCCGTATTTAATTATTGTTCATTTCAATTTGGCAAAAATATGCGAAATGCAGTCAAAATATTTAGAAGCATATAGGCATTATTCTATTACTAAGTTTTTAGCTGGTTATGCAGAGGAAAAGGATATAGTACCGATATGTGAAAAATCAATGCAAACAGTATTGAAACATTTGGAGAAGTCAATTGAATTATTGCCAGAAAAAGAAAGAAAATTATTAATTGAAGAAGCAATTCCCAATATGCTTGGATGTGAGGCAAATCAATTTGGCTATAAAGAGCTTAGATTCTGTTCTTTTCAAAATATAATAGGAGATTATTATTTTGAATATGAAAAAAAATATATTGGGGTATATCAGGTACCTAATTATATTATTAATGCATTAAATAATAAAACGGCAATTGAGTTAAAAACAGAAATTAGAACAGTATTAGAAGATACACATTTACAATTGCCAAAGGAACCAGAAGAGTGGATTGTTCCAATAGCTGTGGAAAAAGTAAATACATTGCATCTGATACATCATGAACAACATGAGGATGTAAAGTGTTTGCAACGTCAGGCTAAGAATTTCTATTATTATCGAGTATGTGGGGGAAGTTCGATTGTATCTTCAGATAAATGTTATTATGGTGAGCCAATACCGATAAGAAAAGACAAGGAAAAAAAGAAACTTATTTTAAGTATTTTTGTGGATGGATTAGCACAGGTATTGTTAAATAATGGAAGATTTGTAGAACTTATGCCAAATACAGCAAGATATTTTGAAAAAGGCTTGATATGTACACAGGCGTATAGTTCTGGAGAATGGACATATCCGAGTATAGCGGGAGCAATGTCGGGGTTATCGACGGTACAGCATATGATGTTTCATAATGAAATCGACTGGAAACTTCCAGATGATGTAAAAACATTAATGGAATACTTTCATCAGGAAGGATACCATACAAGTATTTTTTCAGGGGATCGTCGTATAATTCCATCATATGGATATATAAGGGGGTGTGATCGATTTATTTATCAGCTTCAACATGTAGGATTTTCGGTAGAAAAATGATAGGGAATGTCATAGATGAGATAGATGCATTGAAAGAGGTAAATCAATTTGTTTGGATGACCATTGGTGATTTACATGATGTTGTAGATGAGTTAATACTTCCAACAAGCGTAGCGACGAGTTTAAATGTAAAAGACAGAGATGTTAAACAAGGTGGAACGACATCTGTAAAACAATCGTATGATAGTTCAAAACAACATCAATACGAAAAAATGATGACATATATAGATAGATATTTAGGTATGTTATTTCAATTTTTAGAAGATACTTATGAAGATGATGAAATAATAATTTCACTATTTTCCGATCATGGTCAGGGATATTTGATACCTGATGGTGGGCAATTTTTAGGACCAGAGAGAAGTAATATTGCCTATATGTTTAGGGATGGACAGCATATTGGTCAAACAAATGAGATAATGTCATTGCTAGACTATACAGCGATTATGTGTAAACTAGCAGGAATAAACTATAACGAAAATAATGTATCAGGAAGACTTCCAAAAATATTTGGAGGGCAAGGAAGAAAATGGACACTTACAGAAAGTTTACACCCAAATGATTACTATCGGGCAGCATTGGTAAATGAAAATTATAGATTTTACTTTTGTAATCCTAATGAAGTCAGATATGATGGTAGATTTAAATTGGTTGAATATGTTACATACCTTACAGATAAGGATGGAAAGAGTGTAAATGCGCCAGATGTACAAAAAGAGTGTACGAATATAGTATTAGAGCATATAGCATATTTATGTTTGAATTAAAATAAAATCAGTTAGTTTCAATGGAACCATAGATGAATTTTGCAGAGAGAACAGGAATTTGTTGAGATCATGAAGCTTTGTAAAAACTTTTGATTGATTTTGAATTCTGCTTATCATTTTTGCTTGTGTTATACTTTTATGCATAGCATGAGCCTCCGGTTTGTAATTGTTTCTGAGCAACTCAATTATATCAAAACTACACGGTTTCATGCTATAGAATTTTCAAGGTGCATACCTACAATGAGCAGGTAAGAAATATAGAAGCTGTGGTACGGGAGCGAGCGGCAATGCCGGAATATCGCAGAAAACGCTTGCGTCAGTTATTGCAGTTGTGTCCGATCGTAAAGACATTAGAAGTTCATAGCGGATTGACAGGACTCATAGCGGAAAAAACAGTTGTGGCGAAATTGACCAGTTTGATGCGATGTGGCTGTCAAGCCTCTGTGATTCGACCGCAAAGGGAAAACCGGACATTAAACTGGTGGACATGTCATCAAGACTTCGAACGGTAGATGATGTGCTGGAAGTAACGACAAAGCCAATTATCTTAGATGGTGATACAGGCGGAATGGTGGAACACTTTGTATACAATGTACGGACATTGGAACGTATCGGTGTTTCAGCAGTCATTATTGAGGATAAAACCGGATTAAAGAAAAATTCATTGTTTGGAACAGAAGTGGAGCAGACACAGGATTCTATCGAGAATTTTTCGGCAAAAATCCGCGCGGGAAAACATGCATAGCGTACAAAAGATTTCATGATTATCGCACGTATCGAAAGCCTGATTTTAGAAAAAGGCATGGAAGATGCATTGATGAGGGCATTTGCTTATGTACAGGCAGGGGCAGACGGTATTATGATTCACAGTAGAAAAAAGACCCAGATGAGATTTTTGAGTTCTGTGATAAATTTCGTGCAAAAGATACAGCCACACCGATTGTTGTTGTACCGACTTCTTATAATGCAACTTATGAGAGTGAATTGCAGGCACATGGAATTAACATTGTAATTTATGCGAACCAGCTCACACGAAGTGCATTTCCGGCTATGCAGAAAACAGCAACGGATATCTTAACCTACCACCGGGCGAAAGAGGTGGATGACAGACTTATGCCGATCAAAGATATTATTACGCTGATTGATGAGATTTAAGAATAAAAGAGGTTTATTTGTTTACAGCAGGAAATATTTATGAATATATCAGTTTGTATAATAGCAAAGAATGAACAGAAAAATATAGAGCGTTGTTTAAAATGTCTGAAATCCTATATGGAAGAAATTATTGTTGTAGATACTGGTTCGACAGATAAGACAAAAGCAATTGCAAGCCAATATACAGAAAAAGTATATGATTTTCCGTGGATTAACGATTTTGCAGCGGCAAAGAATTTTGCAATATCCAAAGCAACAAATCCGTATGTTATGATTATAGACAGTGATGAATTTTTAGAGAGCATTGATATAAAAAAGCTGTGCAAAGATTTACAGGCACACCCAAATCAAGTAGGACGCATTTTCAGAAGAAATGTGTTTGAACGAAATGGAAATCAGCAGGAAAACACGGAGTGGATTAATCGGATTTTTTCAAAAGAATTATTTCACTATGAAGGCTGTATTCACGAGCAGGTGACTGCAATGAATGGAGAAGAGTATGGGACATATCAGGCGCCGGTTGTTATTTTACATAGTGGCTATGATTTACCGGAAAATGAGCGGAAACAAAAGGCAGAGCGGAATATTAAATTGTTGCAGCAGGAGTTGCAGCGTTTGCTAATAGCTTTTTTACAGAAACAAGATGCGTTTGTTAATGTGATAGATGATGTGGGACTAAAAAATGATGATGAAAATAACAAACGTTGCGTGCAGGGAATATTTTCTATGATTGAAGCAGGAAATGATTTGGCAGTGAAATTGCAGCATGAGGGGCAACTGCCTTATATACTTTATCAGTTGGGGAAAGGCTATTATATGGCGGGTGATTATACAGAGGCTTGCACCTATTTTTCCTGCGCATTATCATTTGACTTAAATCCAAAACTTGAATATGTGATTGATATGGTAGAGACATATGGATATGCAATGTTAAATAGTGATCAGGCAGCTAATGCACTGTTCTTTGAAAACATCTATGAGGAGTTTGGAAATACAGCAGATTTTCAATTTCTTATGGGACTTATTTATATGAATAATGCAAGATTTGAAGATGCTGTTTCAGAATTTTTGAAGGCAACAAAGCATTCAGCGAGCAGGAATGTTGGAGCAAATTCATATATGGCATTTTATAATATAGGTGTGATCTATGAGTGCCTTGGGAGGGCTGATGAGGCAAAGCGATATTATGAAATGTGTGGAGGATATGAGCCGGCGGAGAGAAGGTTGAAGAAATTAAGGGGGAAGTAAGGTGGGAGTATTAGATGAAATTGTATGTTCAAATAGAGCGCCAATTCTGTTTATTGGATCAGGAATGTCAAAACGATATTTATTTAAATATCCATCATGGAATGAACTATTAGAAAACTCGTTTTTTAAGTTTGAACCAGATATGTTTCAATATCAAAAGTATATTGATAGTTGTAAACGAAAGGGAATGACGGAGTTTGAAACAAATGTATACATGGGATCTCTAATTGAAGAAGAGTTTAATAAGGCGTTTTTGACAGAAAGATTACTATAAATGTAGGAAATAAAAAGAATCCAAGTTGGGTTAAACGTGGAATTTCGCCTTATAAAATGTATCTTGCAGATTTCTTTAAGAAACAGAAAATCAATCGGGATCCGATACTGTTAGATGAATTAGATAAACTAAAAAAATTGCGTAATAAGATATCAGCGGTTATTACGACAAATTATGATACATTTTTAGAAGAACATGTATTTTCTAATGATTTTAAAGTTTTTGTTAGGCAGCATGAACTTTTTTCAGCAGATAGTTATGATATTGCAGAAATATATAAAATACATGGAAGTGCAACAGATGCGGAGTCAATTATTATTACTCAAAGTGATTATGTTCAGTTTAAAGAGTCAAGAAAATTAATAATTGCAAAGATGTTAACATTATTTGCGGAAGCTCCAATTATTTTTATGGGTTATTCATTTACAGATGATGATGTAAGAGAGATTATTGAAGAGTTTTTAAGTTGTCTCTCAAAAGAGCAATTAGCAGACATTCGTAAGCATTTTGTATTTATAAGTTATAAGAAGAATGAGAATAATTTAATTGAGATAGAAAGAACAATCACCACAAAAAATGGTGTGGAAATTCCGTTTGTAGAGATTCAAACAGATAATTATGCTTTTATATATGATAAATTGGGGGAAATCACGCCTGGAATTTCACCTATAAGAGTGCGGGAGACTAGAAAAGTGGTTAAAACTATTGTTGATCAAAATATGGCATCAACAGAGGCACAATCTATTATTGTTGGAATTGACGATCTTGCAAATATGGATCTGTCTTCGAAACCACTTGCTATCGCAATAGGATATAAAGAAAATATTCTAAATAAATATGGTTATGGGCTTTTGGAAGACAGTCAGATATTTGAAGATATTATCTTTGATAATAAACATTTTGATGCTGAGGCAATGTGCACGGAAAGATTTAAGAGTATTGTAAGAACAAGACTTCTTCCAGTGTTCAAATATGTTAAAGGGCAAAATATACCATCGGAGGGAAAGCTGGCGATATACATTCAAGAGCATAATTCTATGGATAAAATTGTATCTAAAAAGATAGCAGCTACATATAAAAATTTTCCCCAATTTGATAATTATGATCAATTACAAGAACATTTAAAACGTGCGGAAAATTGTAGAAAGGCAGCAATGGCAATATTGAAGAACATAAACATTTTAAGTGTCGAAGAATTAAGGGCTGCCTGTAAATATTTATTTGAAAAATATCCAGATGATTATGCTACAGAAACTAATTCAAAAAGATGTATATTGTGTTTGGATTTTAAGGAAAATTATCAATGAAAGAAAAGCTAGTGAACCTTTCCTGGTATAACCAAGAACATCGCTAGCTTTTCTCTTTCATGTTAAAGAACATTTAATGTTCTATGTTCTCTTAATTATTATATACACCGAACAAGGAATTGATTCTCTTGTTTGTCGGCTTGGTTTATTATACATAAGAACAGAAGATACGTCAATCAAAATTTCCAATATATGAGAAAATTCATTTTAGGAAAAATATAAAGTTTTTATGGGAACTATTTCATTTGCGAATAAGATGGGTTATACTACTATAAACGATAATTAACTAAAAAGGTATGGAGTAACGACAGTTTTATGTTGGAGGAGTTTTGATTTGCCAGAAAGAAATACTATGAAAAAAATTCAGGAATTACAACAGGTAAAAGGTGATGCATACGATTACTACATTGCCGGAAATGAAGATACAGATCTGTTTGAAAAAATATTTTTGGTAGACGATATTGTAGAAGAAATTTGCAAACCGGATAAATATTTTTTGATTGGAGAAAAAGGATCTGGAAAAACAGCATATTCGGTGTATATGTCGAAATCTGATAAGATAAATAGTTTTTGTTCCATTTCACTTGTGGAAAATACGCTGTATCAGAGATTTCTTAATATGAAAAGACAGAAAGCATTGGAACTTTCAAGTTTCAAAGATGTATGGATTAATTTGATTTATTTGATTCTTGCAGAAAAGATCAGAAAAGAATATGGTGAGACTTTTTTCAGCAGCATTAAGTATAAACAATTATCGAAGGCAATAGATGTTTTTTATAGTGATGCTTTTAAACCGGAATTTGTGAATGCCTTTGAATTTGTTGACAATGCCTCTGCATCTATTAATTCGATGATGAAACAGGGGCTGTTTTCAACTGGAACTAAGGCATCTGCGGAAACGTCCCAGAAGTATGTGGAACAGAGTTTTCAGATTAGTCTTTTGAAGATAAGAGATGGTTTTGAAAAAGCATTTATGAGTGTTAATTTGAAAAAACCAACGATTTTGTTTGTGGATGGCATTGATGCAAGACCAAGAGATATTGATAATGAGCAGTATTTTGAGTGTTTGGTTGGACTGGTAAATGCAGTTTTAGAAATGAATCAATCATTCCTGAAAGAGAAACAGATCAAAATTATGTTGCTGATCCGACCGGACATTATGTATAAAATGCCAGTTCATAATATGAATCAGAAGCTTAGAAATAATTCGGTGTTGTTAAATTGGGTAACTTCTTATCGCAAATATATTGATTCAAAGTTATTTAAGATTGCAGACGATTATTTTATGAAGCAGCAGGATTATTCATATGAACTGGGAGAATGCTGGAATTATTATTTTCCATACAAGGTGGAATATCAGGAAAAATGGAAAGCACCAGATAATCCGTTTGTTGAATTCTTGAGGTATTCCTTATACAAACCAAGAGATATTTTAACCATGTTAAACGAGATGGTTGATGCAACAAGTGGTACGCAGTTTAAACATTCTGATTTTGAAGGTATTTTATCCAATTATTCGACGTATTTAAAAGGCGAATTGAAAGATTATATGTTAATTTATATGGATGATTCAGATTATAATAATTTTAGTATATTCTTTGATTATTTTCAGGGGCATAGAAATTTCAATTATAAATTTTTTGAGGAAAAACATTTAGAATATATAAAGTATTTAAGAGAATTAGGACGGAAGATTCCACCGTTTATGGAGACTGCGAGTGAAGCCTTACAGCTTTTATATGATACGAATATCATTTGTTATAAAATATATGAAACTTTGCCAAATGGCAAGCGGAAGAATAAAATGTTTTGGTCATATAAGGAACGTAATTATGCAAACATGCAGCCTGAAGTAAAGAAGGGCGGCGAATATTCATTTCATATGGCATATGCGAGAGCCTTTCGATTGTTTTAAAGTAAATATCATAGGATGATCACAAGGCCTTTAGATTATAATAAGTCTAAAGGCTTTCTTCAAAGATAGCAAAAAGGAGGCAGAATATGTCAGTGAATGTTGCGATTGGAGTGCAGGATTTTTCAACATTGATAGAAAACCATTATTTTTATGTGGATAAAACAGCCTTTTTAAAGGAATGGTGGGATAGTGGTGACAGTGTTACACTGATCACGAGACCAAGACGTTTTGGAAAGACGTTGACCATGAGCATGACGGAGCAGTTTTTCTCAATGGAATATGCGGGACGATCTGATCTGTTTGAGGAGCTGGAAATCTGGAATGACGAGAAATACCGCAATTTGCAGGGAACATATCCTGTCATTAGTCTTTCATTTGCAAATATAAAAGAACCAACCTATGAATTGACACAAAAGAAAATCTGCGACCTTATTGCACAATTATATTTCAAATTTGATTTTATAACAGAGAGCAATGCTTTGATTAAGGAAGAAGTGAATCTGTATAAGAAAATCATGAATCATATGGACTATGTAGATGCTACGCTGTCATTAAACTATTTATCAGGATTTTTATATAAATATTATGGGAAAAAAGTGATCATTTTATTGGATGAATATGATACTCCAATGCAGGAAGCTTTTGTAGATGGTTACTGGGACGAACTGGTGACATTTACAAGAAGTCTTTTTAATTCAACTTTCAAGACAAATCCGGCATTGGAACGTGGCATTATGACAGGCATCACACGGGTGAGCAAGGAGTCTATTTTTTCCGATTTGAATAATCTGAAAGTAGTTACAACGACATCTGATGAATATGCCACAACATTTGGTTTTACAGAGCCAGAGGTCTTTGAAGCATTGGGAAAGTGTGGACTGGACAGTGAAAAGAGCGAAGTGAAAAGATGGTATGATGGTTTTATTTTCGGGGAATATAAAGATATTTATAATCCGTGGTCAATTTTAAATTATCTTGATTCACAGCAGTACACAACATATTGGGCAAATACAAGTGCAAACAGTCTGGTGGCAAAATTAGTCCGTGAGGGAAACCGCAATATCAAGAGTAAATTCGAAAAGCTGCTTTGCGGAGAGTGTATATGGTCAGAAATTGATGAACAGATTGTTTATGATCAGCTCAACGGTAATGAACAGGCGGTGTGGAGTCTTCTGCTGGCAAGTGGTTACTTAAAAGTCCTCTCTTATGAAAAGTACAAGGATATTCCGGAGGGAACTGAGCCAAAGTATCAGCTGGCACTTACGAATCTGGAAGTGAAACTGATGTTCCATCGAATGATTCATGACTGGTTCGCAATGGCGAGACCGGATTACAACGACTTTATTAAAGCAATGTTTGCCGGTGATGTGGATGCGATGAATGAATATATGAACCGGGTGGCCTTGCAGACATTCAGTTATTTTGATACCGGAGACAGAGCATCGGGAGCAGAACCGGAACGGTTTTATCATGGATTTGTGTTAGGATTGCTTGTTGATCTGCAGGACAGATATTATCTGAAATCGAACCGGGAAAGTGGTTTTGGAAGATATGATGTCATGCTTGAACCAAAGAATCCGGGAAAGGATAACGCAGTGATTCTGGAATTTAAAGTGCGCAGCACAAGAAAAGAAAAAAGTCTGGAAGAGACAGCGCAGTCTGCGATCACACAGATCCGGGAAAGAAAATACAGCGAAGAACTGAAAATGAAAGGAATTACAGTAAACCAGATTAAAGAGTACGGTTTTGCATTTGAAGGAAAGACCGTGTTGATCGTGGACTGATCATCACAGCAAAGGAGGTCAAAATGGGACTTTATTTGAATCCGGGGAATGAAGAATTTCGAAATGCAGCGATTCATTCTAAAATATATGTTGATAAAACTGAGATGATTAAATTTACAAATTCACAACTTTTTGGTGAACATAAAAACATCTGTGTCAGCAGACCACGGCGTTTTGGAAAATCAATGGCAGCCAATATGCTGGTGGCATATTACAGCAAAGGCTGCGATTCGAAGGAATTGTTTGAAAATTTTAAAATAGCAGATGACAGCAGTTTTAAAGAACATTTAAATAAATATAATGTCATTCATTTAAACATCCAGCAGTTTTTGGGGCGGACAGAGACAATACATGAGATGTTGGAATTGCTTTCACGAAAAGTAACACGCGAATTGAAGCGGGAATTTGCAGATGTGACGTACTACGAAGAAGACTTAGTGTCTGTGATAGAAGAGATTTATGCACAGACACACAGCTTTTTTGTTTTTATTATTGATGAGTGGGATTGCATTTTCCGTGTAAAAGGGGAAGATACAGAAGCACAAAAATTGTATCTGAATTTCCTGAGAGATTTGTTAAAGAACCAGCCTTATTGCATTTTGGCTTATATGACCGGAATCCTTCCGATTAAAAAATATGGAGAACATTCTGCCCTTAATATGTTTGATGAATATTCCATGACCAATCAGCGTGAGCTGGCAGAATTTACAGGATTTACGGAGCAGGAAGTGCAGGAATTGTGCCCGCAGTATGACATGTCATATGATAAAATGAAACAGTGGTATGACGGTTATGATTTAAAAGGGATACAGATTTATAATCCGAGATCAGTCGTAATGTCACTTTCAGGACATGATTTTGACAGCTATTGGACCAAAACAGAGACTTATGAGGCATTAAAAAAGTATATCCAGATGGATATGTATAATTTGAAAGAACTTGTAACGAGACTGATTGCGGGAAGTTCTATTGAGATAAATCCAGATAAATTTCAGAATGATATGACTACATTTGCAAGTGCAGATGATGTCTTGACACTTCTGGTACATCTGGGATATCTGACTTATGATTTTGATACATGTACCGTTCATATCCCGAATCAGGAAGTACAGAAGGAATTTATTAATTGTATTGAAGATGGTGGCTGGGAACCGGTTATGGACGCAATCCGGAAATCCGAAGAGCTGCTTGCAGCCACAATCCGCGGTGAGGAAGAAACGGTTGCCCGGATGATAGAGAATGCACATCAGGAGAATACATCCATACTTGCCTATAATGATGAAAATTCATTGGCATGTGTGATCGCACTTGCGTATTATTCAGCGAAGAAGAATTATGTAGTATACCGGGAACTTGCCGGAGGAAAAGGATTTGCAGATATGGTGTTTGTTCCAAGAAAAACGACACAGACACCGGCAATCGTTGTAGAGCTGAAATGGAATCAGACAGCGGAAGCAGCGATCACACAGATCAAAAGAAAACAGTATGTCGAAAGCCTGAAGGATTACAGGGGCGAAGTGATACTTGTTGGGATCAATTATGAGAGCAAAGAGTTAAAGAAGGACGATTATAAAAAACATTCCTGCAAAATTGAGCGGATCACCATGGCATAATAGAGGGAAGGACAGGAGTTTCAGATATGGATGACGCACAGGCACAGCAGACCAATCCATTATTTGGTATTATTCCAAAAGAATTTTTCACACCGCTGGCATCGCCGAACAGACTTGTATATTGGGACTGTCTGTGCCGGTTGTTTCAGGCAATGAGTGCACAGCTTTCCTTTGGGATCGAGAGAGAAATCCTTGTGGATGAATTACAGTTTTATTTTGAACAGAATCAGGCAGCGGAATTTGAGGAAGATGACATAAATGGCATGGATTCCAGAAAAAAGGCAAATGAGATGCTGCGCTTATTGGAGAAGTACGGCTGGCTTGAGGTTGAGACGGATAAGAGTTATGTGCAGAGAGTCAATTTTTATGATTATGCCGTAAAAGTCATGAAAACGCTTCTTGAGATTTCAGACGGACGAAAGGTGGAATATCAGGGCTATATTTATACCATTTACAGTCTTGTGCGGACCAATACGGATCATCCGGCTGTTGTGTTACAGCAGATCCGGGATAATACGGATATGCTGATCACAGGACTAAAGAACCTCAATTCGAATATCAAGCATTACATTGATGAACTGACAAAGCATAAGACCGTAGCGGAGATTATGAATGCGCTGTTTAATGATTATATTACGAATATTGTAGATAAAGCTTACCACAGATTACTGACTTCAGACAATGTGTCAAAGTTCCGGCCGGAGATCATAGAGCGGCTGGAAGCAAATGGGCATAGCTCACGTTATATCGCAAAGACGTCGGAAGAGTTGGCAGCGATTCGGGAGATACCGGTCGGGCAGGCAGAAGAACTGGTATATCAGACATTGCATGAGATTGTGGAAGCGTTCCGGAATATGGATGATATTCTGGCAGAGATCAACCGGAAAAACACACAATACCAGAGGGCGGCGGTAAACCGTGCAAAGTTTCTGCTGGCAGGGACGGAAGATGTCAGAGGACAGATGAAAGAAATCCTTTTATACATTGGAGAGCAGATGGAACAGAGCCAGCTGGATCTGAATGGGATTTATGAGATCGAGTATCTGGACAATCTGGTGAGGCTGTTTGGAAGCAGTTTTATTGATGAGAAATCGTTTTACAGCCCGATCGAGGGAAAGAAAGAGTTTCATCCGCAGGAACTGACAGAAGTAATGCCGGATGTGGAACTCCGGCAGGAAAAGCTTCGGAAGATGACCGAAAAGATGCAGCGCATTTTAAGCCCGGAACGGATAGAGCGGTTTGTAGAAGAACAATTAGGAGACAGGGAAAAAATCTATGCGTCTGAGCTTCCGATGGAAACAATGGATGATTTTATCAGGCTGATCTATGTCAGACTGTATGGTTCCAGAAAAAAGATGCGATATCGGATTGAAAAGGCAGAAGGTGCGAATAAAATCAGTGGAGAGTTTGATTTCCCGGATTTTGCAATCATAAAACGCTGACAGCGCATAGCAGAGGGAGAGCAGAATGGATTTATTAAATGGCATGCTGCAGAAGGATCAGGATGAATTCCGCAGAATATGTAATAAACTGATTAATGTATGTTTTATATGCAGACAGAATCAGGCAACAAGAAGTGACTTCTATTTTATACAAAAGTACAAAGAAAAGTTTGAAGAATTACTTGGAGTACTCGGCTACAGATTAGAAATAAACGAAGAATATGGCGTTGTGCAGCTTACCAACGCCCTGAATACAAACCGGCAGAATTTAAAATTATATGAGTCCGTTATTTTACTCATATTGCGTATTCTGTTTGACGAGAAGAAAAGAGAATTGTCTGTGAGCGATGAAGTCATCGTGAATCTGGGCGATATTCAGGACAAGTTTTTAAGCCTGAAGATCCGTGACAAAATGATCGATAAGACGACGATGGGAAATGCACTCCGTCTGTTCCGGAGATATCAGCTGATTGAGTTGCTGGATTCGGATCTGAAAAATGAGGAGTCCAGAGTTTTGATCTATAATTCCATCCTGATGGCAGTGAGGGTAGAGGATATCAAGAGTGTATACGACAAAGTGGACAGTTATAGGAAAGGAAAATTAAAAGATGAAGAAACTGACCAGACTGAAGCTGATTAATTGGCATCGTTTCTCGGATGTCACGATAGATTTTGGGGACTCAACTCTGATTTCCGGCGAAAATGGAGCCGGAAAATCCACACTTTTAGATGCGATCCAATTTGTTGTGACCTGCTCCACAAATCATTTTAATAAGGCTGCCCATGAGAACGGCAAGAGAAAGCTGACCGGTTATATCCGGTGTAAGACCGGACGTGAAAATCATCCTTATGAGAGAACCGGAGAGATCAGTGCGCATGTCGCATTGGAATTTTATGAGGAGAGCAAGGAAAAGTATTTTGTCATCGGAGCGGTGATCGATTCGGCAACTGAAGGGCAGGAGACAGTCGTGCGTTATCTCATGGACAATGTGATGTTAGAGGATGAGATGTTTAAGATCGGAAACAGACCACGGACCATCACAGAATTCAGGTCGTTTAACAATAAAAACATCAAATTATTTGCAAAGACGAATGCGGAAGGCAAAAAGATGATGAAACAGCGTTTTGGAAGAATCGAGGATAAGTTCTTCCAGCTGATTCCAAAGGCGCTGGCATTTAAACCAATTGATGATATCAAGGATTTTGTCTATTCCTATGTGCTGGATGAAAAAGAAGTCAATATTGACAATCTGCGCGAAAATGTAAGAAGCTATCAGGAGCTGGAAAAAACGCTGGAGGGTGTGAAAAACAGAATTGAAAAACTGTCAGAGATCGAATGCCACCACAAAGCAGTGGTGGATTGTATACAATCTGACCGGATGTATGAATATTTTATGGCACAGTCGGATCTGGATCTGACCAAAGAACAGATCGGCGTTCTGCAAGATGAGATCAGGCGCGAAAGTTACCGTCTGGAACAGCTGAATGCAAAGTGCATCAGCATGAAAAAGGAACTGGAGAATAAGGAGGAAGTCCGTACACTGCTTTTAGCGGAACTGAACGCCAACTCAGATTTCCAGACGTTGGAAAAGCAGAAAAAATATCTGAAAGAATTACAGGAAAAAGAAGAAATACAATATCAGGAAAAGAAAAGACTGTTAGAGAGCGGAAAAAAAGCAGGACAGAAAGTAAAAAGACTGCTTGAAATACCGGATGTGGATGAATGCATGAAGCAGTATGATGAGCTGCTGTACCGGCTGAAGGATACGGAGGACGTTGTTAGTGCACAGGAACTGATTGACCGGGCGATCGCTTACAAGAAGCATATGAGTACAAAACTGCAGAGGAAAAATTTAGAGATCCAAAGCCGGCTGAATGAGATCGCAGCAGACCTGCAGGAGACAGAGCAGCGGATCAGTAATCTGAAACAGCACCGGTTTTCCTATCCCCCGGCAGTCCAGCTTCTGATGTCGCGTGTGGAGCAGGAATTGCTCAAGATCGGAAGGACGGCAAAGCCGAGGATTTTGTGTGAAATGTTAGAGATCACGGATGAGACATGGAGAAATGCAGTGGAGGGCTATCTGAATACACAGCGATTTTATGTGTTGGTAGAGCCGGAACATTTTGACATTGCCCTTGGTATTTACGAAAAACTCAGAAGAGAAAAGAAAGCATACGGTGTGGGACTGATCAATTCCGGCAAACTCGAGGAATATGACATTGCTCCGGCAGGAAGTCTGGCAACAGTTGTGGAGTCGAAGAGTATTTATGCGAAGCGGTATGTGAATATGGTTCTTGGTAAGGTACATATGTGTAAGAGAGTGGATGAATTAAAACAGTATCCGGTTTCTATCACACCAAATTGTATGCGCTATCAGAATCATGTCGCATCTGCGATCAGACCGGAAATCTATACAACTCCATTTATCGGCAAGAATGCATTCAAAGTCCAGTATGAGCAGGCACTGCAGAAAAAGGAGGATTTAAACCGGCAGAAAATAGAATGCAAAGACCGTATGACACATATGGAAGTGACGCTGCAATGGCTCGAGTGGGATGATGATACAGATGTGAAGTATAGGATTACAATTGTATCAGAACTGAAAAGGACAGGACTTGAGATTGAAAAATGTGAGACGGAGATCCGTAATCTGCAGCAGAATACGACCATGATCGAAAAGCAGATCCGTGCGGATGAAATGCGGAAAGAGTGTGAGGAACTGAAAAGCCACATTTCCAAAAGTGACAGGGAAAGCGGAGCCTGCGAACTGAAAATAAGCAATGCAAAAGACAGGCTTGTGGAGTGCGAGGATGAGTGCATACACAAGAATGAACTGATCACAGACATTGCCCAGAAAGCAGAAAACGAGATCGTGCTCTGGAAGAAAGAATACGAAAAACAGACCGGTGATAAGACATTAGAGCAGTTCCGGCAGAATTTTGACCGGAGACGTAAGGCGAATAATACAACAAAAGAGAATGCGGATAAGAAAATGACAAGTGCAATGTACGATTACAAAACGGCATTTGATTTTGGTGCAGCAGCTACGTTAGAAGCATATCCGGAGTATGCGGCAGTCCAGGAGAGACTGGTGAACTCCGAGCTTCTGAATTATGAAGAAAAAGTAAGAAAAGCAAAATTATCGGCAGAGGAAGAATTCCGGGAACAGTTTTTATCCAAGCTTCAGGAAAATATGAAGCAGGCACAGGGAGAGTTTAAAGAACTCAATAAGGCATTGAAAGATATCACCTTCAGCAATGAAAGATATGAATTTTTATATTTGCCGAGCAAAAGCTATGGAAAATATTACGATATGATCATGGATGATTTTAATGTAGTGCAGGGAGAGTCCATTTTCAGCGGTCTGTTTCATGAGAATCATAAGGAAGTCATTGATGAACTATTTTCAAAGCTTGCACTGGATCAGGACAATGGGATCAAGGCATTAGATGAATTTACGGATTACCGCACCTATATGGATTATGATATTAAGATCACACATGAGGATGGCAGCTATTCTCTTTACTCTAAGGTTTGTGAGGAAAAGAGCGGAGGCGAGACACAGACACCGTTCTATGTGACGGTAGCAGCCTCATTTGTCCAGTTATACAATAATAATATCGGTGGAGAGGCGATCGGGCTGGTGATGTTTGATGAGGCATTTAACAATATGGATGATGAGAGGATCGGAGCAGTTCTTGAGTTTATGAACAGACTTCCGCTTCAGATCGTGATTGCAGCGCCACCGGATAAAATCCAGTATATCGGTCCGAAAATGCAGGAGACATTATTAGTACTGACAGACGATAAAGTAAGCTTCGTGGAGGAGTATCGTTATGCATCCGGTCGAAAATAAGATATTGAATTATCTTCTGGACAAATACGAAAACAGTAAGCTTTCCAGAGGAGAAAACCAGAGAGCAATCCATATTGCATTTCCGTTCAATAAGAAGACGATGCCAAAGTATTTCGATGAGAGCTCGCTTGAGATAGAAACCATTCACGCAGCCGCAGAACAGATGGAGCGTGAGGGACTGGTCACGATCGCATGGAAAAACCAGAAGCCCGGATATATTATCGAGAAGCTTGTACTCTGTGAGAATCGTGTGGAAGATGCATATGAGAAGCTTGACAGGAAGCCGAAGTGGGAAGCTGAGGCACGTACAAAACAGATTTTGGAGCAGTTTTATCAGAAAACGCAGGGTGAGATAACAAGAAGTTTTTTGTCCCACATGATAATGCGGCTGGAAAGAGAACAGTCAGTAAAAGAATATCTCAATATCATGGATCACAGGAAAACAGAACAACTGATCGACACCTTAGATAAAGTAGAGCAGAATAGGAAAGAATGTTATATCAGGGAATTTTCCATAGAACACTTTCATGACAGCAAAGTATTCGAGACACTGATCCCAAAAATCTGTAAAATATTCCGGGAGGAAAATGAAGAACTGACAGGATTTGAAAATGAAGAAATTCTTGCGGAGTATCAGATTTATAAAACACCGGGCTATGTGTATATGAAGGGAAACGTACAGATTTACAGCGCCGGGAAGCAGGCAGCAGATATCAGTGCTTTCCCGGAAGGAATCGCTGTTGCGGTGGGGAGTGAGGAGGATACGCCGGATATCTGTGTGGATCAGACGATTGATAAAGTATTCACAATTGAAAATCTGACTTCTTTTTACCGTTTTAAACAGGAACACAGTCTGGTAATCTATCTTGGCGGTTATCATAACCACAGCAGACGAAATCTGCTGATGCAGATTTATCAGAAATTGCCGGATGCACAGTATTATCATTTTGGAGATCTGGATGCAGGTGGATTTTATATTTTAGAACACTTGAAAAGAAAAACAGGGATCCCATTTCAAATGTTTCAAATGGACATTGAAACATTGAAAAAGTATGAGGATTATGCGAAGCCATTGACAGAAAATGACAAAAAGCGGTTGATGCAGTTAGAAAAAATGGAACTGCCGGACGAAGAGAGAAAACTCATCACTTATATGTTACAAAAAGGAATAAAGCTGGAACAGGAATGTATTTCCGAATCCCAGTAAGGAGCATAGATCATGTGGAAACTAAAACAGATTTTTGATGGAGAATACGGCTGCGAAGAGCGGCAGCCGGGAGAAAAAGAAAAATGTCTTGTGATTCTCGCAAATGAAGAGGGAGAAGAAAAGACATTTGAGGCGAATGAGGACTGGATTGCGGCAATCGAAAAGCTGTCAGCAAATCCGCTCATGAAAATAATTATCAGTAAGCCGATGGCGAAAGACTGCCAGTACAAAAAGATCGTGGTGGAGAAGAAAGGCGATGGTTATCAGGCGGCAAAGTATACAGAGAAACAGGTGTTTCACGATAATTTTGGCGCAGAAGATCTGCAGGGCTATTTGATGGAAGCCATACATGATACGTTCCTGCAGGTAAATGCATGGGATGAGAAAAAAGAATACAGTCTTCTGATCTCAAAGAAAGGTGCGGTGACACTCAGGGCGAAAGCTTCAAAAGAAGCACCAGACACAGTCACAGAACATAACCGGAAGAAAAATTATATTTTGGATGAGGGACAGGTGATCCCTCCGCTGGTGGATATGGGTATTTTTACCGGAGAGGGAAAAGTAGTAAAGTCCATGTATGATAAGTTCCGCCAGATCAACCGTTTTATCGAGATGATCGATGATGCGATCCGGGAATATAAAGGTGAGGAAATACACATCATTGATTTCGGATGCGGAAAGTCTTACCTGACTTTTATCATGTATTATTATTTTACAGAGATCCGGCATATGAAAGTGCAGATGCTTGGACTCGACCTGAAAAAAGATGTCATCGAAAAATGCAACCGGGCGGCGGAGAAATATGGCTATGACGATCTGCGCTTTGAGCTTGGTGACATCAATGGATTTCAGACGCCGTTTGACGTGGATATGGTCGTGACGCTCCATGCCTGCGATACTGCGACAGATTTTGCACTCTATAATGCAATCACATGGAATGCAAAAATGATTTTTTCCGTACCATGCTGTCAGCATGAGGTGAATAAGCAGATCCAGAGTGAGGATTATTCCCTGCTCACAAGATACGGCATTATCAAAGAGCGTTTTTCAGCGCTGACAACAGATGCGATCCGGGCGAATCTTTTGGAGTGCTGCGGATACAAAACCCAGCTGCTGGAATTTATTGACTTTGAACACACACCGAAAAATATTTTGATCCGTGCGGTCCGCCGCCCGGTCTTACCGTCCTCTGCGAAAAAAAAATATTTAGCGGAAGTGGAAAACATGTGCAGGGAATTTCACTTAGAGCCAACCCTGTATACATTATTGCGGAACGATTGCAAAGTATGATAGTATAAATGGAGCAGAAAACACAAAGGAGCGCAGGTATGGAAGATATTTTAGCAGCATTTCCGGATAGAGAAACATTTGACCGTTACTGGGAGGAAAATTATGTTCCGGTAACCTATGAGGATGTAAAAGAGGCATTTGAGGATTTCGTGACCTCCGCAGGCGGACACATCTTTTTGTCCGATTACGAGGAGGGTGGATGCATTTCCAAAGAGGATTTTAAGGACAATCTTTCCCAGGAGGCGCAGTTTGCCTTTCAGGATGGTCTGACGGAAGTATTTTATGACAAAAACCCGGATTTATATGAGACAGCCTTTGCTATTTTTGAGGAGGCACAGATGTCTGGAAATCAGGATGTAAATGTGGCAGTTACGTTTCATGAAACATTTAACCGCCTGTATGCAGAGTTTTTAGATCGTTTATTTGAAGAGAAAGGCAGTATATGGCAACGTTAGGAATTCCACAGAATACCATAGAGGTTTTACAGAAATATAATTTTAATTTTCAGAAGAAGTTTGGACAGAACTTTCTGATCGATACGCATGTGCTTGAGAAGATCATTGAGGAGTCCGGAATCACAAAGGATGATTTTGTTTTGGAGATCGGACCTGGAATCGGCACAATGACGCAGTATCTCTGCGAGAATGCAAGAGAAGTGGCAGCAGTGGAGATTGATAAAAATCTGATCCCGATTCTGGCAGACACACTCAGCGCATACGACAATGTGGAAGTCATCAATGATGATATTTTAAAAGTAGATATTAATAAGCTGGCAGAGGAAAAAAATGGAGGAAAGCCGATCAAAGTTGTGGCAAATCTTCCATATTATATCACGACACCGATCATTATGGGATTATTTGAAAGCCATGTGCCGATCGACAGCATTACGATCATGGTGCAGAAAGAAGTGGCAGACCGTATGCAGGTGGGACCGGGAACGAAAGAATATGGGGCACTCTCCCTTGCAGTGCAGTATTATGCGAAACCCGAGATTGTTGCGATCGTTCCGCCGAACTGTTTTATGCCTCGCCCGAATGTCGGAAGCGCAGTGATCCGTCTCACAAGACATAAAGAAGTGCCGGTGCAGGTGAATGACGAAAAATTAATGTTTAAGATCATCCGTGCATCCTTCAATCAGCGCAGAAAGACGCTTGCCAATGGCTTGAATAATGCGCCGGACATTCATCTTTCCAAAGAAGTGATCCAGGAAAGCATTGAGGAACTTGGCGTTCCGGTCACCATCCGTGGCGAAGCACTGACACTTCAGCAGTTCGCACAGCTCAGCAACATCATCGGCAGCAAAATAAAATTTGATTCATAAAAGCTGACTCCGTCTCATATACTTGTATATGGGATGGAGATTTTTTATGCACAGAAAAAACTTGGCAAAAAGAATAAACACGATGCTGACCATACTTCTGCTCTTGCTTCTCATACCACTTTTTCTCACCATTTTTTGCCAGAAAATGCAGCTGGAAGAATTGCTGGGAAATGTAAACCGGACAGCGGAAAAAGAGGAGGATGCGGACATGCTTTTTTGCATTGTCGCAAAGGAGATAAGCGCAGATGCACCGGAGGAATGTATCAAAGCCCAGTGTGTGATCGCCCGTACAAACCTTAAGGCAGCAGAGGAGATGGGGACAGAACTTCCGGGGAGTATGACAATGGGCGAACTGCAGGAGCTGTGGGGCGACTATTTTTCCGAGGCGGAAGGGAAGATAAAGGAGGCGATACAGGAGACAGACGGAGAGACGCTGCAGTACCGGAACCATTACATATATGCTGCATACCATGCAGTGAGTGCGGGCAATACAAGAAATATGGAAGAATTATATCCGGATTCGGATATGCCCTATCTTTCAGGTGTGGCATGTTATGAGGATGCACAGGCGCCGGATTATCTTTCGGTGCTGTATCTGGATCAGGAGATCACGATCGAAGAGAAGGATAGTGCCGGGTATGTCACAAAGGCGCAGATGAATGGGAAATCCTACACAGGAGAGGAACTGCGTGGGGAACTTGGGTTAAAATCCGCAAATTTCAGCGTGACAGAACTGGAACCTGGCAAGATCCGGATCGTAACGAAGGGACATGGACACGGATTTGGCCTGAGCCAGTATACAGCACAGAAAATGGCTGAAAAAGGGGAGGATTACAGAAAAATTTTACAGTATTTTTTTCCCGGTACAGAGCTGGAAAATGTGGAATGAAAAACGATTCCAATTACTGTGAATAAACCGTCTGAATGTGGCAACACTATTGTTAATAGCAGTAAATGTATTCTGCTAAATAAACAATGGACGGTGAAAAATATGAGAAAGAATCACGGATGGGCAGCCTTCTGGCAGAAAAAACAGTATATCATTGCAGGCACGCTGGTAATCCTTGCAGCAGTCGGCATGACTGTTTTATATAGCAGAGGACAGGAACAGGAGAGAAAGCAGTTAGAACAGGAAATTGCAGCAGAGATGGACACGGAGAACCAGAATGTGGCAATGGAGGAAGAGACAGAGGCAGATCAGGTTGCTTCTATTTTAAAACCGCAGACACAGAGCACAGAGACAGCAGAGGTAGAAAAGGAGAGTGAGGAAGCAGACAGTGGACAGGAAGAGGTGGCACCGACAGGAAACACTTCCCAGGCACTCCATTTTGCTGCGGAAGATGGCATCTTATGGCCGATGGAAGGAAATGTGATCTTAGATTACAGCATGGACTCGACGGTGTATTTTGCGACGTTAGACCAGTACAAATACAATCCGGCGGTCATCATTGCCGGGGATGTCAACAGCAAAGTTTATGCGGTAGCAAAAGGAAAAATCCAGAGTATTGAGACAAATGAAGTGACAGGATGTACCGTGACAGAAGATTTGGGAGATGGGTATCTCGCAGTCTACGGACAGCTTAAGGAACCGGAGTTTGCAGTGGGAGACTATGTGGAGGCAGGTCATGTGATCGGTTATGTGACGGAACCGACAAAATATTATTCTGTTGAGGGCAGTAACCTGTATTTTGAACTTCGAAAAGATGGGGTACCGGTCGATCCGATCGAATTTTTTGAATAGCAAAAATTTCCTTTTTCTTGAACACACGGTATTTCTGGATTATAATAAATTTTATTGAAATACCGAAAACAGGCAGAAAGGAAGAGACTGCATGGGAGTTCATGGATCAAATGACGTGGTAAATGCATGGAAACAGGAAGTTTTGAACAGCAGAGGAAAGGACGCAGAGCATACACTCAAATGCTGTCTTGATATAGAACGGTATGCAAAGGAACATAAAGATGCGGCACTTCTTGGTTTTGCATATTTTTACAGTGGGGAAACTTACTATCTGCTGAATGATGTGGAGCACATGTTCCGCAACATTGCGCAGGCAATCCATCTGCTAGGACAGACCGGACAGTGGGAGCTGATCGCAAGGTCTTACAACCTGATGGCAATCTCTTCTGTCAACAAGGGAAATGTGTCTGCAGCGATGGATTACTATCTGACAGGATTGAATTACTGCCGCAAATATGGGATTACTAAGATGGAGATCAGCATCATGCAGAATCTTGGTAATCTGTACATGGAAAATGGTGTGTATCACGAGGCGCAAAGTTATTTCGAAAAGGCTTATTCATACTGCAGAAGTAATCCGGATGTGAAGGAAAATTATGTCGGACTGATGGCCAGTTACGTGAATCTGGCACGCTGCTATATGCTGCAGGGGATGTTAGATAAGACACATGCTTATATAGAAAAACTGGATGCGGAATGTGCGTCTTATTATGAGGACATAGATATTTTATATGTGGACTGCCTGAAGGCAAGGTATTATCATCTGATCCACAATTATGTGAGACGAGATGCACAGATCCAGGAGATTGTAGAAATAATCAATAAAAATGTGCAGATCATGGAGGTGTTTGACGACCTTTGTGATTTTTGCGGGCTGATGCTGGAGATCGGCCGGGATGATGTGTTGTGGATGATCGTTGAGAAGCTGGATCGGATCGTGAAAGATTCAGGTGTGATCAATCTGCAGCGCAGAGTCATTTCCATTAAGATCAAAGGCTACCGCAAGAATCAGGACAATGCAGGTTATCTGCAGGCAGCTGGTCTGTATTATGAGCTTTCCGAGATCATGGAGCGCGAGAACAAAGATATGATCGTCAACATGCTTTATGTCAGAAGTTCTCTCGAACGTGCAAATGAGAGCCGCAGGGAGATGGAAGCAGTCAATGTGAAGCTGCTGAAACAGTCGGAGACAGATCAGATGACCGGACTGGCAAACCGTTACCGCCTGAATGATTATTCGGACAAAGTATTAGATTACTGTTATGAGCACAGGCTTCCGCTTGCAATGGAGATTTTAGATATTGACTTTTTTAAGCAGTATAATGACAATTATGGACATCAGCAGGGCGATGAGTGCATTATAGCAATTGCAGATGAGCTGAAAAAAATGGAGGACAGACAGACGTTCTGTGCGAGATATGGCGGAGATGAATTTATTATCATTTATGCAGGTGCAAGTGCGGAGGAAGTGTACGCGAAGGCAGCTGCACTCCGGCAGAATATTATGGATCTGAAACTGGAGCATTTATATTCCAAGGCTTTGCCGATCGTGACGATCTCCCAGGGTATTTCGTATGGAGTTCCGGAGGAAGGAAACAGGAGCTGGGATTTTCTACATACTGCAGATATGCTGTTATATCAGGTAAAGAAGAAAAGCAGAAATGATATCTGTATTGCGGATATCCGCGGACAGGAGTTGGATTTATCCTCAAAACAGGAAAAAGTGGAACCTTAGAGGAAAATTGGCATAAGTTATAATGAGCAATCCGCAATCGAACTATTGCTACGGCAGCTTTTTTAGAGGTGACGGGCATATCACATTTTTACAGGGGAAAAACAGAAATACATGTGGAGTGTACGACGACTGGATTTTGCTTGGATATGGATGAAAAACAGGGAGTATTCGATTGCTTTTCATATTAACCCAGCTTTCTTTTTCATGGAAGCCGGGGTACATAGATCGTGCCGGATGTGATACGGGTATTCTGACAAAATAGTTGACAAAATGGCGATAATATGCTAGCATATACGACTGCGCATTCGCACGAAAGGAAAATATATGGAAACAGTAAGATTTGATGAATTAGATTTATATCCACAGGTACTCCGTGCTATCAAAGAGATGGGATTTGAAGAGGCGACTCCGATCCAGAGTCAGGCGATCCCGGTTGTGATGTCAGGAGTCGATGTAATCGGACAGGCACAGACAGGAACCGGAAAGACAGCATCTTTTGGAATCCCGGTGCTTCACAAAGTAGACCCAAATAATAAAAAGACACAGGTGATCATCCTCTCACCAACCAGAGAGCTTGCAATCCAGGTGTCGGAAGAAATCCGTAAATTAAGCAAATATATGCATGGCGTGAAAATCCTTCCGGTATACGGCGGACAGGATATCAACCGTCAGATCAAGGCATTAAAAGGCGGTGCACAGATCATTATCGGTACACCGGGACGTGTCATGGATCATCTCCGCAGAAAAACAATCCGCTGCGAGGCAGTCAATACGATTGTTTTAGACGAGGCGGACGAGATGCTGAACATGGGATTCCGTGAGGATATCGAGACGATTTTGGAATATATCCCGGAAGAGGGAAGACAGACGGTTCTGTTTTCTGCGACCATGCCAAAGCCGATTTTAGACATCACAAAGAAATATCAGCATGATGCAGTGACCATTAAGGTGGTAAAAAAAGAACTGACCGTGCCAAGCATCGAGCAGTATTATTATGATGTCAAACGCAAGGACAAGACCGAAGTCCTGACAAGACTGTTAGATTACTACAATCCAAAGCTTTCCCTCGTATTCTGTAATACCAAGAAAATGGTGGACGAGCTTTCCGAGGAGTTAAAGAGCCGCGGTTATATGGCAGAGGGGCTTCACGGCGATATGAAGCAGGCACAGCGTGACCGTGTCATGAAAGCATTCCGCTCCGGACGTGTGGAGATCCTGATTGCTACAGATGTTGCTGCGAGAGGAATTGACGTTGATGATGTGGAAGCAGTATTCAATTATGATATTCCACAGGATGACGAGTATTATGTACACCGTATCGGACGTACCGGACGTGCAGGACGTACCGGACGTGCGTTCACTTTTGTAAAAGGAAAAGAGGTTTACAAGTTAAAAGATATCATGCGTTACTGCAAGACCAAGATCCTTGCAATGCCAATCCCATCTTCCGATGATGTGGCACAGATCAAGGCAGAGAAAGTAATGCAGGGAATCGGTGAGATCATTGAGAATGAAGATTTAAAAGAGATGATCGAGATCATCGAAAAGCAGGTCAATGATTCCGATTACACCGCAATGGATATCGCAGCAGCCTTCTTAAAACAGGCACTCGGTCAGGTGAATCTGGAAAACGACAGAGAGAATGGCGAGATCGACTGGGATAACACCGGAGCCGAAGAAGGTATGGTTCGTCTCTTCATTAACATCGGTAAAAAAGACCGCGTGAAACCGGGCGATATCTTAGGTGCCATCGCTGGAGAGTCAGGAATGCCTGGAAAACTCGTCGGTGCGATCGATATGTACGACAAATACACTTTTGTGGAAGTGCCGAGAGAGTATGGCAAAGAAGTATTAGAAGCCATGAAGAATGTGAAGATCAAAGGACGTTCCGTCAATATGGAACCGGCAAATCAGAAATAGAAAATAAAAAGAGAGTCTCTTTTGTGAAATTTTTAAGCAAAATTTCGAAAGAGACTCTTTTTTTGGTGTATTGCACTACTTGAATTCGATTACATTTAATAGTATAATTTTTCACGGTTGTATAAATAAAAGGCAAAACAAGGAGTAAAATCCTCTGCTCCTGCAAGGGCAGTCGCATTTTGCTTCGCAAAACAAGGAGGATAACATCATGGATTGGAAGAATTTAGATACCCTTACTTCTTTTGAAGAATTGTCAAAGGTTGCAGAGGTTGACCTGACAAAAGTAATGTCCGGAGAAAACGGCGCAGAGCGTGTGAAGAAATACAGCACACCGATGGCAGAGGGACTTGCATATAATTATGCTGCAAAAAAAGTGGATGATAACACACTTGCAGCACTTGCAAAATTAGCTGAGGAAGCACAGCTTTCTGAAAAATTTGCAGCTCTTTATAATGGTGAAGTTGTGAATACAGGCGAGAAACGTCTTGTGCTTCATCATATGACACGCGGACAGCTGGGTGATGCAGTCGAGGCAGATGGCGTAGACAAACGTTCTTTTTATGTAGAACAGCAGAATAGAATTGCAGATTTTGCAAACAAGGTACATGCCGGAGAGATCACAAATGCAGCAGGTGAAAAGTTTACAACTGTAGTTCAGATCGGTATTGGCGGAAGTGACCTTGGACCACGTGCAATGTATCTTGCACTGGAGAACTGGGCAAAGAAAAACAACACATTCAAGATGGAAGCAAAATTCATCAGCAATGTAGATCCGGATGATGCAGCAGCAGTATTAGCTTCTATTGATGTTGCACATTCCATTTTCGTACTTGTATCAAAATCAGGTACAACATTAGAGACATTGACGAATGAGTCTTTTGTAAAAGATGCATTGAAAAATGCAGGACTGGATGCTTCTAAGCATATGATCGCTGTTACAAGTGAGACATCTCCTCTGGCAAAGAGTGATGATTATCTGGCAGCATTTTTCATGGATGATTATATCGGAGGACGTTTCTCTTCTACTTCAGCAGTTGGCGGGGCTGTATTATCCCTGGCATTCGGACCGGAGGTGTTTGCACAGTTCTTAGACGGTGCAGCAGAAGAAGACAAACTTTCTTTAAATAAAAATATGTTAGAGAATCCGGAAATGCTCGACGCATTGATCGGAGTTTATGAGCGTAATGTACTCGGCTACCCGGCTACAGCCGTTTTACCATACTCTCAGGCTTTGAGCCGTTTCCCTGCACATTTACAGCAGTTAGACATGGAGTCTAACGGTAAATCTGTAAACCGTTTTGGTGAGTCTGTAAATTACGTGACAGGACCGGTGATCTTCGGTGAGCCTGGTACAAATGGACAGCATTCCTTCTATCAGTTATTACATCAGGGAACAGATATTGTTCCGCTTCAGTTCATCGGATTTAAGAACAGCCAGATCGGAACGGATGTTGTGATACAGGACAGCACAAGCCAGCAGAAACTCTGCGCAAACGTTGCAGCCCAGATCGTAGCATTTGCATGTGGTAAGGCAGACGACGACCGCAACAAGAATTTTGAAGGTGGACGTCCATCTTCCATCATCATCGGTGAGGAATTAAATCCTAAGACACTTGGTGCTTTACTTGCTCATTTTGAGAACAAAGTTATGTTCCAGGGATTCTTATGGAATATCAACAGCTTCGATCAGGAAGGCGTTCAGCTTGGAAAAGTTCTTGCAAAACGTGTTCTTGCACATGACACAGACGGAGCATTAAAAGTTTATAGTGATCTGTTAAACATCTAGTCAGGGGTCAGATCATGAAAAGAGAATCTTTTAAATCACGTCTGGGATTTATTCTGGTAAGTGCCGGATGTGCCATCGGAATCGGAAATGTATGGAGATTTCCTTATGTCGTGGGCGAAAACGGCGGAGGGTTATTTGTCCTGCTGTATCTCGTGTTCCTGATCGCCATGGGACTTCCGGTTCTGACGATGGAACTTGCCGTGGGACGTGCAAGCCGTAAGAGTGCCGTGTTAGGTTACAAGGCGTTAGAAAAACCGGGAAGCAAGTGGCATCTTCACGGCTGGGCAGCGATATTTGGCTGCTACATGCTGATGATGTATTACACGACAGTTTCCGGGTGGATGATAACTTATTTTTATAAATTCCTGACGGGTGAATTTCAGGCTGGCATGGATGCGGAGGCTGCCGGGGCAGTATTTTCCAACCTGCTTGCAGACCCATTGCAGATGAGCTTCTGGATGATACTCACGGTCATTCTGGGCTTTTTTGTGTGCAGCAGAGGATTGCAGAATGGTCTGGAAAAAATAAGCAAAGTCATGATGAGTGCCTTGCTTGGTCTGATCGTGATCCTTGCGGTACACAGTTTTACTTTATCCGGTGCGGGTGAGGGTGTACGTTTTTATCTGATCCCAAATATGGAAACGGTGAGGGAAGTGGGCATTGGAAATGCCGTTTCAGCGGCAATGAATCAGGCGTTCTTTACCTTAAGTCTCGGAGTTGCAGCCATGGAGATCTTTGGAAGCTATATGGGTCGTGATAACAGTCTTGCAGGAGAAGGTGCCAGAATCTGTGCACTGGATACATTTGTGGCAATCATGGCAGGACTGATCATTTTCCCGGCATGTTTCAGCTACGGCGTGGAAGTCGGGGCAGGACCAAAACTCATTTTCATCACGCTTCCAAACGTATTTGTAAATATGGAAGGCGGTCGTATATGGGGAACACTGTTCTTTTTGTTTATGACATTTGCAAGCTTTTCCACGATTATTGCGGTATTTGAAAACATCATGTCATTTTGTATGGATATGTTTGGCTGGAATCGAAAAAAAGCGGCACTGGTCAACTGTGTGATCATACTGATCGCCAGCATGCCATGTGTACTCGGATATAATGTGTGGAGTGATCTGCACCTGATCGGTGGCAGAGATGTGTTAGACAGTGAGGATTTCATTGTGAGCAATCTGTTGCTTCCGGGTGGTTCCCTTATTTACCTGTTATTCTGCGTCACAAAATGGGGATGGGGATTTGATAACTATCTGGAAGAAGCAAATACTGGAAAAGGTCTTAAGATCGCAAAAGGATTAAAACCATATTTCCAGTTTGTGCTTCCGGTATTGATTTTATTTATCCTAATCCAGGGATTAATCTGATTTTATTGATTCTCATCAGGGATTACTCTGATCAGGAGTTTACAACTTCGTACCAGTAGGAAGAACCATTTTCTATCATATTACAGTAGGTGTTGACCATCACTTCGCGGAACGGAGCGAATTCGTCAGCAAGTTCGAGCTTTTGTGGGTAAGTTCTTGTGACGAAGTCGATCTCTTCCGCGATTTTTCTTGCAACGGATGCATCTTTGATCGGCACAATGCCAAAAAGAGTGGAGCAATAAGTTTTGCTTCCCGTGCAGGAGGCAAGCAGAACTTTCGCAAAATTTTCCCACTCTGTCAGCAGAACTGCCTGTTCTGTTTCATTCTCAGGTGCGTATTCGAGCAGACAGAGATCTTTCATATATTGTTTTAATTCTTTTTGCAGATGCCGCTTGTTGAAAAAAGAAATTCCGGCAGCACCGGATGCTTTGATCATCATCCATGCTTTCATGAAGGCATCGTTCTTGCCGTCTTTTCCATAACGTTTTTCCAACAATTTCATACGGTAATTATCATTTGGAAGATCCAGCTCCCGGATGATCGCCTGAGCGAGAATCTCTTTTCTTTCTTTGGCATTTTCTATCTCATAATAATGTTCCGGCCAGTTTTCGAGGTAATCGATCTGGGCGGGTTTTTCTTTTTTCAAAAGCATAGGGAAGTCCTTTCTCTGGGGTTTGGAGTGTTTGCGAAACTCTGCTTAAGATGCTTCAAATTGTTCAAAACCAACAAAAACATTCAAGACACGCTCTCGCTATGTGTCACTCGCAACGGTGCTAAGAAGCTAGGCACAACTTGCAGTTGTACCTACCTTCTAAGAACCGGCGGTTCCCCAATGTCTTTCATGTCTTTTGTTGATTTTTCACAATTTTATTTATGCTTTGATGAGTTTCGCAATTATCCGTTATAGTCTTTCTTATATCATGAAGCACAGTCCGCAGTGCACGCCAGAAAAATCAGAGATTTTCCTGGCTGTCGGGCATTCGCCCTATCACTCTCGATATATGCAGACCTCAACATGCAAGCATGTTCGGTCTGCATATTCTCGATTGGCACTGCTCATTGCATATGTATATTATAGCATGAACTTATATTGTTTGCATTGTTAAGTTAAGCGGCTAGCAATTATGTTATTGAGAAAAATAGTAAATAATGATGCTTGACTTTTCTGTTATCCTGTACTATATTCAAGATACCCCATAGGGGTATATAAAATATGATGAATGACAAAATCATAAGTGGTAAAAATAATATTCAGATAACAAAATCAGAGTGCGGCGGACAGAAAGGATGTGGAGCTATGACATGTTGTTGTAAAGGCAATGAGGATGAAAATGTAAAACATAAACAGCGTGATGAGCAGGAGAAGAAAGCACTCATGACACGTTTGAGCCGTATCGAAGGACAGGTGCGTGGAATCAGGGCGATGGTAGAGGACGACCGTTATTGTGTGGATATTCTCACACAGGTGTCAGCGATCCAAGCGGCCTTGAATGGGTTTAACAAAGAACTTCTGGCGAGACATATCAAAACCTGTGTTTCGGAGGACATCCGCGAAGGAAATGAAGAGGCAGTCGATGAACTGTGTGAACTTTTGAAGAAACTGATGAAATAGTGAGCTCTGATATTCAAAAGCAGAACATAACAGGAAAGAACATAACAGGAAAGGACGACATACATGAAAGAGAGATTTGATGTTACAGGCATGACCTGTTCCGCCTGCTCTTCCCATGTGGAGAAAAGTGTGGGAAAGCTTACCGGGGTGGAAAATGTCAGCGTGAATCTGCTGACAAACAGTATGCAGGTCGAATTTGATGAGAATAAACTTGATACGGCAGGCATTATCAAGGCAGTGGAGGACGCCGGATACGGTGCGGAGGTAAAAGACGGGCACGCAAAATCCGGGACAAAAACGTCCGGACAGTCGGACAGTCAGGAAAACAATGGACTTTCAGCCGTAGAGCAGAATGTGAAAAACATGAAAAAGAGACTGATCGTCTCACTGATTTTCTGGATACCACTGATGTATGTGTCCATGGGACATATGATTTATCAGTGGCTCAACATTCCGATGCCTCCGTTTACCATGAACTTTCTGCATGGAAATGAGAATGCGATCACCTATGCGTTTACGCAGTTTTTACTGTTGCTGCCAATTTTGATCGCAAATCACAAATATTTTAAAAACGGATTTAAAACGTTATGGCACAGAAGCCCGAACATGGACAGCCTGATCGCGATCGGTGCGGGTGCGGCAATACTCTATGGTATTTTTGCGATTTACCGTATCGGGTATGCGATGGGACACGGCGACATGATGGTCGTACATCAGTATGCCCATGACTTATATTTTGAGTCAGCCGGAACGATCCTGACACTGATCACCATTGGAAAATATCTTGAGACGAAGTCCAAGGGAAAAACAAGCGAGGCGATCACAAAACTTCTGAATCTCGCACCAAAGACCGTGACGGTTGTAAGAGATGGTGTGGAGCAGGTCGTGGATGCAGCAGATGTGGGAAAAGGAGAAATCTTCCTTGTAAAACCGGGTGAATCGGTTGCAGTGGACGGTATCGTGCTGGAGGGAAAATCCTCTTTTGACGAATCTGCGATCACAGGTGAGAGCATTCCGGTGCCAAAACAGGAGGGAGATACCATTGTCTCTGCATCCATAAATAAATCCGGACTCATCCGTGCAAAAGCAACAAAAGTCGGTGAAGACACTACAATTGCGCAGATCATAAGGCTGGTTGAGGAAGCTTCCTCAAGCAAAGCCCCGATTGCAAAAATGGCAGATAAAATTGCCGGAGTCTTTGTGCCGGCCGTTATTACCATTGCACTGATCACAGGAGTTATCTGGCTGATCTCTGGCGCAACGTTTGAGTTTGCCATGTCAACTGCGATTGCAGTGCTTGTGATCTCGTGTCCGTGCGCACTTGGTCTTGCAACACCGGTAGCGATCATGGTTGGAACCGGAAAAGGTGCGGAGAACGGAATCCTCATCAAATCCGGTGACGCATTAGAGACAGCACATCAGATTGATACCGTTGTGTTAGATAAGACAGGGACTATCACACAGGGAAAACCTGTCGTGACGGATATTATCTGTGCTGCCGGAAAGAGCGCAGATAAAACGCAGCTTCTTCAGATTGCAGGAAGTCTTGAGAAAGGCAGCGAACATCCGCTTGCCGAGGCGATTGTAAACTATTGTGTGACAAACAATATTTCCCTGGAAAAAGTAACAGATTTCAACGCTTTATTTGGAAAAGGAATCGAAGGTACAGTGTCCGGTACACACTACTATGCCGGAAATGAGAAGATGATGGAAGAGAAAGGAATCAGCCTTTCCGCAGAACAGAAAAACCAGATCCGGGAACTTGCCAAACAGGGCAGGACACCGCTTCTTTTTGCAGATGAAAACCAGTTCCTTGGAATTGTGGCAGTTGCAGATGTGGTAAAACCGACCAGTAAAGAGGCGGTACAGAAATTCCGTGATTATGGCATCCATGTCATTATGTTAACCGGTGACAACGAAGTGACCGCACAGGCGATCAAGGAGCAGGTTGGTATCGATGAGGTGATCGCCGGGGTTCTGCCAACACAGAAAGAGGAGAAAATCTCAGCCTTAAAACAGGCAGGACATAAAGTAGCGATGATCGGTGACGGCGTCAACGATGCACCGGCACTTGCCTCCGCAGATGTGGGAATTGCGATCGGGGCAGGAACAGACGTAGCGATCGAGAGCGCTGATATCGTACTGATGAAAAACGATTTACTTGACGCTGTAGGTGCAGTAAAATTAAGTAAAGCCGTGATCCGCAACATCAAAGAAAATTTGTTCTGGGCATTCTTTTACAACAGTATCGGAATCCCGCTTGCAGCTGGTGTTTTGTATCCGCTTTTCCAGATAAAATTGAACCCGATGTTCGGTGCAGCAGCCATGAGTCTGAGCAGCGTATGTGTGGTAAGTAATGCACTCCGGTTAAGATGGGTAAAACTGCACGATGCGAAAAAGACACAAAGTGAACCGTATCAGGATGTCGCTGCAAGTACAATTGCAGATATTAACCAGCACAATGCACTGGATAATAATATAAAATCAACAAACAATGATAAAGGAGAATCAACTATGACCACAACAATTTCAATCGAAGGTATGATGTGTGCCCATTGCCAGGCACATGTAGAGAAAGCATTAAAAGAGGTCGCAGGCGTAACAGAAGTTACCGTAAGCCTTGAAAACAAAAATGCAGTCGTAACAGGCGATGCTTCTGTAGAAGCATTAAAACAGGCAGTTGTAGATGCAGGTTACGAAGTGACAGATGTGAAATAAAGTATTTTCGAAAAAGACAGCCACCGGAATCCGGTGGCTGTTGCTTTCCCTAAAATGATAGCTTATAATTAGAAATATATCATGTTATTGTCAGGAAAAAGAGAGGTATTCATGGCAAAAATTTTTAATGTAAATGGAGATTGTAAACCGAATCTACACTATATGGTTAATATCTCAGAACGTCTACGGCAGATAAAAAATATGGTAGATGAGGGACAATACTTTACGATTAACCGTGCAAGGCAATATGGCAAAACAACAACACTGCGTGCTTTAGAGGAATTTCTTCAGAAAGAATATACGGTAGTCAGTCTGGACTTTCAGCGTATGAGTTATGCAGATTTCGAAAACGAAAATTCATTTGTCATGGCATTTTCAGGGGAAATTTTAGATTGTATGCGTTTCCCGGAAGAAATTCCAGATACAATAAAAACAACTTTGCAGGGTTTTGCGGATGGGGATGAGAGACAGGTTACGCTTTCAAGATTATTTCGTTGTCTGAGCCAATGGTGTGAGCAATCAAATAAAAAAATAGTGCTTCTGATTGATGAAGTTGACAGTGCATCTAATAATCAGGTGTTTTTAGATTTTTTGGCGCAGTTACGTGGTTATTATATTAACAGGGACAGAAAGGCGACTTTCCAATCTGTGATATTAGCAGGAGTACATGATATCAAAAATATTAAACGCAAAATTTCTGAAAATGGTGAACATAAATTAAACAGTCCATGGAATATAGCAGCAGACTATCTTGTAGATATGAGTTTTTCGGCACTAGATATTGCAGGTATGCTTAAGGAATATGAGGGAGATCATAAAACAGGAATGGATATTAATGCAATTGCCGGAATGATTTTCGATTATACATCCGGGTATCCATTTTTAGTATCGAAATTATGTAAACTAATCGATGAGATTGTAGCAGAAGAACCACAGTTTCTGAACAATTCATGGACAAAGGAAGGTTTATTAAAAGCGGTAAATATACTGCTCAAAGAAAAAAACACTTTATTTGAATCACTGGTAAACAAACTGGCAGATTATCCGGAACTGAGAAAGGTAATTTATGCATTATTGTTTAACGGAAAAATGATTCCGTACAATCCGCTGAATCCTGCAATTGAGATGGCAGAAATGTTTGGCTTTATAAAAAGGGAAAACGATACAGCAGTGATTTCCAACAGAATTTTTGAGACTGTTTTGTATAATTATTTTCTTTCGGAAGAATTTTTAAATAGTAAGATGTATGATGCTGCTTTACAAGATAAAAATCAATTTGTGAAAAATGGATAGCTCTAATTATCGGAGTACCTTGATTATTACCATTTACAAACAGGATATATGCTGAGTTTTTGTTTTAATAAAAATAAGCAGATTGGTGTTAAAGAAGTTCACATAAAAGAAAAGAAATTAATAGAGGCAATCGTATAATTGAAAAGGGCGCGTGAAAAAACTTTTGTTTTTTCACATGCCCTTCTCTTTCTTTTGCAAAAAATAATTCTTAGTCGCTACTTTTGAAAAAGGAACATAACGATAAGTAAAACAAAGATTAAAACTATTAAAATTATAAAAAATAATGTAAAATTAGCAGAACGCTTTGTTTTATGGTGTATTTTTTTTCTCTGTGGAGAGTAATTAGATTCTTTCTGTGTTTTGGTCAAAGGGTTTACCTTGCTACTTTTTAAATAAAGTGCAAGCGGATCAGTTTGATTCATAATTCTTGAATAGAAATTATTTAACCATGCAACGTCGTCTGGATGGCATATGTTTTCTTCCTGACAATCCGGTTCATGGACAATCTGGTTCCTGATCCAACGGTAATGCTTTAGTTTTTTCAGATCATTATCCCAATTGTGTACTTTAGTAGAACCATCAGAAATTTTTGCCATTTCATCAATGTAAGCAGAGATTCGGCGTTCATCATTTAAAATATCACCACATAACTTTTCAAGATGCTTGTATGCATTCATGAATTCCATATTATTTCCCTCAGATAGTAAAATGAGAACTGGTTAATTAGGTATAATAAAAAGAAGAGCCAGTAAAGACACTGGCTCAGCGGAGATAGCGGGATTTGAACTCGCGCGCCGGAACATTTACCGACCTACCGCATTTCGAGTGCGGACCCTTCAGCCACTTGGGTATATCTCCATAGAAAAACGTGATACGCTTTTCTTTTTGTATAAAAATACTTGTTTAGTATACCATATTTTCTATAATCTGCAAGCTTTGAAATAGTTGTGTGCGCAAAAAAAATATATTATAATCTATTTAGCAATGAAATAACTTAATATAGCGTTGAGAAAGGAATGTTTACGTATGAAAAGAATCGGAATGTTGACAAGCGGCGGCGACTGTCAGGCACTGAATGCTGCTATGCGTGGTGTGGTAAAAGGACTGAGCAATAATGTAGATGAACTTGAGATATACGGATTTCACAATGGATACAAAGGGCTGATCTATGGAGATTACCGTCTTCTGACGTCAGCAGATTTTTCGGGAATCCTTACGAAAGGTGGAACAATCTTAGGATCTTCCCGTCAGCCATTCAAACAGATGCGTGTGCCGGATGAGAATGGTCTCGATAAAGTGGAGGCAATGAAGCAGACCTACCATAAATTAAATCTTGACTGTCTTGTGATCCTTGGCGGCAATGGAACGCAGAAAACGGCAAACCTTCTCCGGGAAGAGGGCTTAAATGTGGTTCATCTTCCAAAGACGATCGATAATGATATTTATGGAACCGATGTTACCTTTGGTTTCCAGAGCGCGATCAACATTGCGACAGAGGCAATCGACTGCATTCATACGACAGCAGCTTCTCACAACCGTGTATTTATCGTGGAAGTTATGGGACACAAAGTCGGCTGGCTGACGTTATATGCAGGAATTGCCGGTGGTGCGGACATTATCCTGCTTCCGGAGATTCCATATGATATCAATAAAGTGATAGGAGCTATCAACAAGAGAACAAAAGCAGGAAAAGGATTTACAATTCTTGCAGTTGCGGAAGGTGCGATTTCCAAGGAGGATTCATCCCTGACAAAGAAAGCATACAAGGCAAAAGTGGCCGACCGCAAATATCCGTCCGTTTCCTATGAGATTGCGGATCAGATTTATGAAGCAGCAGGCGTTGAGGTCCGTGTTACGGTTCCGGGACATACACAGCGGGGCGGAAGCCCATGTCCATATGACAGAGTGCTCTGTACCAGACTTGGCTCTGCAGCAGCACAGGCAATCATTGAGGAAGATTACGGCTGCATGATTGCAATGATCAATGGAGAGACAAAACGTGTGCCATTGGCAGAGGTTTCCGGCAAATTGAAAACCGTTGATCCGGACTGCCAGATGATTCAGGAAGCAAAACGTATCGGAATCAGTTTTGGTGATTAAAAACATAAAAAATGAATGCCCGGCAAACTGCATCGTCAGAGCCGGGCATAACTAAGAGAGGAAAAACAGCATGTCATATACGGCGTTGTACCGGAAATTCCGTCCACAGGAATTTGAAGATGTAAAAGGACAGGATCATATCGTAACAACTTTGAAAAACCAGATAAAAGCAGATCGTATCGGACATGCCTACTTATTTTGCGGAACAAGAGGAACCGGTAAAACGACGATCGCAAAAATTTTTGCAAAAGCAGTCAACTGTGAGCATCCGATGGATGGCAGCCCTTGTGGGGAATGTCCGACCTGTAAAGCGATTGCGGCGGGCAGTTCCATGAATGTGATCGAGATCGATGCGGCGTCCAACAATGGCGTGGACAATATCCGTCAGATCCGTGAGGAAGTGGAATACCGTCCGACCGAAGGAAAATACAAAGTATACATTATCGATGAGGTTCATATGCTTTCCATAGGAGCGTTCAACGCACTGTTAAAAACGTTGGAGGAGCCACCGTCATACGTTATTTTTATTCTTGCCACAACGGAAGCACACAAGATTCCGATAACGATTTTATCTCGTTGCCAGCGATACGATTTCCGGAGAATTTCCATTGATACGATTGCAGGACGCCTGACGGATCTTATGGAAAAAGAGCAGGTAAATGTGGAGGAGCGGGCAATCCGTTACATTGCCAAGGCAGCAGATGGTTCCATGCGGGATGCATTGAGCCTTTTGGATCAGTGCATTGCATTCTATCTGGGGCAGGAACTGACATATGAAAAAGTGCTTGAGACGCTTGGCGCAGTAGATACGGAAGTGTTCAGCCGCTTGCTCAGACAGATTTTGGATAAAAACGTGACCGGGGCAATTCAGGTGATTGACGGGATGGTCATTGAAGGACGCGAGATGGGGCAGTTTGTCACAGATTTTACATGGTATCTGCGAAATCTTCTTCTTGTCCAGAGCTCAGATAATATGGAAGATGTACTTGACATTTCTGCGGATAACCTTGCATTGTTAAAAGAAGAAGCGGAAATGGTCGATCCGGAAATCTTAATGAGATACATCCGTATTTTTTCAGAACTCAGCAATCAGATCAAATATGCAACGCAGAAGCGTATTTTGATTGAAATAAATGTAATAAAGTTATGTAAACCAGAAATGGAAAAAGATTATACATCACTCATAGACCGTGTGGACAGTCTGGAAAAAAAGCTGGAAAAAGGTGTTGTTGTTGCACAATCCCAAAGCCCCAGGCAGGGCAGTGAGGTAACTGCATCGGAAGAAATTGCAAAAATGGAACTCCCAAAAGCAATCCCGGAGGATGTCAAACAGATTATTGGAAACTGGAAGGGAATCCTGTCCCAGCTTACCGGAATTACCAAAACCTATCTGAATAAGGCAGTTCCAACACTTGGACCAAATAACTGTCTGCTTCTGGTATTTGAAGATCCGAATGCGTATGAGTACATTTCGGAAAATCGTTCAGAATGTCAGGACAGTCTGAAAATGATGATTGCAGAGCGGATTGGAAAAGAAGTGGAACTTCAGGTGAAACAAAATGACACCGGACACGCGAGTGAGGAGATTTATCCGGATCTCAGACAACTTATCAATTTTGAGATTGAAGAAGATGATTTCTAATTTCCAGCTGGACGAATCTGGAAAATTATATTATCATGTAGCATAGCTTCATGATCGCTATCTATACGAGCCTTGCTCGACAGTCTTTATATATCATGAGTTGAAAACAATTATGGAGGAATTACAATGGCAAAAAGAGGTGGATTCCCAGGTGGTATGCCTGGAAATATGAATAATCTGATGAAACAGGCACAGAGAATGCAGCGTCAGATGGAGGAAGCTCAGAAAGAGTTAGAAGAAAAAGAAGTAACTGCAACAGCAGGCGGCGGAGCAGTTGAAGTAACAGTTTCTGGAAAACATGAAGTGACAAAGATCAAATTATCCGAGGAAGTTGTTGATCCGGATGATATCGAGATGTTAGAGGATCTTATCATGGCAGCTACCAATGAAGCATTCCGTAAACTCGATGAGGAAAGCCAGAGTTCTATGGCAAAAATCACCGGAGGCATGGGTGGTTTAGGGGGACTTCCATTCTAAAACCGGAGTTTAACTGGCGTAGTGTCGCAGATTCTGTGGTGCGGTTATAGGTTATGAAGGGCAGATATAAGCGTCCTCTCGCAAGTCGTGATTTTATAGGTTTATGAAAAGAAAAACGGTACAG
>OKWR01000111.1_pt1 | contig 111582 bp, 85 predicted proteins | sample 1607101 | NCBI WGS metagenome assembly OKWR01 (sample SAMN04414076, study PRJEB24778) | human gut metagenome | material: faecal | host: Homo sapiens
TAGAGCATAACCTTGCCAAGGTTAGGGTCGCGAGTTCGAGTCTCGTTTTCCGCTCCATTGAGAATAAAAAAGTCCCGTAAACATAATGTTTACGGGACTTTTTTTATTGGTCCGGTAGGGGAATTCTAAAAGGAGGAGATTTTTATTTATCAATATCATAGCCTTTTAAATCCGTGTCATCTGTGTTATCTGCAGATGAAAAATAATATGCCGAATGACGCTAATCACTTATCACTAATCACTTTTATTCCTTTCTTTGCCAAAACGAACTAATTTTATGATGCGGTTGTCCTGCTCCGAAACAAGTAATGTTATGCTGTGAAACAAGCAATATTTCGTAGCGCAACATTGCTTGCTTCACAGTATAGCATTGTTTGTTTTCAATTCTCTTCTAATTCTTTTAGTAAATCAATGTAATGGCTCAACCTTTAATCCGCATAATCCGTGCCTGATTTTCATAACAAGGTTACAAATTAAGTAGATGCTCATAATTAATTCGCATATAGAGTATCTGTCATCCTGAGTGCAGTCGGAGGATCTCATCCTTCAGAAAGCATACAAAGAGGAGAGGTTTCAATAAGCTCAGCAGACAGATAGGGCTAACTAATTATGAACACTTATTTATCATTAATAACTCAACTTTCGCAAGCTCAAGTTTCTTAGTTAACAAGGAGATAGTTGGCTAGTTGACAATGGAGTATGTAGCTCTCTTAGTTTTTAAACAGGCACTTCAAAGTTTTATCTTCCTTGTCCCTTGTCAACTAATAAGTTGAATACTTGCGAAACTTTAATTTTTTATCTTAACACAGTAGGAGCTCTGCTTTTGGGGAGGGGGGAATGGAGGATAGGGAACCCTGACCCTAAAATGACCTTTCTTTTATATGGTTTTTATCTTTTTTGAAATGTCAAGTGTTGGATGGCTAGTTGTTTATGTCTAGTAGATATGTCCGGTTGTGAAATTTTCAGGTACATGATAATTGGAGATAACAAGACGATACACTTCAGTTTATGAAAAAGAAAATTACTTATATTATTTCGTGAGTTCCGATGAGATATAAAGTCTACATCATCATGAAGCAGACTTTATATCCCGGTGTCAGTGTTATTTGACTTTGCATTTTTATTCTTTCTTCTCAAGTGAGAATCCCAGCATCATACCATCGTAGCTGTTTGCCAGTGAACTGATTGTTTTCAATGTGGCATTGCTGCTCTTGCTGGAAAGGAAAGTGATTAGCTTCAGTAGTTTGTCCGATTCAAACAGTAAATCCATACTGCTTGACGTACAGTTCACTTTGGCATTCATGTTTATCAGCCTGACGAACTTCATGGTTACATGCTTTTCAGCAGCGTCATACACATAAGTTCCGTTCAGCGTTTTAGTTCCCAGTTTAGCGTTGAAAGTGCTGTCGGTATTGAAGGTAAAACTCATTTGTCCGGGTTTGATGCCCACTTTGCTCAGTTGCTCATTGAGTTTGGCTTCGGCGGTGGTAGCGGCAACGGCTCCGCCGGCTTTCATCAACAGGTTGTCTGATTCGAATTCGATAGCGGCACCGGTATACGACCATGTACCTGTCATATCAACAGTATTCTTGCCGGTAACGGCACTGACTACTTTTTCTACATTTTCTTTGTTGAATAAATCTTTCAGCGATTGTGCCCGGCTATTGGCCGGCACAAGAAGTAAGGTGGCAATAAATGCCAATAAAAATACACTCTTTTTCATATTTACTATCACTTTATTTGGTATTCAATTCTTTATTAATACTCTCTATATAATCTAATAACTCATTTTTGCCCATTCTGTTTTCAGAAGAGGTCACAAAATAAGGGGGAAGCTCTTCCCATTGTTCTTTTAGTTTTTTCAGGTACTGCTGAATATTGGTGTTCAGCCTGCCGCCTTTCAGTTTATCCCCTTTAGTGAAGACAATGGAAAAAGGTACTCCGTGCTCGCCCAGCCATCCCATGAATTCGATATCGATGACTTGTGGTTCAAGCCGTGAGTCAATAAGCAGGAAGAGGTTGGTCATCTGTTCACGTTCCAGAATATAATCTTCGATGATACGCTGTATTTGTGATTTTCCTTTTTGTCCGCGTCTGGCATAACCATAACCGGGCAGATCGACGATATACCAGCTTTTATTAATAAGGAAATGATTGATGAGCATGGTCTTTCCCGGAGTAGCGGAAGTCATGGCAAGTCCTTTACGTCCTGTCAGCATATTGATGAGGCTGGATTTTCCAACGTTGGAACGTCCGATAAAGGCGTATTCAGGGAATATTCCGGGGGGGCATTTTTTCACATCTGTATTGCTAATGACGAATTCAGCACTTGTAATTTCCATTTTTATGTCAAATTTAGAAAGTTTCTTACTCTGTTTTCTCTTTTTCTGCGTATGCAAAGGTAGCATTTATTTCAAAAATCCATGTTCAGAATGTGAAAATCTGATTCTCTTTTAAGAAGATAAGCTGCATTTCGGCATAACTTTTTCATGCTTGCATGAAAGTTCTGCGCTCAATTTGCATTATCTTTGTCGGCAATAGTTGATTTTTAGTATGAACGGACAATTTTCCTCGATATTATTGGAGAAGGCGGTGAGTGAGTTTGCCAAACTACCTGGAGTAGGGCGGAAGACGGCTATGCGATTGGTACTACACCTTCTGAGACAAGATACGGCAATGGTAGAAGCCTTTGGCAACGCTATTGTCACACTGAAACATGAAGTGAAATATTGCAAGGTTTGCCACAATATTTCAGATACGGAAACTTGCCGTATTTGTTCCAATCCGCAGCGGGATGCATCTACAGTTTGTGTTGTAGAGAATATCCGGGATGTCATGGCAGTGGAAGCGACGCAGCAATTCCGTGGATTATATCACGTTTTGGGTGGCGTTATTTCACCAATGGACGGGGTAGGTCCGGGCGACTTGCAGATAGAAAGTCTTGTGCAGCGTGTCGCTGCCGGTGGAATTAAAGAGGTGATTCTGGCACTCAGCACTACGATGGAAGGTGATACAACTAACTTCTATATTTACCGTAAGCTTGAAAAGATGGGTGTGAAGTTAAGTGTGATTGCCCGTGGCATTTCCGTGGGCGATGAGTTGGAATATGCGGATGAAGTCACTCTAGGACGTAGTATTGTGAACCGGACGCTTTTTACGGGAACGAATTAATTTGTTGTTGTTAAGTTTATTGCTTGTAAGAAAATGGAAGAACAGATAAAACACATAGCGAGTCGTTTAAAAGTAATATTTATCAGTTTCTGGTTGCTGCCGGTGATATGGATCATAGTAGGTGAAAACGGTGGAGATTGGGTAGGTATGTATGCCGCTGATGTCCGTACGACTTATTTTGCAGAAACGCTGTCTATTTTGCTGGTTGCTGTTTGCGTACCGGTTTCTTTGAAACTTTTCGCATGGGTGCTGACACGGAAGATTGATAAAGTTAGTTTGCCTGAAGCTTTACGCTTATATTCTTTCTGGAGTAAAGTTCGGATGGCCCTGCTTGCGCTGCCGGTATGGGTAGGTCTTGCTGTTTATTATCTCACATTGAGTAACAAAGGTCTGCTCTGTGCCTTTATCGCTCTTACGGCTTCGCTGTTCTGCTTGCCCGGCGAAGGACGCTTGCGTAAAGAATTGCATATCAATAAAGAGGAGGAAGTATGAAACTCTCTGTTGTCATAGTCAATTACAATGTAAAGTATTATCTGGAACAATGTCTCTGTTCCTTATACAGGGCTATTGACAATCTTTCAGCCGAAATTTTTGTAGTGGATAATGCGTCCGTCGATGATTCGGAGGCATACCTTACTGAACGCTTTCCACGTATTGCCTATATATATAATAAGGAGAATGTCGGCTTTGCCCGTGCTAATAACCAAGGCATTCGTCAGGCGAAGGGAGAATATGTGTTGCTGCTGAATCCTGACACCATATTGCCGGAGCAGATTTTGGAAGAAGCGCTTCTGTTTATGGAAACTCATCCCTGTGCCGGAGCTGCCGGTGTGAAAATGCTGAGAGATGACGGACGCTTCCTGCGGGAGTCAAAGCGCGGATACCCTACTTTGGCAGCCACTTTTGGTAAACTGTCCGGTTTGGGAAAACTTTTTCCCCGTTCTGAAGGTTTAGGCGGGTATTATTGCAATGCCTTGGATATGGATGCCATTCACAGGGTAGAAGTACTGGCAGGTGCATTCATGTTGCTGCGCCGCTCTGCATTGGAAAAATCCGGATTGCTGGATGAGGACTTCTTTATGTATGGTGAAGATATAGATTTGTCCTGCCGGATTGAGGAAGCGGGATATGAAAATTACTACTTGCCTTATCCTATATTGCATTATAAGGGAGAAAGTACATCGAAAGATACATATCGCCACGTGCGTGTATTTTGTGGAGCAATGGATATTTTCTTTCGCAAGCATGGTGAACGTTATGGTTTCTTGGGGCGTTGGCTTGTTCGGGCCGGCATCCATTTACAAATGTATATCCGTTTGCTGATGCTTTCCTTGAGACGTATATTCAGTTTTCCGGGGAAAAAAGCGAAAGTAGCCTTTCTTAAAGGGCAAGCTTTCCCTCGTTTTCTTGTTTTCGGTGAAGAAGCCACTATTCATAGTTTGCGTAGACTTTTCAAACGTAACGGGCTGACCGGAAAGCATCATTTCGTTGTGGCAAGCGAAGTATCTGCCGCAGACGGACATGCCAGTCCATTCATCTCGCTGAAAGGTTTTACGCATGTGGTGTATGATTGCCGTGCCTTTTCCTTTTCTACAATTATCTGCTTGCTGTCCCGCCATCGGAAAATGGGATTGCGCCTAGGAATTTATAATCCGGAAAGTCGCGTATTGGTGACTCCCGAAAAATGTTATCTCTGATCATGAAGCATACTTATTTTGTAAATGACCGTATTCGCCTCCGTGCTATGGAACCGGAGGATCTGGAGCTGATTTGTGAAATGGAAAACGACCCGCAGCAGTGGGATATCAGTAACTTCACCGTACCCTATTCACGCTATGTGATGAAGCAATATATGGAGAACTCACAATGTGATATGTTTGCCGATAAGCAGTTGCGTATGATGGTGGTGCGTCTTGAAGATCATGCTACGATAGGAACGATTGATATTACAGACTTTTCTCCGATGCATGCACGCGGAGAAGTGGGTATTGTTATCCGGAAAGAATTTCGTGGAGCAGGCTATGCTAAAGATGCATTGACGCTACTGTGTGACTATGCTTTCGACTTCCTGCGTATGAAACAGCTGGTTGTTCATATTGCCACGGATAATGAGGCAAGTATGCGTTTGTTCGCTTCTTGCGGTTTTGTTCAGTGTGGGTTGTTAAAAGATTGGCTGTGTGTGGAAGGATGTTTCAAAGATGTTGCATTATTGCAGTATATCCGGGTTGATTAATTCAACGTGGGTATCTGCGGGAAACGTGACCATGTTTTATATTTGCCTCCCAGTTCTCCCAAAACATTTTTCCAGAGTTCTGCGCTTCCCTTTTCATCCATAAGGGAAGTGATGTTGGCCGATCCTATCAGCCAGGTATTTTCTTTTATTTCCTGGCATAGTTGGTCATGTTCCCAGCCGGAATATCCCAGGAAGAAGCGTATCTTTCCGGTGATGTCATTGCCTTCCAAGATATATCGGCGGATGGCGTCAAAATCTCCGTTCAGATAGAATCCTTTTCCTATTTGCAGGGAATCTTCTATCCCTTTCAGTGTATGAAGGTAAAACAATGTATCGGTACATAACGGACCGCCTTTATAAATAGGTATATTTTCCACATCTTTGAAGTCTTTCAATACGTCATTGAGATATAATGGGAGCGGTTTGTTTAATACCAATCCCATTGTACCATCCAGCGTATGGTCTACCAGCAAGATAATAGAACGTCCGAACATCTCGTCATAGAGGAAAGGCTCAGATATCAGTACTTTTCCACGCGAAGGTAATACGTGGTTCGTTTCAATTTTGAATAAGTTTGTGTTAGTATCCATGCCCCTAATATACAGACAAATCTTTTAAAAACAAATATTATTTCTCTTTTTTCACTAATAGTCCTTCTGTCTATGTTATATAACAGGTTTTTATTAGGGGAAAATTGGTTACTTTTGCAAATTGTTATTTTTTTATTGTAAATTATGAAGTTAACTATCTATAAGTATATCTGTTTTTTAGTTTTTAGTTATTTTTTTTCATATAGTAGTTCTTGTTACGCTTCTGTTGCGGACGATGTGAACTATCGGCTTGAAGCATTTACCGCCCGGAAAAGTATAATGGGCCGTGTTGTGGATGAGGATGGTATACCTTTACCGGGAGCTACGGTGTTGGAAAAAGGTACTTCGAATGGTGGAGTAACCGATTTGGAAGGTAAATTTGTGCTGACGGTTGCTGATGATGCGGTGTTAAGATTCTCTTTTATGGGATATAAGATGCAGGAAATAAGCGTAAAAGGACATACTTTTCTGGATATTGTATTGGAGGAAGATGCCGTGGAGCTGGATAAGGTAGTTGTGACTGCATTGGGTATCGAAAAGAAAGAGCACTCTCTTTCCTATGCAATGAGCCAGGTGAAAAGTGAAGAACTGACGCGGGTTAAAATGCCCAATCTTATAACTTCATTGACCGGTAAGACTGCCGGTGTGCAGGTTAATCAGGTATCTTCGGGACTGGGTGCTTCCGCTAAAGTAAACATTCGCGGAATCCGTTCGGTAGCCGGGGAAAATCAACCTCTTTATGTAATTGACGGTGTTCCTATGTTAAATTCAACTTCGGAACAAGCTTTCAGTGCCATTGGCGGAACTGCTAATGCAGGCAACCGCGATGGTGGTGACGGTATCTCAAACTTGAACTCGGAAGATATAGAAAGCATAAGTATTCTGAAAGGGGCTCCTGCAGCGGCGCTTTATGGTAGCCAGGCAGGTAACGGTGTGATATTGATTACGACCAAAAAAGGCAAATCACAAGGGCAGCGGAGCATATCATTCTCTACCAGTCTGATGTTCGATAAAGCTTCTTCTTTACCCGAAATGCAAAATTGTTATGGGGTAAGTGATGGGATAGATAGTTGGGGCGAACGTAAAGACTTGCCGAAATACGATAATTTAAATGACTTCTTCTCTACCGGAGTGACTTCTATTACTTCCGTATCCGTAAGTCATGGCAATGAGAAATTGCAGAATTATTTTTCTTATGCCAATACCACCGGTAAAGGGATCATTGATAAAAATCGCTTATCCAAGCATAATATTACATTCAGGGAAACTTCTGTGATGTTCAATAATCGTTTGAAGTTGGATGGCAACATGAACCTGATGCGGCAAGTTTCTAAAAATAAGCCGACAGTAGGCGGATTTTATATGAATCCATTAGTAGGGCTTTATCGGTTTCCCCGTGGAGAGGACTTGTCATACTATAGGGATAATTTCGAAGTATACGATGGAAGCAGAAATCTGAATATACAGAACTGGCATACTTCCTACGAAGATTTTGAACAGAATCCGTATTGGATAACGAACCGTATACAGACTAAAGAGGTGCGCATGCATGCCATTGTCTCCTTATCGGCAAACCTGCAGGTAAATGACTGGTTGACGGTACAGGCCCGTGCCAATGTGGATTGCATTGACGATAAAGTCCGTCAGAAATTTTATGCTTCTACGGCTCCGGCATTGGCCGGTACTAACGGGCGCTATCTGGAAATGGATTATCAGGATTTCCAGGTTTATGGCGACCTGATGCTTATGATGAAGAAGAAATGGGGCGATTTCTCAGTAAATGGTGCATTGGGGGGAAGTATTACTGATAAGACTACTAATTCTACCCGTTATGATTCCAAAACAGCTTCTTTGTACTATGCTAATGTGTTCACTTTGGCAAATATTATAATGAACGGTTCAGCGGCTCTTGACCAGAAGATTGATTCGCACCGTCAGTTGCAGTCGTTGTTTGCTACGGTGCAGGTAGGTTATAAAGAAAGTGCCTATATAGATTTGACGGCCCGCAATGACTGGTCTTCCACTTTATCGCATACCAAGCACGAAGGTAGGGGCTATTTTTACCCTTCAGTTGGTACTTCGTTGATCCTAAGCCGCCTGCTGGCTTTACCTGAATGGGTGTCGTATGCAAAGGTGCGTGCTGCTTATAGTATGGTGGGGAATGATATTCCTTTGTATATTACGAATTCCACTTCCCATATCACTGCCGGTGGTGAATATCTGGCGAATGATGCGGCACCTTTCAAGGAAATGGAACCGGAGATGAATTATTCGTGGGAAATTGGTGCAGAAGGACGTTTTCTGAACAGCCGTATCGGGGTTAATATCACTTTCTATAGGACAAATACTCATAACCAGTTTTTCAAGTTGCCTACGTTGGCGGGCGATAAATATGCTTACCGTTATGTGAATGCCGGTAACATTCAGAATCAGGGATGGGAAATCGCATTGGATGCCACTCCTGTGATGGCAAAAGATTTTATGTGGAGCACTACTCTTAACTTTTCTTCTAACAGGAACAAAATAGTTGATTTGCATGAAGATTTGAAAGAATTTGTCTATGGTCCCACCAGTTTTTCTTCCAGTTATGCTATGAAACTGATAAAAGGCGGATCGATTGGCGACATTTATGGAAAAGCTTTTGTCAGAGATGCTTCCGGTAATATTGTTTATGAGACGGAAGGGAATAATGCAGGATTGCCAAAAGTGGAAGGTGACGGGAATACGGTAAAGGTTGGAAATTCCAATCCGAAGTTCCACTTGGGATGGAATCATACGCTTTCCTATAAAGACTGGTCTCTCTATTTCCTGGTAGATTGTCGCTATGGCGGTAAGGTGCTTTCGCAAACTCAGGCAGATATGGATTTGTACGGTGTATCGGAAGTTACCGGAAAGGCTCGTGATAATGGTTATGTTATGCTTGAGGGGCAGCGGATAGAGAATGTGAAGGGATTCTATAAGATTGTAGGCGGACGGGCAGGAACAACGGAATATTATATGTATGATGCTACCAACATCAGGTTGAGAGAATTTTCATTGTCTTATCAGTTGCCTGATTCCTGGATGGAAAAATCTAAAGTCCTGAAGAAAGCGCAGGTGTCTTTTATAGCCCGTAATTTGTTCTTTTTTTATAAGAAGGCGCCTTTTGACCCGGATCTGGTATTATCTACCGGTAATGATAATCAAGGTATTGATGTGTATGGGATGCCAACAACGCGCAGTTGGGGTTTTTCATTGAAGTGTGAATTTTAGTAGGAGAGGGGAGGATTGATATGAAAAGATATAGTTGGATATTCGGTGCTCTGTTAGTTTTGGTTTCTTGCACGGGTGACTTTAAGGATATCAATACAGACTTATCCGGAATTACGGATGAAGATTTGCAGATTGATTATAATGAACACGGTATTCGTCTGGGAGTGATTCAGCAGGGCATTTACTTCAATTATGATTATGGGAAAGGTAAGAACTGGCCTTTCCAGTTGACGCAGAACCTAAATGCAGACATGTTTAGTGGATATATGCATGATGGAAAACCACTGAATGGAGGTAGCCATAATTCGGACTATAATTTGCAAGATGGTTGGAACAGTGCAATGTGGGGACATACCTACTCGTATATTTTCCCACAGATATACCAGTCGGAAAATGCTACGCGTGAGAAGCATCCCGGCTTTTTCGGAATAACCAAGATTCTAAAAGTGGAAGTGATGCATCGCGTTACGGATTATTATGGTCCTATCATTTATTCACGGTTTGCTGATCCAAATGCAGAATATATGCCAGATACGCAAGAAGCGGTTTATAAAGAGTTTTTTTGCGAATTAGATACGGCTGTGAGTGCCCTTACCGGTTATGTGGGGGCAAATCCGGAAGCTGCTGAGTTTTCGCGTTTTGATATACTGATGGATGGCGAATACACTTCGTGGATAAGGTTTGCCAATTCATTGAGGATGCGGCTTGCAATGCGAATAGCTACAGTGGATAAAGAGAAAGCCCGTTCAGAGTTCCTGAAAGCTTTTAATAATGAATATGGAGCGTTGGAAGCGGAAAATGAATCGGTGGCAGTATCTACAAAGAAAGGATATACCAATCCGTTGGGAGAACTCAATCTGGTGTGGAATGAAACTTATATGAGTGCTCCGATGGAGTCTATCATGAATGGTTATGAAGATCCTCGGCGTACTGTATTCTTTGCCACATGCCAGGACGAGCCGTTTAGAGGGCAGTACCGGGGAATCCGGCAGGGGACTTGCTTCTCTCACAGCAATTATATGGGGTTGTCGAAATTGAAAGCCACTCAGTTGACAGATGCGGTTCTTATGACTGCTGCCGAGGTATGGTTTCTGCGTGCCGAAGCCGCTTTGAGAAACTGGACAAGTGAAGATGCCGGTATATGCTATGAAAAAGGAATTATTGCCTCTCTACATCAGTATGGTATCATGCAGACTGATTCATATTTGAATAGTGATAAATTGCCGGTTGATTTTGTAGATGCATTTGATGCTGAAAATAATATAAAAGCCTATTGTAAAGTCTCACCGAAGTGGATTGAAACAGCTGACCGGGATATGAAGTTGGAGAAGATTATTACGCAGAAATGGCTGGCAATGTTTCCTGAAGGATGTGAAGCTTGGGCAGAACAGCGTAGAACCGGATATCCACGTCTTTTCCCCGTTCGTTTCAATCATAGCAAGGATGGTTGTGTCGATACGGAAATTATGATTCGCCGATTAAACTTTCCCGGAGGCTTGCAAACGGAAAATCCGGAACAATATCGTGCGTTGGTGAATACATTAGGGGGAGATGACAATGCCGGCACCCGTTTGTGGTGGGATACCGGCACTAATTGGTAAGTTTATTCTTTAATTTTATTATACCGGATGGTTCTCTGCAAAGATTGCCATCCGTTCTTCTAATTGTGCATATTGATGATCCTGGATGAATGAAGTGCAGGCACGCAAACCTTCCTGATGGCTACCGGTGGTGATCAGTGATATGGCACTGACACCATAGTACATCAACTCCTTAGCCAGTTCGCCGCTGGTCATCCCCGGATAACCGATAGTAAAGTAGAAACCGTCGGCCACGGGATTACCCAAGTCATTATCATATACCAGATGAAAACCGTGACGCAGGAAAATCTCTTTTAGCTTGTGAGCGCGTTCACCATATATTTTCACTTCGTCAAGGAAGTTGTACTGTCCTTCGTTAGCAGCCTTCAGCATGGCGGCAAGCGCATATTGTGCAGAATGGCTCGTACCGGAAGAAAGGGCATAGAGTACGCGATGAATGAATACTGTACCGAATGTACCGCCACCGTAACGTTTTGTCAATCCGGGATAAGAGCGATGATAGAGCTTGTTTGAAATACAGCTGACACCGATACGCTGTCCGGCATAGCTGAATGCTTTAGAGCCGGAAATAAGCAATACATAGTTGTCCGTATAATGTGCCACTGATGGTTGATAAGGTGCTTGGAATGGTTTGCTCAAATCCTGCCGGAAGTCCATAGCGAAGTAAGCCAGGTCTTCCAGAACAATAACATCATATTGCGTGGCAAGTTCTCCGATGATGCGTAGCTCTTCTTCTTTCAGGCAAATCCAGCTGGGATTGTTCGGGTTGGAGTAGACGATGGCAGATATATTACCTTTCTTGAGGTAACTTTCCAGTTTCTCTTTCAATTTGTCGCCGCGGAAATCATATACATCGAAAGTCTCAAACTTCTGTCCCATAACGACCAGTTGCTGTTTCTGTACAGGAAATCCCGGGTCAATAAACAATATCGTATCCTTCTTCTCGTCACACTGACTGCAAGTGAGGAACGAAGCAAAAGTACCCTGCATGGAGCCGGTAACAGGTACACAGCCTTCCGGTTGCAAATCTACATTAATAAAGGCTTTTATAAAACGTGAAGCCTCTTCTTTCAGTGCAGGCAATCCGTTGATGTCAGGATAAAGGCTGGCAATTCCTTTTTGCAGGGCTTCTATTTCAGCTTTTACGCCTACAGCCGAAGGGGGGAGTCCCGGCACACCCATTTCCATTTTTATAAATTCTATACCAGATTCAGCTTCTGCCTTGGCGGCAATCGCCTTTACTTCGCGGATGGTTGCTTTTCCAAAGTCTGCAATCTGAAATGCTTCGATGGTTTCGTCAATCAGTTTACGTTCAATAGGAGTATTTCTCATGGTTTTTCTCGCTTTTAATTGATTTTGATTTGTCATTCGAATTTTTTTTGCTACACAAAGGTAATATAAATATCTTATAATCAAGCTTACTTTAAAAAAGATGAAAAATATTTCTTTCAAGCTATTGCAGGTTTCAAAAAAACACCTACCTTTGCAACCGCAATCGGGAGAGAAAGCAATAAAAGAAATGAAATTATGGTGCGTTAGTTCAGTTGGTTAGAATACATGCCTGTCACGCATGGGGTCACGGGTTCGAGTCCCGTACGCACCGCGAAAGCAAATAGCAAATGAAAGCAAAGCTCTGAAATTCAAAGATTTCAGAGCTTTTTCTTTTTCTCCACTCTGGCAAAGAACAGTGGGTTCAAGGAATAAGTGGAAAATACAGTGAAGGACACATTTGATCGGAAAGATTACAAAATGTACGGCAACTCATTACATCGTAAGCATTGCATTCTCGTAAGATATCGGCTGGTATCGGCATAGGAGCTGGTTAAGAATCCGGGAGTTACTGACAGTTCAGTGAATTGCAGGCGCCGTCTGTACTGTAGTTCTCATTTTATATTGAGGTTCGATGCCGTTCAGCCTTGTAGTGTGTGAATCTTTGCTCTCATAAATCTGTATATCTATATCATATATATAATTCCGATATGGTGCCGGCAATTCAGTTGAAAACTCTTGTTTCTGGGAAGAATTATTTATCCGGGTGTATATATAGATTTTAGGTGCTTTTTCCGCCTCGTACATATAGACCGTATTTATATATTTCCCGGTTCCATCCGCTTCAAGACTAATGGGGCTGGCAATATTAAAATAATCGGAATCCGGAATACCGGTTCTCAGGCCGTTAACTATATGAGTATAACTTGCCTCATTGGCAATGACAAACGTATTGTCTGTACTCAAGACCGGATTGTCAGGAAATGTAAGTGTAACCCTATATTTGGCACAAGTACGTTCCATGCTCACAATGGCAGAAGAGTTCGTATCGGTAAAGTCGTAGTTGAGCAGCTCTCCATACATACAAAAACCTTCATTCGGATCCAAGTCATGGTTCTTATCCACAGTGGGAGTATTCAGATTCTTTATATCATCCATGGTGTTGACGGCAGACAGGTTTATATTCTTATAATTGGTAATCAGGTAAACATCCTTCTTCTGAAGCTCGGATACCTGAAGTGGTAACGCAATCAGCCTATATCCATCCATATTTATTGAACCTATATTGGTATATTTATAAGCTATTTCTTGGGAAGAGGGCTCGGTGAGGAACAAGGCAATTGTATTAATCACCTGTTCGCTCTCCAAGTTATCCTCATCTACCATGTTTGCACTCTTAAAAAGGTTCTGTTGCATCTTGATGTATGCGGTTTTATCCACTTCCGGATTCGGCATGTCGCCGTCACTGCAACCCACATTACACAACAATATAATTGACACTATAAAAATCAGTTTATACATAATTGCTTCCTCCTATTCAACAGATCTCACACAACGGGTGGTGGCATGGTAATCGTACCGTTGGAAATTTCCGTATAATACTTTGTTCCAATTGGCACGGTCGGACAAATCTATGTAACCGCTGGAGTACCAGAATACTTTCACCTGGATAGCCGCTTCATTATAAATCCAGGATTCTCCGGCAGACGTAGCAGGAGGAGACGGGAAGGGCCACCCTTGCGGATAATCATCCTCTCTTTCCTTAATATCTCCGGGAGAGAAATAGTTGTCGACTATTCCCAGTTTTTTATCACTGATGTTATCTTCCCAGTTATTTTCACTCATCAATACGGTACCCGACAGATCCATTCCCGTCAATTTTTCCAGTAGGGTCTGAGCTGCCTGCCTGAAAGGTCGGGAATAAAAGGGGATAGGGTCGTCCTTATGATTCATATTATAAGTATTGGCATCCCATGTATTCGACATCCATATCGTGTACGTTTTATCAAGCAACGCCAGATAGGACATCAACTCACAGGAATTAATCATGCGCCATCCTTTTCCATATTTCTTCTCGCAGTAGTAAGGGGGCTTCCCTTCACGTATAGCCGGTTTTCCCGTTGCAGGATCATAATAAATAATTTCATCATTATAAGCGCCTTTCAAGCCATCCGGCAGTGACTCATCTTTTGCCATTAATTCAATCTTACCGCAATCGGTAGTTATAACGATACTCGAATCGGTAGGAAATACCGGAGGGATTACGATCTGCTCATCCCCCTGAAATATATACTTATATGTATCTTTTTTCCACGGTTCCACTTCAATCCGCGTCTCTATTCCTCCTTCAGCATTTATATAGGCGTTTATGATATAATGATAATTGCGAATCACGCTGTTGTCCGACAGGGTGGGGACGGTCCGCCTTTGGTCTGTAATGCCCGTTTTTGCGGGGTCACTCTGCATTGCGAATCCTTTATTGTTGATATGCAATTCCGTATAGTCCGCGCTGCTCTCGGGTAGCAGTAATTCCGGGATGTAGAATATGACGGTTCCTACACTATCATTCTGATAATTGAGTTCCGAAAGAGATGCCTCTAAAGAAGAGCTCTTGTCTCCCGGATAATAATCATCATAGGGAGGGACGGACAAGTATGAAGCAACATTCTTCAGCTGGACGGAAGTTACCGCATGGTCGGGAAGGGTGCTTCCCGGCACTTTCTTACGAAAGATGACTTCCACTTTCGCCATGGCTCTTATCAGTTCCACCTTGTTTGTGGGCAAAGGCAATGATGCAGGAGCTTGCTCCGTACCGCCTTGGGCCACAGGGATATTTTCATAAATCGCTGACATCAGAAAACGTCCTTCCGGAGTGCTTCCGTCCGGATGAAATCCGGGATTATATGCCATTTCGGCAAATCGGACATCTTTGCTGAAATCCGATTTATTGGTTATATTGATCAAGGCTGACACGAAATCTCCCGCATATACCGATTCATTGGCTATGAAGTAGAAATCGTACGTTCCCGGATGGATGGTGACCGGACGGCTCTTTGCTCCAAAGCCATCGGGGAAGTAGAGTTTCTGGTTGAGGACAACGGAACCGCCATCCGATTCGAAAGCGATCATCCGGAGTTCGTCTACACGGTCTTCCCAGAAATATTTGTCATCATTGATGCTGGATGCCGAAGTGCGGACTGACAATGCTATATGGGCATATTCGTCTGTAGCACTACCGTCACTTTCCCGGTCGGTGCAACCATTCATTGTCATCAGAATGAAAAACAAACTTGCCAGACAATGTATATATAGTATGTTGTTTTTGATCAATCTCATCATTTCTCATTTTTTTTATAACCGGAAGTTACATTTCCGTATCATAACTGTGTACCAACCAATTATTCACCCAGATCTCTTTGATGGTATAGGTTCCACACTCACACTGGTCTTGTGTCGTGAACTTAATGGTAAAGTCATGGTCGCAGTTTAAGTCCACTTCGGGATTTTTCAGCAGAAGAGTACCCAGCAGGCTACCTTTATAGAGTTCCTTCCCGCTTATTTTATTCCTTATCACAATTGTATTATTATGCCCTGTTTCAAGTTTTAGCAGATAGAATTTTTCATTTATCCGTCCGCCGTTGGGCGAAGTTACAGGGTCGTATCTTACGGTTTCATCCTCAGCAAGGCTTCCGCCTACATTCATCGAACCGTTATCCGATTCGATATAAACTTCATATTCTTCTTCATTTCTGTCCAGTCCTTCCACTGATATGGTAAGCCGGTTCGTAATCTCCTGAAGATTTACAGAGGTGTGTTCCGAAATGCCGGAAACTCCGCCATCCAGATAGAAGGCACGGCTTTCGCCGGAATAAACCTGCACTCCTTCCATTGAAACGGCTATGTGCTGTGAACGTTTCAGGTGAAATAACCAATCTTTTTTAGTGGTTTTACCCGGTTGCAGCTGATTGATATCAAAATACTGTGTATGAATCCCCGACCATGCTACAACTGTGTGAATACCTTTCCCGGAGACAGAGATTTCCTCAGTATATCCTTTTTTCAGTGTAACACCCTCCTTATGGACGTATGTTACCAACACATCGTTATTATCAAATACACATAAAGTTATATCCTTGACTCCTGCCGGATAAACCGTATCCGTCTCGCAGAGAGACTTGGAATATAGAGATACTGTAAGTTTCTGAGAATAATTACACTCGTCATCCTCCTTGATACATCCGGAAAGAAGAAATAAACAGAAGATTATGCTTATCGACAAAACTGATTGCAAACATAATTTCATAAAATTGATTTTAGTTACTATTAATATGTTTATATCGTTCCGGGCCGGGTTGTTAAGCTTTGCCCGGAACGGTATAATATATTAAAATTCAACATCATAAGAATGTACGGTCCAGTCCAGTATACTGACTTCGACAGACATATTGGTTTCTTCGGGAGTCAGCGGGTCAACAGGATCAATTGGAATTTCCGGTTCATCAGGACCCGGTTTCGGATCAGGATTCTGAGGGTTTATCGTGTTGGGATCCTCCGGGTACAAGGGGTTCCAGTTATAACTAAGTCTCTTAAAGCCTGTGATATTAATATGGTAAATATGATTTCTCAGCACAGGAGAGTTTAAAGGCTTAACCAGATCATCCGGATTCAGCCAAGCATAATTAATCATCTTCCCACCTACATAAGTGGTTACCTTCTGGTTCTGTACGGCAGTTTGTGCTGCTTGCTTGGAAGAATAGATTTTTCCGTCGGTTCCGCCTACATAGAAAGTTCCTCCTGTCAGACTTCCTCCGTCAGCGATGGCGCTTGGATTCGGAGTAAATTTAGCTCTGACCAGGATATAGGCAGTATTTCCTTTTCTGTACTTGGTACGTTCCAGATCACCCTCTTCATGGGTGTTCTCAAACAGAAACTGTCCTTTCAAGGCTTTATATCCATCTCCGTCAACCGGTTTCGTGGGGATTGCGTTCTTTACGGACAAGCCTGAATAATCATAATAAGTGTCAGCTTGGCCTATGTATTCGCCCAATGCCGGTACATATTCGCTTCCATAAGATAGGTTATTGGTCTGGCTGATCCAATAAATCTTATTGGTACCTTGGGCTACGGAGAAATTCACATCGGAGACTGATCCGATTTTTTCTCCCTGATCATTGGTGAGATCTGCCGAAGCCGTAGTAGTTACGATAACTCTTGATGCAACACGGTCTACATTTACCTTTATCTTATTCGCACCGTTTGCCACATCCTGTATGGGCACATCGGGTTCTATGTATACGTTTGCCGATTTTCCTGTCATTGCAATCAAGTCATACTCTTTTCCGTTTGCATTCACTACTTGCGCCAGATTCTCTGTTGTTATAAGATCATGTTCGGTAGTGATGACGGTGCCCAGCGGATTCGGATTATTTATAACGATATAGATTGTTTTATATCCGGAAGTGGTTCTGAAGGGTTGGCTTGGCGAAACCACCGTTCCCGCATGAGATATGTCCTCTCCTGTAAAGCGTTTGGCTTCAATGGCTCCATCTGCCGATTCCATATATACATCGAGCGTTTGCAGACTGTCCAGTCCTTCATAAGTTCCATCATTGTTATAATCATTAGGAAGGGCTCTGCCTGTTGCTTTTCCAGGAAGATTGACTAATAAGTTTACATACGTAAGTGTGCCTTCTTGTTTCTCAGCTTCTGGCGTGCTGTCATCGCTACAAGCAATGAAGCCGAGCCCCATTAATGAGGCAAGTAAAATTGTTTTAATATTCATAATACCTAATTTTTTAAAATAAAAATAAAGCTTTTTCTACTTATTAATTTAATAATACAGTAATAAAATGCTTTGCTACTGTCTCTTTTTCTACTTAACTACATGTAGTGACGGTTGTTATAGAAATAACACTCCTGATGAAAAAAAAGTTCGCTACTTATATGTAAATAAGGATGAAATTAGTGTTGAAATCCAAAAGAGCTTGTTTTTTTACCATGCAGTGATCGAAAAAGCGAAGGTATTATCTATAGGGCTAATCTTACTTGCCTGCCGAATATGCAACGGCTTCTATATATTTTTCTTCCAATGAAGAAAAGAATTCTTGTCAACTTTATCTTTTCCTATTAATTGCAGGTTGTAGGAGCTTAATCCCGCATAGCGGTATTCTCCATAGTTGATGTCACCCAGCAGATCTATATTCAGAAATGCACGGACAAGTTTCAAGCCGCATTTCTCTATTTTTTCGACTATACATTTTCCTCCTAAAAGGTTCATTAGTAGATAAGCTGAAACTTCGTAAGCACACCAACCGCATTCTTCCAGATACAGATGGATGCAACTTTCATTAGATTGTTCTTTTTCAAATACTTCAGAAACTTCTTTTTTCATGATAATCTATTTTTTATTTAGGTCTATATTATATGGTGCAATCAATCGGAACATACTTCTACCATACTTAAAACAAACTTCCCGCCCCACTGTTTTTTTCAGAGCCGAAACTATTCAAATTATTAACAGTATAAAAGAGAACATAACAAAATGCTATGTGTCTCAATACTAACGCATGAACAAAGACTTCAGGCCATCAAACATACCTGGAAGGGCTATCGTACCATGCACTTCGTCCGGGAACTTTTTGTATATGGCACGCAGATGTTGGCTCTTCATCTCTGGAATGATTCTTTCTCCTAAACTGTCAGCCAATGCGAACTGGTCCAACTTCACGTTAGGACGTTGGCGGGTAGCAAAGGCAACGTAGAGTTGTTTTCCCGAAAAATCCTTCTGGCCAACTTCTTTCCCGGCTTGCTTCAGGAAAACTCCCCGGTCCCACCATAAACTGGGATCTATTGCCATAAAGGTATCAAACGACTCAGGATAGTCGAGTAGAACCTGTAGGGTAAATAAACCTGCGTATGAATGTCCTATTAAGAAATTACGGCCGTTGGCAGAAACTTTTTTTTCTATTTCCGGGCGCAGTTCTTCTGTTAAGAAACGATAGAAAGCCTTCATTCCTCCACCTTTTGGAGTATCTCCAGGCTGAATACTGCCATCCCGTCGTGCTGCCGAACTGGTAGGGGTGAAATCTCTGGTACGGTCTGTATTCAAAACAGCGACTACAACACAAGGGGGTAATGAAGAAACCCTTGAAGAAGCAAAGAAACGGGTAAAACCTACTACGGAATGGAAAAATGCATCTCCATCCAATAAGTAGAGAACCGGGTAGTCTTTTTCTTCTTCACCCGGTTGTTTTTCCGGTTCATAAATCCAGTACATCCTTTCTTCATTCAGTATGTTGGAGAATAAAGAATGGCGGATTCCTATATTAATAGAGTCCTGCCCTTGTACCGGTAGAGAAGACGTCCAAGCTATCGTAATAAGCAATACTATATAAAAACTTTTCATTTTATCTGATTCTTGCTACAAAGTTGAAAGAAAATATTGGTTTTATCAATCCCTACTTGTGGGTATTTTGGGTAGGATTATTCGCCAAAGTTGGTCATAAATCTCTATCTCTTTCTTCTTTTGTTACACGCTTCTGCCATTATCCTAATTCAGACTTTTCCTTTTTGACGAATAAGTTGTTGGTAATCGGTTCTATTTCAACCGTATAATAAGGCTACACCCTTTGCCCGGAATGGCTACACCCTTTTGTGTTCAGGGCTACACCATCCTGACCAAAGGGTGTAGCTATCCTGATGCTTGGCTAATGAGACAAAATCATAGCTTCTCTTTGAAGTAAACAGTGTGTGATTTACTTTTACATTGTAATTGAGTGAGATACATAAAAATAGAAAATCCCCGGAATTTTAATAAATTCCGGGGATTCTCTATTCTCTTCTCTCTGTTACTTCTTTATCACTTTTTCTATTTCTTCCAAATTATACCGGGCTGCTTCGTTACCATCCCGGGCCGCTTTGGTGAATTCTACAATAGCTTGGTCCTTATTGCCACTCAGCAGGTAGTAGATGCCGTTGTTATTGGCATATTCGGCTGTCTGTTTATTGGATTTATCCAGATACTTCCGTGCATCGGGCAAATCTTTTTTAGACAAGGCTACAGCGGCAGCATTCAGGTTGGCTACTTCATCATCAGGATACATACGTACAGCGATGTCGAAAACCTTGATAAAGTCGTCACCACCTTTGGGATAGCTGTTGGCCACCAGATACATCTCGTTCAAACTGAGATACTGGGGCTGTGTCTTGATGATCTCTTTTCCTTCGTCCACTTTGAAATGGGCAATCGTATAGTCTATGCGGCAATTCACCTTACGGAGTGCCGGGTATAGTTCCTTCAGCATTGTACGATAGGGAGCGCCACCACCTACACGTTTTATTTCCTCTTTCCGGCGGGCTATGTCGCTGGTGTTTCGAATGATATTGAGGAATTCGGTTTTCTCTTTCATATCAGAGGTTTCCAGAGCTTTTACCAGTCCTTCCCAATTTTCACCGCCAAAGGAGACATTGTAGAGATTGGCAGGAATCTGTTCCTGTACGGACAGGTATTTCTTCAACGCTTCGGCACGGCTCTTAGAGAGTTGTTCATTGAGTTTAAGCGGTCCTTCGGGGGAAGCAAATCCTTCAATGTAAACACCGGTAATGGTCAACTTCTTGTCATTCTGTACCTTATTGAACATCTCCCGGATATTCCGTAGCTCCGTCTGATTGTTCATGAAATCCGGCAAAATAACGGACTTGCCTACGGGGAAATCGAGATGGGCTTCATATTGTTCGCTACGTGCTTTTACTACTTCTGCTTTCGGCTGAATGTAAGAGGGGACAGGCTGCAATGCGGCCAGACGTTTGGCTTCTGTAGAAACTCCGTTCATAATCATTTCCTGTGTCAGTACCTCCTGGTGTCCTCCGCATCCGCATAAATCTTCTTCCAGATTCAGGTAAGCATTCTCCATCCATGGTTCGTAAGGGATGACTTGTGTGTAGTTCAGAACTTCCTGCGTATTGTAAGGTATCTCCATATTGGTTGCCTTATCCAAAGCCATGGCACGGAGGTAGGCCTTTTGCCTTCTGCGGCCGTTGATAACGATTTCCGGCAATACGACATTGTTGTCCGGACCTGTCAGTACGGGGGTTAGCGTCAGGGTGCGGTCATTGCTGACTTTCAGGTTCCGCATATCCATCTGCATGTTTATGTAGAGCGACTCTCCCTGTTGCCATAGGGAGGCATTGGTGATGTTGACGGCATCTTTATAGAATTTTTGTGCGCTGGCCGGAAGTGCGGCTATGAGGCACAAAAAAGAGTAGATCAATATTTTTTTCATGACTATATTATTTTATGACGTATATGATGTTTAATGCTACTTTGGTAGGACCAATGTAGTTCTTGTGTCCGCTGTCGAGTTTGCTGCCGCACTTGCCGCAGTTGTACTTGTCGTAGTCTATGCGGGCATAGCCTACACCGATTTCGGCTTCCATGCTCCAGCGCTTGTTCAGTATCCATTGATATCCATAAGAAATGCCGGCTCCATAGATATTGCCCTGGTAGCGTTCGTGTCCCAAACCTAATATATTCAGGTTGCTTACATTCGCTTCTGCATAATGGGCGTGCAGTCCGAAGAAATGTCCGTAGAAGCGCTCGCACAGCCAGTAGCGAAGTTCAGGCTGTACCAGCCAGTGCTTGATCTGTTTGTGATCCGAGAATTTCCAGGGATTGTAGTTGCCGGATACATCGAGGGTCAGCTTCTTGGAGAGCCCGACCTCAAATCCGAGGTTAGCCGTAGTGGTAGCCCAGTACAATGCATTGGTCTTTATTGCAAATTTAGGCATGTAGTGGCTTCTGTCCTGTCCGTATGTACTGATGGTGTATGTGAGCATCAGGACTGCCAATAAAAGGAATTTAATCGTTTTCATATTCTCATTACATTATATTATCGTAAAACAATAGCCGGATTTTGCAGAACTCTTTCACTTTGTATGTGGCGGAATAGTGATCATTCCTCGAAGCGTAAGTCCGTTGATAAACACCTGCCACTGCTGTCCATCCGCTTGGGGTGGTTTGCAGATTTTTAGTTGCGATAAACACCGTTAGCGGGTATGCGGGCGGATAGTCCGGGTATGATGGAATATTAAACATAAAGCTGGCTGTATTGTTCATGCCATAATTACTGTGTTACTCTGTGGTGAATCATAACGGTGCTCTATTTACTCTACCCATTTAATTCACATCCCTATATAAATGAATCATTCTCCTGGTGATGCTTTATTGATATGCGAATAGGCTCTAAACTTAATTCCATGAAATAGAATATAAAGCAATGATATGTCGCATATAAAGCAATACTTTTGAGCAGAACATTGCTTCTTTCAAAACAGAACATTGCTTCTTAAAATGCTATTTATATAGTGTTGGAAATATATTTACTAAATTTGTGCTGGTAGGCAAGGTTTTGGCAAGCAGACAGGTGCCATTTTTGGTGCCAGTGTCACCTATACACGCATTTGGGAGGAGATGTGGCTTGAATTTATTTGCAATTTATTGATTAATAGAGTGTTGTTCTTTTTGTGTGTTTTGTATTTATACTTTTTTATGTCTTTTCGCATGTCCTTCAATTCCCTCTTTTCTGCACTGTAAGAGTAGATGATAAGATTATGAAATATGTATACGTAATGCCGTTTGTGCGGATTTTTTTTGAATAAAATGAGCTTGTTCTCTTTTTGTCTTAAATATAAACATATCTCTATTCCTTTTCCCGTTTTTTTGCCTCCAAATAGGTGTATAGGTGACACTGGCACCAAAGTGACACCGATATGCTGTTTCTCTTCTTACTTAATGTATTGATTGTCAGCAAATAATGCTTTCATTTATCCTCTCGCTTAGAATTTGTCAGTAGCTGGTTTTATGCCAAAAGCAGAGCTGGATATTTCTATGCTCGTGCTATGAAAATACATTACTTCTATCTGCTCTTTCCGGTAATCGGTTGAAAATGAAATTTTCTACTTTCATATAATTGATACAGAGCGAAGCGATACGGATATGAACCATGGTATCGCCGGGCAATGCGTTGGACTCTGACCATTATTTTACCGGCTAACTCAATAAGTAATTTTATGTAATTATACTGTAGTTTAAGAATCATATGTTTACTAAATATAATTTTATTAATTTTCTTCATTCTTTATTGTCTCTATCCTTTTTTTATTTAATTTTGTCTGCACTATTTTATATGGGAATGTAAACTCAAACCATAATAAATAATAAATCGATAATGACACAAATAGTTGAACTAAAAGGTACGGAGAAACGGTTGTATCAGCTGGTCGCTCCATTGGTTATGAATCCTGTAGTGTTGAAACAAAACTATAATTATCCTTTTCGCACTTCGGAAAACTTTATATGGTTTGTTGCAGTGGAAGGAAAAGAGATAGTGGGCTTTATACCGCTGGAACATAAGAAATCGGAAGCGGTTATTAATAACTATTATATAAAGGAGAATAATGCGGAAGTATTAAAAGCTCTTTTGGAAAAAGTTATAGACAGTACAGATGAAGATAAACCATTGAGCTCGGTTACATTTATTGAGCATCAAACAATATTCCAGGAATTGGGCTTTGCAGTGGAAAAAGAATGGAAACGTTATGTGAAAATGAATAAGGAGAAATAGAATGGGGGAGGTTCAGAAGAATGTATATGAATTGGCACAAGAACGGTTGCATATAATATTTAAAGAATTTGATAATATCTGTGTATCCTTTTCAGGAGGAAAAGATAGTGGTGTATTATTGAATTTATGTATTGATTACATCCGGCGCAATAATCTGAAGCGTAAACTTTGCGTTTACCACATGGATTATGAAATCCAATATAGCATGACTATCGATTACGTAGACCGTATTCTGGAGGCCAATAAGGATATTCTGGATGTATATCGGGTGTGCGTGCCTTTCAAGGTGACTACCTGTACGTCCATGTATCAGAATTATTGGCGTCCCTGGGACCCGGAGATGCGTGATATATGGGTACGGAAAATGCCGGAAGGCAGCATGACCGTAGAAGACTTTCCTTTTTATACGGATGTAATGTGGGACTATGAGTTTCAGATGCATTTTGCCAAATGGTTGCATGTGAGGAAAGATGCGGTTCGATCCTGCTTCCTCATAGGCATTCGCACGCAGGAAAGTTTCAATCGCTGGCGCAGCATTCACCTCGCCCGGAAATATCAGATGTATCATAATTACCGGTGGACTTCTAAAATCGGAAATGATATCTTCAATGCCTATCCTGTCTTCGACTGGAAAACGACAGATATCTGGGTGGCCAATGGAAGATTTGGCTGGGACTATAATCATTTATATGATTTATATTACAAAGCAGGTGTGAACATTGAGCGCCAACGTGTAGCAAGCCCCTTTCTTTGCGAGGCTCAGGAGAGCCTTCGCCTCTATAAAGTGATTGATCCCGCTACCTGGGGCAAGATGGTAGGTCGTGTGAATGGGGTGAACTTTACCGGTATTTATGGCGGAACCCATGCTATGGGCTGGCAAACCGTCCGTCTGCCGAAGGGGTATACCTGGAAAGAATTCATGCAATTTCTGCTCTCTACCTTGCCCGAAGCTACCCGGCGCAATTATTTGAAGAAACTGACTGTCAGTATTGAGTTCTGGCGTACGAAAGGCGGGTGCCTTGCTGAGGAGACCATTGAGAAGCTGAGAAAAGCCGGTGTGTCATTGGAAGTGGTGAATACGACCAATTATAAAACGCATAAGAAGCCCGTTAAAATGGATTACCTGGATGATATAGATATTTCGGAGTTTCGTGAAATCCCCACGTATAAGAGAATGTGTGTATGTATTCTGAAGAATGATCATGCCTGCAAATATATGGGTTTTGCCTTAAATAAGGAGGAAGCATACAAACGAGATAAAATAATGGAACAATTCAAAAATATGATGTTATGAGTGTAAATCAGAGTCCGGTGTATGCTGTAAAAGCTGTGCCGGTGGAGAAAATAGTGGCGAATGATTATAATCCCAACATAGTGGCGCCACCTGAAATGAAATTGCTGGAGCTTTCTATTTGGGAGGACGGTTTTACTATGCCTTGCGTATGTTACTATGATAATGAAACCGATCGTTATATACTGGTAGACGGGTATCATCGTTATAGTGTATTGAGAAGTTCCAAGCGGATTTATCAGCGGGAAAACGGCTTATTGCCCGTAGTGGTGATTGATAAGGAGCTATCCAATCGAATGGCATCAACCATCCGGCATAACCGTGCACGAGGTTCGCACAATATAGAACTGATGTGCCACATCGTGGCCGAACTGGATAAAGCGGGTATGTCCGACCAGTGGATTATGAAAAATATTGGCATGGATCGTGATGAACTCCTTCGTCTGAAGCAGATTTCCGGTTTGGCGGATTTGTTTTCGGACAAAAGTTTTAGTATTCCAAATCCGATTGAGACGCCGGTTCCCGAAGAATGAAATGCCCGTTTTGGGCATTTTTGTTTCTATTATGTTCTTTTGTTATCATTAACAAGTGAAATATCTTGTTACAAACTTGCATAAGTTAACCAAATCTCCTACTTTTGCCATCATAAACAAACAAACAAGTTTCATAAGTCTTCGGACATTACAAAAAACTTACATGAAAAATATATTGGTTAGCGGTGGTGCTGGTTTTATAGGGTCGCACTTATGCACACGGTTGATAAATGAAGGACATCATGTGATATGTCTTGATAATCTATTTACCGGTGCGGAAGCAAATATCGAGCATCTGAAAGACAATCCTCTCTTTGAGTTTGTACATCATGATGTAGAATTTCCCTATCATACTGAAACTCTTGATGAAATATACAATTTAGCTTGCCCGGCGTCGCCGATACATTACCAATGTGATGCAATCAAGACAATTAAGACTTCCGTATTGGGAGCCATTAATATGTTGGGATTGGCAAAGAAGACGAATGCCAAGATTCTACAGGCTTCCACCAGCGAAATATATGGTGATCCGGTGGTGCATCCTCAGGTGGAAAGTTATTGGGGAAACGTAAATCCGATAGGCATCCGTTCCTGTTATGATGAAGGGAAGCGTTGTTCTGAAACTTTGTTTATGGATTATCACCGGCAAAACAACATTCGTATTAAAATAATTCGTATCTTTAACACATATGGCCCACGAATGCTGCCGGATGATGGAAGAGTGGTTTCTAATTTTGTGGTTCAGGCATTGCAGGACCGTGATATAACTATTTATGGAACAGGAGATCAGACGCGAAGCTTTCAATACATCGATGACCTCATAGAGGGAATGGTGAGAATGATGAACACGGAGGATGAATTTATTGGTCCGGTGAACCTTGGAAATCCGAATGAATTTTCCATCCTCGAGTTAGCGGAAAAAGTGATTCAGTTGACAGGATCGAAGTCGAAGTTGGTATTCAAGCCACTTCCGCATGATGATCCTAAGCAACGTCAGCCGGATATCACGCTGGCAAAAGAGAAGCTGAATTGGAAGCCTACCATTGAATTGGAAGACGGTTTGAAGCGGATAGTAGAGTATTTTAGGGAATATCGTAAATAGATTAATAGATAACGGGAAAACAATATTGTATAAGATGAATATGGAAATTAATCCTTCTGAGTACAAAATTCTCATCGTTGACGATGTGATGTCCAACGTATTATTGTTGAAAGTACTCTTGACAAATGAAAAATTTGCAATCGCTACGGCAAGTAACGGTCGGCAAGCATTAGAGCAGGTAGATAAGGAAAACCCGGATTTGGTGTTGCTGGACGTGATGATGCCGGATATGAGTGGTTTTGAGGTGGCACAACACTTGAAAGCAAACCCCAAAACTGCAGATATTCCTATCATCTTCCTGACTGCACTGAACAGCACGACGGATATTGTAAAAGGTTTCCAGGTGGGAGCGAATGACTTTATCTCCAAGCCTTTTAACAAGGAAGAGCTGATTATCCGTGTGACCCACCAGATTTCGTTGGTAGCTGCCAAACGTATTATTTTGAATAAGACCGAAGAGCTGCAACGTACCATTGCCGGACGTGACAAACTTTATTCGGTGATTGCTCATGATTTGCGTTCTCCTATGGGCTCCATCAAGATGGTGCTGAATATGTTGATACTGAACCTGCCGTCCGAGAAAATCGGTGCCGAGATGTATGAACTGCTGACAATGGCAAACCAGACGACAGAAGATGTATTCTCCCTGTTGGATAACTTGCTGAAGTGGACCAAGAGCCAGATTGGTAAGCTGAATGTGGTATATCAGGATATTGATGTAGTAGAAGTTGTGGATGGAGTGATCGACATCTTCAATATGGTAGCCGGCATGAAGAAGATTACAATCCGTGAAGAGAAGCCGGAGAAGCTGGCTGTATCTGCCGACATCGATATGCTGAAGACGGTGGTGCGCAATCTGATAAGCAATGCTATTAAGTTCAGTAATGAAAACTCTGAGGTGCTGGTGAAGCTGGAAGCGAAAGATGGCATGGCGGTAGTCAGCGTACAAGACCACGGGTGTGGTATTGACGAAGAAGGACAGAAGAAATTGTTGCATACTGATACGCATTTCAGTACATTCGGTACTAACAACGAAGAAGGTTCCGGTCTGGGGTTGTTGCTGTGCCAGGACTTTGTGCTGAAGAATGGTGGTAAGTTATGGTTTACTTCGAAAAAGGGTGAAGGCTCTATATTCAGTTTCTCAGTTCCGTTGAAAAAATAAATATACAATAATGAAAAAACGAGAAGGTGTGTCATAATGCAGTACTATCTCAATTCCCGGGAGGAGGGGAGCTTAAGTTACTTTCCAGTTTTGACACCCCTTCTCGTTTTTTCATTATCGCCTGCACAGGTTTCTGAAATCACAGAACTCACATTTCCTTTTATCTTCAGTTTGTGTGAAGGGCTCTTCCGGACTGTATATTTCTTGTAAGAGTTTTTGCAAGCGCTCACGAAACTCATCTTCATAGAAAGCGAAGTTGTTGACCGGTATTTTCGGTTGGCGGGCTTCCCCCATTTCAATTACAGGAGAATAAGTTTCTGATGCTGCACGGTGAATGTAGAGCAAGGAAGGGGCAACCTTCAACGATTGTTTGCGGCACATAATGGAAGCATACAGGAAAGTCTGGAAAATATAATTCGGACGTCCGTCGGCAGGAGTGAACAGTTGCTCTATGTTCTCGGGAGTTTTGGGGCTGCCACCGGTTTTATAGTCCACAATGCGCAAGGTATCGCCCTTACTGTCCATGCGGTCGATGGTACCACCGATATTCAGTGCCAGTTTTCCTTGTGGAGTTTCTATTTCCATGATCTCGTTTACAGGTTCTTCCATACCTTCCATGGCGAAAGGAGCATATTGCAGGTCGTTGCGCAGCAATTGGCGGAGATAGGATGCAATCACTTTGGCATTGATAAGTTGCGTACCATTATATTCAGGCTTTTCTGTGGGGAGAACGTGGAAGAACTCTTCTTTGAAAGCAGTATCTACATAATTCTGTAACTTCACTTCATTGCGTAACAGTTGTTCCAGGTCTTCCTTGCGTATTTCTTTTCCATTCGCAGTCAGCTCCTTATATGCCAGTTCGGCTGAACGGTGGAAAATGGTGCCGAACAGTGCGGAGTCTATTTCAGCACTCACTTCATCGGGAGCTTTTAATCCGGCCACATAGCGATAGTAGAATTTCAAGCGGCAATCCAGATAAGCGTTGAGTGCGGAAGGGGAGAAAAGCGCTTTGGGATGGCGGACGAGATTGTATTTCTCACACATTCTCGCAATGATCTCCGGTGTTTTCTCTATGCGGATTTCTCTGCCGCTTAGAGGAGATTGTCCGGCTTCCAGGTATTCGCGTGAAATATCGTGCGGCGATTCAACAAGAAATTGCAGCATGAAACGGGACATTTCGCCACGGTTCAGTCCATCAGAAGAGGTATTATATAATAAGGTGATATTTTCAGCGCGTTGTATCAGTCGGTAAAAGTAGTATGCATAGACCGCATTCTTATGTTCGATGGTGGTCATGCCGAAAGCTTTCCGCAGATTGTAAGGGATGAAGGATGATTCTCCACCGGCTTTGGGCAGCTGACCTTCGTTGAGGGAGAGCATGATGAGGTTCCGGAAATCGAGGTTACGTGTTTCCAGCACTCCCATTACTTGCATACCGATGGCGGGTTCACCGTGGAACGGGATATTTGAGGTGGCAAGCAAGCGGCAAAGAAGACGTTTCAAAGTGTCGGTTTGCAGATTTAGTTCGCCACTGTCAATAAGACTGAGCAGACGGTTGATGAGGGTGTAGCTCTTGAATAAGGACTCCCGGTAAAGTTGATTGAAAATATCATCTGTTTCCTGTTCTTGCCGGTAGAGGATGGAGACTTCGCGAAGCGTATCCGTCAGGTATCGGCAGAGGGCTGAAATGCCGGTCTGCGGAGTGAATACCTGTTCCAGAAACTCATCTTGCTTTAGTTCGGAAGGCAGGGGATAGAAGCGATTGTCTTTCGTCAGCTGTTTCTCCAGTTTTTCTGCGGAGGGGGACAATTGGCGTGTATAGGGATGTTTCAATACAGCCTGGACGGCCTCGTATGAATAACGTCCTGTATCTCTGCGATAACCACCGGTTTGCAGTTCTATGAGTGCGCTGATGAAACTGTATACAGGGGTCTGTGCCAGCGGAAATCCCATCGTGATATTGACATTCTTTACTTCCGATGGTATGGAGTGGAGTACGGGTAATAAAAGAGATTCATTACAAAGTACCACAGCATTCTCTTTTTCCCGGGTTGGTGTACCTGATGGATCGTTTTTCATTACGGAACGTACCCATTCCGGCAAATAGCGTGCCTGTGCATTTTCGGTAGGAGCGGAGATGAAACGTACATTTTTAGGATGTCTTAATACATCGAATACGGTTTCGGGTAGTTCGTTGGGGAAGATTTTCAGGTTGCGGAGAATGAATTCACCGGCTTCATGCGTGTAAGGCGGAGTCTTTTCACGGGGCAGACGGGTATAAAACAAGTCATAATCCCAATAGAACAATGCTTTGCCGGCATCACGCAGACGCTCAAAAAAACGGGTCTCTACCTTATTCAATACATTGAAACCAACGAAAACATACCGGTCATATTTCAGCTTTTCCGTTTGCAGCTCCTCCATGACGTAGCGGTACATCATACCCTCGTAAGCAATGCCAAGTTCGGCGAGATTCTCGCGGTAGCCGTGATAGATATCACCTAATTTATCCCACAAGGAGATGAACTTCTCTTTCAGTTGCGTGCGTCGCTCGATGGAGAAGTTTTGAAAGAACTGACGGATGGCTTCTTCCTGTTCGGAGTCAAGGAAGTCGTAATCATCCATGATGTTTTTCAGGTCTTGCAGATTGGAGAATAGACGGTCGGCATCAACAAGATTTTTATCGACGTCATCGAAATCGCTGATAAGGAGTTCTCCCCAGAAATAGAAATCATCAAGTGTTTCTTCACTATGGGTTTCTTCACGAAATACTTTATAGAGCTCACAAACCAGGCGGATGGGGTCGCCCGGCTTCCATGGAGAAAGCTGTCGGAACAGTTCACTGATGCTAACGTAAGCGGGAGACCATAATGGACGCTCACTTTGTGCCGCCAAATGCTCGTTGAAGAAAAGGCTGGCACGTTTGTTCGGAAAAACAATGGCGACCCGTGAAAGATCGTTTCCTATCTTTTGGTGTAAGTCTTGGGCAACTAATTGAAGAAAAGTTTGCATCTTAATCTTTTGTTTTTAATAACTATTCTGCACTGAACATTATGGGCACGGTATACTCTGTATCAAATCTTCTTCTACGTACCACAGATATCCTTTTATGTTCTCTTTCGGATATCCCATGCGTGTGAGCAGTTGCATATATCCCTGCACCTGCTTATTATATTTCTTATTCTGTTTTCCGAATTTGAAGTCCACGACAACTATTTCGTTGTCGCGCATCATGACGCGGTCCGGCCGGCGGGTCCGGAGTTCACCTTTTTCTTGCCAGATGATGTCGCACTCGTTGAACAATTGCCAGTCTCCCGAATACCAATCCTGCACTTGGGGGATGGAAAAGGCATGGCGGGTCAGTTCCCGGATTTCATCTTCTGTTTCCGGTTTGCCGATGATGCCTTCGAATATAAGCTGGTCGATGGCATTGTCGATGTCCTCTTCTGTTTCAATGGCTGAGAAAAGAGTATGCAGCAGGCGCCCCCGGTTTATGAAGCGATTGTCCGATTCTTCTTCGTCAACTCCCTGAATGAAGTCGGCTGAACGGTTTGATTGCCGGAATTCGATTTCATGCCTCATGCTCTCCATGTGTACCGGGAGCTTGTCAGGCTTTTGAGCAAGGCGGTTGACTGAGGTTTTGGCGGTCGTCGTCGGCTTGGTATCTTCCGATGGGCAAAGTATTCCGCTTTCGTAAGGTTCTTCCTCGTCCCAGTTTTCATTACCTTCCTGGGCGGCTACGTGTGGTAGTGCATTGGCAAGCAGCTCGGACATTGTTCCTTTCTGGCCTTTTTTGCTCCAAAGGATGAGATTCTTTCCGGCACGGGTAAATGCCACATAGAGCAGATTCAGGTTATCCACCCAAAGTTGCAGACGCTCGTTAAGATACTCTTGCCTGTATACTGATTCTGCCATGATAGAGGAATAATTGACCGGAACAATGTCGAGTGCGCTGAAAGGTGATTCGGAAGGTGAACACCATATTAATTGATTATTGGTCTCATTCTCCAACTTCCAGTCGCAGAAGGGGATTAAGACGGTATGGAATTCCAATCCTTTTGACTTGTGGATGGAAAGGATACGAATACCATCCATTTCTCCGCTGGGGATTGTTTTGTTGCATAAGGTTTCGTCCCAATAGCGGATAAATACATCCAGATCTGATGAGTTGTTTTGCAGGTATTCCGTTACGGCATCGAAAAAAGAAAAGAGATACGCATCCTGTTCTTTGATCCGGTTCATCTCAAACAGACTGAACAGTTCTTCCAGTAATTCGTATAGCGGCATTAGACGAAGAGTTTCTATGCGGTTGACGAATGCCTCGGGCAATACATCCTCCGGTCGGGAAGTTAGTATATCGTCCCACTTCGTTTCAGTCGCATTTGCTCCTTCCTTCTCCATTCGCCCTTCTTCGTTTTCTTTCGTAATTTGTAATTCGTAATTTATAATTAATGAAGCTCTTGCCACTTTATCATCAGGATTGGAAAGGTAACGTAAGGCATCCATCAACATGCACAATGCTTGTGAAGCATTCAGTCGGAAAGCTTCGTCTGAAACAATGGGCAGATGCATTGTTTTGTCGAAGTAATCGGCAATGGGAGGAATGTTTTTATTCTTGCGAACGAGGATGGTGATATCGTTTAATTTTACGCCGGCAGCCAGTAGTCTCTGTACTTCTTCGCCTAAAGAGATGATGGTCAGTTCCGTATAATCGTGTTCTTCGTCCGGTTCCAGGAAAGTCGCCTTGATGTAGCCTTTGGCTTCGGTTCGTGGAGATTCCTGTGCCACGTCGGCATAAGCCTGCTGCAACGGGCGGCAGTCTTCCTGTAATTCTTTCAGGTGGAGCATGTTCAGGTACTCCACTGCGGCCGTAAACAAACTGTTGTTGAAGCGGATGATATTTGTTTCACTTCGACGGTTTGTTTTTAAAGTTTCTACACGTACAGGGTAGGGGATAGGCGTTTCTTTGGTACCCAGTGCATTCAGGATTCCCCAGTCTCCGTTTCGCCAACGGTAGATGGATTGCTTCACGTCACCTACAATCAAGCTGTCGTCTCCTTGTGAAAGACCTTCGAGCAATAAGATTTTGAAGTTATCCCATTGCATACGGCTGGTGTCCTGGAATTCATCGATCATTACGTTCCGGATATTGGCACCGATTTTCTCGAATACGAATGAAGAGTCTCCATCCCGTACCAGGTTATGGAGCAAGGCGTTGGTGTCTGACAACAGGAAACGGTTGTGTTCGCGGTTCAGCTCCCGTACTTCTTCGTCAATGTGGGCAAGCAATTGCAATTTGTTCAGGTGTTGCAGTGATAACCGGCAACTGTTTACGGTCTTGTTGTTGCGGGGTCTGAATGTTTCTGCATCCTGCAATAAAGGAAGCAGACTTGTTTCTGCCAGATGGATGATATTGTTTTTTCGGGGTGAAGTCTTGGTGGCCCAATTTTTTGCGTCATCCAAGCTGTTCTTCAGAGTGGCGTTCAGCACATCTTTGTCTGATAACCGTCCGTCACGCAATTTACGGAAATAACTGCCTATGCCGCGGGTTCCGCCTTTCAGGTCTTCGGCGGTGAGTGCATGTGATTCCAATTCTCCGGTGAACTGGTCGTAGAAGCTCTTCATTTGTTCCAGAGCCTCGGTCTCCATTTCCCGCAACACATTACGGTACAGTTTGATTATATCCGGTTCTTTCAGCTGCTGCCGGAGTCCTTCACCGCGTTCTATGTAACCTTCGTCGAAGATGTTCCAGCCGAATCGCTTGATCTCATCGGATACATTCCAACGTTTGTCATCGGCAATGCGTTCGTTGATATAATCCAGCAACCAAGCCAGGACAGGGGAGGAAGGCGTCAGTTTTTCAATGAGGCTGTCCACAGCATCGCTCAGTACGTCGGTGTTGTTCAGTTCTATATTCAGGTTCGGACTCAGTTCCAGTTCCCGCGCCAGATTGCGCATTACGGACTGGAAGAAGGAGTCGATGGTTTCTACGCGAAAACGGCTGTAATCATGCAGCATGTATTGCAATGCTGTTCCTGCTGCCCGACGGATGTCGGAGTCGGATAAGTTTTTCTGTCGTAAATCTTCCCGGATGCGGTTCAAGTAGGGCTCTGATGCCGGATCACTTAACCAGATGCCGTAAAGTTGTTGCAGAATACGTTCTTTCATTTCTGCCGTAGCTTTATTGGTAAAAGTTACGGCCAGTATTTGCCGATAGGCCCTTGGATTCAGTATCAGGTGCTTGATATACTCTACAGCAAGGGTGAATGTCTTTCCTGAGCCGGCTGAGGCTTTATATACTAATAATTCCATGTAGATTTGCTGGATTGAACTTTTGTACAAACATACGCAAAAATGTGAAATTATTGAGGATTGGTGGGGAATTAATTTATTTCTATAAGGTTATGAGTTAAATAATAAATAATCTTTTAGACGCGGATGACACGGATGACGCGGATTTTAAATAAAATACTTTTATAGCGCAGCCTTTTAAATCCGCGTTATCTGTGTCATCCGCGTCTAAAAAATAATATACCGAATGGCACTAATCGCTAAACCCTAATCACTTTTTGCTATTTCACCTCTTCCAGCCAAAGCACCCTGCTTGAATAATCATTCTGCTTATGGTAATCTACCTTATGATTATAAGGTATCTCCAACCCATTCGCCATCAGATAAGCACCACTAAACGCTTTCCCTTCAAAACTCAGCGGATCATTATCTATCCGGTTCAGTTCATGCACTTTGTAAAGTTTATCGGGAGAGAGTCCTGCCATTTTCACTCGTGGCAGATGCTGGTTGACAAAGTGTTCTGTCTTCCACCAATAGAACACCGACTTATCCTTTTCGGGCGTTACATACATCATAGAAGCTACTCCCAACTTATCATACGGAGACATTAAACGATAGATATCACCCAGTTGCACCACCGGACGGATCGTTTTATATTCAGCGATGGCATTCTTGCAAAGTGTCTTCTCTTCCTCTGTCATATTCTTTGGTTGTATTTCCATACCCAGGCGCCCACTCATCGCTACGTCAATGCGATATTTTAAAGGAATGGTGCGGAAAGTCTGGTGGTTGGGAGCGGCACTGATATGCGATGCCATGGCAATGGCAGGGAAGAAATACGAAGTTCCCCATTGCATATAGATGCGTTGCAGGGCATCTGTATTATCGCTTACCCAAAACTCGTCGAAGTAAGGCAGGATGCCATAGTTGGCACGACCGCCACCGCTGGCGCAAGCCTGTATGGTAAGGTCCGGATATTTGGCGCGTATTCGCTGGCATATTTTCTCAAAGCCACGGTGGAATTCAATATACATGTGGCTTTGATTGTCTTTTGTCAGATAATTGGAACCGTGATTTAAGATGGACATATTGGCATCCCATTTGATGTAGTCGATTTCCGGGTAGTTACTCATAAGATCATCTACAATCTTGAAGATGAATTCCTGTACCTGCGGATTGGCAAGATCCAGCACTACTTGTGTACCACCGCGGCCCAGCACCACGTCACGTTCGGGCGCTTTAATTACCCATTCCGGATGTTTCTCATAAAGTTCACTGGTTGTATTGGCCATTTCCGGCTCTATCCAGATACCAAACTTGACACCGTTCTTTTGTGCATCTCTCAGCAGACCTTCAATGCCATTGGGTAACTTGTTTTTATCCACTACCCAGTCTCCAAGAGAAGAACTGTCATTCTTGCGAGGATATTTGTCGCCAAACCAACCGTCATCCATTACGAACAGTTCACCACCCATGGAAGCGATATCACTCATCATCTGATCCATACCCGTCTGGTTAACGTCGAAATAGACACCTTCCCAGCTATTCAGCAAAATCTTGCGGGGAACAGTGCCATGAGCAAGCTTGTGCAGGCGTGCCCAGCGATGGAAGTTCCGGCTACTTCCGCTTAACCCTTCATTGCTGTAAGTTAAAGCAAGTTCGGGAGTACGGAAAATCTCATCCTTCTTTAATGAGTAAGCTGAATTTTCCTCATTGATTCCGGCAAAGAACCGGTGATATTCATCGTCGTGCGTATCAATGCGCAGTTTGTAGTTCCCACTGTAACAGAGGGCGGCGCCAATGACACAACCCGTATTTTCCTGTGGTTTTCCATCCAGTGAGAACATGACTTCGGCATGTGAGGTGTGCGAGTTTCGTACCCCGTCCTTATTCTTTATTACCTTCATGCCGGGTTCCAATGCCTCTTGACACAAACGTCCTTCGTTCGCCCATGATCCGTAAAGATGAGATAGCCAGACATTGCCCCGACGAATAGGTAAGAAAGCAGAGGCAAACTGATTGAGTATAACCGGTTTCTTTTCCTGATGCCGGATTTCTGTCCATGTCTCGATGACATCTGCATCTTGATAGGCTTTATAATACACGTTTACATAGAAAGGATATACCTTGTCTTTCAGTTCGATGGCAGTGATTTCCGCATTTCCTTCCTTGCTCGTTTTTACCTGTACGATTTCCATCTGCAAAGTCATGTTGCCGTCGGCATGTTTTACGGCTAAAGCGGATTCGCCGGGACAGTTAAGTCCATACACAGGATAAGCGGGCATGTCCGGAGTTCCTGTAAGATTTATATTCTGCAAATCTACCTCCGAGAGTTTATCTCCATAGTATACATGTTTCAGCTCACCACCGACAGGTGCCGAGAGTACCAGGGAGGTTTCAGGGGTAGATACGCATACATTTTGTGAAAACAGACTGCCGGTCAGCAGTAACGTTCCAAACAATACATTCATTCGTTTTCTGATGCTCATGTTTTTCTTCTTTTTAGATTTCTGAATATTGATAAGTGCGGCAAAGATAGGCAATTCCGATAAGATGATTTGATAGTGTTTTATCATATACTGATAGTCTGCTGTTTGATTTTTTAATGCGTAGCCGATGGGCATAAAAAAAGGAGTACCGCTGTACTCCAACCTTTGTTAACCTTAAATCTAATACTATGAAAAACACAGTGCAAAGATACGTACTTTCAGGATAACTGCAAATTATCCAAGAAAAAAAGTATGTTTAATAACACTTATTAGTGGAAATCCCCACTTTCTCTATTTATTTTAAGAAAAGGCGGGGACTATTTTAAGAAAAGTGGTATTAGACTTTTTCTTTCAGCATATCTTCCATTTTCAGTAATTCGTCACGATATTGTGCCGCTTCAATGAAGTCAAGTTTCTTGGCAGCTTCCTGCATAAGCTTTCTGGTACGTTCGATGCTCTTTTCCAATTGCGGGCGAGACATGTATTGTACAATCGGATCGGCGGCAATATGGGAAGAACTTTCTTGTTCGATGTAGGGGCGGGGAGCGATCGTCGCTCCTTTTTCGATATAACTGTCTTCTGCTGGAGCATTTGATGCAAATACATTCAGATTCTTTCCTTTCTTGATTTGTTGAGGCGTGATGCCATGCTCTTCGTTATATTTCAATTGCTTTTCGCGACGACGGTTCGTTTCATCAATCGTCAGCCGCATACTATCGGTGATACGGTCGGCATACATGATGACCATTCCGTTTACATTTCGGGCGGCACGTCCGGCAGTCTGTGTCAGCGAACGGTGGGAACGTAGGAAACCTTCCTTATCTGCATCAAGAATGGCTACAAGTGACACTTCCGGTAAGTCCAGCCCTTCACGCAGCAAGTTGACGCCGACAAGGACATCATAGATGCCTTCACGCAAATCACTCATAATCTTTACGCGCTCCAAGGTGTCTACATCACTGTGGATGTAGTTGCACTTCACATTGTTGTTCAGTAAGAATTCCGTTAACTCTTCCGCCATTCTCTTGGTAAGCGTTGTTACCAGTGTGCGTTCGTTCTTCTCAATCCGTATCTGGATTTCCTCCATGAGATCATCTATCTGGTTATGGCTGGGACGTACTTCGATTATAGGATCTAACAATCCGGTAGGGCGAATTACTTGTTCCACAACTATACCTTCCGACTGGATAAGTTCATAGTCGGCGGGTGTCGCACTCACATAAATCACTTGTTTTGCCATTTCCGCAAATTCTTCGAACTTCAACGGGCGATTGTCCATGGCAGCCGGAAGACGGAAACCATATTCCACAAGGTTTATTTTACGTGCGCGGTCGCCCCCATACATGGCTCGAATCTGCGGTACACTTACGTGGCTTTCATCAATGACAATCAGAAAATCTTCCGGGAAGAAATCCAATAAACAGTAAGGACGACTGCCGGCTTTACGCCCATCGAAATAGCGCGAATAGTTTTCTATGCCTGAACAGTGCCCTAATTCGCGTATCATTTCCATATCATAAGTAACCCGCTCTTGAAGACGTTTCGCTTCAAAGGGACGTCCCTCATTCTCAAACCATTGCACTTGCTTGTGCAAGTCGTCTTCAATTTCATGAATGGCTCGCAGTGTGGCTTCCTTGGTGGTCATGAACAGATTGGCGGGATATATTTTGTATGCATCAAAACGGGCGATGGTAACACCGCTTATCGGATCTACTTCTTCGATACTGTCCACGTCATCTCCCCAGAAAATGATGCGCAGCAGATTATCGGCATACGCCAGATAGATGTCTACCGTATCTCCTTTCACACGGAAGTTGCCACGGTTCAGGTCAATGTCATTGCGTACATAAAGACTGTCCACCAGTCGACGTAGGAAAACGTTCCGGCTGAATGCTTTTCCTTGCTGTATTTCTATCACATTGTTATAGAAGTCGGACGGATTTCCCATACCATAAATGCAGGATACAGAAGACACGACTACTACGTCTTTCCGGCCCGAGAGTAGGGAAGAAGTGGCGGCAAGACGCAGCTTGTCTATTTCATCATTGATTGCAAGATCCTTTTCTATATATGTATCAGAAGACGGAAGATAGGCTTCCGGCTGATAATAATCATAATAAGAAACGTAGTATTCTACGGCATTATTGGGGAAGAAAGACTTAAATTCACTGTAAAGCTGTGCGGCCAACGTTTTATTATGGCTCAATATTAACGTTGGTTTATTGATGTTAGCAATGACATTAGCTATGGTGAACGTCTTTCCCGAACCGGTGACACCAAGTAAAGTTTGTGCCGGAACTCCCTGAAGTACGCCCTCAGTGAGCTCTGCAATAGCTTCCGGCTGATCACCGGTGGGCTTATAGGCGGATGTTAATTCAAATTTATTCATTTTCTCTCCTTATGGGCGGCAATATTCGGGAAAATACTTGAGATAAACAAAATTTTTTTATTCCTTTGCAGGAAATAAGAATTAATAATAACCTCAATGTAATACAACAAAGACATGATTTGGAATGAAAGCATCGAATGTATGGATCGTGAAAGCCTCCGTAAAATCCAAAGCATTCGCCTCAAAAAGATCGTGGAGCATGTTTATCACAACACTCCTTTCTACCGTAAGAAAATGCAGGAACTGGGAATCACCCCGGACGATATTAATAGCATAGATGATATCGTGAAACTTCCTTTTACTACCAAATATGATTTGCGGGATAATTATCCTTTCGGACTTTGCGCCGTACCTATGAGCCAGATCGTACGTATTCATGCTTCGTCCGGCACCACAGGCAAGCCTACCGTAGTAGGATATACCCGCAAGGACCTTTCGTCCTGGGCAGAATGTCTTTCGCGTGCTTTTACGGCTTATGGTGCGGATAGTTCCGACTTTTTCCATGTAGCCTATGGGTATGGTTTGTTTACAGGCGGACTGGGTGCCCATGCAGGTGCTGAAAATATAGGTGCTTCCGTTATTCCGATGTCAAGCGGAAACACGGAAAAGCAAATTACTTTAATGCATGATTTTGGTTCTACGGTGCTTTGTTGTACGCCTTCTTATGCTCTCTATCTGGCTGATGCCATTAAAGATTCCGGATTGCCCCGCGAAGAATTCAAACTGAAAATAGGGGCTTTCGGCGCAGAACCCTGGACGGAGAATATGCGTAATGAGATTGAGGAAAAACTGGGTATTAAAGCCTATGACATTTATGGATTGAGTGAGATCGCTGGGCCGGGCGTGGGGTATGAGTGTGAATGCCAGCATGGCACTCACCTCAACGAAGACCATTACTTCCCCGAAATTATCAATCCGAATACCTTGGAACCGGCTGCTCCCGGTGAGACAGGCGAACTTGTATTCACCCATCTGACCAAAGAAGGTATGCCTCTGCTGCGTTACCGTACCAAGGATCTTACTGCCTTGCATTATGACAAATGTACTTGTGGACGTACGCTGGTTCGTATGGATCGTATTCTTGGTCGTAGTGACGATATGCTCATTATCCGTGGTGTCAATGTATTCCCGACTCAGATAGAGTCTGTCATCCTTGAAATGGAGGAATTTGAACCGCATTATCTTTTGATTGTGGATCGTAAGAATAATACCGATACCATGGAATTACAGGTTGAAGTGCGTCCGGAATACTACTCTGATGAAATCAACAAGATGCTGGCGTTAAAGAAAAAATTGGCCGGTCGTCTTCAAAGTGTCTTGGGGCTGGGTGTGGATGTCCGTTTGGTAGAACCTCGCAGCATCGAACGTAGTGTGGGTAAAGCTAAACGTGTGATTGATAATCGGAAACTTTAATAATTACGAATTACAAATTACTAATTACAGCAATTTTGTAATTCATAATTTGTAATTCGTAATTCGTAATTCATAATTCATAATTCATAATTAGTAATTTGTAATTCATTTATTATGGTAGCAAAACAACTTTCTATTTTCCTTGAGAATAAGTCCGGTCGTCTGACAGAAGTGACTGAAGTGCTTGCGAAAGAAGGTGTCAATCTTTCCGCTCTCTGTATTGCCGAGAATGCTGATTTTGGTATTCTTCGTGGCATTGTATCTGAACCGGATAAGGCATATAAAGCTTTAAAAGATAATCATTTTGCTGTGAATGTGACGGATGTGGTGGGCATTAGTTGTCCTAATATTCCGGGTTCGCTGTCAAAAGTCCTGCGTTTTTTGTCCGATGAGGGCGTTTTCATTGAATATATGTATTCATTTGCCAATGGTGAAACGGCGAATGTCATAATTCGTCCCAACGATATGGAAAACTGTATTCGTGTGCTGACTGAAAAGAAAGTAGATTTGCTTGCGGCGAGCGATTTGTATAAATTATAATGAATTCGTTGGCGCGGATAGGTACGCGGACGACACGGAAAAGGCGGACGAACGCGGAGTATCCATTTTAACTCATTCCTTACGGGTTATGAACTAAATGCTAAATAATCTTTTAGACGCGGATGACACGGATGACGCGGATCTTTTTTTTATACTTCTCATAGCGCAGCCTTAAAATCCGCGTTATCCGCGTCATCCGCGTCTGAAAAATAATATACCGAATGGCGCTAATCCCTAACCCCCAATCACTTTGTTTTCGTCGTGAATTGACCGGCGTTTGTCGGTCAATTCACGGTTTTTGAAAAATTAAGGTTCGTATCATTGGTTTATTCGGTGCGAACCTTTATCTTTGCACATTATTTGAAAAGCTAAGAATGAAGAAGAATATCTTAATAACTTTGCTTGCAGCAGTGTTGCTCTCCTCGTGTGGAGAATACAACAAACTGTTAAAGAGCACCGACTATGAGTATAAGTATGAGGCGGCAAAGAACTACTTCGCAAAAGGACAGTATAATCGTGCTGCAACATTGCTTAATGAGTTAATTGCTATCCTTAAGGGTACGGACAAGGCAGAGGAGTCTCTCTATATGCTGGGTATGAGCTATTATAATCAGAAAGACTATCAGACTGCCGCCCAAACATTCGTTCAATATTTTAATGTATATCCTCGCGGTACGTTTACCGAATTGGCACGTTTTCATGCAGGAAAAGCATTGTATTTGGATACTCCTGAACCCCGTCTCGACCAGTCTGGCACTTATGCCGCTATTCAGCAATTACAAATGTTTATGGAGTACTTCCCGCAAAGTTCAAAGAAGGAAGAAGCTCAGGATATGATATTTAAGTTGCAGGACAAATTGGTGATGAAAGAATATCTTTCGGCCAGATTGTATTATAACTTGGGCAATTACTTGGGAAACAATTATCAATCTTGTGTAATTACTGCGCAAAACGCTTTGAAGGATTACCCTTATACAAACCTTCGCGAAGACTTGTCCATTCTGATTTTACGTGCCAAATATGAAATGGCCATATATAGTGTGGAAGATAAGCGGGCAGAGCGTTATCGTGAAACGGTGGATGAATATTACGCTTTCAAGAACGAGTTTCCTGAAAGTAAATATATGAAAGAAGCCGATAGGATCTTTAAAGATTCGGAGAAGATATTGAATGAAGATAAACAGATTTAGGATAATATTAATTTAGATATTTATGGATTATAAGAAAACTAATGCTCCCGGCAGCACGGTTACCCGTGACATGATGGAGTTGTGTGCAGATACTGGTAACGTGTACGAAACCGTATCTATTATAGGTAAACGTGCAAATCAGATCAGTGTGGAAATCAAAAATGATCTTTCCAAGAAACTGGCAGAGTTTGCTTCCTATAATGACAACCTGGAAGAAGTATTCGAGAATCGGGAGCAGATTGAAATTTCACGCTATTATGAGAAATTGCCGAAGCCGACATTGATCGCGACGCAAGAGTACGTTGAAGGTAAGATCTATTATCGTAACCCGGCTAAAGAAAAAGAAAAATTACAGTAAATGAAATTACTGCAAAGGTGTGCCTGAGTAAAGTTTGCTTGGGCACACCTTTGTTGTTTTAACAAAGAAAAAGAACTATGATACAACGAATTCAATCTGTTTATTTATTGATTGTGACAGGCTTGCTGATAACTGCTATGTGCCTGCCGCTAGGGCAATTTATTGCTTCGGACGGAGTTACTGCATTTGTTTTTAAACCATTGGGTGTGACGTTGGCAAGTGATGCCTTTCAATCTACATGGGGATTATTTGGAATTTTGTTTTTGAGTACTGTTGTGGCATTCTGTACTATTTTCCTGTTTCGTAACCGGATGCTGCAAGTTCGTATGACGATATTCAACAGTATTTTATTGATTGGATATTATGCGGCATTTTTCGTATTTATGTTTATGCTGAAAGATGATTTGGATGCAATGTCTTTCCAGTTAGGTTGGGCACTTTGTCTCCCCGCAATTTCTATTGTTTTGAATTATTTGTCTTTCCGTGCTATTTATCGTGATGAAGTAATGGTGAAAGCAGCGGATAGTTTCAGATTGAGAAAATAAGAGAAAGCAGATAAAAGAGAAACGTCCCGGGATTTCGTACAGAAGTCTCGGGACGCTTTCTTTTATCTTGTATTGGAAAATTTCTTTTTCTGTATTGAGTAATTTCTTCTTCCGTATTAGGGAATTTATTTCTTGAGATCAAACAGGTAGGTTATTTTTGCTACTATAGTGCCGTGTGCTGAACGGGAGAAGTAATCTTTCTTGGTGCTTTTGTAAAAGTCGGACAAGGCATAGTAGTACCTGCCCTCTACAAGGAAATTACCGGCTTTGGTACGTAGTTCCAATCCGGCACCACCGGTAATGCCATAATCGAATTTGTTTTCTACATTCTTATCGTGTTGCTCAGGAGTAGAGGTATAGTTGTTCCATGCGTCATTCTTCTTCCTGGTGTCACTGATAAAAAAGCCTATTTGCGGACCTGCATGAACGAAAAACTGCACTCCACGATCTCTGCCGAATGCCAGATGTGCCAGAAGCGGTATTTCCACATAATTCATCTTACGTGTATATTCCAGTTCGGGATGATCTTCATCAAATTCACTCCAGCCATGTTGAGAAAAGTTTAGTTCGACTTGTGCGCCACAAATCATGCTGAAATATTTTTCGGAGATATAGCGTGCTGTTAAGCCTCCATTGATACCCATCAGGCTTTTTTGCCGGACCGTAGGAGAGAAGCTGACGCTATTGATATTGATACCGCCGTTGAAACCCACTGCAAAATTCTGGCGTTGTTCGCCAATCTGTGCATGACCGGGCAAAGCCCAGACGGCAAGCAACAGGGTAATCCCTATACTGTTTTTTATCTTCATTGTCTTTGGATTTAAAACTTCTGTAATCAATCATAATCCAGTTTTACCAACTCATAATTCTTGGTGAAACGTACAAAGAATACTTTCTTGTTGATGAATCCACCCCAATTGTTTACGCGTTGGAATTTGAATCCGGTCTGGATAGGCACCAGATCCATGCGTTGCATGTTCTTTTCTAATTCAGAACCATAACGTGAGAGGCCTTTCAGGAAGAAATAGCCGGTATCGAAGCCCAACATTCCGAATTTGGGATAACGTTCATCCATTTCCTTGCCGTACCATCTGCGATAGCTCTTGGTGAAATTGATGGCGGCTGGCAACAGATTGTTGGTGTAGAATGATGAATAGAAGTAAGTATCCAGTTCGAAGAATGCTTCCAAATGATCTTTTGTATAAGTTTGCCATTCCGGATAACCGAACAAATGAATATTGCTTTCCGGATTATCGCGAACCAACAAAGTCAATTGGGGAAGTATCTTTATCAAAGTCATATTGTTTCCCGAAGTGGGAATGAATATATTTTCCCGGTCGGTACGTAATACTGTTTTCAGAGATTCTACCGTTGCATCCTCTTTCAATGATTTCATAGGAATGGAGCGGTTTTTCAGTTCGTCTTTCAGCCCTTTGATAAATTCTACTTTATCTTTTGTGCCGGTGCTGGCTTCTATAAAGATTACGTTAGCATTCGGGAACTGACGTACAAAGTGATCGTACACTTCAGAATAAAGGTATGATTGAGGAGTATTAATCTGATAAATGGATGGATTGCGGAATACGTTATTGTCTTTGGAGGTAAACGGTACTACCAGGCGGATATCATTCTTCTGCGCAAAATCTGCCAAAGGTTTGACTTGCTGCTGGTGTAACGGACCAAAGATAATATCCATATCTTTCATTTCTTTTTTGGAAAGAATGGAGTTCAGAGACGCATTCTCAGGCCCAGAATTGTAAGTGTATAGATCAATGGAAACTCCACTGCGTTTCAAACTGTCTACGGCCATTAGGAATCCTTCGTAATACTCTACCATGCGTGCCGCTTCACTTTTGGAAACATCCAGGAAGGGAAGGATAAGAGCGGTTTTGATAGTGCTGAAGCGTTCTGTTTCTTTTTTATTTTCGCTGAATAATTCACTGTTGCTGGGTGCTACCTGTGTTTGCACGGGTTTCTCTACTTGTGCGGTAGGATAAGGAATACATAGAAAAGTACCTTTTTTAATCTTATCTTCACCTTGCAATTCAGGGTTGGCAGCTATTAATTCTGCCTCTGAGATGCCATATTCACGACTGATGCTGTATACGGTTTCTTTCCGTTTTACCTTATGCATATCTCGGCAACGTGATTGTACGGGGCCTTGGATGGTGGGGATGGCAACTTCTGTAACATTTTCAGTGGTGACCACATCGGTTTCGCTGGCAGAAGGTATGCGTATTACCTGTCCGATGCGAAAATTCTCGGCACTCAGTCCGGGATTGGCATCACAAATGGCTTTGGCAGACACACCGTACTTGACGGTTAGCCGATAGAGCGTTTCACCTTGTGCTATGGTGTGAAAGGTCTCTGTCTGAGTGTTGGCAGCCGTACGTGGAATGCGTAAAGTGCGTCCTACAAATATTTTTTCATCGCTTCCTGGATTCAACTTCACGATGTCCGACTGTGTGACACCATACATACTGGATATGGAATAAAGGCTTTGCCCTTTTTCAATGGTATGCAAAAAATATGACTGGTTCTCTTGTGCAATTGCTCCGAGACTGCATGCACCGGCGAGCAACAGGGAGCAGAAAATCCGGTTAATCGTTCTCATTCGATATCGTTGGTTTACGTTTACAATTTCCCAAAGTAGCTGCAAAGGTAAGGATTTTGCCTAAATTTAACGAAAGGAATGCGTTAAGAAATAATATTGTGCATTTTAAAACTGAAAAATCTTATGTATCCGCTGATATTAGCTGGGAAACCGTTATTTTTGCAGGTATTATGCGATGCGGATTGTTTTCATATATCGGTTGTGTGGCGATACTGTTGCTCGGGTATTTACCGGTGTGGGCTGACGGGGGAAAGACAGGACTCTTAGAAGTGTCTCCCGTGGCTATTTTGCTTTCCGAAAACGGAGCAGCTCCGGAAGAGAACGTTTCTATCTCTCCGGATGATACCTATACGGGGGCCGCTCCTCTTGAATTTCGTTTTATGTGGAGAGATGAAGACTCCGGGGAGCCGTCGGATGAGACTGCAAACTTCCGTTATGAATGGAACTTCTCTCGCGACGCAGCTTTCAATGATATTTTCCTGACGCGCTTTGATGCTGAAACTATTTATAGTTTTCAGGAGTCCGGTATGTTTTATGTCCGTCTGATTATAACGGATATTGAGACGGAAGAAACGAATACTTCCGGTACTTTCATGATCCGCATTACCGAATCGGAGCTTAAAGTGCCGAATGCTTTTTCGCCTAATGGCGACGGAGTGAATGATGTGTTTCGCGTAAAGCATAAGTCGCTGGTTCGCTTCAATGCGTATGTTTTCAATCGTTGGGGACAGGAACTTTACCGCTGGGGATTGCAGAATATTGATGCGGGATGGGATGGTACTGCGCATGGAAAGAATGTTCCCGAAGGTGTTTATTTTATAGTGATAGAAGCGGAGGGAGCAGATGGAGTTGATTACAAGATTAAAAGTGATATTAATATATTAAGATAAATGACAGAAGAAACAGAATACATCAATGTATATGGTGCGCGCGTGCACAATCTAAAAAATATCGATGCGGAAATTCCCCGTAACAGTCTTACCGTTATAACAGGACTGAGCGGAAGCGGCAAGTCGTCCTTGGCATTCGACACGATTTTTGCTGAAGGACAACGCCGGTATATCGAAACATTTTCTGCGTATGCCCGCAATTTCCTGGGAAACCTGGAGCGTCCCGATGTCGATAAGATTACGGGATTGAGTCCGGTTATTTCTATTGAACAAAAAACGACGAATAAGAATCCCCGTTCTACAGTCGGTACTACGACGGAAATTTATGATTATTTGCGTCTGCTTTATGCACGTGCCGGTATAGCTTATTCTTATCTTTCAGGTGAAAGAATGGTGAAGTACACTGAAGAGCAAATTCTCGATCTTATTCTGAAAGATTATAAGGGCAAGAAGATTTATATTCTCGCCCCACTGGTGCGTACACGTAAAGGACATTATAAGGAATTGTTCGAGCAAGTACGTAAAAAAGGATATCTTTATGTACGTGTAGACGGTGAAGTACGTGAGGCGCTGCCCGGCATGAAACTGGATCGTTATAAAAACCATGATATCGAGGTAGTTATCGATAAACTGATTGTGACGGACAAGGATGATGTTCGTCTGAAAAACAGTGTGGCTACCGCGATGCAACAAGGTGACGGCTTGTTGATGATACTTGATTTGCAATCCGAAAATGTTCGTCACTATAGTAAGCGGTTGATGTGCCCTGTTACCGGATTGTCCTACCGTGAGCCGGCACCCCATAATTTCTCATTCAACTCTCCGCAAGGTGCTTGCCCTAAATGCAAAGGATTGGGGGTTGTGAATCAGATTGATGTGGAAAAGGTTATTCCCGACCGGGAACTTTCTATATACGAAGGAGCTGTCATTCCATTGGGTAAGTATAAAAATAGCATGATTTTCTGGCAGATTGCCGCTTTATTGGAGAAATATGAAGCTACCCTGAAAACTCCTGTTAAGGAATTGCCGGATGAAGCCATTGATGAAATCCTCTATGGCTCGGATGAGCGTATTAAGATTAAAAGCTCTCTTATCGGTACTTCTTCCGATTATTTTGTAACGTTTGAGGGAGTAGTGAAGTATATTCAGATGTTACAGGAAAAGGATGCTTCCGCCACTGCGCAAAAGTGGGCGGAACAGTTTGCTAAAACTACTGTATGCCCTGAATGTAAAGGGGCGAGATTGAATAAAGAAGCCCTTCATTTTCGTATCCATGATAAGAATATCTATGAACTGTCTTGTATGGATATCAATGAGCTTTATGACTGGCTGATGAATGTCGATCAGTATCTGGATAATAAGCAGAAACAAATTGCTGTTGAAATATTGAAAGAAATCCGTACCCGTCTGAAATTCCTGTTGGATGTCGGATTGGATTACCTTGCTCTTGACCGTGGCTCTGTAACCCTTTCCGGCGGTGAGAGTCAGCGTATCCGTTTGGCTACTCAAATCGGTTCGCAATTGGTGAATGTACTCTATATTCTTGATGAGCCGAGTATTGGCTTGCATCAGCGGGATAATCAGCGGCTAATTCATTCTCTGAAAGAGCTGCGGGATATCGGTAACTCTGTCATTGTTGTGGAGCATGATAAGGATATGATGATGGCAGCCGATTATGTGATTGATATGGGCCCGAAAGCCGGACGCTTGGGTGGTGAGGTTGTTTTTGCAGGAACTCCAAAGGAAATGTTAGAGACGCATACGCTGACATCACAATATCTTAATGGTGAACGTGAGATAGAAATACCCCAAAAACGTCGTGAAGGTAATGGGCATAGCCTTTGGCTGCGTGGTGCACGGGGGAATAACCTGAAAGGGGTGGATGTGGAATTTCCTCTTGGTAAGTTGATCTGTGTCACTGGTGTATCCGGTAGCGGAAAATCTACGCTTATCAACGAAACATTGCAACCTATTCTTTCGCAGAAGTTCTATCGCTCGCTTCAGGATCCTCTGGAATATGATAGCATTGAAGGATTGGAAAACATAGATAAGGTGGTAAATGTGGACCAGTCTCCGTTGGGGCGTACACCGCGTTCTAATCCGGCCACTTATACGGGAGTCTTTTCTGATATTCGTAATTTGTTTGTAGGCTTACCGGAAGCCAAGATACGCGGTTATAAACCGGGGCGCTTCTCCTTTAATGTGAGTGGCGGACGTTGTGAAGCGTGTCAGGGAAATGGCTACAAAACAATTGAAATGAACTTCCTGCCCGATGTGTATGTACCCTGTGAAGTCTGCCATGGCAAACGCTATAATCGTGAGACATTGGAAGTGCGCTTCAAAGGAAAATCTATTGCTGATGTACTGGATATGACCATTAACCGTGCGGTGGAGTTCTTTGAAAATGTGCCGCAGATTCTGAATAAGATTAAGGTGATACAGGAAGTCGGTTTGGGATATATAAAGTTAGGACAATCTTCCACCACACTTTCCGGTGGTGAAAGCCAACGTGTGAAATTGGCTACGGAACTTTCCAAGCGAGATACAGGAAAAACCCTTTATATCCTTGATGAGCCTACTACCGGACTTCACTTCGAAGACATTCGTGTACTGATGAATGTACTTAATAAACTGGTGGACAAAGGTAACACAGTGATTGTCATCGAGCACAATCTGGATGTTATCAAGATGGCTGATTATATCATCGATATGGGTCCTGACGGTGGTAAGGGTGGGGGGCAACTCCTCAGTTGCGGCACACCGGAAGAAGTGGCGAAAAGTAAGAAGGGATATACTCCTAAATTCCTGAAAGAAGAATTGAAAGGATAAATTATGAAAATCAATAAAACAAATGCAGCAAGGCTTTTGGACAAAGCCAAAATTGCATACGAACTGATTTCCTATGAAGTGGATGAAAATGATTTGAGTGCTATTCATGTGGCTGATAGCTTGGGGGAGAATATCGAGCAGGTATTCAAAACTCTTGTACTGCATGGTGACAAGAATGGTCATTTTGTTTGCGTCATTCCTGGCGAACATGAAGTGGACCTGAAGCTGGCTGCTAAGGCTTCCGGTAATAAGAAGTGTGATCTTATTCCGATGAAAGAATTACTTCCTTTGACGGGATATATTCGTGGTGGATGTACTCCTATCGGCATGAAGAAACCTTTTCCTACATACATTCATGAATCTTGCCTCAATTATCCTTATATCTACATAAGTGCAGGTCAGCGTGGCCTGCAGCTTAAACTTGATCCAAATGATTTAATTAAGGAGGTTCATGCTGAAGTTTGCATCCTTTTTCATGACTAATTTCACTTTTTTACAGGTTATTTCAGCAAAATGTATATATTTGCATTTAATAAACGAAAATCAATCTAATTACTAATTTAAAAACTTATATCTATGTTCAAGAATCATCCTAAAGGTCTGGTCGCAGCTGCTATCTCCAATATGGGCGAAAGGTTCGGTTACTACATCATGAATGCCGTATTGGTACTGTTTCTCTGCTCCAAGTTCGGCCTGAGTGACGAAACCAGTTCCATTATCTACTCGGTCTTTTATTGTGGTATCTATGTACTGAGTTTGGTGGGCGGTATTATTGCCGATAGGACACAAAACTATAAAGGAACAATCATGTCAGGATTGATAGTGATGTCATTGGGTTATGTCATTCTGTCTATTCCTGTATTATCTACTGCTGAAAATATTGGTTGGTTACTTCCTTTGACTTGTGTTTCTTTGTTTTTCATTGCTTTCGGTAACGGACTTTTTAAAGGAAATTTACAGGCTATCGTAGGTCAGATGTACGACAATCTCGAAAAAGAAGCTGAGAAAAAAGGACCTGAAGCCTTGAAGCTGGCTAAAAGCCGTCGTGATTCTGGTTTTCAGATATTCTATGTATTCATCAATATTGGTGGTTTGATTGCACCTTTTGTTGCTCCCCTGCTCAGAGAATGGTGGCTGAAGGTTCATAGCATGATGTACAATGCTGATCTGCCTGCATTGTGCCATCAATATATTAAGGAAGGTGGAGATATGGCTTCCGATAATCTCTCTAATTTAAATGAACTGGTTGTCAAAGTGGGAGGTACGTTAACAACTGATTTGAGCGTTTTCTGTACCCAATATCTTGATGTATTTAATACAGGTATCCACTATTCATTCATAGCTTCGGTAGTAGCTATGCTTATTTCTCTTTTCATTTTCATTGCGTGTCGGAAGGTATTCCCTACACCGGGTAAGAAGGAAAAACAAGAATCAGTGACTTATACCCCTGCTGAGAAAGCAGCCATGGCAAAGGAGATAAAGCAACGTTTGTATGCACTGTTTGCTGTATTGGGTATCGTGATTTTCTTCTGGTTCTCATTCCATCAGAACGGACAGTCGCTTTCACTTTTTGCCCGCGACTTCGTAGTAACCGATAGTATTGCACCCGAAATTTGGCAAGCTGTCAATCCATTCTTTGTGATAGTACTTACCCCGCTCATCATGCTCTTCTTTGGTACACTTGCCCGTCGTGGTCAGCAAATTTCTACTCCTAAGAAGATTGCCATCGGTATGGGTATTGCAGGACTTGCTTTCTTATTCCTTACCATTTATTCGGCAATGCAAGGTTACCCCTCAGGTACTGAATTCAAGGCAATGGCTGATTCTGCCAAAGCAGGGCTGAAGGCTGGTCCGTGGGTGCTGATTGTGGTTTATTTCTTCTTGACCGTAGCTGAACTTTTCATTTCGCCGCTGGGTCTTTCATTTGTTTCTAAGGTAGCTCCCAAACATATTCAGGGCTTGTGTCAAGGCTTGTGGCTGGGTGCAACGGCAATAGGAAACCTCTTCTTGTTCCTTGGCCCTATGATGTATAATAAGATTCCTATCTGGCAGTGCTGGACTGTGTTCTTTGTTATTTGTCTTGTGTCAATGGGCGTTATGTTTGGCATGGTAAAATGGTTGGAACGAGTAACGGAATAATTAGAAATTAAAAAATAAAAATTAAAGGCTGCGCAGGATTCTCTTTTGAACTGCGCAGCCTTTAATTTTTTCATTCTTTCATTAAATCTCCAGCCCCATTATAAAGTCATTCATATAATATCCGTTTCCTATCGGAAAATCCCCTTCCCTCAATTTCCTCATTCCCATGCGTTCGTAGAAATTCAGCGCTTTATTGTTACGGTTCACGTTCAATTCCATCAGGCATGGACTGGGATGTACTTCCTTTATATATTTGACAGCTTCATGAAATAAGAAGCTACCGCAATGTGATCCTTGAAAAGAGGGGAGTACATATATTTTCTGTAAGTGAAATAAATCTTCACCCTGTTGTTGCACAGATACATAGCCACACACTTCGTTGTCCTTGTATCCAATGAAATATACATGTTCTTCTTCTTCCATTTGCTTGCGGATGTTCTCTATGGAGTACATCCATTCCATCATGTAATCGTTTTGCTCCGGTGAAAGTATGTCCTTGTAAGTCTCCGGAAATATCTGCCATGCAAGTTTATGAATCAACTCACAATCGGCTGTAGTTGCTTTTCTGATAGTTAACATAGTCTGTTGTATTTATAGCTTTTCCGCAAAGATACATTTTTCTCTTATATGTTATTCTCTTCCTTGGTGCTTTATTAATAAGGTGTGTATAGATAATGGTGTTAAATAAATGAAATATAAGGTACTTTGCATTGCATAGTACTAAGATAATACATATATTTGTGTCATACAAAGGGAAGCTCTATTTCAATTAGTTGCTCTCTTTACTATATAACAGAAAATTGTAGAATCGTAAATCAATAAGAGATGGACGTAAATAATGTAAAGTCGCAAATGCGTAAGGGCATGTTAGAGTATTGCATCATGCTACTGCTTCATAAAGAACCGGCCTACGCTTCGGATATCATCCAGAAACTAAAGGAAGCCAAGCTGATCGTAGTGGAAGGAACGCTTTACCCGTTGCTCACTCGTCTGAAGAATGACGATCTGTTAAGTTACGAATGGATAGAGTCTACACAAGGACCGCCACGTAAATATTACAAGCTCACTCCGAAAGGGGAAGTTTTTCTTGGAGAGTTGGAAATCTCCTGGCGTGAGTTGAATGAAACAGTGAATCATATAGCCAACTATTAGATTCAAGATATTAAAAACCTCGTATCAGTATAAATTTTAAAAACAAATAGCAATGAAAAAGACATTAACCGTAAATTTGGGCGGAACTGTTTTCCACATTGATGAAGACGCCTACCGCCTTTTGGATAACTATCTATGCAATCTGAAACTGCACTTTAGAAGACAAGCAGGTGCTGATGAAATTGTAAATGACATCGAACTCCGCATCTCTGAACTTTTTTTGGAGAAGCTGTCTGCCGGCTCTCAGGTTATCACTATAGCCGATGTAGAAGAAGTAATCAATCGTATAGGGAAACCTGAAGAGATGGAGACGGGGACGGAGGAGAATGCAGCTTCCGGTTCCGGAAATACGAAGGGTGCCTCCGGTGAAGGTTATGGTTCCGGTTCCTGGAATAGTGACAATGATTCTTCATATACTTCAACCCGTCGCCGTCTGTATCGCAATCCGGACGATAAAATGCTGGGTGGCGTGATAGGGGGACTTAGTGTTTATTTAGGCTGGGATTCCACTTGGTTCCGTTTGGTTCTTGTTTTTTGCGCAATTTTTGGTTTCAAGTTCTTGATCCCTATCTATATCATTTGCTGGATAGTGATTCCCGAAGCTCGTACGGCGGCTGAAAAGTTGAACATGCGTGGTGAAGCTGTTACGGTAGAGAATATTGGAAAGACTGTAACTGATGGTTTTGAGAGAGTTACAAATAATGTAAACGACTATATGAAGTCTGATAAATCTCGTACTTCTATGCAAAGGACCGGTGATACGTTGTTAATGATTGTCGGTTGGTTCCTGAAGATTTGTCTGATTATTGTGGCTATCATTTGCAGTCCGGTACTGTTTGTTTTCGGTATTGTATTTGTGGCTTTGCTCTTTGCCGCTATTGCAGTTGCTATTGGTGGTGGTGCAGCGTTGATGTCTTGGTTCCCGGCTATTGATTTTGTACTACCTACATCTCCTTTGTCAGCCATCGTATTATATATTGCAGGTATCCTCGTAGTGGGTATTCCTCTGGTTAGTCTTGTTTTCGCAATCTTCCGTCCAGTGTTCAATTGGCAACCTATGGTTTCCGGGTTGAAGTGGACATTGCTTATTCTGTGGATTGTTAGTGCTACCATCTTCTTTATCTGCTATACCATGCAAGGATTTACATTCCCGGAATTGCTGATGCGAGGGTAACAGATTGTTATTTTAGTTTTTCTGGGGGCTTGGAGATAGTCTTGAAAATATCTCCAAGCTATTTTTATTAATCATAAATATAAATACTATGAATCGGACGCGTTTTTATTATCTTGACTTATTACGGGTTTTCCTTACTATGCTGGTGTTCTATCATCATTCTGCGGTTGCTTTCGGAGCTTCCGGTGGATGGTATTACATATCGAAGGAAACAACTACCGGCCTAACTCAAGGCTTGCTCTCAGCATCTATGGGCATTGACCAATCCTATTTTATGAGTCTTTTCTTTTTTATCTCTGCCTATCTGATGCCCTTTTCTTTTGATCGTAAAGGAATGAAATCTTTTATATACGATCGTCTCAACCGTTTGGGGATTCCTCTTTTGATTTATAGTTTTCTAGTCAATCCTCTATTAATATATTGGATATACGGTGTATGGGGTAGACCGGGTTTTGGACCGATGTGGTTTGTATTTACACTGTTGATTTTTGAATTGAGTTATGCTGTTTATCGCCATTTTTGTACAAAGCGGTTGGCACTGAATTGGAAATATCCTACAATAATGGGTATTCTTCTATTTATGGTAGTGACGGGTGCCGCAGCATTCCTCATTCGGCTTTATGTTCCTGTAGGAAGTGAGGTTTTAGGATTGCAGCTGGGGTTCTTTCCTTTATATATAGGTATGTATTTGTTGGGAATTGTGGCGCATCGTAATCACTGGTTGGATAAAATCTGTGTGAAGAATGCATTTCCTTGGTTTCTCATAGCAATTCTTTGTGGTGTTCCTTCTTTATTGATTGTAATGAGTAGTTTTTCAGAACAGATGGATTTATTCTCGGGTGGATGGAATTTGCAGGCTTTATTTTATGCCCTTTGGGAACCTGTTATGTGTGTGGGTATTTGCTATTTTCTGTTAGCATACGGGAAGGCTCATTGGAACAAACCGATGCCTTTGGTTCAGAAATTGTCCACTGATAGTTACGCGGCTTATTTTATTCATCCGGTAATTGTAGTGGGTTGTGTGTTTATTATGGAGCTTTTGCCGGTTTCTCCTTTGATGAGATTGGCATTGGTTTGTGTGGTGGGCATTCCGTGTTGTTTTATTGCGGCAAGAGGAGTGAGGTTAGTGCTGGGAACGGTTGGCGTGAAGATGTAACAAAAAAAAGGGAGTTCGAAAAATTCGGAACTCCCTTTGTGTATAATCATCTCTGATTTATTTCTTCATCCTTAGTACTCTGATTCCTGTCCAGTTATCATTATTCTGTAGCATTTGTCCTAAAGCCACTTTCGAAACAACCACTTTCTTTTCTTTAGAAGAAGCATGCAGCAGACTTAATTTGCCGTTTACATAGAAAGCAATACCCATATGAGCTACATCTAATCCCGGAGTATTCGTTGTAATAGCAATGATATCACCATTCTTAATCCAAGGCAGACCGTTGAACGGCAACTGATCTTTGGGAACATAATGAAATTCCTGACCATTCAATGACTTCTCGATCTCTTTCATTTTTGCTACATTCTCCGGAGATTTACTCAGCTGCTTGTACAGTTCCGGATGAGAAGACATGTAGGAAAGAGAAACTTTCTGGGTGTATGGGCTGTAAGCTGTCGTTACGTCTTCCAGGAAACCGTTACGAACACCATTGTTTACCCAGTCTGCAATGTAGTGCAGGCGTGAAGGATAACCGTTGATTTTTCCATCACGGTAGCGGATCTTTTGCAGATTGGTAGCAAAATCGCCTTCAGCTACCTGTCCGTCTTCGGTAGGAGAGAGGGCCATAGCTAGAGTATATTCTACAAAAGTAGTGCAGTCCACTTCATCACAATTGATGATAAGTTCTTCTTCACCATCAGTAACTTCCAACGTGTGTGCTACGTAAGGAATATCCAGAAAATTTATTCCATTGTTCAGCATGGCGTTGTCTTTTTCGTCTGTCTGAGCACTGACAGTAGCTGCACAAAGCGCACTGAACAGGAGTGTAATCATTGTTTTCATTGTTCTTTCGTTTATTAATATAAATAAAAAAGGATGTCGCAAAAGTACGACATCCTTTTCATAAATCCTTAATTTGGACAGATTAAATTTAATATTGATAGATTAAATTTTTGTAATCCGCCTTTTTGTCAAATGGTACGATGGAGAAGCCGTATTCAATGGCATTTTCTACACCGGGACGAATCAGATACGGTTCGTGTGCTATAGCTCCCCAACTATTATCACCACCTACACCCATCATACGATAATCGATAAACATATCTACCTGTTTCACAGGTTGTGGGTCGGTGAGGTGACGGTGATTCGTTTCGTTGGTACGTGGAGCACCATTGTCAATGGTTTCGCCGCTATCCAGACTTCCAAGCAGATAGTTGGAAGCATTCAGTTCAAACGTACGGTCGGCAATGAAGAGTAAACCGGCTTTTTGCTTAGTGGTGAGTGCACACCAGTAAATATCCGTACGATGCTCATTTTCTTGCGGACGGATGTACGGCTCGTACAAGTCCTTTATCGGAGTAGTATATTCTCCGATAAACTGGGAAGTGCGACGATCACGATAGTTCTCTTCCGGACCACGGCCGTAGTAAGTAAGGTCGTTTAATATTTCCGATAATTGCATGCGCAAACCTACACGGGGTATCATCGGAGTTTCCGTACCTTCGGCTACAAAGCGATTATCCACTTTGATAATGCCATTGGCAAAGACTTTATAGGTAATTTCCCACTGCGCATCTACCTGCGGAAAACGATAGGTAACCTTTACAATAGACTTGTCACCATCTTTAGAAACATTGAACGATTCTGCTTTAGGTGTCTGGTAACTGGCCTCGCGCCATGCTTTCAAGCGAGTGGGAAGTTTTGCTCCGTAATCATTATCGGTAGGTGCACGCCAGAAGAAAGGTTGCGGACCTTGACCGTTATGGATATACTCTTGTTTCTTATAGATATAAGAGGTCAGCAAGCCGCTTTGTTTATCAAATGTTGCCTTGAAATCATCACCGCTGAAAACAACCTGTGAAAAGACTTCATCTACTTTCGCGGGATCCATGCGTACCACTTCTTTCTTAAAGAACGGATGAACATAAGTTTGTTCACGTGCAATTACCGTACCAACCGGTAAGAAAGGTTCTGCATTACGTATGGTTGCATAGAACTCGATGCGTACATCTCCCGTAGTATTCTTTTCTTTAGGAATACCTTGCAGGAATGCACTGGTAGCTGTCTTACCCGGAGCAGCATTGATATTATCCATCTGACCTTTATAAATCTCTTTTCCATGATCGCGAACGACATAATGGAAATCATATTTATTCAGATCAGTAAATGAGAAGTCATTGCGTATCTGCACCGTGCAGGTTTGCGGATCGAACTTAATGAATTTAATGTTCTGATAAACCTTACCCATTTCAATAGTCTGGGGCTTTATACTGCGGTCGGGATAAACTACACCATTGATACAGAAGTTGCCATCGGAAGGAGTTCCGGTATCGCCGTAGTCACCACCATAATTCCAGTATTTGCGTCCGTCGCTGGTTTTGGCGGCAAAGCCTTGATCTACCCAGTCCCAAATGCAACCACCCTGCAATATCGGATATTTCTCAATCACATCCCAATAATCCTGGAAGTTGCCAAGACTGTTACCCATAGCATGAGCATATTCACACAGGATAAGCGGACGAGTCATTTCCTTATTCCGGGCATACTTTTCAATAGATTGGGGAGAAGAGTACATCGGACAATAAATATCCGTATTCCATTCTAATCCGGCACGTTCGTACTGGATAGGACGGCTATCGAGCATCTTCAGCGTATTATAGGTAACGTAGAAGTTCAGTCCGTTTCCGGCTTCGTTACCCAGTGACCAGATGATTACAGACGGATGATTCTTATCGCGTTCGTACATATTCATGGTACGGTCGAGGTGAGCATTCATGAATAACGGATTGTTGCCCAAAGTGCCACCTACATTGAGATTATAACCCATGCCGTGGCTTTCAATATTTGCTTCATCAATTACGTACATGCCATATTGGTCGCAAAGTTCGTAGAAACGTTCCTGTTGCGGATAGTGGCAAGTACGTACGGTGTTTACATTATACTTTTTCCAGAGTTCGAAATCCTTGATCATAAGATCTTCCGGAACGTAATGTCCTGTGTATTCATTATGCTCATGTACATTCACGCCTTTTACAAGGATAGGCACGCCATTCACAAGCAGTTGCTTATCCTTAATCTCTATCGTACGGAAACCTACCTTGCAACTGGTAGCTTCTATTACTTCGCCATTGGTGCGCTTCAGGCTGATGACGAGTGTATAAAGATTAGGTGTTTCAGCCGTCCAATGCTTTACACCACGGAGAGTTTTTTTCGTGAATTCTACTTCGGTCTGATCACCTTCCACACGGGTGGAGGACTGAGTTACTTGCTGATCCTGGTCATCAAGTAAACGATAGGAAACTACATAAGGAGACTTTATATCACTTTCGTTCGTAAGCTTCACTTTCAGTTGCAGGATACCATCCTTGTAATAAGGATCCAGCGGAGTCTCTACCTTGAAGTCTGCAATATGGATTTTGGGCGTGGCATAGAGATAGATATCACGCTCTATACCGCTGATGCGCCAGAAGTCCTGACATTCCAGATAATTGGCATCCGAGAAACGGTGTACCTGAATGGCAATCATATTCTTGCCTTTTTTAACCATGGCGGTGACGTTGAAACGGGCAGGGGTCTTGGCATCCTTGCTCATACCTACAAACTTGCCATTCATGTAATAGAAAGCGGCACCGCGCACACCATCCGCACTGAGGAAAATCTCTTTTCCATCCCAGTCATTACCTACAACGAAATCGCGGCGATACGTTCCTGTCGGATTCCAGTCTTTAGGTACATAAGGCGGATTAGGCTTGTCCCAATAAGGTTCGTAACCCTTAGAACAGAACTCGTAAGGCTGGTTGACGTAGATCGGAGTACCGAAGCCCTGTAATTCCCAGTTACCCGGCACATTGATGTCCGGCCAACGGTTTACCTCAGTACGCACATTCATGAAGTCTGTGGGACGGTCGGCAAAGTTCTCCACATAGTTGAACTTCCATTTCCCGTTGAGGGACAGGCGGCTGGCTCCGTTCGTCCGGTCGTTGACGATAGCATCTTCTTCGGTGGCATAAGAAGTGAATGTACTCCGGGGAGCCTCCTTGTTGATACTGGTCAACTTCGGATTGGTCAACTGGTCGTAACGGTCTTCCTGTGCCTGAAGGGCGAGGGGGAGTAATACGAGACAGGTGATAAAAGTCAATTTTTTCATGAGTTGATATATTAATTATTTTTTCTCGAATTTCACTCCGTCACGCAACCACTTCTCCAGTTCTTCTGTCCACTGGCGTTTGTAAGTGAAGTTATCGCGGAAGCCCCAGCCATGTCCGCCAATGGGGTAGATGTGCATGGAAACGGGAACTTTCTGTTGGTTGAGAGCAAGAAAGTAGCCGATACTATTCATGGGCGGCACAGCGCCATCATCAGCAGAAAGTACGATGAAAGCTTGTGGAGAGCGGGAAGATACACGGCGTTCCAGAGAATACGCATCTTCCAGTTCCTTGGTCGGGTTATCGCCAAGAAGGTTCTTGCGCGAACCTCCATGAGTAATACCCGGTACCATCGAGATTACCGGATAAAGCAATATCTGAAAGTCCGGACGCGTTTCATCACTACTGTAAAGTGTTGAGAGAGAAGCGGCCAGATGTCCTCCTGCCGATGCACCCATAACGCCTACCTGATTCGGACTGATACCCCATTCTTTGGCATGCTGACGAATAATGCGGATGGCCTGTTCTGCATCTGAGAGGGGCACTTCGCGATTCCCGTTCGGCATACGATATTTCAGGACGGCATACGTGATTCCCTGTGTGTTGAACCAGGATGCCATGTCGTGGCCTTCGTGATTCATGGCCAGGCGGGCATATCCGCCGCCCGGACACATCAAGATAGTCATGCCGTTCGGCTTTGCCGGACGATAAACCGTGATGGTGGGATTAACGACATTGGCCACACGGCCGCCGTTCAAATCTTCCTGATCTCCTGTCAGGCCATTCGTATTAGGGGCACCGTTGGGCCACAAGGGTATCTCAACGGGCTTCTGAGCAGATAGCAGAGTTGACATAAACAGTGCTGTGATAAATAAAATTGTTCTCATTGTATTTCTATTATTTGGTTTTCATCGAAGCCTTGATGAAGTAAATGATCAGCAATGCATAAGCACCCAATGCCAGTACTTCGGACCACGTATTGTTTACCCAGGCATCATTCACCAGATTGATACCTCCGAAACGCATTGCTGCACTGACTACGCCCATAAGCGCACCACCGGCAATGAAACCGGATGCCAGCAACGTACCCTTTTCGCCACGTTCTGCATTGAGAGCAGCATCTTTGCTACGGCTGGTTACGTACCAGTTTACAGCACCACCCACAACGAGAGGAATGTTCAGTTGTAACGGAATAAACATACCCAATGCAAAAGCCAATGCGGGAATTTTGAATGCATTCAGTACGATAGCAAGTACTGCACCAATGCCGTAAAGCAACCAGGGAGCCCCCACGCCATTCATTAGCGGTTCGATAACTGCCGCCATTGCATTAGCTTGCGGAGCAGCCAGTTGTCCGCTGGTAAATCCGTATGTCTTATTCAGGATAATCATTACACCACCTACGGTTGCGGCTGAAACAATCGTTCCGAGGAACTTCCAGGCTTCCTGTTTGGCAGGTGTGCTACCCAACCAATAACCGATTTTCAAGTCAGTAATGAAACCACCTGCCATAGACAGTGCCGTACACACAACACCACCCATTACCAATGCGGCTACCATTCCCTCCGGACCTTTCAAGCCAACAGATACCATCACTACCGATGCCAGAATCAATGTCATCAGCGTCATGCCGGAAACCGGGTTCGTACCTACGATTGCAATGGCATTGGCAGCCACAGTCGTAAACAGGAAAGCGATACCTGCCACCAACAAAATAGCTACCACAGTATGTAGCAAACTGCCTTGCATCACATCGAAGTAGAAGAATAAGAATACCAGTAACAGCGTTATAATAGAACCGATAGCAATAATCTTCATAGAAATATCGCGCTGAGTACGCTTCATGCTGGCTTCTACATTGGATTTTCCACCCATCTCCTTAGCTGCCAGTCCTACGGCACTCTTGATGATACCCCACGACTTGATGATACCGATGATACCGGCCATAGCGATACCGCCGATACCGATGCTCTTGGCATAATAATTGAAAATTTCTTCGGGAGCCATGCTGCCTACGGTAGCCACAATTGACGGATTCCACTGGTTCAGCACGCTGTCGCCCCAGATCATGGACATTCCCGGAATGATAATCCACCATACAGCCAGTGAGCCGGCACAGATGATAGAAGCATATTTCAGACCTACAATATAGCCCAAACCAAGTACGGCCGCACCTGTATTCACTTTGAATACCAGTTTTGCTTTATCAGCCAGCATCTCGCCAAAACCGCATACGCGTGTGGTGAAATTTTCGTTCCACCAGCCGAATGTGGCAACGATGAAGTCATACAAACCTCCGATAATACCTGCCAGCAGCAACGGTTTGGCTTGGCTTCCGCCTTTCTCGCCCGATACCAGTACTTGTGTGGTAGCTGTTGCTTCGGGGAAAGGATATTTGCCGTGCATGTCACTTACAAAATATTTACGGAACGGAATGAGGAAGAGAATACCCAACACACCTCCCAGCAGAGAGCTGATGAATACCTGAGTGAAAGTAACTGTGATTTCTTCCGGATAAGTTTCTTGTAGAATGTATAAGGCGGGCAAGGTAAAGATGGCACCTGCCACGATAACGCCGGAACTGGCGCCGATGGATTGGATAATGACATTTTCTCCTAACGCATTCTTACGTTTGGCTGCGCCTGATACGCCCACGGCAATAATTGCGATGGGAATGGCTGCTTCAAACACTTGTCCTACTTTCAATCCCAGATAGGCTGCCGCAGCCGAAAAGAGGATAGCCATAGCGATACCCCATAATACAGACCAAAGGTTAACTTCCGGGTACTTCTTGTCAGGGCTCATCAACGGGTTGTAGACTTCGCCCGGTTTCAGTTCGCGGAATGCATTTTCCGGCAGACCGGTCAATTTCTCTTCTTCTTGTTTCATAGTTTCTTAATTGCTTTTATGTTTTATAGTTATTATGTCGTCAATTAATTGTTTATTTTATCCAAATCAGCTTCAAAGAAAGCAAAAAAAAAGGAGAATTGAAAAATTCTCCTTTATTCTTATATATAAAGATGCTTATTTTGCATCTTTCGGTGTCATATCTCCTTCTACAAAGAGTCGCATCATTTCTGTTTTGGCATTCGTGCGCAAAGTGATGGACTTTTTGAAGTGTCCCGGATATTTACCTGTTCCGTTGTAAGTAATCTTAACGGTTCCGGTTTTGCCCGGCAATACGGGTTCCTGGGTATATTCGGGAACTGTACATCCACAGGAAGCTACGGCCTGATGTATAACCAGCGGAGCGTCGCCCACGTTAGTGAATGTAAATACACAACTTACCACCGGATCGTTCTCGGAAAACGTGCCGAAGTTGTGTGTGGTCTTGTCAAATTTGATATCAGCTTTCCCCTGTGCCGAAACGTAACCAATGCTCAGTACGAGCATAAACATATACAATGTAAGTCTTTTCATGTCTATAAATCTTTTGTATTACACAGTGGGCAAAGGTAAGGCATTTTTGTGAAAATTAATCCAATGATGTGCGAAATTGTATTAAATGCGCCTCAGAAGGTGCTGTGGCGTATGATTAATAGTGAAAAATAAGGGAAAGAGAGTGCCGAAATCAGCTCTGTATCATGCAGATATTTCTCTTTTTCTGTTCCTACGTTCTCGAAATAGTGATAATCATATTCGGGATGGAGATGAATGCAACGGCGAATTTCTTCAGTACATTGGGAAAGTTTCATGATGACAATAGTAGTCTTTTCCTTCATGTGTTTTTCTATTTCTTCGGCGGTAATGATACCGGGAATGACGGTCAGGCGTTCCTCCTGGCTGGCAATGTGAAGTCCTGCACAGGCACTTGCTGCGATGAAGGCTGGGATACCGGCAATGTGTTGCACAGGGATGTTGCGGGCTTGCAGTTTCTCGTAGATATAGTGGACGGAAGAATAGAAACCTGCATCTCCTTCGGCAACTATGCAGACTTTTTTATTTTCTTTATGAAGAAGGGAAGCTTCGCCATACACTTTATCATAAGCTGCAAAAGCTTGTTCCCGTTTCTTATTCATTGGCAATGCAAAGCGGGAGAGGGCAGTATCTGGAATATCCAGCGCATGCAGTATATCGGCAGCGCGCGAGGAAGTCCGTCCGTTTGTGGTGCGAGTTTCAGGACAAAAGATACAATCGGCACTTTGCAGTGCTTTCAAGCCTTTCAGGGTGATAAGGTCCGGTTCACCGGGACCGAGAGATACGAATATGACGGGGTTGGACATTTTGTTAGTGATTAACGGTTAGTGTTTAGTGATAAGCATCCCCATAAAAACTTTTATGGGGATGCAAAATTGGGGATTTTCTGAATATAAAACAAAATAAAACCCGATTTCTTGTTTGTCTACCTTTTCTTGCTTACTAAAGTCAAACGCTCTGATGCAACGGTACTTTTTAATGAACCGAATGCAATAATAGCCTGCTTGCCTTGCATTTCCAGAACGACACCAACTGCATTTTGACCATTCAACCTGACGCTATCCCCCTTTTCAATACGGGTGTTTTCGAGTGAATGTTCTTTAATAGGCTTGTCTGCCTTTTCTTTATTTAGTTTAGCAACTTCAGTGGCTTCGCTCTCCATTATTTCTTTTCGTTTATCTTCCCAGTAGAGTTTGTCGCGGGCAATAGACTGTAAGAAGTTATCCATATTGATAAAATCTTCCCCTATTTTAGTGGATGAATCTACAATGATGTCTTCAGGAAGGCCAATTCTTCTGGCAACTTCAATGGCAAATGAACTTCCCGGACTGCCGATAGAGAGCCTGTATAGCGGCCGCATGTGTTCAGCATCATAGAGCATGGCACCGTTTGTGATTCCGTCGGTCTCATAGGCGAAATGTTTCAGATTCTGAAAGTGAGTTGTTATTACACCAAAACTACGCTTACGGTTAAATCTGTCGAGTAATGTTTCGGCGATAGCTCCTCCTATTTGCGGCTCTGTTCCACTACCGAATTCATCAATCAGAATTAGTGTTTTGCTGTGACAGTTCTCCACGAATAACTTCATATTAGTCAGGTGGGCGGTATATGTACTAAGGCTGTTTTCTATACTTTGTCCATCGCCGATATCTACAAGGATGTCTTCAAAGATGCCGGCTCTTGAACTTGCATGTACAGGAATCAAAAGTCCGCACTGCAACATGTATTGCAATAGCGCGACTGTCTTCAGGCAAAGAGACTTACCCCCTGCGTTTGCTCCCGAAACGATTAATAATCTGTTTTCTTTATTCAGACTGATATCTAAAGGGTGCGCCTGTTTGCATTGTTGCAATAGTTGTATATGCAGCAAAGGGTGTATTGCTTGTTGCCATTCCACCTGCTGTTTATCCTCGAATATGGGTTTGATGCCATTAATGCGCACGGCAAATAATGCCTTGGCTCGGATGAAGTCCATTTCTCCCATAAAGTGGTATGCACGCTTGAGGTCGGCTATATGCGGGCGGGTGAGATTTGCAAATTCAATAAGAATTCTTACTACCTCGCGTCGTTCGTCCGCTTCCAGTTCCTTCAAACGATTGTTAGCTTCTGCAACGGCTTCGGGCTCGATGAAAACAGTCTTTCCACTACCGGAACCGTCGTGTACATATCCTTTGATTTTTCTTTTGTTGGCAGCGTCAATAGGAATCACCAAATGCCCGTCACGCCTGCTCACCTGTGCGTCTTTTCCAATGAGCCCTGCTTTCTGTGCATCACGAACTGCATTTTGCAGGTTGCGTGCTACGGCTTTTGTAGCTTCCCCTTTATCTTTACGAATCTCTGCAAGTCGGCGTGACGCATTGTCTTTTACTTGGCAGGATTTATCTAATATAGAATTTGCTTTCTCCACTATTGATGGGAAGAGCTTTATCTTATCCGCCATTAAGGTGAGTGCTGGATATTTAGTGCTCGTATTGTGTTTCGCGTTATGCAAGAAGGTTACAATTTTATGGATTGTTTGAAGGGAGTTCATCAAATTGGATATTTCTTCTTCAGAATACCAAGTCGTAACGTCTTTCTCTACTCGCTGTATCGAATCGCGGACATCACAGAAGAAGTCAGTAGGAAAATCTTCTTTGTTGCGTATAATTTGTGAGAACTCACTGGTTTGTTCCAGCCATTTTGAAATGGTGGCATAATCCGTTGAGAAATTCATATTTATGACTTGTTCTTCTCCAAGCGTACACAAACACTTTTCAGTGATAAATTGGCGGACTGTATCAATTCCTATTTTTTGTTCTAAATTTTTAGGGTAAATCATACTCTGCATATAATGTTATTATATCAAACTTCAGCACACTGACAGATTGATATACAATTCATAAAAAGTGGTTAATATAAAAAACGGAGATTTCCCATATTCCGACAAGGCACTATTTTTCTATAATAGACGAAGATATTTAGAGGAATATCCTGAATGTCTATTCAGCACCATTGGCATCTCAAAGGTTAGAGAAGCGAACTCGCAATATGGTATTTACGCGGAAGCACAACACATAAAAGGGTGATTTTTTAATTATCGTTTGCGAAGATACGAATAAAAACCGAGAATAAGAGCGGATAAATTCTTTTTCGCACGTTTTTTCCGTAAAGCGATCGGGAAAACACCGGGTCAATTCAGAAAGAATGCTGATTTCTAAAAAGATTTCTTTACATAAGTATGCAATAAAGAAAATGCGCTGTACCATAGAAGGTTAGCATGTAAAGTCTGAAAGCAGTTGGAAAAAACGGCTGAAAGACTTGATTTCGCCTTCCTGATGTAGTATATTTGTGGGTCTATTGGAGAGAACATAACTTTAATGATAAACCTAAAAACTTAGCAAATGACAAAAAATAATCTTTCTTTTCCAGACTTTTTTGCGGTAGGTATTATTACTGCCGGTTCTCTTTTTTATAATATGATTTGACCATTGAGAATTTTAGAAAATCATTTCCGGAATAATAACATGCGAAAAACTATAAAGGTGATACTTCCCACTTGGGATTATCACCTTTTTTGTTGATATTTATCGAATTTAGCTTTTACATATGCCTTTTACGTTTTTAATAAACGTTGGGCACATTCTTTAAAAACGTTCCCGTTATTCTTTAAAAACACTGTTTATGGTTATTAATAGGGTGCTTGTTTTTGTTGCGATTTATTCTTGATGGTGTTTTTTTAATAAACACATAGCGAAAAAGTCAATTTGAGCAATACGTAGCGAATTAGTTGAAATAGTCTTCATTACGCATTACTTTTCTATGGAGCAAAGTCAACAAAAAAACACCGCGAAATCAAACGGTGCAGGAGTTCAGTTATCGCCTCATTCCCGCAGGATATGGGGGGCAGCGACGAGCAGACCACTACTATTCTTGGCGAATTTCTTCCTGCAGATTACGATAAGGCGATTTCTATAATTATTGATTTGTTAGATTGCGTAAAAGGCAAATTACCAGATTTTTCAAAAATAGATGATAACAATTTCAACTTATTGATGTTGGAATATGGAGTTGTATTTGGTAATTATATCGAACAATATGGGCTTGATTATTACGAAGCCTCTATTAAAGCAATAGAAAAAGTCACCCAGTTTACGAGTTGCGAATTTGTTACTCATGCGTTCATTTCAAAGTATCCCGAAGAAATGATGAAACAGATGTTGGCTTGGTCTACACATGAACATTGGGGTGTGAGGCGACTTGCTTCGGAAGGTTGCTGTCCACGGCTCCCTTGGGTTATGTCGTTGCCAAATCTGAAAAAAGACCCTCGACCTATTATCCCCATTTTGGAAAATCTTAGCCAGATTCGTGCGGTTGAGTGTTGCTAATAACCTAAACGATATTTCAAAAGATAATCCTGGAATAGTGATTGAGATAGCTAAACAGTGGAAAGGGGAATCTGCAAATGTGGATTGGGTTATAAAACACGGTTGTCGGACGGACGTATGTCTCCGATGCTCAATAGTTTCATTGTATCAAAAAGAAGATTGAAGGATAAATGAGTTTCCTTTATGGGTTGGAGTATTATAGAAAGCGGAGAGGGACTAAGGGGGCGATGATGAAATAGATTGCTTCTTTTATTTGCATTAGCTTCCGGAATAGCGTATATTTGTACTTCGGTATACGACAAAGAACTCTAACTTTTTAACATCATGATAGATTATCAATTAAATACCCGCCTGAACGGGAACCTGGCAATGACTTTTTGCTTTCACGAGAATAAGGCACTGCAACAAGATACTACTTTATACAAATTCATCTGGGTGCAAAGCGGAACCTTGACTATGGAAATAGACCATATCCCTATCCGGCTGGAAAAAGATGAAATCATCAGCCTTACACCCCTGCACCATATCGAAATTACGGCGGTGGAGGGGGAGTATCTCACTTTTCTCTTCAACAGTAATTTCTATTGTATCTTCGGCCACGATGATGAAGTGTCCTGCAACGGTTTCCTTTTTCATGGTTCCTCTCAGGTGATGCGGTTGAAACTTTCGCCGGAACAATCCGCCAACCTGAATGACATTATTCGTATCTTTCGGCAGGAGTCCGCTGTTCGCGATAATCTGCAAGAGGAAATGTTACGTATCATTCTCAAACGTTTTATTATCACCTGCACCCGCATTGCCCGTGAAAAGTGTGGCGTCACGCCGGAACAGGAAAAAGCCTTTGATATCGTCCGCCGTTTTTATATTCTGGTTGACCAGCATTTCCGCGAAAAGAAGCAGGTGCAGGATTATGCCGACCTGTTATTTCGTTCCCCAAAGACACTCTCCAATTTGTTTGCCTCCTGCGGAGTGCCTTCTCCGTTGCGCATTATCCATGAACGGATAGAGGCGGAGGCCAAAAGATTATTGCTTTATACCACTAAGAGCGCCAAGGAAATCAGCGAACTGCTGGGCTTCGAAGATTTGTCCACTTTCAGCCGTTTTTTCAAGAAAATGACCGGTGAAAGTGTATCGGATTTCCGAAAATCGAACGTAACGGGAAATATTGCCAACTGATACGGCAGAATTGCCATTTCACAGCCCGACATAAACCCCGATTTTTGCATCAGAAAACAAAAACAATTCATTAATGCAATAATCGTATGAAAACAAAATTACAATCCATGTTCGTGGCAGCGCTGACACTGGCTGCATCTACTCAGAAATTAGGTATCAATCTTATCCGCGTGGCAATTCTGGTTATCTTCGTTTGGATAGGCGGGTTGAAGTTCTGGAATTATGAAGCGGAAGGCATCGTGCCGTTTGTGGCAAACAGTCCTTTTATGAGTTTCTTCTATACACACGATGCTCCCGACTATAAGGAGTACAAGTTGAAAGAAGGGGAATTTGATGCGGTGAAGCATGAGTGGCACAAGGAAAACAATACGTATGGCTTTTCTCACGGGCTGGGCATTCTTATCATGACTATCGGCATTCTTACATTCCTAGGCATCTTCTGGCCGAAAGTGGGCTTGGTAGGAGCAGGGCTTGCCATTATCATGACTCTCGGAACACTTTCTTTCCTCGTCACCACGCCCGAAGTATGGGTGCCCGACCTGGGTAGCGGAGAGTTCGGTTTCCCTTTATTGACCGGTGCAGGAAGATTAGTTATAAAAGATACAGCCATTTTGGCCGGTGCAATTGTTATATTAGCAGACAGTGCGAAAAGCGTACTGGAACAACTTAAAAAATAGAGATATGAAAAAGTATGATGCCATTATCATTGGTTTCGGCAAGGGCGGAAAGACCCTGGCCGCCGAATTTGCAAAACGTCAGAAGACGGTTGCCATTATAGAACGTTCGGATCACATGTATGGAGGCACTTGTATCAATATCGGTTGTATTCCTACAAAGACGTTGGTACACCTGGCTAAGGAAACTCCGGCGAAGGCTGCGTGGGAAGAGAAAAAGGCGTATTATCGTCAGGCCATTGGCCGTAAAGAAGAGGTGACTTCCTTCCTGCGGAATAAGAACTATCATAATCTGGCTGATAACCCCAATGTAACGGTGTATACAGGTGTCGGATCGTTTGTCGGTCCTGATGTGGTGGAGGTACGGACGGAAACGGAAGTCATTGAATTGCAGTCTCCGCAGATATTTATAAATACCGGTGCGGAAACCATCGTGCCGCCTATTGATGGAATAAAAGAGAATCCACGTGTGTACACCAGCACTTCTATCATGGAACTGGAAGAACTTCCCGAGCGGCTGGTAATCGTGGGTGGAGGTTATATCGGTCTGGAATTTGCTTCCATGTATGCCTCCTTCGGTTCGAAGGTGACGGTACTTGAAGGGTATTCTGAACTGATTGGCCGCGAAGATAGAGATGTTGCTGCCAGCGTACAGGCCGTATTGGAGAAAAAAGGCATTGTATTCCATCTCAACGCAAAGGTACAATCCGTGGAGGGTGCAACAGTGATTTATGAGGATGCTGTAACTCATGAAATCCATCACCTGGAAGGAGATGCTATCTTATTGGCAACTGGGCGTCGTCCGAATACTTCGGGGTTGAACCTGGAAGTTGCCGGCGTGAAAGTGAATGAACGCGGGGCCATTATTGTAGATGAATGGCTGCGTACTACTAATCCGACCATTCGTGCCATTGGCGACGTGAAAGGCGGGTTACAGTTCACTTATATCTCATTGGATGATTACCGCATTATCCGCGAAGATTTGTTCGGTGCAGGAGAACGGCGCACAGACGACCGTGAGCCTGTGAGTTATTCGGTATTTATGGATCCTCCTTTGGCGCGTGTGGGACTGAGTGAGACGGAAGCCCGTAAGAAAGGTCTGAACGTAAAGGTGAATATACTTCCGGTAGCCGCTATTCCGCGGGCACGTACTTTAGGCGAGACTGACGGGTTGTTTAAGGTGGTGGTGGATGCCAATACAAATAAGATTCTGGGATGTTCTTTGTTCGGACCGGAAACGAGCGAGATTATCAATATTGTATCAATCGTGATGAAGACAGGACAGGAATATACTTTCCTTCGTGATTATATATTTACACATCCCAGCATGAGCGAAGCGTTGAATGATCTGATGAATTTTTAGGCGTTTTTATATAGTAGGTGTTCGGGCACAAATTCGGTTAAATTATTGGACGGGTATTTGCGTATCTCCCCAAAAATAACGAATATTGTGCCCGAATTCTATACATCTTTATTGTCATGAAACAAACTACTGCAATAACCGTCTCCCTTTTAAGTCTTTTATGTGTGGCTTGCGGTCCGAAAAACAAACAGAACCCTACTGATCTACAGGCTACCACAGCTTCTGTATCAGCCACAGACTCTATTTATCCGGTCTACGCCCAAGGTTTTGAGGTGAAATATCTTCCAAACCATGTCCGCTTGGTAGATTTGTGCGATCCTCAAAATGAAAGCAGTAATACTTTCCATTATGCGTTGGTGCCCCGGGGGACGAAACCTGAAGGAATTCCTTCTGATTATACGGTGATCGAAACACCTGTGCGTAGTGCCATTTGCATGACTTCTTTACAATTATCCAATTTCATCAAACTGGAAGCCTGCGATAAGGTAGTGGGAATTACCAGTACGCGACATTTGTTCAATAAAGAAATGAATGAGCGCCTGAAGTCGGGTAAGACGGCTAAAATAGGAATTGAAGGTAACTTTGATAATGAAGTGATCATGAGTGTGAATCCGGATGTCATCTTTATCTCCCCTTTCAAGCGTGGCGGATATGATACGATGCGTGAAATCGGAATACCTTTGGTTCCGCACCTGGGATATAAGGAAATGACTCCGCTGGGACAGGCGGAATGGATTAAATTCATCGGCTTGTTTATCGGACAGGAAGAGGAGGCGAATGAAAAGTTTGCTGCTATAGAAAAGCATTATAATGACCTGAAACAACTGGCTGCCGATGTGAAGAAGCGTCCGGTAGTATTTAGCGGTGAGATACGTGGAGGAAACTGGTATGCAGTAGGTGGTAAAAGCTTTTTGGCCGAATTGTTCCGTGATGCGGGAGCCGATTACTTCTTGAAAGATGATCCCCGTTCCGGTGGTGTTACACTGGATTTTGAAACTGTATACAGCCAGGCGGAGAGTGCCGATTACTGGCGTATTGTGAATAGCTACGACGGTACATTCTCTTACGATGCCTTGAAGTCCCTTGATCCCCGTTATGCCGACTTCCGTGCATTCCGTGACAAAGGCGTAATTTATTGCAATATGCGCGAGCAACCTTTCTATGAAAGTATGCCGATGGAACCGGAAGTGGTGCTGGAAGATTTGATTCATGCATTCCATCCCAATCTGTTACCTGATTACCAACCGAAATACTACGCACGTTTGCAATGAAAAGACCGACACTGCTCCTGATGCTGGTGATACTGGCATTCATATTCCTGTTTTTCTTGTTGAACCTGCTGTTAGGCTCTGTCCACATCCCTTTTCGTTCCGTCTGGAACATCTTATGGGGGAATACGGATGAATCTATTATATGGCAGAATATCATTTGGAAATCCCGTGTGCCGCAGGCATTGACGGCATTGGTGGCGGGAGCGGGATTATCGGTGAGTGGTTTGCAGATGCAGACGGTTTTCCGGAATCCGCTGGCAGGACCGTCGGTGTTGGGTATCAGTTCGGGTGCCAGCCTGGGAGTAGCTTGTGTGGTATTGCTATCGGGAGCGATGGGTGGTGTGGCACTGAGCAAGCTCGGATATATGGGAGAAGTGGCGTTATCTATTGCAGCTATTATCGGAGCACTGTCCGTGATGGCACTTATCGTATACGTTTCGCAGAAAGTAAAGGGAAATGTGACGCTGCTGATTATCGGTGTGATGATTGGTTATGTGGCAAGTGCCATTATCGGCGTATTGAAATATTTCAGTGTGGAGGAAGATATTCGTGCATACGTCATTTGGGGACTGGGTAGTTTTGCCCGTGTGTCGGGTGACCAGATGATACTGTTTGTCTGTATCATGGCGGTCTTGTTGCCACTCTCGTTTCTGCTGATAAAGACAATGAACCTGTTGCTGCTGGGCGATGGGTATGCGCGGAACCTGGGGCTGAATATCAAGCGGGCACGCCTGTTGGTGATCTCCTGTTCAGGTGTACTGGTAGCAATTGTGACGGCATATTGCGGTCCGATTATGTTTATCGGTCTGGCTGTTCCCCATCTTTGCCGGGCTATATTTCATACATCCGATCATCGGATACTGATGCCTGCCACATTGCTGGTAGGGGCTTCGTTGGCGTTGGTGTGCAACCTCATAGCCCGCATGCCGGGATTTGAAGGAGCTTTGCCGGTGAACTCGGTGACTGCTTTGGTAGGTGCTCCGGTGGTGGCATCCGTGCTCTTCAGGAAACGCAAAGGGGAACTGGAAGAATAATTGAGAATTGAAAATAAAGAGGTCTTGAAACAGGAAACTATACATATTGAGAAACTATCCATTGGCTACCCCGGTAAAGGAGATGTGAAAGTCGTGGCAAGCGATATTTGTGCCGGAATCAATAGCGGGGAGTTGACTTGTCTGCTGGGTGCAAATGGGGTAGGGAAGTCTACATTGTTGCGTACACTTTCCGCATTTCAACCGAAGTTATCCGGTGAAATACGTATACAGGGAAAAGAGATTGGCTCTTATACGGACAAACAGCTTTCAAAAGTGATCAGTGTAGTCCTGACTGAAAAGTGCGACATCCGCAATATGACTTCTGTGGAACTTATCGGTCTGGGACGCAGTCCATATACCGGTTTCTGGGGAACACTCTCCAAAGAAGATAAAGAGGTCGTGAACCATGCTATCAACCTGGTTGGGATATCTCACCTGGCACATCGCATGGTGCATACACTGAGTGATGGTGAACGGCAGAAGGTGATGATTGCCAAGGCACTGGCACAGGAAACTCCGGTGATTTTCCTGGATGAGCCTACTGCCTTCCTTGACTTCCCGAGTAAAGTGGAAATGATGCAATTGCTCCATCAGTTGAGCCGGCAGACGGATAAGACTATTTTCCTGTCTACCCATGATCTGGAACTTGCCTTGCAGATTGCGGATAAAATCTGGTTGATGGATAAGGTGAACGGGGTGACTATCGGGACTCCCGAAGACCTTTCACTGGATGGAACCCTCAGTGGTTTCTTTGCCCGTAAAGGAATTGTGTTTGATCTGGAGACAGGATTATTCCGGGTGAACAATGAGTATACTTCCCGGATCCGTATTGTCGGGCACGGACAAAAATACGCTATGGTGCGGAAAGCTTTGCAAAGAAATGGTATTCTGGCAAACCGAAACGTGGAGTCGGACGTTTATATTGAAACGGGAGATTTGAAAGGAGACGGTACTTTTGTACTGCACCCCGTAAACGGCGAAGCGGTGACTGTGCGAACCATTGATGAACTGCTTGCAGAGATTGTAAAGATTCTATGAGACATTCGACAAAAGATAATTATCTCTATCTGACTACCACCCCGGTACCCCGTCTGATAGTATCATTGGCTGTACCTACGATTATCAGTATGTTGGTTACGTCATTCTATAATATGGCGGATACGTACTTTGTGGGGAAGATCAATACCCAGTCTACGGCGGCTGTAGGTATTGTGTTCTCGGTCATGTCCATTATTCAGGCGGTGGGCTTTTTCTTCGGACACGGTTCGGGGAACTATATTTCGCGGAAACTCGGTGCGCAGGAGACTGGGAATGCAGAGAAGATGGCGGCTACCGGCTTCTTCTGGGCGTTGTTTATGGGTATATTTCTGGCAGTAGTGGGACTTATCTTCCTTACTCCATTGTCGCTGGCATTGGGCTCTACACCTACTATCCTGCCTTATACGGAGAAATATCTGGGCATCATATTGCTGGGCGCACCTTTCATGACTGCTTCGTTAGTATTGAATAATCAGATTCGCTTCCAGGGAAATGCAGCGTATGCGATGGTAGGAATCGTATCGGGTGCGGTGATTAACGTGATACTGGACCCTATCCTGATTTTTGGCTTCGATATGGGGATATCGGGGGCCGCGTTGGCTACGGTAATCAGTCAGATATGTAGTTTCTCCCTGTTATTGTATATGTGTAGAAAGGGTGGCAATATCCGTGTCCGTTTCAGGAACTTCACACCTTCATTAGCTTTCATTAAGGAAATTATCGGCGGTGGTACTCCTTCGCTTGCCCGTCAGGGATTGGCGAGTGTAGCTACTATCTTGCTGAATGTGGCTGCCGGGGCTTATGGAGATGCGGCTATTGCAGGCATGTCTATTGTCACCCGTATTGCAATGTTCATTAATGCTTTCTTGATAGGTTTCGGGCAAGGTTTCCAGCCGGTATGCGGTTTCAATTACGGTGCGGGATTGTATGCGCGTGTTCGTCAGGGATTCTGGTTTTGTGTAAAGGTGGGATTCATCTTCTTGTTGGTGTGTGCGCTGGCAGGCATGGGATTTGCGGAGGATATTGTTTCTTTATTCCGTAAGGGAGACCCGGATGTAATTGCAGTAGGGGCTGCTGCCTTGCGTTGGCAATTCATTACTTTCCCGTTGGGTTCATGGATTGTGATGAGCAATATGATGTTGCAGACGATTCGTAAACCGGTAAAGGCCACCATTATTTCTTCTGCCCGCCAAGGATTGTTCTTTATTCCGCTGATTTTTATCCTGCCTCATTATCTGGGTTTGCAGGGTGTGGAAATGTGTCAGGCTACTGCTGATCTTCTGACTTTCATTCTTGCCATACCGTTGACATGCAGTGTACTGAATGAAATGAAACGAAAGCAGGCGGAGCAGTTGTAAATCAGAACCGGTATCCTACGGTGAAGAACGAAGCGAGATTCTTGGGAGAGAATTTCTCAATGCCGGATGATTGCAGTAGGTTATCCAACTGGTCGTTTACCTTGATCATCCCCAACTGAAGCTCTGCTCCGAATATGAATTTGTGATATTCGATGTTGAGGCCGAACATAAGGCCGGCGTCGAAGCGTTTGTTTCCCATTTTGTCATCTATCCGGTTACCGAAAGTATCTATGCGGAATCTGTAGCTTCTGTTAGGGTTGTATTCACTACTGTAATCATATTCCTCCATCTCACCGGATGTCTTTCCGCCTACGCCATAGGCAATATACGGACCGGCACTCAGGGAAGCACTGTAATTCTTTCCAAGGTTGAGGCGGGCGGCCATCATGATGGGGAGCTGGATATACAACTCATTCATGTTCACTTTTCCTACATATTCCACTTCTTCACGGGCACCTATCGATACAAAGTTCAGTGATGGTTGAAACACCCATGTGCGGTTGAGTTCATAGTTCATGCCGACACCTACTTTGTAGGCGATGCGTGTATCACTTTCTACATTTTCTCCATTGAAGTTGGAGGTACCGACTCCGGCTTTTACTTGGAAGGAGATAGGGGATTGGGCATTTGCTCCCAATGCTATGATTGCAAAGAAAATAGTGAGAATAGTCTGTTTCATTACTTGAACCTTGTAAGGGGTTGATGTTTATTTGCTCGCAAAGATATAAATTATATGATTACATACAATTCCTGTTGGGAGAATATTAGTTAGCTACGAGCTACAAGTTACAAGTTACGAGTGGCTGCGCTATATTCCGAGCGGCTCACGACGGGGATCCCATACATCCTGTGTGCAATCTCAATTCCCCATTGCTGTTTGCAAAAAGCGGCAATCTTGCGTAGCTCCTGAGTAGCTTCAGGATAAGTCTTTATTTTCATAGTGTGCGCATGAAGTCTGCTAATTTGGCGTCTTCTGTTTCAGAATCAATCACATTTCCTTCGATGATCGCTTTTTCTGCTTTATCAATTCGCTCATGTAATTCATTCATTGTATACGGAATCATGCTTTTTGAATGGGTATGCCACAAAGGTAGTGTTTGGGAAAGAATACACAAAATGTTATTCTATAAAGTTTTGCCCAAAGGGGATGAGCTACACAGCTAATTAATAGAATTTCCTGATCAGCCAATCTACCAGACTAAACGGTAGCATAGGTTTGATGCGCGCAAAGAATACTTGCTCCCACGGACCGACCTTTGTGCGGAAAGCAGGGCGGCGGCTATTTACCAGTTTGCAGATTGCTTTGCCTAACTTTTCCGGTCGGCAACCATTGTTTTCAGATTGTTCTACGTTTCGCATGGCTTTTGCAAAACTCTCCCCATATTGCGCATGGGAGAGGGAAGTCTGGCACACTTGCCGTTGCGCTGTGAAACCAGTCTGGAAATCTCCCGGTTCGACTACGCAAACTTGGATGCCTAACGGTTTTACTTCCTGGTAAAGCGCTTCACTATATCCTTCAATCGCGAACTTGGATGCACTGTAGAAGGCTTGGAAAGGAACGGCAAGGACACCTGCGATGGAACTGATATTTATGATTCGTCCGTGTCCTGCTTTGCGCATGAAAGGCAGCACCACCGCACACATACGGACGGCACCCGTGAAATTCGTATTCATTTGGTGTTGTATCTCCTCCTCGGTAGTGAGTTCGATAGCTCCGCTGATGCCCATCCCGGCATTGTTGACAAGTACATCGATGCTGCCTTGCTCTTTCAGGATAGTAGATATGGCATTGGCTACCGATGCAGGATCAGTAATATCCAATTGCAACATTTTGAAGCCGGAGTTATCGGAAACTGCTTTCCGGCTGGAGCCATAAACTATATGTCCTTGTGCAGCCAACTGCGTAGCAATGACTCTTCCAAAACCGGAAGAAGCACCGGTGACGAGGATTATTTGGGGGTGTTTCATATTTAAGCTTTTTAATTTAAGTTTCGCATGTAGCCTGAAGGACTTTCATTATATAGTGTAGGGCTTTCAGCCTGACAGACTACATGTAAAACCTGTTTTTTTATTCTATGTAATTGTTTTCCCTTCTTCACTAATGAGCAGAATAGTCAGTTCTCCTTCAGGTAGCAACGGGTCGCAATATTGATGGCACAGTTCGAGCAAACGGGAGCAAAAAGCTTGCAAATCTTCGGCAGAGAGCAATGTCCATAACTCACGGGCTAAAGTTATCTTTTCGATAACTGCAAGTGTTTCTCCTCCGCATCCGGCAGAAAGGGCCACTTCACGTAAGAAATCCTTATTCATCGTCACTTGCTTACTGTGCGTATCCAGATTGCCTTCTGCCAGCTTCACGGCTTTTCCTATCATGATACCCAAAGTCACCGCTTTGATTTCCAAATCTGCGGCAATCTTTATCGTATCTCCAATGAAGTTTCCGTAATGAATAAATGCCTGTGCAGGCAGTTCGGGATAGTACCTCCGGACATATTTTTCACTCTTTGCCCCCGAATTAAGGACGATGCGCGGGCTTCCTGTTGCCCGACCTACTTCCATGGATTTGCGGATGGAATCTACAAATGCTTCGGAAGAAAAAGGTTTCACGATACCCGAAGTTCCGATGATAGAAATACCACCTTCTATACCCAGACGGGGATTAAAAGTCCGTCGGGCTATTTCTTCGCCACCCGGTACGGAAATAGTGACAGCAAAAGGATTGGGTTGTTTGGAAATGCCAAGTCGTTGAAGGCATGCCTTTACATTGTTTTCAATCATTTTGCGGGGAGTAACGTTGATGGCAGGTCCTCCTACTTCCAATCCTAAACCCGATAGGGTAACAATGCCTACGCCTTCGCCTCCACAGACAATAACGGTATAATCATCAGCACCAAGTTCTGCGGGTGTTGGATCGTCAAAACGGAAAGGCACGGCAACATTGGCCTTGATCTGCATGCCATTAGTTACATCGGGGTCATCACCTGCATCTTTGATGACAGTGGCATCTGCCTCCAGCATCCAGTCATCGTTTATACAGCTGGGATGCGGGTAGAGTTCTTGCTCTTCGACGGGAACATAAATGGTTTCTCCGTTAGGGAGAATAACAGGGAATTCTTCGGGTCGGGGCTGGCGTTGAACATTGAAAATATCCCAGGTTGCAGCTACAGCGGCCGCGGCTGCACAGGTACCCGTAGTCAGACCACTACGCAAAGGGTAAAAATCGGGCAGATGTTTTTCAATCATCCGGCGTAGGCCATGCTCACCGTTCACTATCATAAAACTTCCGGGCATTGGCGGACGACGGATTGCAAAAATGCGGATACCTTCCTGAAGGGCAGCTTCCACTTTTTCATTGAATCCTCCGGAAAGTCCGCTTTCCTTTATCAATATGGCTTCGGGATGAAGTCGCTGTAACAGGATGCGTTCGTCTTCGCCTGCATGGTAGTAATGCAGATATTTTTCGGGAAAACCTTCACGTTCGGCCAGACGGCGGGAGCTCTCGCGGTTAAGGATGCGGAAGTAACAACAGGTACTTTCCTGCCAGAGAGGCTTTAGCTTAGCAATGCTTTGTACACCTGTCAGTGCCAGGAGGGTGAAGATATCTTCTTTCTTGATTTGCCGAATGGCATCTTCAAAATCTTCGCACCAGATGATGTGTTCTTCGTCACGTGGCGGATAAATACGTTCGAATCGGATGACAAGCAGGTTCAGGGTATAGGCTACTTTCTCTACGGTCTGGTGCAGTTGTATGGCAAAGGGGTGGGCGGCGTCTACCAGTAATTGAATGTTATGTTCCCGGCAACAGCGCTCCAAATCCAGTTCGTCCATGGCACCTTGCAGGCGGATACCGTGGTGCATAGTTACTTCCTGTTCGTCTCCTTTGGTAGAGTAGTAGAATGGTTTTCCAGATTCTTCAAGGGTACGTGCAGCGATGCGTCCTTCGGTGGTTCCACCTAATATTAATATCATTGTTTTGAGTTATTGAGTGATACGTTCTGTTTATATTGGGACTATCTCAATTCCCCTCCTCTTGGGAGGAGGGGTGCCCATGGGGCGGGGTGGTAGGCGAAAAAGAGTTCCTTCGGAGGAGGAGAACTGAGATACTTCTGTTTATGGGCAGTATAAATGATTTGCAATATTTCAATTAATTATCAGTTATCTGCGGAAGAGATGTTTGAACTCATGGGCGTAGAGCCGGGAAAGACCTTCGCGATTGTCGATGGCTTCACCTACGACAATCATGGTGGTGAGCGTCAGGTTGTTCTCTTTCACAATCTTTGCAAGGTCCTTCAACTTTCCTCGATAGATGCGCTCGTCCTTCCAGGTAAGGTGGTAGCAAACGGCAACGGGAGTGGTTTCGGGATATTCCTGTAAGAGCTCTTCCTGAACCTGTTCGGCAATGCCGGCACTGAGGAAGATACACATGGTGCTTTGCGAGCGTGCCAGCAGGTGGAGTTGTTCGCGTTCCGGCATGGGGGTGCGCCCTTCGCCCCGAGTAAGGATGATGCTCTGCACTTTCTCAGGAATGGTAAACTGAGACTTCAGCGCAGCGGCAGCAGCCTGGAAGGAAGAAATGCCCGGGGTGATGTGATAACTCATGTGATGCTGGTCGAAATAGTTCATCTGTTCCTGGATGGCACCGTAGATGCAGGGATCGCCCGTATGCAGGCGAACGATGAATTTGCCTTCATCATAGAATTTCTTCATCAGTGCAAACTGTTCTTCCAAGTCCATGGAAGCCGAACTGCGTACCGTGGCACCCGGTTTGGCACAGAATGTAAGTTCGCGGGGGACGAGACTGCCGGCGTAGAGGATAAGATCTGCCTTCTCCAGCATTTGCCTTCCACGCACGGAGATGAGGTCGGGATCACCCGGACCGGCGCCGACAATTTCGATATGTCCGTAGTAACGGAGCACTCCTTCTTCAATGGCTATGGCCATGGTGTAGTTTCCGCCTTTTTGCTTGTCCAACAGAAGTTTACCACCGTTCGCGGAAAGAAAGGCGGCGGCCTCGGAAATGCTGGGCGTACCCATATGCTTCTCTACTACCGGACTGGGGTTGGGGACGGAGATTTCTTTCAGTTCCTCCGCACTGTAATAGCGTATCTGATAGGCACGTTCCAGCTCCTTAATGACCGGTTCGTTGCGTTTCTCATTAATGGTGGCGATATACTTTACGGCACGGGGCATGAAGGTACTGTTAATCATCGTACCAAGGATGTTTTCAACGATGTCATGCACGGGACCTGCCTGATGTGCCAGACCTACACCGACATGCAATACCTTGGGCACATAAAAGAGCGCAGGGGTGTCATGCGTATTGTGCAGGAAAGGAGTGACGAGTATAACCAACTGGTAACGGCTGAGGTCTATATCCCGGAATAAGCCGTAATGTATATCCACGTGTGGCGGGCAGGTCTTTTCCAGATATTCCGTTCCCTGATCGCGCACTTCGAGGAAGAGGGCGGTGGGAACTTTCTTTACGAAAAGGCTGATAATGTTATTCATCATACCGTATTCCGTCTCACCGGGAATGGCGGCCCAGTCAAATTTATCACCCAGGGTGTCCAGTGCCCAGAGGCCGGTGCGGTCGCTTTGGGTGGTGATAACAGGTTCGGCACCGAGAATGTGGGCGATGTTTTCCGTCATTTCATTGGCCTTTCCGATGTGTCCTGAGAGGACGGAAACGGCATAGCGGCCAGTGCTGTCTACACAGATCACAGCGGGGTCTGTATGTTTATCTTTCACATGCGGGGCGATGGTGCGGACGCAGATGCCCATGGCACCTATGAAGATAAAGGCATCGTAGCGATGGAAAGACAGAGCCATAAATTCTTCGTAAAAAGAAACGTATGTGCAGTCGGGTGCAGGAGTCGTGGTGATTATTTCGGAGTCGGGAAACTCGTTACTCAGCGTTCGTGCAATGGGCAGACTGCTTTCAGAAATCAGTATAATAGCTACCTTCATAGGGTGGCTCTCATTATTCTTATTCATAAGGTTACTTTCATTATTTCTATCGGGTTATAATCATTGAGTGCGATGTGCAGGGAGGGTTGCAGAGACATTCCTACGTTTTCTGCCCCTTTGCGGAACAATTCCCTGCTATTGGAGGATACGGAGTTGAAGACAATGCAACCGCCGGGCTGCAATACTTCTTTCAGGCGTACCAGTATATCTTCTAATTTTCCACCGTGTCCGCCGATAAAGACAGCGTCGGGGCGGGGGAGAGCTCCCAGATCAGTTTGTAGGAAATCTCCGATTAAGGCTGTGATTCCCGGCGCACCGAAACGGCGGGAGTTGATGCGCATCAGTTCTTCTCCTTCGGGACGAATCTCGAACGAAACAACCGTAAGATGCGGGAATTGCAGGCGGGCTTCGATGGAGACAGAACCTGTGCAGAAACCTATATCCCAAAAGACACGGCGGCGATTCAGTTCCAATGCCTGCAAGGTAAGGAGGCGGATCGGAGCTTTGGTAATCATGCGGGCACGTCCGTCCAAGTGGGCAAATTGTTCGTCGGGAAGACCGAAGGGGCGGGGCTGTTCAGTTATAGAGGGCTGACTATCTATAGAGAAGAAAGCTTCCTTGCTATGGGTGTCGTAGCTTACCGTATACGGGTGTCGTAGCTGATCGTCTATGGGTGTCGTAGCTGACTGTCTACGGGTATCGTAGCAGAGCAGCAAGTTATTCGGATGCTCAAATGTCTCTTTTTCAGCTTCTTCAAGACTCATCTGACGAATGCGCTCGCGTTCGGGATTGCCGAGGTGTTCACCGATGTACATCGTGTAATCGGTGTATCCGTATTCCAACATTCGCGCGGCGATAGTGGCAGGGGTATGCTCCCGATCTGTCAGTACACCTATTTTGTGAGCACGTTCTATGAGTGCTTTGTCCAGTTCCTGCCACGGGCGTCCTGTCAGGGAGACGGTACGCATATCGTTGTAGGGCATCACCAGCCTGTGCGCTAATGTTTGCAGGGAGTTGAAAGCCGGATAGAGACGTATCTTTGCATCGGGCAGTTTTCGTTTTACCGTATTGGCGAAGCCGAAAAACAGGGGATCTCCGGATGCAAATACGACAATAGATGCATCGGAAGCCTTCTTCTCAAAGTCTGCAAAAATGTTTTCGTATTGGGCGAAGACGTTGTCCAGTGGAACTGTTATGGAAATCCATTCCGCACCTTCCGGAAGTAACTTCTCTACAATCTCCCGATGCCGTAAGCCGCCGGAGAATACTTTTCCTTCCCGGATATGCCGCAGCACTTCGGGCGGGAAGAATGGTTCCCGGTTGTCGTCCATGCCTATAATAATAAAGTTTCGTATCATAGCGTATCTATTTACACATCCCGTCCTGGCCTTAACTGTTCCGCATCATTGTAGCACAAGATTGCATTCACCAGCGTTGCAGCCAAATTACTTCCTCCTTTTCGTCCCTCTACTATCAGTTTGGGTATTTCCATGAACGGCTTCACCATGTGTTTGGATTCCTGTACGTGCACAAAGCCCACAGGCGCGGCAATAATACCGCTTGGTGCAGCCTTTCCTTTACGTACCAGATCACAAAGTTCCATCAAAGCCGTCGGCGCATTACCGAATACGAACAAGGCATCCGGATGTTCCTCCACCGCCAGACGTATACCGGCTTGTGTACGGGTGATCCCTTTTTCCGTTGCCATTGCCGCTACCCGTTCATCGGAAAGATAACATTTCACTTCTACCCCCAGCCGTTGTAAAGCTCCTTTGCGAATACCGCTGGCAGCCATCGTCACATCCGTAACAATCGTTTTCAGCCGACCGTCCGTTATTTTCTGATAAAGCTTTTCCACAGCACCTTTGTCCGTATACAACAGCTTTTCCATTTCAAAATCAGCCGTGGTGTGGATGGCGTGCAGCAAAGCCCATTTATGATCCAGAGGAATATTCTTATTCTTTAGTTCCGACTCAATGGTCCGGAAACTTTGTATCATAATGTCCTGACCTATCCCCTTAGTCGGTTGTTCATCCTTATCCGGACGGTTATAATATCCCCGGGGAGTAATGAACTTGCCGTTCCACGCATAAGATTGCGAGTTACCGATCAGGATGACCGTAAACATATCCACTTCTTCGGGATTGAAATCAGCGAGTGTCGTCAGATGCACTTCCTGTTCCTCCCGTCCGGCTTGGCGTACATAACCTACCGGAGTCTCCGGAGCGCGTCCTTCTGCGAGAAACAGCTCTTTCAGTCGATAGAGTTGCCAATACCGCCCTTCGCTTTTCGGATTGTATACAGCCGTTACGAAATCAGCCATGGCTGCCACACGGATGCGACGCTCGATCCGTTCCCACGGTGTCATCAGATCGGAAAGGGAAATCACACAGAAATCATGTCCCACGGGAGCACCCAGCAGTGAAGCCGCTTTCTGAAAAGCACTGATACCCGGCAAGGCAATCACTTCGACGTTGCTGTTCCGTTCCCGCTTCATCTCGTAAATCAGCGGAGTCATTCCATAAATCCCCGCGTCGCCGGAACTGATGACACAAACCGTTTTTCCCTGTTCCGCCAATTCAAATGCCTGTTCCGCACGAGTGCGTTCCCGCTTCATACCCGTATCTATACATTCTGTTTCAGGGTGGAGATAAGGCTGGATAAAACGGAAATAATATTTATATCCCACTACTACATCCGCTTCGCGAACCGCTTCCAGAACCGCAGGCGTAATGTCTTGTTCGCTGCCCGGTCCGATGCCGGCAACTATTATCTTTGGCTGTTTCATATCGCTTATATTTCTATCATGCAAAGATACATTCTATTCTCTAAATTTCGGGTATAAAAGGGTGTAAAAAGGGCTACACCCTTTGCCTGGAATGGTGTAGCCATCCGGGGCAAAAGGTGTAGCCATAAGAGGGAAAGGGTGTAGCTATTTCAGCAACGCTTCAATGTGTTCCATATATAACTTCCGGATAGCAGGTTGTTCGCCCAGTCCCTGCATACGGACATTGGTCTGATAACCTGCCTTTTCCATTTCCGGTTTCCATACTCCGACGATGTCTTCTTTCGTATGATTGCCGCATACCAGCAACAACGGTATCAGTGTCACTTGTTTCGGGCGTGTCTCCTTCAACTGTGCCAGTGTAGCGTCCAGTGTAGGATAACCCTCGATGGTGCTGACGTGGAAGTTTTTCAGTCCGTGGGCTTTCATCATATAGTCCAGCATGGCGTAAGTGGCGGTACTTGGCAATTGATTGCCGTGTCCCACATAGATGACGTCCTCTTTCTTTCCGGGCTGTTCCTGTGTCAGAATTTCGATAACCTTTTCGCAATCTTCCACTGTATAAAGCAATGGATTACCCACTTTTATTTCTTTAAAGAAGGGTTTCACGCTCTCCGCATCGCGGCGGACGGAAGTCATTTCACTTCCTTCAATCAGTGTTGTACTCTGTATCAGTACATGCGAATATCCTTCGCTTCTGAGTTTCAGCAGTGCATCTACCGGACTGTCTTTATGAACGCCTTGCTTCTCCAGCCTGCGCCGAACAATGGGAGAGATATACGCTTCGCGCACTTCAAACTGCGGAAAAGTTTCTTTTGCCTCACGGGTGATTACGTCGAGCGTCAGTGCACGTGTATCAGGGTCCGAACTTCCGTAATGGGTAATGAGAAGGGCAGTCTTCTCCCCCTGTGCAGAGGAGAAGAGGGCCACACTCAGTAAACAAAGAGTGATGAAAAGATGTTTCATATCAATAATAAGTTGTTATGCGTTAATTCTTTAGTTTTAAAGTCAGACTCACCACCAACATACGTCCCGGTGAGTACAGGGTGAAGTTCTTCGTCAGAGGTCTCATATCCCTCTTGTTGAAGATATTGTCGATACCGATACCGGGTTCCAGGAAGAAACTGCTGAAGCAATCGAAGGAGTGGCGGGTGTTCAGGTTCCAGATACCGTAACCCGGAGCATCTCCGTCGGCATCTCCCGGATAGTAGCATTTGCTTTGCAGACGGCCGTTCAGGTTGAGGTTCATGGTGTAGTCGCCCCATGAATGTGCATAGTTTCCACTGATGGTTGCCGTGTGGCGGATGCTGCGTTGAATGTTTTGCCAGCCTTCTTCACCTTTACCACGGGCATAAGCGTAGGTATAGTTACCATTCAGCGTAAATCCAGCGAACGGATTGCCTGACAAGCTCACCTCAAAACCACGGACGGTAGCCTTTTCAAAATTGATGTATTCTTTCAGGTTCACATTCTTGGTAGATGATAAGTCTGCCAGTTCGGGGAATTCTTCTTTCAGTTGCTGCTGGGTCTCAGCGGACAAATCATTGAATGCGGTTACTTTGGAAGACACCATATCTGTCAGATAATTCAGATATCCCGTAACGGAGGCACTGAAACGGTTGGTGCGGTATTCCATATTGATGGAGTAGTAGTTGCTGTGTTCAGGCTTCAGGTCGGCGTCACCGATGGAGATGGTGTATTTGCTACCCATTTTCTTGAACATGCTGTAATACAATTCGTCTACGCCAGGAGCACGGAAACCAGCTGCATACGTGGCACGTACGTTGAAGTTTCCAATATTGTACATGGCTGCCACTTTCGGGGTGAAACGTCCGCCTGCCTGTTCATGATAGTCATAGCGTGCACCGACGATGCCCGTGAAGTGATTCCATAGTTTTACTTCATGCTGTCCGTAGCCCGACAAAGTATATACTCCCTTGTCTACATCGGCATCGGGACGAACAAGAATGTCCTTGCGGTAGTCCACTCCGAAGACAGTAGTACTGTTGGTAGTGAAACCGAAGATACCTTTCAGTTCGGCATCATGAAATTTCTGTCTTTTGGTGAATGCGTAGTCCCCCGGTTGGTAATCACCGGCCGCCAGCATATATTTGTAGCGCGAAGTATAATTGTTGCCTACATAATCCAATTGGATGGAGGAGCGTTTGTTCAGTCTGTACTTGGCTCCTGTACCCCAGTTGTAGCCTTCGTAATGCGTATTATAATCATTTCCGCCTGTCATGCCGTCGCGTTTGGCGGGGCGGTCGGTCATACGCCAGTAATATCCGCCGTTGGCATAGAACGAGAGTTTTTCTGTAGCATCGTAGGTGAATTGCTGAGAAAAGTTATTCATGCTGTAGCCGATGGAAAGCTGATCGAGGGTTTCAATCAGGTCATCATTCTTGTCTACGGTCAGGCCACTGTTCTGCCAGCCATCCGAGTGATCGTATTTATAAGCAGTGTAAGAGGCGAGCTTTCCTTTGGCAATGTCCAGGTTGAGGCCTTGTGAAAACTGATTCTTTCTTGTATAGCGGCTGTTGGTGGTGAAGGAGATTTCTTCTTTCGGCTGGTTGGTGATGATGTTGATAACACCGGCAATCGCATCCGAACCATAGAGCGAAGAAGCAGCTCCGTTCAAAACCTCGATACGCTTCACACGGCTCATGTCTATCTGGCTGATGTCGATATTACCGCTGATATCTCCCGTGACCTTACGTCCGTTAATCAGTATCAGTACGTATTTATTGGAAAGTCCGTTCATCATCAGATACGAACCCATGGCATTCGGGGAGAAGGAGAGAGAGGGAACCATCATGGTCATGGCTTGTTGGAAATCCGTGATTCCGGCACGTTTTATCTCGTTGGCGGTGATGACGGATACCGGTGCCGGAGTATTTTTCAGTCGCTGGTGCGTACCCGTACCGGTTACTACTACAGGATTCAAATCCACAGTTTTATCTACGGAAGTTTCACCTTTATCAGCCTGTGCCCATGCACCGGCAGCGATACTTCCCATTAAGAGAGTCGTTAATAATCTTTGCTTTATCATAAAATTATCGTTTGTTTGGAAATGCAAAGATATGGGGAAGATGAGGGCAAGAAAATACCCACTGATGGGTATTTCTATTGTTAAAAACCCTTGTTTATAGGTATGGACTCTTTAACTTTTATTCAGAGGGTGATGGGTGTCTATCACTATTCCGGAACATAGATAATTTCTCCGCTTTCCAGTTGGTAGGCTACACCGACTTTTTTCCCTCGCTTGCCGGAAGTTTCCTGTTCCTCGCTGGGAGTGTATCGTTTGATTTCCTGCCCTTCTTTCGTAATGATTTCCATGTTCTCTTTTCCGGGATTCTTTACCATGGTAAAGTCTTCTTTGGAAAACATTTCGGTCATGTTGAAGCGGGAGACGAGGGCAACCATCAGTGCGACGGCAAAGACCATGGCTACATCAAAAAGGTTTGCTACCGTACCCATCGGGTCGGAGTCCGTTTGGTTGTGAAGCAGTCTGTTTCGTTTCATATTTTTTTTATGGGGCTGAAGGTTATTCATTGGTTTTGTTTCGCAGAGTCTTGTCCAGATATTCCAGATCATTTATTTCACGGGCATACCAGCGTTGTTTCACTTGCAGAGTAATGACGCCGACTGCGGCAATCACCATACCGACCACGGTGGTGGCAAAGGCTACCTGCATATTGTAAGCCATTGAGGAAATATCTCCTGTAGCCAGCCCGACAAGGGCGGGACCCATCGGGATCAGTGTTCCCATCAGTCCCAGCATCGGGCCGAGTTTAATGAAAGTGCGCGAGCGTCCCAACTCTTTTTCGGCGTCTACTTCGAAGTTGGCAAGCAGGCGTTCGCAGTAGGCGGCGTTATCACGGTGCTCGGCAAGCTTTTTCAGACAACGGAGCATAGGTTGTTTCCCGGCTTGGGGCAAGCTCTGCAACTGTTCGTTAATGTTTTCAGGAGTGATGCTTTCCAACATATCGGAGAGTTGCTTTTGCAGTTTCATCCGTTGGTAGAATTCTCCGAAGAAACCTCCGGCAAGGATAATGGCGCGGAGGAAGAACAGGAGTAATAATACGATGACCGGAACAAGTAGTCCGTTGGATATCCAGAAGAGTGAGTTTGAGATGGTTTCCATAATGATATTTATAATTTTAGTAGTTACTGTTTATTTAGTAGCCGGTAGCTATGATGCTCAGTACGACTATGAATATGTTTACGATAAAAAGGATTTCGAAGCGCAGGGCTTTATCTCCCAAGAGGATTTGTAGCAATCGGGCACCGATACCGATAAGTAAGAATGTGGTGGTGGCTACTATCCACGAGAGCATATTGAAATCAATGCCCGGAAAAGAGAACAATAATTCAGCCAGTACATAGCATAGTACGCCACCTATCAATAAACCGGGGTAAAGGTGGAGCAGGAAGGTGATGCTTCGTTTGAATGCAGTGTCTCTTGTACGCATTCCGGAGAAGCAATCGAAACAAAATGTTATCAGGATGGCGGCTTCCAGTGTGATGCAAACAGATACATTCAGCATTTTCTCCCGGGAAGCGAAAAAGGCTGCTATTGCTGTCTTAGATTGCTCGGTTACCCAAGGGGTAATGAGTAAAACAAATAGGGCACAACATAGTGCTGTCAGCCACGTTCCCCAACGGGGATAGAAGCCGACCTTCAGCAGGAAGCTGAGGGTGATGAAGATTGCTAATATGGGAATGACGTAATTCATAGTTATATTTTTGTTATGGGGTTACCAGCGTAGCCATTAATATTCAGACTATCTTAATTCCCCTCCTCTCGGGAGGAGGGGTGCCCGAAGGGTGGGGTGGTAGGTGAGAAAAAAATCCTTATTTTTAATATTAATAGGTATTTTGTTGTTTTACCTACCACCTCCCCCTACGGGTACTCCTCCTCCCGAGAGGAGGAGAACTAAGATAGCATACCGAAAGGAAACCTTGCTCCAGTACTATGCTGGCTATTTACTTTTTCTCCTTTTGATTAATGCAACCAGTCCAATGAACACCACCAGTACCACGCCTCCAATCACTAATCCGTTTGTAGTACGTTTCTGTGCTACCTGTTCCGGTGTCAGCTTCTTTTCTTTCAATACTACATCTTTTCCATTGGCCGAAGCGGCTTCATATACTGCTTTCATATCCTGATTGAATTCCTGTCTCTCTTTCGCATCCAGATTATCCGCAACGAACGACTGTAATTGGGCATTGTCGCATACAAACTCCGTGCAGGCGGCACCCTTCTCACGGGTTATCTGTGCATGCAGTGCAGCTGTTGCTTTCAACTGTTCAGGGCTTGCTTTCCAATAGCCTTTCCGTGCACTTTCCAGCATCACCGCAGTCATAGCCTGATAGGATGCCGGATTCACCCGAAGAAAATAATCCTGTATTCCAAGTTTATTTTCATCCTGAATGTACATCCGGTACAGGTCATTAAAAATCTCCTTATCCATTGCAGACGGACGCATTACATGCCAGCCAAAGATATTGCGGAAAATCTCTCCGAACATTTGTGCCGAACCTGCACCGCCTTTCATCCGTTCCTGTATGAATGTCGGATTCAGTATCGTAGTTCGCGTCTCCACAGCAATAGCCTCTTTTGTCTCCTGCATACGGCGGTTGGTACGGTTACGGTAATCGGCCATATAAGCATCCGGTTCTTTACCCGTCAGTGTTTTTACAGTAAGAGATAATCCGCCGGTGAATTCATATACGTGGTCCAATGAAATAGGTCCCCACGTATTACTCTGCCGCGGCTGAATCACTACATCTGTTTCGGAGAGGGCAGAGGCAAACAAATCTTTCTGAACCTCTCCCCAGTTATCCTCATCACCATAAGCGGCACCCATATTATTGAGATACCCTTGGGCGATTTCTTTTTCATCCTCCCATGATCCGCTATGCTCGGTATATCCCATGATTCCTGTACTGTAACCACTATTGACAGGACCAAATACACGCATCACAGACATTTCCCGTGCACGTTTTGGAGAAGTCCCTTTTTCCACCAGTAACTTTTCCTGTAACACTGTTCCCGATGCCACATAGTTGGGGTATGCTTCGTCCTTTGCTTCCGATGCCAGGCGAACCGCATCCGTCAGTAACTTCAGACGTGAGCCGGCTATGTCGCGAAGCTGTCCTGATACTTGTACCACTACATTAATACGTGGTCGCCCCAGTTCTTCGCTGGGCACAAGTCTCAAATCTACTACACGTCCTTGTCCGTCGCGTACAGGCTCCACACCCAGCATCCAGAAGACTTGTGCCAGCGTGGCTCCTTCGGTTGTGATAAATTCACCCGCCCAGAAAGTATAGCTCACTTTCCGCGGATATTCCCCATGTTTGCCGGTGTATTGTTTCAGGGTTGCTTCCGCCAGTCGTTTTCCGTCTTCCCATGCACGTGGATTAGGGGTTGTTTCAGCATTTACGCTATACATATTTCTTCCTGTGGGCAGTACATTGGGGTTCAATACCGGATCTCCACCCGGAGCGGGCAGAACTGTTCCTCCATTCAGGCCACGCACCATTGCGTTGAATTCATTGGCGGTAGAAGCTATTAGTTGTTCGCGATAGCGCAATGCGGGGCGAAGGTCCGGGGCAATGGCAGCCGTATCACGAGGCGGATTCTGTAACATAGTCGTCAGTCGTTTCTTTACCGTTGGCAGATAATGGTGGGCTATATATGTAAAGTCTTGCAATTGTTCCGTAGTAATCTTGCTTTTATTCCGGTCAGCTTTGGCCGTTTCGTAAGCCAGGGCATCTGCGCTGACGGCAAGGGTGGTTTGCAGTAAGTCACGTTCCGAATAAGGTTCACCCATCGTGTAGTATGCACCCAGCATCTTCTCATTAGCTATTTCTTCGGTAAAGGCATCCAGACGTTCCAGTTCTTCGGCAGTATAGGGTTTGTCCGGTACGGAATCCAGTTCCAGGTCCCGGTGAAGTCCCAGACGAACAGTCTCTTTCTTGACGCGCATTCCCAGCATACGATGTCCTTCCGTACCTTCATCCAGAAGCTTATGAATATCTTCCAGTAATTGGTTATATCGCTGTCTCATGCCACTTTCCGCATAAGGCGGAGTCAGATGAGTGACGAGTACAGCATGTGTACGCCGTTTGGCAATAATGCCTTCTCCTACGTTTCCCGTAGTATAGAAATAGAAATGCGGCAGATTACCTACCAGTGCTTCCGACCAGTCCGCCTGTGATAAACCCACATTCTTTCCCGGAGTATATTCCAGGTTTCCATGTGTGCCGAAGTGTATCAGTGCATCCGCTTTAAAACCTTTCTGCATATACAGATAAGGTACCAGATAGCTGTGAGGCGGCGCTACGGGCATGCCATGTACCAGTTTGAAATCGTCGTCTCCCAATGCCGGACGGGGTTGTGGAAACAATAACACATTGCCGAATCGCAGGCAGGCAATGGCGATACTGTCTTCCGTGGCTAATAAATTGCCGGGAGCGTCTCCATAACGGTCAGTCACTTCCTTGTACTTTTCCGGCAGGATCACTTCTTTTGCCCAGGTTTCATATTGTCCGGTAGACAGCCATACAGGGTGTGCTGTTTTCAGAAATTGTTCCTGTGCCCCTTTGGCATACGAACCCATGACAGAACCGTCACGGTATATCCTGTTTCCGAATTCTTCTACGGTGGCAGGCAGGTTGCTTACGTCATATCCTTCATTGCGCAAGCGTTTCAGGAAATTATAAAGAGAAGGAATCACCTCCATACCGCTTGCCAGCAAGGCATCTTTACCGGGTGTCTTGAAGTAGCAGATGGCGACGCGTTTGTCTTTGTTGGATGTATCGCGAAGAGACATATATTTGCTGATATGCTCAACTAAGGCATCCATCCGTTCCGGTTCCGGTGTATGCAGAATGTAGCCTTCTTCATTCTCATTTTGTGTGGAAATACATAAGGGGGCCATGCCTCCGTCTATTTCGGGTACTACTACACGTGCCGTCAGTGTACCTCCACTTACGGGTACGTTGGGATTCAGCCATTCTTCACGCGGTTGTACCAGTGGGAAAGGCATGAAGAGGGGAATATTTTCCTGATGTAACCAGTTAATGAGCGAGTCATTTCCCAGACGTCCCATAGGCAGATAAATCAATCCGTCGGGATGAAGGGTACGTATCAGGTCTTCGCGTCCCTTACCGCTACCGGTGATGGGATAAATGTTGAAACCTGCCTGTGTCAGACGGGAGATCAGGGTATCTACATGGGCGCGGGTACCTTCCACCGGAAAACTGATGCCTGAGATAAAAGCAAGATTGCGCCCACCTTCGTGATAGAGTTGCTTTTGTTTCAGATATTCAGTCAACTCTTGTGGAGTTTTGAAGTATTGGCCGTATTCCTGATGATAAAACAGGTTGTTGGGTAATTTTATGGGATTTTCAAACGAACGGTCACCCAGTCGATGGGGAGTGGAAATGTGTCGCAGATAGCGCAAAGCATTCCTGTAGTTCTGTCTGCAAGCATTTTGGAAATACATTTGCAGGGTCTCCTGTTGCTCAGGGCTGATATTGTGGTTGACGATGAAGTTGAAATGTCTTAGCGCATTGGTAAAAACTGGAACGCCTTTGGCAGCTACCCGTTCCAGTTCCGCTACTTGCGTTTCGTCCAGAAACAATCCGCGTCCGTACATCATGATGGCATTATAGCCGGAAAGGTCTTTCACTTCTTCCATCTTGATACACTTCACGCGGATATGGCTGCAATCATTATTCAGTGCGATGTCTGCTGCTTGTGCGGGCAGGGGATTGATGATGAGGATGCGGGTAGGTGCCCACCAATAATTGTAGGCTGCAAAGCAAACGATGACCACGGCGATTATGCAGCCAAGGATTATTCCTGTTCTTTTCTTGTTCATAGTAAGCGTTTTTGTTTTTTGCGACATTTTCTTCGAACATAATTTATGCTCAACACTATGCCGGTTACTGAAGTTACTGTTCCACCAAGTAGTAATATCCATAGTACTGTCTTACGTAAAGTGGTATTTGAATTCAAACCCGGCAGACGCATCCGGTGCATAGCCGTATAACTCCAGTATTTCCAACGGGAAGATGTATTGACATAACGAATGATACCTGTTTCGGGATGAATATAGAAAACACTCCGGTCAGGATCATCCACCGTTATTTTCCAGACGGGAAGTTGACTTCGTCCACGATACATACTACTCATATCGAGGTAATAAGTTTCAAAATGGTTCAGTAGTGTCATGTGCAGCTCCGGACGTTGATGTGCCGGAATACTGTCGGCAGCATATACACTTTCCACACCTTCCCGAATTTCTTTTTCCTGAAGTTGCAGAGTATGTGGTACACTATCCGTAGCATCAATATATTGTTCTCCCTTTCCATCTTTAACGGTATAGTAGGGATGTTTCCGGAAATTGCTCCATTCTATCTGCCGCGCTTCCGGGAAACTGGTAATCACGGTGCGATAATCCAGCGTGTAATCTTCTGGTTGGGGCGCCTTTGCTTGCAGTGTACGTAGCGGACTGCTCTTCAAAGCCGGTTTATGAATCCATTCCGGAATGTCGGCAACGGACATCATGCCACTGAAAGTAAAGGTCAATACGAATATTCCGAAAAAAATGCCACTGACATAGTGCCAATGATACCATTTCTTCCGGTAAGGTGAGAATCCTTGGCGATGACTCTTATGTGTCCTGCGCCATACGTCGACTGTAACCCATATCCCTGCAATTACCATAAGGCAACCTATGCCGGATAACCAAATAACGGTTTTACTCCACAACGTGGCGTCTTGCCGTAGCCAAGTGAAATACACCCAATGGGGAATAGCTCCCAGCCATGCCCAGAAGCGTTCGTTCCTGTTGGAAAGTTGTAATACTTCTCCGCTTTGTGAACTTATGTAAAGCTGTGTTTTTGCATCATCTGCAAAATGTATCTTATAAATGGGCATTTCCTTTTTCAGTTCACCAAAAGGTATCCACTGATCCAGTGTATGTAGGGTGTCAATGTATGCAATGGGGGAGGCGGACCATAAGGCGGCTATTTGCCGGATATGTTCATTGTCGATTATCGACAAGGTGTCCGATGAGGTCAGGTGAAGTTCATGTATTCCTTTGTTGGTACGGATATGGAAGATTGTTTGCCCCAGACTGCGGTCTAAGGTGAGTTTTCTCACTTTTTCTCCTTTGGGCAGACGTGAAAGGACAGAAGTGATATCAGGCAGTGAGTCGCCTGAGGCGGAGAGTAATTCTTGCTTTTGTAGTTTTTCCTTTGCACTGACACGTGGAAAGCGGTGGTACATCATCACAAAAGCGGAGAGGAACCACATAAGAAATAGGATACAAAGCAGTGTGCCCAGTATCCTATGTAAAGAGTACATTAATTTGTTAATGATATTCATTTGTTATTCCACATCTTTTCCGGCAGCATATCCGACCTTCTTTTCCATGATATCCAGTATGCGATGTTTCAGCATAAAGCGGATATGGTTGATGAAAATTTCCTGTATCTCGGGTACTTGTCCCAGTCCTTCCATACGGACATTCACGGTGTAGCCTTCTTTTTCGAGTGCTTCCTTCCAATCTTCAGCGATGTCATTCTTGGCATGATCTCCGGCTACGAACATAAATGGTACCAAGGTAACTTGTTTCGCCTTTCCGGCTTTCAACTGTGCCAGCATTGTTTCAAATGAAGGATATCCTTCGATGGTACCTACGTGGAAGTTACTCAGTCCGTTAGCTTTTAGCATATAGTCCATCTGGCTGTAAATGGCGGTGCTGGGAGTATAGGTGCCATGACCGACAAGTACGAAATGCTCACCTTTCTTAGCGGATGCTTTTTGATTTTGCGTATTGGTGAGTCTATTATTCAATATTTCAACTACCTTTTCTGCATCTTCCACTGAATAGAGCAGGGGAGTGCCGATACGGATTTCCTTAAAGAAAGGTTGTACACTCTCCATATCTCGACGAAGTGACTCCATCTCTACGCCGTCAATGATGTTCGAGCTTTGTACAATAACATGTGTGTAACCTTCACTGCGTAGACGGAGCATAGCATCCAGCGGAGTTAGTTTCTCGATGCCGCGTGCTTTAAGACGACGGATAATGATACGGGAAGTAAAGGCTTCACGCATTTCCAAATCAGGGAATGCTTCGCGGGCTTTCGCATTGATAACGTCAATGGTTAGGGCACGAGTATCATCGTGTGTAGTACCGAAGTGTACCATCAGCAGGGCGGCTTTATCGCCGGGTTTCATACTTGCGAGCATATCGCTTGCTACGAAGTTTTCCCCCTCGTGGGCGGAGCAGAGGAGGGGGAGGTTGCAAAGAAGTAAAAGGATAAATAGCTTTCTCATAAGAAGTAGAAATGATTATTCGTTTTCAACGACACGTATCATGTCGAAGTAGAATTTACCTTCCACTTCTGCTCCCTTTTCTACGGTACCGGTTTTAATGTCGTATATATAGATAATGGCGTTGGCATCCTCTTCTGTATCTACACCGATGTAGGCTTTATCGTTAAAGATAACGGAACGTTGCGAGAAGCGGCCACCGCTGTAAGCAATTTCTTTGCCATTGTAGCTCAGGCGAGTTTTGGTTCCAGTAGTAAGGTCAATGATGGCATAGTAATGTGAGAATGCATCAATAACTGTAGGTTTCTTTATTCCTGCAGCAGCAGCTTTGTCGCTAATAGGTGCATTATCGTTGCGAGCATATACCAGAGCTTTGTTATTTCCTAAATACTGAACAGTCATCAACTTACCATCTGCATTGGAATAACCATTGTAAGAGGTATCAAACTCTGTTTCACCTGCTTTGATACGCAGCAACATACCTTTTTCAAGACCGCTTGCTTCTTCATGGAAACAAGCCAGATAAAGATTACCAGCTTCGTCATACGCTACACAGTCCTGCATCAATTCTCCGTAAGCACTTCCTGCCATTTCACCTTCAACGGGAGAAATAATATCTTTTTCCACCTTCATAGTTGATGGGTTGATGATGGCTGCATGAAAATTAGGCTCTTGTTCACTTGCAACAGTTTGGCCTGCCTTTTCTTTCCAGTAGTAGAAGTAATATAATTTATTGTCTGACTTGCGGTAGGTGAGAATACCTGAACTTGTCAGCTTTGTCCAGTCGGTAGGAGCGGGTATAGTTACTTCACCTTCATCAAGGATAGTTAAATCGTCTGCTTTCAGTTTCGTATAAAGAACTTTATTCTTGTCGCCGTTGGTGGACATGATGACGAGTGTATTATCGTCAATCCAGGCATGTGTGTAGTAACGTACCTTATAAGTATTAGTCTTGAAAGGGCGCTCTGCAATCACATCGATTTTATTATTCTTGATCTGATACTTTACGAAGCGGTCAGCGGAACCAGGGATCTGATAATAGTATTTCCCTTTTGAGATAGACTCCATAGAGTAATCTCCGAGTTCCGATCCTACTCCTTCAACGGTGATGACACCTCTATCAGCCGTCAATGTACTGGTACTAGTGACAATGGTAGTGTTTTTACTGCTCATACCGCCATGCTTACCTACGGTTACAAAAAGGTCGAAGTGATAATCACCTTCATTGATACCCGGATCTGGAGTAGGAGTAGGATCATCATCAGAACAAGCCGTAAATGAGATTGCCATCATGGCAGCCATAAAGGCCAAGAGTGTAAATTTGAATTTTTTCATCTTGAATAATTATTAATGATTAGTTAATGAATAATCGGAACTTGGCAAAAAAAGCGCGTCCGGGTTTCTGCAACTTATAGTTGTCATAGGCTGTCTTGTCGAGGAAATTGGTACACTCTAAAGCAATGTTGTAGCGTCCGCGTTTCCATGAGTAGGTAATATCAGCATTGCAGATATGTTGAGCCGGAATGCGTGCCTTGCCTTCAGTGGCACCATAAGCCTCCCACAAAAGGTAATACCAGTGTATCCACTGATAAGTGCAACCTAAGCGTAGCTTGCTTTCTGGTAATGCCACGTTACAGAAAGTATAATATGCTTCCGCACTACCAAACAACCAAGGACGGTTGGGTACACGGTTGTTGTAGGTAGCCGATGGTTTTCCGCCATTCTTGTACTTCTGTTGGTCGCGGGCATCTTGATAGCTGACGTTGCTGGCAAGCTGCAGCTTACCTTGCCAATCGTAGCGTACCTCTCCTTCCACACCCTTAATGTGGACTGCGGGTACATTGGTATATTTCATTGTACCTTCTTTTTCAGCAACTTCGCTCTGAATATAGTTGTCAACCTTGCGGAAGAATCCGCTTGCTTCGTAGTAGAAGGTATGTCCGGTACCCGGATGCCACGTACCGAATAGACCGGCATTGAAGTTATCACTGTTTTCCGGTTTCAGTGCTACGTTGGCATAGATATTAGTACCGTTTCCCAATAGTTCGCGTGCGATGGGAAGTCTCACACTATGCTCATAGGACACTTTCACGGCTAAAGCTTCCGCTGCAGTGTACCGAAGTCCGACACCGTAGCCTAGATAGTTCTTGGTTGTGGAACCTTGTACCGCTTCAGAACCGGTCACGCTAGGCTGATCGGTCTGCCGGATATTCGGGTGATTGATATAATCCTTTATGAAAAACACATTCTCCATCTTGCCATCTAATAACGACTGATTGTAGGAAAAGCCTAGGATATGTTTGGTCACAACATCGTTGGATGGCTCGAAAGTGGTATCTAAATCATCATAACGGTCGTTGCCGGTACGACTCAGATGATAGTTCAAGTTAAAGTTATGATGATTGTTCAGTTTATAATCCAGGTTGGCTCGAACCACAGTCAGTGGGCGCTTATAATGGCGCATGGATCGTTCTTTGCCCATAATTTCATTACGCTGGCCATCTATGTATCCACCATCCCAGTAATATTTTCGGTAGGTGGTGTCCACGGTCAATGAGTGATCCCAAGTCTGGGAGAGAGCTGCATTCAGCTGCATATTCTTCAGAATGAAATTACGCTTCTGGTAATGTGCTGAGATATTCCAGGCATCTGAGTTCTTTTCTGCCATTCCATATACTTTGTCTTGAACAGAACCCGTCTGTAATTCTTTATCTGTCTTGGAATAGGAAGCGGAAACGAAGAATGCATCTGCCCATGACTTGTTGGCAACTCCTACCTCTATTTGCCCCAGTAAGGAGAAATAGTCATCGTGGAAGCGTTTAGGATTACCATATATGAAATTGTCACCACTCTCATCCCGCATTTGCACGTCTTTCATCCTATAATCATTCTTTGAATAATTTACTCCCACAGTAGGTCGGATAATCAGTCCTGTTTTAGGTTCTACAAATTGTGCATTCAAGTCTGCTTTGTGCGTATGGAATGAACCGATGCCATAAGAGACATCCAGATAATTTTTCTTTTCTTGTTTGGTTATAATATTGATGGCACCACCCAATGCATCCGTTCCCAAGCTGGCAGGAACCACACCTTTATATATTTCAATCCGGTCTATAATATTCACCGGAAGATTAGCAAGTGAAACTCCACTTCCTTTAGTGTCCAACGGCATTCCATCTAAAAAGTAGCGAATAGAATTGCCGGATAAACCATTTATAGACAAATCAAAGTCTGAACCGACACCTCCTTCTTCTCTCACCTTAATGCCTGTTGTACGGTTTATCAGGTCATTGAGGTTATTTAGCGAATTTACTATAGGTTTTATATCGAGAGCATTGACGGAAAAAACTCCTTCTTTCACTTTCTGTGTCTGTGTCTTTCCATAAACCTCAACGGAGTTCAGAGTAACAGCACTTTCTTGTAATGTGAAGTTGAGTACTTTGTCCTGCTGAATATCCAGGGTGTTTTTTACAGTTTGATAGCCTACTAAGGATACAACCAATGTACGTTTGCCAGGTGAAACTTTCAAGGAGTACCTGCCATTATCATCTGTATAGGTTCCGGATGAAGAATTCTCAATAGCAATGGTTGCTAATGCTAAAGGTGCACCATGTTGGTCTGTGACTTTCCCTGATAGAGTGAATTTATTCTGTGCTATTATACTTATCTGTGACAAGCAGGTAAATAATAACAGTACACATACAATCTTTTTCATTTATATCCTTGTTAACGGTATTTATGACTTACCTTCGGGAATATATGTACAAGGAGAAATGATTTCTTTATGTGCAGAATAAAGAATGCCAGACTCGATGTTTTGTTGCTTTATTTCCCGAAAGCATTAAAACTATGTTGTTTCTGGCAGGTCTTCTGACTTATTCCATCTTAGAACGCCTTCCCATCCAACTTACGGACAGTGGCACAGAGTGTTCCAAGACTTGGAAGGAACTTACAGCAGCGGGTCTGTTCAGGAGTTTCACCTGATTCCCTTTTCATCACTTACCCCGTAGCGTAGGGGAAGTGAAACCAAAACTGCGGCAAAGTTATAAAAAAAGTTAGTCCGAACAATGGACGTATCTGAAAATGTTTTTATAATATTAAAAGAGATACATATTGGAATGTAATGTATTTGTGTCTTTATAAGATAATAAGATGTGAAACTTTAAAGAAAGAACAACAAAAGTGTATATAAAAAAGCATCAAATAAATGAATCATAAATAAAAAACTCTATATTTGCAGTATGTAATTAATACGGTACTTTATGACGACAGGAGAACGTAAACAACTTTTGTTTCAACGCCTAATGGCGGTAAACGATGAACGGCTATTAGAAGACATTGAGGCATTATTAAATAATCGTTGTCCGGATGATGTTCTATACTTTTCTTCTGAACTGCGTGATAAGATTGATAATGCTTTGGAACAGATGCGGTGTAAAGAGGTTGTGTCTACTAAAGAAATGGAAAATAGGCTAAGTAGATGGAGCGGAAAGTAGAATGGACAGAAGCGGTACTTCTGGAAATGAGAGAAATCTTTGAGTTTTATGATGAACGTAATGGTACATCCAAATACAGTGAATCTCTTTTTCGACAGATAATAGTTTCAATAAATCGAATTGCAATTAATCCTTTGTTGGGGCATATAACAGAGTATCCTCACGTTCGTTATGTGGTGGTGATCCCCAATTATTCTGTATTTTATTATTTTGCAGATGATGTTATAACAGTGTTAGTATTGTGGGATAATCGTCGTAATCCGGCTCGATTGACTTATATTCTTCACGACTCAGCTCCAATGTATTTATGTGAAGATTTAGAGACTTATAAGTAGGTGTGTTGAGTGTTATCTGCACGAAAACTTTTATAAAAAACACTTGCGGCTGCGAGAGCCTGCGCTTGTACAAGTGTGAACGTTCACTTGTACAAGCGCAGGCTCTCGCAGCCGCAAGTGTTCAATTACAATAATTAGAACGACCGTCCCTTAAATATATTCGACTCAGATAGTGGGACGAGTTTACCGTCCAACGTTAATCTATTCGAGTTGAAATTAGGATTTACTGTGGCAGATACATTGTTGCGGCCATGAGTGAGCCTGATAGAGACTTGTGCTGAGATTCCTACACCTGTCACACTAAAATTGCAAGTTACATTCCCTTTTTTGTCGGTGGTGGTTTTCACTTCACCTACAGTGCCATCCACTGTAACACCTCCAATTCCATTAGGACCTGCAAAGGCACCGTTGAAAGCAATCTGTACGGATGCCCGGTTACCATTTAAAAGGATAAAATTGGTATTGGATGTAACAAAAGCACTACGGCCTCTTTTGAATGTCACACGATCCGCTTCCAATACAAACTTTCTCTCCTTTATGGCTTGTACTGCATCAGTGTATGCTCGTTCTTCTTCTATTTTCTCACGAGCTTTTTCTGCATCACGTTGTGCTTTACGTTCAGCACGACGACTTTCACTTTTACTTTCCTGTGCATAGATTGTTGTAGATGCACCTATGAAAACCAACATCAATAATGCGATAATCTTTTTCATAACTTATTCTATTCTTTTTGTTAGAATAAACAATCAGACAATGAAAAGGATGCATGTGACCCGTATTATTATTATATGAATTAATATTTATTATAAGTAATACGCTGTTATGTTATTCCTTTCCTAAATGCGTTTTATGATGAAACATCATTTGGGAGGTCTCCCCCCCAATGATCAATGCCAGACTCTCTTAAAGTCATAAGAAAAGCGTTATTCTATTATTAAGTTTCGTCCTTTAGGATACTTCACTTTATAGCGTAAAGCTAAATCACGTTGTTCGCCGGGTTGTAAGGTAATTTGCCAGGTGATGATACCTTTCGCTTCATCCAGACTGCCGCCACTGATTTCTTCTGCTGTTACGGTAATGTTATTGTTGCGTGATACGGGTAGCTGGTCGTAAAGCGTAAGGGTGACAGGCTCGGGACGCGTATTGCGGACAGAAAGTTTCCATGCGATGGATTGCGTCTGATTGGAACCCATAAACTTGCGTGAGGTATATTCGTTCTCTTTCGTACGCTGTATCATGATACGTTTGTCACGACCTAAAGAGAAGGACAGTGTGTCGTTCTGTTGGGCGACATTCATAATGGACTTGCCAATGAAAGTATTCTCAAAGTAAACATTTGCTTCGCCTTCAAGTAAGTTTAGCTTTTCCCAATCGGTTACCTGGGCAATCAGGAAAGCATCTTTATCTATTTTCGGAGTACTTTGGTAAATATAGGAAGCGGGTAATTCGTAATGACCGATTTCAGCAACTACGGGCTTGTTATCAGAAGGAATGGTGTAGGGCACTTTTATTTCAAATTCGTAGCCCATCTGTCCCTGGCTTTGTTCAACGTCAAGGGCCATGCTGGCTTCTTCTTCGTATTGAATATCTTTTTTATGGTTTACCTTAAGACCGGAGACAGCACCTGCCATAAGAGGTTTCCTTTCAGCGCCGTAACCTACTACCACTACTTCATCCAATGTCTGTGTATCTTCCTGAAGGGTAACATTCATAATGTTTCCTTGTATATCTCTGGTCTGAGTCTGAAGGCCAATATATGAAAATTGAAGTTTGTTTTGCCCATTGGGAATAGTTATGGAATACTTACCGCTTATGTCGGTTATGGTTCCTATCGTAGTCCCCGGGATGGTAACGGTAGCACCTATTACGGGCGTACGTTCATTATCAAGGACGACCCCTGAAACAGTGTTTCCATTGAGATTCAAATTGTATCGTGGTGCTGCAAGTCCGTAATCCAACCAGTAAGTAGACAGAGTGGGGGCTACGCTTCCGGTGGAAGGATTAGAGGAGGAAAGGGATAATTCTACGTTCTTCCACTCTTCCCTGGTATTCTGAAAGATATTGGCTTTGTAGATGATGGAGATAGGTTCGGCCAGGCTACCGGAACGAACATCATAAGAGGGGAACCAACCGGCATTTTTTACATAATAGTTCAGAGTGAATGTAGCTTTACAAGCTGCTGGTGCATTTACATTGACCATAATTTCACTCATCGGGGTTAGAGATTTACCGCTTAGTTGTGCCAGTTCAGAGTTAAGTTGTCCCTGTTTGATGGTAAGTTCGGCTATCTGTTCATTGATAGCCAGTTCTTTTGTTTTCAGAGCTTTCAGCTGCCCGGAGTAATATTGATTCACTTCTTTGATAGTGGCCAGAGAAGTAGCGGTATTCTTATTGTTGACGGAGCAATTTGTTTTCAGCATTTCATATTCGGCATTGATGAGTCCAAGCTCGGCATTCTGTTCTTTTTGCTGTTTCTCTATTTTTTTAAGCTCCTTTTGCAGACTTTGTTGTTGTTCGCTGACGGTGAGGCTGTCTATATAGTTATATTGCCGGTTGACTGCTGTAACAGTGAGTTTTCCCTTTGCGCTGACCTGCATACTTTGTGCATCCATATAGGGGGATAATCTGGTAAAGATGAGTGTTGAATTTCCCGCCGGAATATCTACTTGTTTGGTACGCGTCACTTGGGCACCGTCAATGAACAGCGTTACCTTTTCGGCAGTTGTTTTCACCTTGTTTTGTCCCATAAGGGTGGTGGCTGCACAAAGGCAGAAACATGCCCATAGTCCTAATCTCAGTCGTTTCATAGTCAGTCTTTTTAATGTTATGTCACAAATATATGGATATTTCATTAACAATTGCTTTTATATATTGTCTTTTTTGCTTGCATCTTTACTGAAAAGATTGTTCTTTTGTACAATGTGTTTGTTTACTCAATCTATCTGTGTTTTATGAAAATCAATCAATGGATATTTTACTGTTTGTTTCTGGGACTCATCAGTTGTCAATCACAAGAACAGACTTTTACCGTGCACTGCTCCGGACTGGACGCTTATGAAGGAGATACAGTCTACTTGTGGCGATATGGCGCCGACCGTATGACGGGTGACCGTGATTATGGGAGAGGTCCTCTGGATTTCGCTATTATCAGAAACGGAGAAGTTTCATTTTCCGGAAAAGAAGATACGTTGCATCTTTATGGAATGGAGCATTCCGGCAGCATGAATTTCTTCTATCCCGAAAGAGGGGAACTGACGTTGACAAATGTAGTCCCACCGCCAATGCCTGTACCGGACAAGAGTACCAATCCCTATTCACAGAACGTACGTCTTTGGAAACTTTGGCATGAAGATGATTTTCCGCTGGAAGCTACGCGGCAATTTGTATTCGACAATGCCCGGAATGCAATAGGATGGATGGTGTTTGATCGTTGGGCAGCGATCTATCCAGATGAACTGGAGACATTGTATCAGAAAACTCCTTCACAAATGCGCGACAGTACATCTGTATTGATAGGACTGAAACGGATGCTGGATGCTACCCGTAGCCTGAAGCCGGGAGATCATTTTATTGACTTCAAACAAGTGGAGTATGCAGAGAAAGACAGTTTGCTCTTTTCGGACATTGCAGGACAGGGACACCCCGTGTGTTTACTCTTTTTTCTGAAGCCCAATGAAAAAGATGCTGTCCGTACAGAAATCAAAAATCTGAGAGAGCAATATCCCGATATACGTATTATTGTCCCCACTTATAGATATCCGGACCCGGAATCTAAAGAGTTCATTCATGAACTGGAGACCGACTATCAGGCGACCATCCTGGATGACAGTCGCCGTTTTGAGAAAAGTGCCCGCTGGAAGTATCGTATTTACGGTTCCTTCAACTACGAATACTTATTTGATGCCCAAGGGCAGTTGGTGAAGATGAAACCTGTTTTATAAAGACGCATAATAGGCTTCTGCCTTTGCAAGTGTTTCGGGCTTGCCCACATCAAACCAGTTTTCGCTGTCTATAGGAAATCCTTGAATGCGTGCTTTCGGGCAGATGTCCACATAAAACGGAATAATGGAAAATTTCCCTGTCCAGCGCTCATCTTCCATATAGCGGAAAATAGAGGGAGAAAGAACATGGACGCAACCAAAGGCTTGCAACTGATAATGATCGCTGGGATAATCGAGTTCTTTGGGGAGTACTTCGCCTGTAGAAAGATTTGTCCAACCACAAAGACGATTGTCCTGATTCATCAATAGATAACGGGATGTTTTCCGGTGATTAGTGAGCAGAGTGGCATCTGCATCACTTTCCAGATGGTGGTGGTAGAAAGCATTGAGATCCAGGTCTGTCAGGATATCGGCATTATGTATAAGAAAAGGCTCGTTGCTCTCCAGCAGAGGACGGGCTTTTTTAATACCACCACCGGTATCCAGCAGTTCACCCCGTTCGTCACTGATATGAATATCCACACCGAAGTTCTGGTTTGTACGGAGGAAGTCTATAATCTGACTTCCAAAATGGTGGATGTTTATGGTGATATCATGGAACCCGGCATCTTTTAGCTTTAAGATGACACGCTCCAGCATCGTTTTGCCTGCTACGGAGACAAGTGCCTTGGGCATATTGTCTGTCAGTGGGCGCAGGCGGGTGCCGAGGCCTGCGGCAAATATCATTGCTTTCATTCTTTTTATTTCTTGAATTATCGGAAGTTTAGACCAATATTCTTACCCTCTACCTATCTGCTCCGTATCAAGTCCCTGTCTGGGCCGTACCAAGTCCGTCTGTATAGATACGGAGCTGGTACGGACTTGACAGGGAACGGAACAGTAGGAATGAGGAAAAATAGACTACTATTCTTTAGTTTTTCGCTTTAAAAGTCTGTTCAATATTCTGTTCCCTGTGCATCAGATTTACCTGTACTCCGAATTTCTGGTTCAGATGTTCTGCCAGGTGTTGTGCTGAATAAACCGAACGGTGTTGCCCGCCTGTGCATCCGAAACAAATTGAAAGGTTCGTAAATCCACGTTCTATATATCGTTTCACGGAAGCATCTACCAGACCGTATACATGTTCGAGGAACGTGGTTATTTCTCCATCGTCTTCCAGAAAGCGGATAACAGGTTCATCCAGTCCGGTGAAGGGTTTATAACGGTCGTACTTACCGGGGTTGTTTACAGCACGGCAGTCGAATACAAAGCCGCCACCATTGCCACTGGAATCTTCAGGGATACCTTTCTTGTATGCAAAACTGGTGACTTTTACTACAAGACGGCGCTTCTGGAGGTCGTCAGTAAATTGTTTCAGCTCAGTAAGTTCTTTCAGCACATGGCAGAGGTACGGATATTCGGGATAGGGTTCCTGCAATAGTTGTCGCAGGTTTTCAATAGCGAAGGGGACGCTTTGGATGAAATGGGGTTTCTTCTCGAAATAGCCACGGAAGCCATAAGCACCCAGCACTTGCATGGTACGGAACAATACGAAATGACGTAATTGAGCATAGAAATATTTCTCGTCCACAGGCTGGTATTTACACAGGGAGTCCAGATATTCCTTTAAAAGCTCTTTGCGAAGGCTCTCAGGATAATTGGCTTTAGCTTGCCACAGGAAGGAAGCCACATCATAATAAACAGGCCCCTTGCGTCCGCCCTGGAAGTCGATGAGCCATGGTTCACCTTCTTTAATCATAACGTTCCGGCTCTGGAAATCACGATACATGAATGTAGCCGAACTACTGCGCATCAATACGTCCGCCATCTTCTGGAAATCATCTTCCAGACGGTCTTCCTGAAACTCCATTCCGGTAGCTTTCAGAAAACAGTATTTGAAGTAATTCAAGTCCCATAAGATACTGCGGCTGTTGAATTCCGACTGTGGGTAACAGTATGAGAAATCCATTCCGTCTGCACCGGAGAACTGTACGGCAGGCAACAGGCGCATTGTTTTGCGCAGAAGCTGCTTTTCTTCTTCGTCAAAGACACTGGTCTTGCGCCCTTTTTCGATGGCATTGAACAGGAGAGTGTCTCCCAGGTCTTCCTGCAGATAAAATGCATCGTTATCACTCTTTGCTACTACTTGTGGCACGGGCAGTCCTTTCTTGCGGAAATGGTCTGCCATATAGAGGAAAGCTTGATTCTCTTCGAGGGAAGTTCCGCTGACACCGATAAGGGTAGGGGTGCCTGTAAGGCGGAAGTAACGACGGTTGGAGCCGGATGAAGGAAGTTCTTCAATAGCTTCCGGTTCGTGTCCGGTATACGTACAATATAATTTCTTGAGTTCTTCAGTAATCATAGTAATTTACTTTTATTTGGGCAGCTAAGGTAAGAGTTTTAGGGAATATATACTACCTTTGCGGGAAATAAATCTGTGCGGTATGATAAGAAATATTCCCCAATTTCTGATAGCGGCGCCTACTTCGGGCACTGGAAAAACCACTGTCAGCCGATTGTTGATGACGTTATTGACGCAGAAAAAACTACGTGTGCAGCCCTATAAGTGCGGACCGGATTATATCGACACGAAGTATCATGAAAAAGCTTGCGGAATTCCGTCTTACAATCTGGACCTTTTTATGGCTTCCGAGCATCATGTATGCAAGGTGTATAATCATCATGCAGTAGATGCGGATGTTTGTATTGTAGAAGGCATGATGGGAATGTTTGACGGATATGACCGTAGTAAAGGCTCGTCGGCAGAGATAGCAAAGGCACTTCGTATGCCTGTGGTGCTGGTGGTAAGTGCTAAGGCGGCGGCTTACTCATTGGCGGCAATGATAAAAGGATATGTGGATTTTGATCCGCAAGTGGAGGTGGCAGGTGTTATTTTCAACCAGGTGGGCGGTGACCGGCATGAAGAGATGCTGCGTGAAATCTGCGAAGAGCTGAATATTTTTTGTTTCGGGTGTTTGCGGAAGTATGATGTGCTGAAAGAAGAAAGTCGTCATTTGGGGCTGGACTTTAGCCGGAAAGAGGAAGGAAGTATCACCCAAACAATGATGAAAGAACTGGAACGTCAACTGGATATTGAGTTATTGCTGGAGATGACAAGACGAAATGTGAATGTTCCTGATAAACCGGAGAAAAGAAAGAGACCGTTTGCCAATATGAATATATGGATTGCCCGCAATAAGGAGAGTTTTTCATTTATTTATGCAGAGCATTTGGAGTGGTTGAATGGCTTGGGGAAAGTTACTTATTTTGATCCGGAGGATAATAGCGTTGTACTACCGGATGATGTGGATGTACTCTACCTGCCCGGAGGTTATCCGGAGAACCGTGCCAGGCAACTGAGTGCGGCAACGAATGTGATGAACTCCATCAAAGACTATATAGAGCGAGGTGGATATACACTGGCAGAGTGTGGGGGGATGATGTATCTTACATCTGTTTTGATAACAGGTACTGATACCCGTATGGAGTACAATATGGCAGGTGTACTGCCCGTCAAGGTATCCGCATTTAAGGGTGATATGCGTCTGTCATTGGGATATAGGAGCTTTGAATTGAGAGGTCTGAGGATACGTGGGCATGAGTTCCATTACTCGCAGGTCATTGAATCGGATGAGGAACTAACCTCGGCAGCACAGGTATATAATGCCAAGGGACAGCCGGTGAACACACCGGTCTATCACTATAAGAATCTGATTGCAAGTTATACGCATTTATATTGGGGAGAGACAGGATTCATGGGACTGTTTGAACCGGTCCCGGGAAACCCGTTTTTATTCTAAAATTTTAGTGTTATGAGAAAGATTTACACCAGAACGGGAGATAAGGGAATGACAGGTATCCACGGTGGAGAGCGTGTTCCGAAGGATGATATCCGTATAGAAGCTAACGGCTGTATTGATGAATTGAACACTGTAATAGGTATTGTCAGGTCGTTGCTGCCGATAGATGATGTTTGGCAGGGATTGTTGCATGATATACAACGTGAGTTAATGGTAGTGATGAGTCACGTTGCTACTCCTTCCGCATTGCGGGATGCAGATCCTGAACGTCCGGGGAGCGGTAATCCGAACCCATTGCATGCAGCGGAAATGACTGTGCAGTGTGAACAGGCTATGGACGCCATGATGCTTCAGTTGGAAGATAATGGCTATTTCCTCTTGCCGGGAGGTACGCAGATTTCAGCGCAATTGCAATTTGCCCGTGCCGTGGCACGTCGTGCCGAACGACGGCTCTGGACTTTGAATCGGGAAGACTCTGTACCGGAAGATATTTTGCGCTTTATCAATCGTCTTTCTGATCTTTTCTTTGTCATGGCACGCATGGAGATGCAGCGACAAGGATGGGACGAGGAACGATGGCAAGCGTTTGCTTATAAGAGAAAGAGGAAACAGCCTTAATGCCTAAAATAGAATACCTTCTTTTTGAAGACCCACAGACTCAATAGGAAATATACTATAACTTGTATCCACAGCGTTATCATTTCCGGACGAATATCCGCCAGGGTTCCTCCCATTGAATTCAATTTGACAAAGGCCAACACGGCAGGGGCTGCCGGAACTACATAGTGTGCTGCCTGCCAGTACCATGGCATCAGTTCAAGCGGGTAGGAAACTCCGGACAGGAAAATATATCCTACGGAGAAGAAGGCAATCATCAGCAGGGGAGCTTCAGAATCAGTGAAGTAGCGTGATGCCGCCAATCCAAAGAAACTTGTCCCTAACAGAAAAGGAATCATCATCGTAATAATATCCCTGCCATTTCCTATATTGGGAATGCTAAAAAAGTGAGGAAGCAAGCCTAACAGGAATAAGGCAAAGATGAAGTAAAGCATAACGTAAACGAAAGTTCTTCCGGAAATGTTATATAATGCTTGAAGCCAAGTAAGTTTTTTGAGCTTACCTGCCAGCTCCCCCTTCGGGTACTCCTCTCCCGTCACCATTCCTATCACCATCAGTAATGTCTGAAAAATAATGATAATCATAACAGCGGGGATGAGGTACGAACCGTATCCTTCGGTATAATTATATAAGGCTGTACCCGACACGTTTACAGGTGCCGATGAGGCTACTGCCAGCAGTCCCTGAGGAGGTAAGAATACAGCACCTTCTGCACGATGCGCATCGTTTACGGCAAGCATCACACGGGAAGAAGCTTCTTGTAGATTCTTAAAATTCAAGAAAGCATCCGTGGAGGCATAAACGGTAAAGACTGATTGTTCGCCACGGCCGACGCGGGCATCAAAGTCAGCGGGTAGGTAGAGAATACCATCTACTTTGCTCTGTTTCAGCCATTCTTTGGCTTCAAGATAGTTAGGAGTCAGTGCATAGACTGATGTCTGTGGGGTAGCATTGAGCAGACGGATATATTCGCGGCTGAGGGCGGAATGGGAATTGTCGACGATGGCAACCGGTGTTTTCCGCACAAGGTTGGGAGCATACATCAAGTTATATAAAAGTCCGTAAGCGAAGATGCCTCCCATTAGTACTAACAGTATAGCCGCATTGGTGCTGATGGAGCGCCATTCGCGGAAAATGACAGTTGCTATTGAGTAGTGAGGAGTGTTGTGTACGCGGGGAAGCGGTGTTTCATTCTCACAAATACTAAGTTCTTCCTTATCCTTCAGAATCCAATGTTTCAATCTAGGTAGTATCAGTAGCGCCACTAACGGAAAAAGCCAAAGTATGGCTGCCGATTGCCAGTAATACCCGAATCCCGAATCAAAATAGAGCATAGATTGTGCTATTTCTGTGAAATGACGGACAGGAAACAGGTAGGATGCGGCATGTACAGGAGGGTACATACTCGTCACTGGGAAAGTGACTCCGGAGAGTGTGGCACCGAGTGAACCGACCATGGATACAATGCTGATGATATAAGCTATCCGTGGAAAAATAGAGAAGATGAACACGGCAAGTGTCTGTGTGGCAATAATAAAGAGTATTGTCATAAGGTTCATCATCAGCAGACTTCCATGGAAGGGAATATGCAGTACACCGTATAGAATATAGTTAGCCAAAATACCGATTACGGAGAAGATGAAAGTATAAGGCAATAACTTCCCGACAACTGCTGTGAGGATATTTCCCCGCGCTGTTGTCAGCCATTCCTGTGCCGTATGGAACTTCAATTCACTACCTATGATATAAACCGTTATCAATAGAATAAGTATCTGGAACAAGACATAGAAGAATGGCTGACTCAGATAAATGGAGTAATCGAGGTCAGGGTTATAAAGAGGGTGCATACTGGATTGCACGGGTAGGAGAAATGTGGTGATTTGCTCCTGGCTGACTCCCAAAGAGACGGCTTCCATAGCAATGGGAGAGAGGGCGACAGGTGCCAGTGCCGTTTCAAAAGCTGCCATCAGTTCACTACCTACGGAAAGAAGGGCATAATGATAATAATAAGAGAGTGTGGCATCCATTCCTGTCGTAGCCCGTTGGGTAAAGCCCGTGGGGATGGACAAGTAACCATAGATTTCTTTCCGTTGCACGGCTTGTCGGGCGGTTGTTTCATCGGTGAAGTGCCGGGTTACTTTGAAGGTTGGTACAGCGGAAATGTTTCGTACTATTTGCCGGGATGTGGCGGTGTTATCTTGGTCGACAATGCCGATAGGGATATTTTCCATTTGTCCGCTGCCGAAAATGGTTGCCATGAAGAACAGGCAGAACAGGGGCAGCACGAGACATACCCCGAAATAAAGTCGGCGGGAAGTCATGCGGCGAAGTTCGCGACAGAGTACGTTATATAATGGATGTTTCATCATTTACAAAGTTATTTCAATGATTACATATATTAATCATCTATGGTCAATAGCACTGACATTCCCGGACGCAATCCTTCTACTTTTTGGGTGGGACGGGCATGTATCTCGAATGTCTGCATGTCATAGCTTCCTGTCTGTTTGGTTGATTTCCAGGTGGCAAAACTACCCAACGGACTGATATAATAAATACGGAATTCCACATCTTTTTTACCGATAGCCGGAACTTCCGCACGGAATGTACCGTCCATTTTGAATTGGGGCATCAGATCTTCGCGTATATTGAGTACAACATGTGCATCGTTCATAACGACAAGATTCATAATAGGGGTACCCGGTGCCACAAGCTCTCCGCGTTTAGGAAATATGGTTGCAATCTGTCCGTCTTCCGGTGCTGTCAGGCGTGAATCGACAAGGAGGGCGGAAACTTCATCCACTGTGCTTCGCGCTGCATCTACCATGCTTCGTGCCGATGCACGGTCCTCACTTTGCGCACCGTCTACTGCCATCTGATACTGTTCGTAGGCGGCACGTTCGGCGGCTTGTGCGGCACGGTACATGGCTTCTACTTCGTCCTTTCGTTGCGAGGTGACAACACTGTCTTTGTACAGTGTCAGGATGCGTTGGTAGGTTGTTTGTGCCAAGGCCAGGTCACTCTTGGTTTTATTCCAAAGTTGTTGTGCGGTGGCAATGATTTGTCGGCGGGTGCCGGCATCGATTTTCTTATTCTGTTCCTGGGCAACTTGTTCCAGGGCATTTACTTGCCGGTATTTGGCTTCTATCGTCGGACTATTGATGACGACAAGTGTATCACCTGCCTGCACCCAGTCTCCTTCGCGGACAAGGAATGAGTCTACACGTCCGGGAAGCTTGCCGCTGATACGGATTTCGGTTGTTTCTATCTGTCCTTGGAGCACAAGGGGCTGATGACTCATGAGCAACATTCCCAAGAGAGAGACTAATATAGTGATTGCCAATATGATGACAAATGCGATGCTGATGTTTTTTTTTGATAGTTCCATAATTGTTATATATTTGTTGTACAGTTAAATGATAATTTAGCGGGCTGAATTTTAAGCCTGAAAGGCTTGCATTATATAGC